>Ga0208079_1001154_pt1 | contig 14092 bp, 9 predicted proteins | sample NGESurdeep092012_5_FD_184474 | JGI IMG/M metagenome (GOLD analysis project Ga0208079, IMG submission 184474) | Arctic peat soil microbial communities from Barrow, Alaska - NGEE Surface sample 210-2 deep-092012 (SPAdes) | ecosystem: Environmental > Terrestrial > Soil > Wetlands > Peat ... | reverse complement strand
GCTACGCGCGGCATCCAACGCGCCACCACGCTACGCCATGACCGCGGGCGGCCATCGAGGTAAGCGAGCTGGTCGACCGCGTAGGCCGGCAGGTGCGCACCCACCACCTGGAGCTTGTACTCGAGGAACCCGTACTCGATGCCGCCGGTCTTTGAGCCGAGCACGGTCCCGGTGTAGCGACCCGTCCCTGCGGCGACGTAGCAGAACATCCGCTCCACGGCATGGGCGAGCGTGCCGTCCACGTAGTCCGTGCCGTCCGGGAAGTCGTCCCACGTGAGGTTGAGGGAGAGCCAAGGCGCCAAGGCCTCCCGGCGAGCCACGAACATGCTGCCGAAGGGCGCCACCGGCGTGTGCTCGTCGAACGGAACAGAGAGACCCAGTCGGTCGGCCAGGCCCTCGGCCAGGTGACGGTTGCCGAGCCAGGCGTGACCCATCGTCGGGTAGTACATGTGGATGACGGGTGGCACCACGATTCCCAGCTGCGGATCGGAAGCGAACCAGTCGTACAGCTCCGCGGCGGCGCCGGCACTGGGCAGCAGGTTGTCGAACAGGTGTCGTCGGAACCAGGCCGACGCGTTGACGTCGTCCTGCAGGGAGCGCTTGCCGTGGAGCTTCACCACGATGTCGTACGACTCGTCGGCGAGCACGTCCGCGCACCCGACCAGCAATGCCGAGATGTCGCGTCCCCTGTTGCTGGCCACGACCCGGACCTCGTGCGTGTACTGACGTGGGCGGGCCGCAAGCCGTGCCTCAATCGAAGCCCGCTTTGCCTCGCCCGTCGTGGTGACGATGACGTCCACGTCTCCAGGCAGCAGGTCGACGCGGTCCATGAGGTCGTCGGCCAGCTCGTCGTGGTACAGGTGCAGGAGCACCGCCGTCCTCAGCGTCGTCATGGGCGCCGGTTGCGATCCCAGCACGCGGGTGAGACCCAGGTTCGTGGACAGCACGCGCAAGGGCGCCCTGTCGAGCAGTCCTCGCCAGACCTCAGCCATGTCGATCCCGGAGCACGTCAAGCGCTCGAAACCGTCCGCCGGGACCACGGCCAACCGGTCGGCGACCAGCGGGTCGACCGTGAAGGACGCCAGCGGAACGAACGGAAGCCCGTCGTCGATGAGCTGCGACAGGTTCATGAGGGCCGGATCCGCCGAGAGATAAGCCGCTGGCGCGAACGCGTAGGGAACTCCGTCCAACGCGCTCGCCCTCAACTCCAGCTCTTCGGTGCCACGTCGCCAACCCGCAAGCTCGGCGGAGGCGGCGAGCGCGGCTGGCATCACGTACCAGTCCGGATCGAGGGTCAGCCGGAACACGGGCTCGAAGGGAAGGCCTGATCCTTTCGGGAGCAGCGACCAGACGGCGACGTCCCTCATCCGGTCCAGCACCGGCCCGAGGTCGGCCACCGGCCCGAACCAGCCGGACCCGGTGAGCAGCACCTGGTCGTAGCCGGCCACCTGATCCCCCAGCGACGCCACCACGGGTCCGTGCGTCAGTCCATCCTCGGTGATGAGAGTGTCGGCCACGTCGTTCAGCAGCGCTCGATCCGCGTCGAGGATGGTACGAGGAGCGCCAACGACGAGCCGGTCGAGGTAGGGCCGCAGCCCTCGCAATGCGGTGAGTACGTGCGGTGGAACTCGCCGCGAGACACTCGCCCGCCGGCCACCGTCGATCAGGTACACACCGAGCCGGGTCCTCGAGACTCCTCGGTCGTCCTCGTCTCGGCTGCCCACACTGGCATCCTATGGGCGATGAACGTTCGGGACCGCGCGGCTCACCCCGTCGCCAGCGCCAGCCGTTCCCGCACCTCGTACCGCGGGGTGCCGCGTGGCCCTTGCCCCAAGACGCTCTGGACGAGGGCGATATCGGTGACGTCCCAGGCGGCCGTGGCCAGCTCCGCCAGGGCCCGCAGATGGCGAGATCCGTCAGCCGGCCGGTTGCGGCGGGCGAGCGTGACGTGCGGGTGGTACTTCTGGCGCGCCACCTCGATCCCGGATGTCGTGGCCGCGGTGTGGCAGTGGGCGGCCAGATCCGACAGCGAGGTCGCCGGGTCGTCGACCTCGGCATAGAGGACGTGTGCCTTCGCCGCCGAGGCGAAGCATCCGACGCCTCGAAGACCCAGTCGGAAGGACTGCGTACGCGCCGCGGCGGCGACCAGGCGTTCGACCAACGCGTCGTAGCGCCAGGCCTCCACGTCGGCGTAGAAGGCCAGCGTCACGTGCCATTCCGAGGCGTCCATCCATCGCCACTCGAAGTCTCTGCGGGGGTCGATCCAGCGTGAGAGGTCGCCGACGATGTCCGCAGGCGGGATCACCGCCGTGAAGAGCCGCTCCCCCATCGGATCACACCGAAAGCAGGTCGCGGCCCGGGGCAACCCGAGGTACGGGGTCGTATACGTCTGGTAGCCGCCCACGTCGAAGTTCCAGCATTCCCAACCTCCTGGCTGACTGATGCTCAGCGTACGAGCATTACAGGCCGCAGCGCGATGGATTGTCAGGATCGTTCACATCTTGACGATTCCTATGGTGTGATTGCTCCATGGCTTCCCCCATCGAGTCGATCCGCGACGAACCCGGTCCCGGCTCGCAGTCATCCCTGCGCGCCGCGAATGAGCACCGGATTGTCACCGCTCTGCGGATTGCGGGGCCCCTCACCCAGGCTGAGCTCGCGCGGCGCACGTCGCTCGCGCCCTCGACCGTCTCCGGGATCGTCTCGATCCTTGCCGAGCGCGGGATTGTCCGAGCCGGCGATGAGCCCGGAGGACGCAAGGGCCGCCTCATCCACCTCGACCTCGAGGACCGCTACGTGCTGGGGGTGGAGCTGGGCAACGGACACCTGTCCTTGGCCCTCGCGACACTCTCCTCGCGAGTCGTCGACTTCGTGCGTCGTCCCTTGGCGCTCGGCGCAGACGCAGAGACCTCACTTCGACTTGTGGAGTCCCTGCTGGCCGACATGCTCGCCTCGGCGGGGGCTAGCCGGACCGACCTCGTACGGGGTGGTGTCGCCGTTCCTGCGCCCCTCGACGTACACGGCGTTCTCTCGACGTCGCCGCTGATCTTCCCCTCCTGGGCGGGCATCGACATCGCCACCCTGTTCACCGAGCGCTTCGGCTTCCCTTTCGCGGTGGACAACGATGCCAACCTGGGCGCTCTCGCCGACTACCTCTGGGGAGCAGGCCAGGGCAGCCACAGCATGGTCTTCGTCGGCATGAACTACGGCTTCGGTGCGGGCATCGTTCTCGAGGGAACGCTGTTCCACGGCGCGACCGGGGTCTCAGGTGAGATCGGCCACACGACGGTCGATGAGAACGGCGACTTCTGCCAGTGCGGCAACCGGGGTTGCCTGAACACCATCGCCTCCATCAACCGAGCGTTGGAACTGCTCGCACCCATCTACCCCGAGATCGACTCCACGGAGAAGCTTCTGGAGGCCGCCGCCCAAGGCCTTCCTCAGGCGATCCGCGTGCTGACAGACATGGGCCGTGCATCCGGCGTCGCGATCGCCAACGTCGTGAACCTGCTTAACCCTGAGGTCATCGTCATCGGCGGCGATCTCACCAGGGCCGGTGAGGTCGTGACAGATCCCATGATCACGATGGCCACCCGTCTCTCGATGCCCGCGGCTGCGGGCGTCCGGCTGCTGACCACCCCTCTCGGCGAGAGGGTCTTCGCGCTCGGCGGTGTTGCACTGGCGCTCGGGCTCAACTCACCTCACGGCCTTCTTCTTACGTGATCTGACGGAAAGATCACGGAATGGTCTCGTTAGTCGTCATCTTGTGACATTTCTGGCTGTTGCTGGTCTAGAGTCCGGAGTGGCTCGTCGAAGAGCCGCGGATCCTCGGGCCGCCGCACGTTGAACGGAGTCGCTGTGGACACCTCACCCCGGTATGTCATCGGCATCGACTACGGAACTCTCAGCGGGAGAGCCGTCGTCGTGCGTGTCGCGGATGGGCATGAGCTCGGCAACGCCGTCCACGACTACGAGCACGCGGTCATGGACACAGTCCTCGCGAGCACCGGCGACAGGCTGCCCCCCGAGTGGGCGCTCCAGGTGCCATCCGACTACGTGAACGTCCTCAAGACCGCCGTGCCGCAGGCCGTGGCCGCCTCCGGCATCGACCCGAAGGACGTTGTCGGGATCGGGATCGACTTCACGGCCTGCACGATGGTTCCCGTCACGCAGGACGGCACCCCACTGTGCGAGCTCGATGAGTTCGCCAGCGACAAGCACGCGTACGTGAAGCTGTGGAAGCACCACGCCGCTCAGCCCCAGGCTGACCGGATCACGGCCCTCGCCTCGCAGCGCCACGAGTCCTGGCTCCCCCGCTACGGCGGACTGATCTCGTCCGAGTGGCAGCTCGCGAAGGGGCTGCAGCTGTTTGAAGAGGACCGCGAGGTCTACGACACCATGTGGCGCTTCGTCGAAGCCGCCGACTGGATCGTGTGGCAGCTCGGCGGCTCGTACGGTAAGAACGCCTGCACCGCCGGCTACAAGGGCAACCTGCAGGACGGCGCATACCCCGCACCCGAGTTCTTGGAGGCGCTGGCGCCTGGCTTCGGCCAGTTCATCGAGAGCAAGCTCGCTGGCGACATCGTCCAGCTGGGAGAGGTCGCGGGCCACCTCACCGAGCAGGCCGCCGCGTGGACCGGCCTCACTGCGGGCATTCCCATCGCCGCCGGCAACGTCGACGCCCATGTGTCCAACCCCGCGGTCATGGCTACCGAGCCGGGTCAGATGGTCGCGATCATGGGCACGTCGACCTGCCACATCATCTCCGACTCCGAGCTCAAGGTCGTGCCCGGGATGTGCGGGGTCGTCGACGGCGGGGTCATCAAGGGCCTGTACGGCTACGAGGCCGGGCAGTCCGGCGTGGGCGACATCTTCGCCTGGTTCACCAAGAACTGTGTCCCCCCGGAGTACCACGAGGCCGCCAAGGCCGCGGGCCAGGACCTGCACGCGCACCTCACCGGCCTCGCGGCGCAGCAGAAGGTCGGTGAGCACGGCCTCGTCGCTCTCGACTGGTGGTCGGGCAACCGCTCCGTGCTCGTCAACCACGAGCTCTCGGGCCTGATCCTCGGCCTCGATCTCGCGACCAAGCCTGAGGACATCTACCGCGCGCTGCTCGAGTCGACGGCGTTCGGCGCCCGCGTCATCGTGCAGGCCTACGTCGACTCCGGCATCCCGGTCACCGAGTTCATCGTCGTCGGTGGCCTCAAGAAGAACCCCCTGCTCATGCAGATCTACTCGGACGTGCTCCGGCTGCCCTTGTCGTTGGCGGTCTCCGAGCAGGGTCCGGCGCTCGGGTCCGCGATCCACGCCGCGGTCGCGGCGGGCGCGTACGCGGACGTCCCGACAGCCGCGGCTGCCATGGGGCGCCGCGAGTACGCCGCGTACCGCCCGAACGAAGCCGATGCGGCTTCCTACGACCGGCTCTTCGCCGAGTACGTGACCATCCACGACTACTTCGGCCGAGGCGCGAACGACGTGATGCGTCGTCTCAAGGCGCTCCGCAGGGAGGTTCGCACATGACCGGCGTTCCCACGTCTCTGCGGGCTGAGGTCGACCGACTGAAGGCGGAGGTCTCTGCTCTGCACGCCCTTCTCCCGGCGAACAACCTCGTCGCCTGGACCGCGGGCAACGTGTCCGCGCGTGTGCCTGGCGCCGACCTGCTCGTCATCAAGCCGTCCGGCGTGCTCTACGACCAGCTCACAGCCGACGCGATGGTGGTCACGGACTTCGACGGCACGCTCGTCGAGGGCGATCGTGCCCCCTCGTCGGACACGTTCGCCCATGGATATGTCTACGCGCACATGCCCGAAGTGGGCGGGGTCGTCCACACGCACAGCGACTATGCCACCGCGTGGGCGGCTCGCCGAGAGTCGATTCCCTGCGTGCTGACGATGATGGCCGACGAGTTCGGCGGTGACATCCCGGTCGGGCCGTTCGCGCTCATCGGCGACGACTCCATCGGCCGCGGGATCGTGGAGACGCTCAGCGGCTCCCGCTCCCCCGCGGTCCTGATGGCCCAGCACGGCCCGTTCACGATCGGCAAGGACGCGAAGGCGGCGGTCAAGGCTGCCGTCCTCTGTGAGGACGTTGCTCGTACCGTCCATCTCGCCCGCCAGTACGGAGAACCCCAACGCCTCGCCCAGAGCGATATCGACTCTCTCTACGCCCGGTACCAGAACGTCTACGGACAGAAGTAAGGAAGGCACAGCAGATGGCAAGCATCTGGTTCCTCACCGGAAGCCAGCACCTGTACGGACCGAAGGTCTTGGCGCAGGTCGCCGACCAGTCCCGCACGATCTCCGACGCCCTGGCGCACTCGGACGCGGTGATCGCGACCATCGTGGCCAAGCCTGTGCTGACTGACACCGATGCGATCCGGCGGGCGCTCATCGATGCCAACTCCGACGACGACTGCATCGGCGTCATTACCTGGATGCACACGTTCAGCCCGGCGAAGATGTGGATCACCGGCCTCGACCAGCTCCGTAAGCCGCTGCTGCACCTCCACACGCAGGTGAACCGCGACCTTCCGTGGGACACCATCGACATGGACTTCATGAACCTCAACCAGGCCGCGCACGGCGACCGGGAGTTCGGCTACATCACCACCAGGCTGTCCGTCCCGCGCACTATCGTGTCCGGCCACGTGAGCAACCCACACGTTCTTGCCCGGGTCGGCGTCTGGTCCCGCGCGTGCGTCGGTGCGGCCGCGCTGCGCAACCTCAAGGCCGTACGTTTCGGCGACAACATGCGCTACGTCGCCGTCACCGAAGGCGACAAGGTTGAGGTCGAGCGCCGCTTCGGGACCAGCGTCAACACGTACGGGGTCAACGATCTCGTGGCGGTCGTCGACCAGGTGACCGATGCCGAGGCGGACGACCTGTGCACCGAGTACGCCGACGTGTACGAGGTGGCGCCCGAGCTGCTGCCCAGCGGCGACCGGCACGACGCGTTGCGCTACTCGGCCAAGCTCGAGGTGGCGTTGCGGCGGTTCGTGGTCGAGGGCGGCTACGGGGCGTTCACGACCAACTTCGAAGACCTCGGCGGCCTTCAGCAGCTCCCCGGCATGGCTGTACAGAGGCTGATGGCCTCCGGTGTCGGCTTCGGCGGCGAGGGCGACTGGAAGACCGCAGTGATCGGCCACGCGCTCAAGGCGATGGCGAAGGGTCTGCCCGGCGGTACCTCGTTCATGGAGGATTACACGTACCACCTTGAGCCGGGCAACGAGCTGATCCTCGGCGCACACATGCTCGAGGTCTGCCCGTCGATCGCGGCAGCGAAGCCACGCGTCGAGATCCACCCGTTGGGCATCGGCAACCGCTCCGATCCCGTACGGCTCGTCTTCGACGCCGCCCCGGGCGCAGGCGTGACCCTGGGCCTGAGCGACCTGGGCGATCGGCTGCGGTTCGTCTCCAACGAGATCGACGTCGTGGCCGTCCCGCACCCGATGCCGAAGCTGCCTGTGGCGCGCGCCGTGTGGCGCCCGATGCCGGACTTTGCGACCTCCACCCAGTGCTGGCTTGCCGCAGGCGGTCCGCACCACACAGTGCTGAGCACCCAGCTCACCGCCACCCACCTCGAGGATCTCGCAAAGATCACCGGGATCGAGCTGGCGCTCATCTCCCGCAGCACCTCCGAGCGTGACTTCACCAACGCGCTCGCCTGGAACGCGGCTTCCCTCCGCCTAGGCCTCGGCGTCTAGGCACCACGACTTCCTGAACCGGGGACTTCCCGGTCAGGCGATGCAGGATCGGCCCATCCACCTGAGGCCGAGAAAGTAGGTAACTCAATGCGCAAGATCCTGGCCATCGCAGCTGCGGCGGCCCTTGCACTCACGATGTCTGCGTGTGGCCGTGACACTGGCACGCCTGCGACAGGGGCATCCGGTTCGTCTGCCGCCGCTGTGAAGGGAACGATCGGCGTTGCGATGCCGACCAAGACCTCCGAGCGGTGGATCAAGGACGGCGACAACATCAAGCAGCAGCTCGAGGCCGCCGGCTACCAGGTCAACCTCGTCTACGCCAACGATGACATCCCGACCCAGGTCACCCAGGTCAACGACATGATCACCAAGAAGAACCAGCTGCTCGTCGTGGCCGCCATCGACGGCGTAGCCCTGAAGGGTGCGCTCGCGGAGGCTAAGTCCGCCGGGATCCCCGTCGTCGCTTACGACCGCCTGCTTCGTGAGACCGACGCGGTCTCGTACTACACGACGTTCGACAACTTCAAGGTGGGCGTTCTGCAGGGCACGTCGCTGCTGGCGGGCCTCGCGGCCTCCGGCAAGCCGAAGCCGTGGAACGTCGAGCTGTTCGCCGGTTCGCCCGACGACAACAACGCGACCTTCTTCTTCAACGGTGCGATGAGCATCCTGCAGCCGAAGATCGACGACGGCACCATCAAGATCGCCTCCGGTGAGACCGACTTCAAGGTCGTCGCCACCCTGCGTTGGGATGCCGCCGTGGCCAAGAAGCGGATGGAGAACATCCTGACCAAGTCGTACGCCTCCACGGACGTCAACGGTGTCCTGGCTCCGTACGACGGCCTCTCGCGCGGCATCATCGCTGCCCTCAAGGGTTCGGGCTACGGCTCGGGCGGCAAGGCTCTCCCGGTCGTCACCGGCCAGGACGCCGAGCTGGAGAGCGTGAAGTCGATCCTCGCGGGCGAGCAGTACTCCACGATCTTCAAGGACACGTCTGAGCTCGCGAAGGCCACTGTCAAGATGATCCAGGAGATCACCAGCGGTGGCACGGTCACCGTCAACGACACGAAGTCGTACGACAACGGAGTCAAGGTCGTCCCGACCGAGCTGCTCCAGCCCGTAGCGTGCGACAAGTCCAACTGCAAGCAGATCCTTACTGACGCCAAGTACTACACGTCGGCTCAGCTCGCCTAACACCATCCGGTGTGTGCGTGCGGGGCGGTTCACCGCTCCGCACGCACACCCACATCGCAACATCGTCGCTAAGGAGCACCCATGACAGACACGATCCTCTCCATGCGGGGGATCACGAAGGAGTTCCCGGGGGTGAAGGCCCTTGAGGACGTGACCTTCGAGGTGGAGCGGGGCGAGATTCATAGCATCGTAGGAGAGAACGGCGCCGGGAAGTCGACGCTGATGAAGGTGCTGTCCGGCGTCTACCCCTTCGGTACGTACGAAGGTGAGATCCACTACAACGACCATCTGGTCAAGTTCCGCAACATCCGCGAGTCGGAGCACGCGGGTATCGCGATCATTCACCAGGAACTGGCCTTGATCCCCGAGCTGACCATCGTCGAGAACCTGTACCTCGGCAACGAGGTCGCCACCGTCGGTGTCATCAACTGGTTGGAAGCCGGGAAGAAGGCCAAGGAGGTCCTGGCGCGGGTGGGACTCCACGAGGACCCCGACACCCCGATCAAGCACATCGGCATCGGCAAGCAACAGCTCGTCGAGATCGCCAAGGCCCTGTCCAAGGATGTTCAGCTGCTCATCCTGGACGAGCCCACCGCTGCTCTCAACGACACCGACTCCGCCCATCTGCTCGGCATCCTGCGTGAGCTCAAGGCTGAGGGCATCACGAGCATCATGATCAGCCACAAGCTCAACGAGATCGAGGCGATCTCCGACTCGATCACGATCATTCGCGACGGTCGCACGATCGAGACACTCGACGTCAGCGGGGGCGAGGTAAACGAGAACCGCATCATTCGCGGCATGGTCGGGCGAGACCTGAACCATCGGTTCCCGACGCACGAACCGAAGATCGGCGACGTCATCCTCGACGTCAAGGACTGGACGGTGGCCAACCCGGAGGATCCCACTCGCCTCATGGTGAGGAACGCATCGATCCAGGTCCGCGCGGGCGAGATCGTTGGTCTTGCGGGCCTCATGGGCGCGGGTCGTACCGAGTTCGCGCGCAGCGTGTTCGGTCAGTCGTACGGCATCAAGCATTCCGGGACAGTCAGCATCCACGGGAAGAGCTTCAACCTCCGCACCGTGCAGCAGGCGATCAACGCGGGCCTCGCGTATGTGACCGAGGATCGTAAGGCGCTCGGTCTCAACCTGCTTGACACGATCAAGGTCTCGATCACCGCGGCCGGCCTCAAGAAGATCTCGCCGTTAGGCGTTGTCAACGAGTTTCGAGAAGTCCAGTCGGCGAACACGTACTTCAAAACGCTTCGGGTCAAGGCACCGACGATCGACGAAGGCGTCGGCAAGCTGTCCGGCGGCAACCAGCAGAAGGTTGTCCTGGCCAAGTGGATGTTCACCGAGCCTGAGGTGCTCATCCTCGACGAGCCCACACGAGGCATCGACGTCGGAGCGAAGTACGAGATCTACGAGATCATCAACCAGCTCGCGGATGCCGGGAAGGGGTGCTTCGTGATCTCCTCGGAGCTGCCCGAGCTGCTGGGCATCTGCGACCGTATCTACACCCTCTCCGCTGGGGTCATCACGGCCGACGTGGCCAAGGCTGACGCGGATCAGGAAACCCTTATGCGCTACATGACTCAACGAAAGGCTGACTGACGATGACCACCGAGACGACCGCTGTCGCTACCCACGCGGCGCCACAGTCGGCCGGGTCGCAGATCACCAAGGCCCTCGGCGGTAACTTCCGTCAGTACGGCATGATGATCGCGCTCGCCGCACTGATCATGTTGTTCGAGGTCCTCACGAATGGGCTGTTCCTCCAGCCGCGCAACGTGACGTCCCTTCTGATCCAGAACGGCTACGTCCTCATCCTCGCCATCGGCATGGTGATGGTCATCATCGCCGGCCACATCGACCTGTCCGTCGGCTCAGTGTGCGCCTTCGTCGGAGCCACCGTCGCCCTCTCGATGAAGATGTGGCACTTCCCGTGGCCCTTGGCCATCCTCTTCGGGCTCGCCCTCGGCATCCTCGTGGGCCTGTGGCAGGGATACTGGGTGGCGTACGTCGGCATACCAGCCTTCATCGTCACGCTGGCCGGCATGCTGCTCTTCCGTGGACTGGATCTCATGATCCTCAACGCGGAGTCGATCGTCGTGCCCGAGGACTTCCAGAAGATCGCAAACGGCTACCTGCCTGAGATCGGCGGGAAGTCGATGCCGTACCACCTCATCACGGTGATCCTCACCGTGATCGCCATCGCGGCAGTCGTATGGTTCGAGCTGCGCAACCGGGCGGACCGTAAGAAGTACAGCATGCCGCAGACGCCACTGTGGACCTCGGTCGCGAAGATGGTCGTGGTCGGTGGCGTCATCGGCATTTTCGGCATGCTGCTGGCCTCGTACAAGGGCATCCCTGTCGTGGGTCTCATCCTGTTCGGCCTCGTGCTCATCTACACGTTCGTCACGCAGCGGACCGTTCTCGGTCGTCACATCTACGCCGTGGGCGGCAACTCCAACGCGGCTCAGCTCTCCGGTGTTGACACCCGCCGGGTGTCCCTCTTCGTGATGGTCAACATGGGGCTGCTCGCCGGCGTCGCCGGCATGGTGTTCACGGCCTATCTCAACGCCGCGAACCCGAAGGACGGTACGGGCTTCGAGCTCGATGCCATCGCCGCAGTGTTCGTCGGTGGCGCAGCGGTCGCCGGTGGCGTCGGCAAGGTCTCCGGGGCGATGATCGGTGGCTTCGTCATGGGCGTGCTGAACCTTGGCCTGGCGAACCTGAGCGTGGACTCGAACTGGATCCAGATCATCAAGGGTCTCGTCCTCCTCGCCGCCGTCGCGTTCGACGTGCTGAGCAAGATGCGCGGCAAGCCGAGCTTCATCGGGATGATGATGAACGCCTTCAGCAGGAACGCCTCGGTCACGGCGGATCACTCGCTCGCCCGAGCCGATGAGGCGGCTGGTCCTAGCGCAGTGCAGAGGGTGGCCTCGCGCCATCAGGACGACGTGCCCGAGGGCGTTGACTCCAAGGTCTCCGCCAACGACAGCCCGACGCACGGAAGCGAGCACGAGTAGTCGTACCACCCTGAAGCGGCGGTCCGGTTCTACCGGGCCGCCGTTTCGGCGTTCAGGCCGCGGCAACGACGAGGAGCACGTCATCGCCGTACGACTCGAGCTTCTTCGCGCCCACGCCGCTGATCGCGAACAGGTCGTCGAGGCTCGCCGGACGTGCCGAGGCGATGGAGACCAGGACCGCGTCGGGGAACACGACGTACGCCGGTACGGAGGCGGCCTTGGCTGTCTCCGCCCGCCACGTACGGAGCCGCTCGAACAGGTCGCGGTCCTCGTCACCCAAGGCAGTGGCGGCGACAGAGCGAGTGACCGGGACGCCCCGGGCGTCGACCTTCTTCCGTGAGGGGCGCGAGACGCGGGTGACGACGTCCTGGCGTAGCTCGACCGTCTGCTCGCCCCGAAGGACGGGCCAGGAGTCGTCGGTGATGCCGAGGGTTCCATGATCGGTCGAGACGGCCAGCAACCCGCCAGCCAGAAGCTGCCGCACGACAGCCCTCCACTGCGTGTCGGCCAGTTCCGTGCCGATCCCGAACGTGCTGAGCTCGTCATGGCCCCACTGGTCGACCTTTGCCGTACGACGCCCGAGCAGGATGTCGATGAGCTGGCCAGCCCCGAAGCTCTGGTTGCGCTCCCGCCGTAGCCGGACGATCGTCGACAGCAGCTTCTGAGCCGGCACAGTGCCGTCGAACGCCTCGGGCGGGCTGAGGCACGTGTCGCAGTTGCCGCACGGCTCGGCGGTCTCGCCGAAGTACTCGAGGATCAGCTGTCGACGACACGACATCGTCTCGCACAGCCCGAGCATGGCGTCCAGGTGCTGTCCCTGCAGCCGCTTGTGGGCGGCGTCGCCGTCCGAGGTGGCGATGAGCTGGCGTTGTTGCACCACGTCAGCCAGTCCATACGCCATCCATGCCGTGGCCGGGAGGCCGTCGCGTCCGGCGCGTCCGGTCTCCTGGTAGTAGCCCTCGATGCTTCGCGGCAGGTCGAGGTGGGCGACGAACCGGACGTCGGGCTTGTCGATGCCCATCCCGAACGCGATCGTCGCCACCATCACCACGCCGTCCTCGCGCAGGAACCAGGCTTGGTTTGCGGAGCGCACCTCGGCCGGAAGACCTGCGTGGTACGGCAGCGCCGGGATCCCTTCCCGTACCAGCGCCTCCGCGGTCTTCTCCACCGACGCTCGCGACAGGCAGTAGACGATGCCGGCGTCGCCCTCGTGCTCGGTGCGGATGAGCTGTACGAGCCGGGGAAAAGGTTGCGCCTTCGGCTCGATGCGGTAACGGATGTTCGGCCGGTCGAAGCTGGCCACGAACGTGCGAGCCGAGCCCAGCCCGAGGCGCTGGATGATCTCCCGTCGGGTGGCCGGAGGCGCGGTGGCGGTGAGCGCGACGCGCGGCACGTCCGGCCAGCGTTCACCGAGCAGCGACAGACGCAGGTAGTCGGGACGGAAGTCGTGACCCCATTGCGAGACGCAGTGTGCCTCATCGATGGCGAACACCGAGATCTGCAGCTTGTCGAGGAAGTCCTGGGTCCGTGGCACTCCGAGCCGCTCAGGCGCGAGGTAGAGCAGGTCGAGCTCTCCGGCCAGAGCCGCACGCTCCATCTCCCGCTGCTCGTCGAGCCGCTGGGTCGAGTTCAGGAATCCCGCGCGCACACCCAACGCCTCGAGGGCCGTCACCTGGTCGTGCATCAACGCGATCAGCGGAGAAATGACGACGCCGACCCCGGGTCGTACCAGCGCCGGGATCTGATAGCACAATGACTTCCCGCCACCGGTCGGCATGAGCACGAGCGCGTCGCCACCGTCGATGACGTGGCTGATGACCGCTTCCTGGTCGCCCATGAACGCGTCGTAGCCGAACGTCGCGCGCAACACCTCGAGGGCGGAGGCAGTCTCGGTCGGCACGCTGGCCATGCTAGAGGGAGTCACCGACAACCCGGCGCAGCGACTCAGCCGACAGCGCGGGTCACCACGTCGCGGATCTGCTTCTCGACCACGGGCGTGACGTCGGTCAGCGCGTACGAGCTGGGCCACATCGTGCCGTCGTCGAGCAGGGCGTTGTCGCTGAACCCCAGGGTGGCGTACCGGGTCTTGAACTTGCCCGAGTCCTGGAAGAAGCAGACGAGCTTGCCGTCCAGGTAGTACGCCGGGCTGCCGTACCAGAGGCGGGGG
>Ga0208079_1001153_pt1 | contig 14093 bp, 15 predicted proteins | sample NGESurdeep092012_5_FD_184474 | JGI IMG/M metagenome (GOLD analysis project Ga0208079, IMG submission 184474) | Arctic peat soil microbial communities from Barrow, Alaska - NGEE Surface sample 210-2 deep-092012 (SPAdes) | ecosystem: Environmental > Terrestrial > Soil > Wetlands > Peat ... | reverse complement strand
GCATTGTTGACGACGATGACAGCCGGCGAACTCGCGAGCCAGTTGCCGTAGACCTTCGCCTGCGCGATCAACCCGGTCTCCGATGAGGAACCGGGACAATGATCAACGCGATCAAATTCTCGATCGAAGAGATAGAAGCCTCAGACCAATATTTTGACCACACGGGCGGCCGGAGAGCGACATCGGAAAATCCAGTGGAAACGTGGCCGTTCCCTTAGCCGCCCGCGCCCGCGATGGAAAGCTCACATGCCGAGATAGGCGGTGGCGACCTGGGGATTGTCGGCGACCTGTTTCGCCGGCCCGTGCAGCGTGATGCTCCCGCTCTCGATCACATAAGCGTAGTCGGCGATTTCGAGCGCGGCCTGCGCGTTCTGCTCCACCAGCAGAATCGTACGGCCCTCGCGCTTGAGATCGGCGACGATCCGGAAGATTTCCTCGACGAACAGCGGCGCGAGACCCATGGAGGGTTCATCGAGCAGCAGCAGCTTCGGATCGGCCATCAGCGCGCGCCCTATGGCGAGCATCTGTTGTTCGCCGCCCGACAACAGGCCGGCCAATTGAGTCAGGCGCTCGCGGAGCCGGGGAAAGCGCGACAACACATTGTCGCGGCGTCTGGCGACGGCGGCGGCGTCCTTTTCGAGATAGGCGCCCATTGCGAGATTTTCCGCGATCGTCATTTCAGTGAACACCTGACGCCCTTCCGGCGCCTGCACCACGCCGAGCCGCGCGATCCTGTGCGCCGCCATGCCGGCAAGTTCCTGATCGTCGAAACGGATGGAGCCGTCGCGCGGTTTGATGAGGCCGGACAACCCGCGCAATGTCGTCGTTTTGCCGGCGCCATTAGCGCCGATCAGCGTGACGACGCTGCCCTGTAACACGTCGAAATCGATACCCTTCACGGCGTCGGTGCGGTCGTAGCCGAGCTTCAGGCCGCGCACGGCAAGCAAGGGGGCGCTGGTCAGTTGCGAGCTCATGCCTTGGCCTCCAGACCGTGCGCGACTTTCGCGCCGAGATAGGCCTCGATCACGGTCGGGTTGGTCCGCACATCGAGAGGCGCGCCTTCCGCGATCTTCGCGCCGAAATTCAGCACGGTGATGCGGTCGCATAATTTCATCACGAAATGCATGTCGTGCTCAACCAGCAGAAGCGCCAGTCCGCGCGTGCGAAGCTTTGCGATGAGGTCGATCAGGCCCAGCTTTTCCGAGGGGTTCATGCCAGCGGCTGGCTCGTCGAGCATCAGCAGTTTCGGATCGCTCGCCAGCGCGCGGGCGATCTCGAGGCGGCGCTGGTCGCCATAGGCAAGATCGCCGCCGGGTCGCTCGGCCTGATCGGCAAGCCCGACGAACGACAGGATTTCCCGCGCCTGCGCGACCGCCTGCTTCTCCTGCGCGCGAAACGTCGGCAGGCGGAACAGGATCGCGCCGAGTTTTCCCGGCGTGCGCAGATGCGCGCCGGCCATGACGTTTTCGAGCGCGCTCATTTCGCGAAACATGCGGACGTTCTGAAACGTGCGGGCAAGCCCCCGCGCCGTGCGCGCGTAGGTAGGAAGCCCGTCGAGCGCCGTGCCGTTGAGCCTGACTGTGCCGGAGGTCTGCGGCGTCATGCCGGAGATCAGGTTGAAGGCGGTAGTCTTGCCGGCGCCGTTCGGGCCGATCAGCCCGTGCACGGACCCCTTGCTCACGGTAAAGGTGACGCCGGACAGCGCGGTGAGCCCACGGAAGCGCACGCTGAGGTCCTCGACCTCGAGCAGAGGGTCGCTCATTTGCGCGCTCCAATGCGGCCGATCCGCCACGGCAGCAGGCCGCCCGGCAGGTAGATGACGACGCAGACGATGATAAAGCCGTTGATGACAAGGCGATAATCGTGCAACGGCCGCAGCACTTCCGGCAGGGCAGTCAGGACGAGCGCGCCGAGCACCGGCCCGAACGGCGAACCGATGCCGCCGAGCAACGCGAAACTCAGGATCGTCACGACCGCGTCGAACCCGTATTCGTTCGGCCCGATGAAGGACGAGACATGCGCATTGAAAGCGCCGGCGACGCCGGCGATCGCCGCCGATACGACGAGCGCCGCAAGCTTGTAGGCCGGCAGGTTGACGCCCATCACGCCGGCCGCCGCCTCGTCGGCGCGGATAGCTTCCATGGCGCGGCCGACGCGCGACCGGCAGATCGCGACGAGCCCTGTGAGCGCAATTGCCAGTGCGCCGAAAATCCAGATGAAGCCCGCCTGTTCGGGAATGCCGTTGAGGCCGAGGGCGCCGCCGGCATAATCCCAGTTGAGAAAAAAAATCCGCAGAACTTCGCCGAGCCCGATGGTGGCGATGGCGAGATAGACGCCCGACAGCCGCAGCGTCGGCGCGCCGATCACGAAAGCGAGCAGCGACGGCGCAGCCGCCGCAACGACGAGCGCGCCGGGGAAGGGCACGCCGAACTTGACCGTCAGGAGCGCCGATGAATAGGCGCCGACGCCCATGAAGGCCGCCTGTCCGAGCGACAATTGGCCGACCGCGAGCACGACATACATCGACAGCGCGAGCAACGAATTCACGCCGAGCGCATAGATCAGGCTCTGGTAGGTGAAAAGGAAATTCTCGAGCGCGTGCATCATCACGCGCGTTTTGCGACGACGCGGCCGAACAGGCCGACGGGACGGAGCCAGAGGGTCAGAACGAGAAGCAGGAAGCCGACGGCGTCCTTCATCGAGGAAGCGAAATAGCCCGCCGTCAGCGTTTCTAGAATGCCGAGGATTAAGCCCGCGAGCACGGCGCCCCTGATATCGCCGAGGCCACCGAGGATGATGACGGCGAAGCCCTTCAGCATCATCATCTCGCCCATGTAGGGCTGGATCGCGTTGTAGTTGAGGCCGATCAGTACGCCGGCCGCGCCGCCGAGCGCCCCGGAAATGAACGACACGAGACGCACAATGCCGCCGGCGTTGACGCCCATGAGTTGCGCTGTGTCGCCGTTTTCGGCGAGTGCGCGAATGGCGAGGCCAAGCTTCGTCCGCTGAAGCAGAAAGGCGAGGCCGCCGACGATGATCGCGACCGTGACGACAATCAGGATCTGCGACAGCGTGATGCGCAGGCCCTCGATCTCAAACGCGCCGCCGTTGAACACCGCGGGCGGAAAGCGCCGTATGTCCGTCGTGAACCAGGCCGTCATCAGCGAATAGAGAAGCAGCGTGGCGCCGAGCGTCACCATCAGCGAGGAGAGTTCCGGCGCCTTGGCGCGACGCAGAGGCCCGAGCAGCAGATCGTCGATGACGATGGCGATCAGGCCTGTCACGACTGCCGCAAACGGCAGCGCCACGAAGATCGGCATGTGCAGGTATTGCGTCGCGTAGAGCGCGACGAATGCGCCGGTCGAGAAGTAGAAGCCATAGGTAAGGTTGATGACGCCGAGCACGCCGAACATCAGCGTGAAGCCGAGCGCGAACAGCGCGTAGACGGCGCCGGAGAAAAGCCCATTGAGGAGCTGTTGCGCGAGCATGGTGAGCCTCTGGGTGCGCGGCGTCTATAGCTACAATGTCATGCACGCGAGCGGGCATCTAGAATAAAGTTGGAGGCGTTCCGGCAACTGGAGTTCCGCTTTCGCGGGAATGATGGCGAGTGAGGTTGCGTCATTGCGAGGAGAGTGCGCGGAGGCCTCCCGATGGCGCCCTCCGCGCAAGCTGCAAATGACGGACTAGGCGATCACGGCAGCAGGCCGAACTTGCCGCCCTTCATCTCGATCACGACGACGCCTGAGGTGTCGGCGGGATCGCGGTCGGCGGTGAAGGAGAACGAGCCGAGCACGCCGGTCCGCTTAACCTTGCCCAGCGCATCCTTGATCTTTTCCGGATCGGCTGCACCTGCCGCCTTGATCGCGTCGGCGACGAGGAACAGCGTGTCATAGGCCTGCGCCGCGAACTGGTCGGGATCGGCGCCGTATTTCGCCTTGTAGGCAGTCACGAACTTCTGGTTCGCAGGATCGGACTTGCCGATGAACCAGGGCGAACCGACGACCGTGCCGTCGGCGGCGTCGCCCGCGATCTCGCCGATCTTCGGCGAATTGAGGCCATTGCCGCCGATCACCCGCACTTTCGCGGGGAAGCCAAGTGCTTTCTTGGCGAGGAGGATGCCGGAGCCGGCTTCGACCAGTGCCGAAACCACAATGGCGTCGGGGTTCAGCGCCTTGATCTTGGTGAGCTGCGCGGAGAAATCCGTGTCCTTGCCGCCGAACGTCTCGGTCGTCAGCGTCTCGATGCCCAGCTTTTCGAGCGCGCCCTTCATCACGTCGTAGCCGGACTTGGTGAAGGCGTCGTCGTTGCCGTACATAACCGCGACTTTCTTCACGCCAAGCTTGTCGCGCGCTGTCTTGAGCGTGACCGGCACGACGTCCGCTTCCGGCAGCGAGGTGCGGAACACGTAGGGGCCCATGGCCGTGATGCCGTTGGCGGTGGTCGACGTGCCGACGATCGGAATCTTGCGCTGGTTGGCGACGGGGCCGGCCGCGAACATTTCGTTCGACAGCGTGGGCCCGAGGATCAGCGGCACGTTCTTCGAGCCGATCAGATTGCGAACTGCATTGATCGCCTGATCCTTGTTGCCGGCCGAATCTTCATATGCGATGGCGAGCGGGGCGCCGAGCACGCCGCCGGCTTTGTTGACCTCGTCGAGCGCGAGATCGAAGCCGTTCTTGATAGCCAGTCCGTATTTGTTGTTGGGGCCGGTCAGGATTTCGACGGCGCCGATGGTGACGGGGTCGGCGGCGCGGGCGTGCGCCGCAAACGAGAGCGCGCCGAAAGCGACGGCGGCGAGAAGGTTGAACTGACGTCTGGCGATCATGAACGTTTCCCCTCTAATGTTTACCTTTTGGACCTTGCGCTGACCCGGCGAGCTAATGTCGAGACGGCGGCCGCAGCCGCCGATCCGGCACGATTCGTAGCATCGGGTAAGGGGCCCCACAAGCGCGAGCGTCAAACGCGGCGTCAATTAATTGGCGAATGGTCACACCAAAATGGTTCGGTGACGCTTAGGTCCATACAGATGTGCCGTAAGCGGACTCATGCGCCGTCGCAAACTGAATTTTTATTCGACCAACTCGTCGGCGCTGGCCGCGTGCCCAGCCAATCTGCTACCGTTGCGCTCTGAAATGCGGTAAACTGTAACAAGGGGAGGGTTTGATGCCGGTCAAGGCCAAATATCTTTTCGTCGCCAGCATGGATGTGGACCCTGAAAAGGAGGCCCTCTTTAATGAGGTCTACGACATAGAGCACGTGCCCAATCTCTTGAAGGTGCCGGGCGTGCACGCAGTCGTGCGCATGGAGGGTGAGCCGTTCGTCATGAGCATCGGCGGCCAAGAAAAACGGGTCGCGCAGGATGGCCCGCGCCATAGTGCACTCTATGAGATCGACGGTCCTCACGTTTTGGTGAGCCGCGAATGGGCGAAGGCTGTCGAAGCGGGACGCTGGCCCAGTGAGGTGAGGCCGTTCACCCGCAACCGGCGGCATGCGCTCTACAAGTTACGTTAGCGGCACTCCCAGATACGGACGTTCAATGAACTTGTTGGCAAGTGCCAGCAGCGTCGGCGGAATCTTGAGCCGAGTGTGTTGGCGGTCTTTGGATTGATTACCAAAATTGAACTTTGGGACCTGAATCGGATGGTCTGTTTGCTTTGCGTCGTAGACTGACCTGACGGATTTTTTGGACCAGCGGGATAGAGATTACTGCATCGGCATGATCTCATCTAGATGGGCAGTCAAGGGCGCGAACGTCTGTGGCGCCGGTGGCCTATAATTGAGCGCTGAGTGCGGTCTGTTGGTGTTGTACAACTCGACAACATAACGCCCACAACACCTCAATCTGACGAAGCAACGTTACGATCTGCTCCGCGCTAAACCTCTTCTTCGGCATGACCAGCTCCTTTCCAACCTCATTTTCTCACAACGCTTGGTCTAAAAAAGCCCGGTCAGGTCACCGCCGCGCGCTGCGAAAGATCGTCCTGGAAACTTGGATGGGCAATGCGCAGTAGCGCCTCTGCACGGGCCATCAACGGCTTTCCACGGAGGTCTGCCACACCGTACTCGGTCACTACATATCCCACCAAAGTGCCTGGGGTAGTGATCACTGCATCGTCGAGTTTTGGCACGATGCGTGAATACTTGCCGCCGCCCGCGGTCGACGGCAGGGCGACGATCGAACGCCCTCCTGGAGCAAGCGTCGCTCCATACGATCAACGTGACTTGGAACGACGCCCAGCGCTACGTGGGATGGCTCTCAAGAATGACCGGCAAGCCTCAGAACTGAAGAAAATCGCGCTGGTATTTTGTCATAATCTTCGGTCCCTTCTCGGTAACGACGACCATACCGCCGATCGAGGTCCCTGCAACTCCGTGCACAAACAAATTAGGATGGACTGTGAACAATATGCCGACTTGGCCATCATTTTTTGACCTCAGAGAGACCCAATTCCGCTCTTGAGCCAGCGCCAGCGAGAGCGACGCGGACCGACCAGAAAGCCGCCTCCCCGTGCAAATGGCAGTGGTACCTATTTCGGAGCCCTTGGCAAACAGCCGATGCCGGGCGCAGGATATCAACCGAACGGTTACACCAGAGGAGCCATACCATGACCATCACCCGTCGCGATCTCCTGATTGGGACCGCCGCCATCGTCACTACCGCGTCGACCGGTGCTCGCGCGCAGCCAATTCAGGACGTCGTCATCGGCGTGATCTATCCGTTTTCGGGCTCGAGCGCGCAGATCGGGGTCGATGCAAAGCATGCATTTAATACGGCCGCCGATATCATTAACAACGTGTATGATCTCGACCTACCGCTGGCGAGATCTGCGGGCCTGCCTGGACTCGGCGGTGCCAAGGTGAGGCTCGTGTTCGCGGATCATCAGGCTGATCCGCAGAAAGGCCGCGCCGAGGCCGAACGCCTGATCACTCAGGAAAAGGTCTCCGCGATCATCGGCACCTATCAAAGTGCGGTCGCGGTAACCGTAAGCGATACGACCGAGCGATATCAGATTCCATTTCTCTCGGCAGACAATTCATCGCCCAGCTTGCATCGCCGAGGCCTCAAGTTTTATTTCCGCGCCGGCGCCCACGACGAGATGTTTTCAGCCGCCATGTTTGACTTCTTCGATGCCCTGAAGAAGAAAGGCGAGCGGATCGAAACGCTAGCGCTATTTCACGAGGACACGATCTTCGGCACCGATTCCTCCAATGCACAGCTCAAGCTGGCCGGTGAGCGCGGCTACAAGGTCGTCGCCAACATTAAATATCGCGCCAATTCGCCCTCCCTCACGGCGGAAGTGCAGCAGCTCAAAGCCGCCAATGCCGACGTGCTGATGCCGTCGAGCTACACCACAGACGGAATTCTCCTGGTCAAGACCATGGGAGAGCTTGGCTACAAACCGAAGGCGATGGTCGCGCAAGACGCAGGCTTCGCCGAAAAAACGCTGTATGACGCGGTTGGCGACAAGCTCCAAGGCGTGATCTCGCGTGGCAGCTTTTCGCTCGATCTCGCTGCCAAGCGACCCATGGTCGGCAAGGTAAACGACCTGTTCAAGGCCAAATCCGGCAAGGATTTCAACGATTACAGCTCGCGGCAGTTCATGGGTCTAATCGTACTCGCCGACGCGATCAATCGCGCGAAGTCGACCGACGGCGAGAAGATCCGAGCGGCGCTCGCGGCCACGGATATGCCCGGCGAGCAGACGATCATGCCCTGGAAGCGCGTGAAGTTCGATGAAAACGGCCAGAACAATTACGCCGACCCGGTCTTGCTGCAGTGGGTCGGAAGTAAATTTGTCACCATCTTCCCGGTACAGGCGGCGGTCGCCGAGGCGGTCTGGCCGATGAACAAGGGATGAGGCGCCGACAAGCCCAATCCTCATGCTAAGCGCAGAAACCATCGTGCAGAGCCTCGCCAGCGGGTTGCTGATGGGGCTGCTCTACGGGCTGATCGCGGTCGGCCTAGCGTTAATCTTCGGCCTCATGGACGTGGTCAATTTCGCCCATGGCGAGTTCCTGATGACCGCCATGTACGCAACCTTCGGCCTCGCCGTATTGGTCGGGCTCGATCCCTTGTTGTCGGCGCCGCTGGTGGCGGCGGCTCTATTCGTGTTCGGTGCACTGGTTTACCTCGGTATCGTGCGTTTCGCCATGCGGGCCAAAAAAAATATCGGCATGGTGCAGATCTTCACTACATTCGGCCTCGCCATCCTGATGCAGGGGCTTGCGCAGTTCCTATTCACGCCGGATTATCGAAGCATCGCGAACTCCTGGCTCGGCGGCAAGACGCTTTCGGTTGGAGACATTTTCCTGCCCGTTCCGCAGCTCGCGGGCGCCGTCGTTTCCATCGCGACCTTCGGCCTCTTGTATTTCGTCATCAACCGCACCGACTTTGGGCGCGCGCTGGAAGCGACGCGCGAGGATGCCGGCGCGGTGGCGCTGGTGGGGATCGACAGGAACCGAGTGTTTGCGATCGGCTGGGGCCTCGGCGCCGCGCTAGTGGGCCTCGCCGGCGCCATCATGGCAACGTTCTTCTACATTTATCCCGACGTCGGCTCATCATTCGCGCTGATCGCATATGTGACCGTAGCGCTCGGCGGATTCGGCAGCGTCTTCGGCGCGTTCGCCGGCGGCATCATCATCGGACTGGTGGAGGCGATAACCGCTATGATCCTGCCGCCATCGCTGAAATCGGTCGGAATTTACTCGGTTTATCTGGCGGTCGTGTTCCTGCGCCCGCGCGGGCTATTCGGGTCAATCTGATGGACGCCGCTTCCTTCGCGCAGGGCCGGTTTCGTGAATTCATGCTCGCCGTACTGCTGGTCGCCGGTGTGGCGACGCTGCCGCTGTTTGTAAAGGACGTCTATATCCAGAACATTCTGGTGCTGACCCTGATGTATGCGGCGTTGTCGCAGAGCTGGAATATCCTCGGCGGCTACTGCGGACAGATCTCGCTCGGCCACGCACTCTATTTCGGACTCGGAGCCTACACGACCGCGCTGCTTTTTACGAAATTCGGCGTGCTGCCCTGGTTCGGAATGCTCGGCGGCGGCCTCATCGCGGCGTTGATCGCGCTCGCGCTCGGCTATCCCTGCTTCCGCCTGCGAGGCCATTATTTTGTCATCGCCACCATCGTGATCGCCGAGACGGCCTATCTGCTGTTCCTGAATTGGGACTGGGCAGGAGCCGCACTCGGCGTCGACATGCCGGTGCGCCTCGACAGCTGGGTCACCTTCCAATTCGCCCGCAGCAAGCTACCCTACTTTTATTTCGCGCTGATGCTCGCCTTCGTAACCTGGATCGTGACTTGGGCGTTCGAGAATTCCAAATGGGGCTATTGGTGGCGCGCCGTGAAAGACAATGCGGACGCGGCCGAAAGCCTCGGCGTCGTAGTATTTCATTCCAAGATGGCGGCGGCTGCGGTGTCGGCCTTCTTTACTGCGGTCGGCGGCAGCTTCTACGCCCAGTTCGTGGCCTATATCGATCCGGGCAGCGTGATGAGCTTTCAATTCTCCCTGCTGATCGCCCTGCCCGCTGTGCTGGGCGGGATCGGCACGCTGTGGGGACCGGCCCTTGGCGCCGCAGTCCTCATTCCCCTGACTGAGCTGACGCGCTCCTATGTGGGCGGAACTGGCAAGGGCATCGATCTGATCGTGTACGGCATGTTGGTGATCAGCGTGGCCCTGGCGCGGCCAGACGGCATCGTCGGGCTGTTCGCGCGACGGCGCCGCGCCCGGGCATCCGCATGACGACCACACCGTTGCTTGAGACAAGCCACGTCTGGCAGCGCTTCGGCGGCGTGGTCGCCAACAACGACGTCTCCATCACGGTCGCGCCGGGTGAGATCGTCGGCCTGATCGGCCCGAACGGCGCCGGCAAGTCGACGCTGTTCAATCTAATCGCCGGGGCGACGCCGCCGTCCGATGGCACGATCCGGTTCGACGGCGAGGACGTTACGGCATTGCCGGCGACCGCGCGCTGCAAGCGCGGCATCGCGCGCACCTTCCAGGTGGTCAAGAGCTTCGAATCTATGTCGGTGATCGACAATGTGATCGTCGGCAGCCTGGTGCGAACGGCCTCCATCGGTCAGGCGCGCGACAAGGCGCTCGAGGTGCTAGAATTCACAGGCCTGCTGCATCGGGCACACGCGCCAGCGAGCGAGCTGATCCCCTCGGAGAAACGGCGGCTCGAAATCGCCCGTGCGCTCGCCACCTCACCGAAGCTACTCCTGCTCGACGAGGTGCTCACCGGACTGACGCCCTCGGAAGCACAGTACGGCGTCGAGCTGGTGCGCCGCAGCCGCGATCGCGGCGTCACCATTCTTATGGTCGAGCACGTGATGGAAATCGTCATGCCGCTGGTTGACCGCGCCATCGTGCTCGATCTGGGACGCGTGCTGGCCGAAGGCAAGCCGGCGGATATCGTACGCGATGAACGGGTGATCGGCGCCTATCTTGGGGAGCGTCATCGTGCTCGTAGTGCGTGATCTCACCACGGCGTACCAGGGACTGATCGCCATTTCCGAGGTGAGCATCGAGGTTGCGAAAGGCGAGATCGTCTGCGTTGCCGGGGCCAATGGCGCTGGCAAATCGACGCTGCTCAAGTCGATCGCCGGCATGGAGCGCCCTCGCTCGGGCCAAGTCGTATTCGACGGCGAAAGGATCGACGGGCTGGCGCCCCACGTCATCACCGCTCGCGGGATCGCACTGGTGCCGGAAAATCGCCGGCTGTTCCGGCGACTGTCGGTACACGACAATCTGCGGCTCGGCAGCTATCTCTATCGCGACCGGGCCGACCGTGAGGAGCCGCTCGCACGTGTAATGGCACTTTTCCCGCATCTATCCGAGCGGCTGAACCAGAGCGCCGAGACGCTGTCGGGCGGCGAGCAGCAGATGCTAGCGGTCGGACGCGCCCTGATGACGCGGCCGCGCTTATTGATGCTTGACGAACCTTCGCAGGGCATCATGCCCAAGCTGGTCGACGAGATCTTTGCTGCGGTCGAGGTCATCCGCCAAGCCGGCACCACGGTCCTAATCGTCGAACAGCGCCTGACCGAATGTTTGGAGATCGCCGACCGTGCCTATGTGATGCAGACCGGACGCGTGCTCATGAGCGGGACGGCCGCACAGATCCGGGACAATGTCGACCTACGCCGGGTCTATCTCGGTCTATGATCGTGGGCGGACCGACTTAGTACTGCCTCGAGGTGTTACGATGACGACGATCGACTTAAATTCCGATCTGGCCGAAGGGTTCGGCTCCTATCGCTGCGGCGACGACACGGCGATGCTCGCGGTTATCAGCTCTGCCAACGTGGCTTGCGGCTTCCATGCGGGCGATCCAGAGATCATGGCGGAAACCTTCAGGATGGCCAAGCAGCGCGGCGTGGCGATCGGCGCGCATCCGGGCTTTCCGGACCTTTGGGGATTCGGGCGCCGGCGCATTCCGTTCACGACCGGCGAGATCGAGCGACTGATCGCTTACCAAATTGGCGCCGCGCAGGCGCTCGCCGTCTATGCGGCCCACCGCATCACCCATGTGAAGACGCATGGGGCGCTCGGCAACATCGCGGAAACCGACCGGCCAGTGGCGGATGCCATTGCGCGCGCGGTGCGCGCGGTCGATCCGTCGCTCACCTTTCTGACCATCGCGCGCTCGCAGCAGGAATTCGCCGCTGCCGCGGCCGGCCTGCGTACGGTGTCGGAAATTTATGCGGATCGCGGCTATGCCGAAGACGGCCATCTAATCCCGCGCGGCCAGCCCGGCGCCTTGATTGAGGATCCGCAGGCGGCGGCCGCTCGCGTGAGCGCCATGATCGAAGCCGGCGCCATCATCACAGAAGCAGGAACGCATCTGCCGACGCCGATCGGCTCGGTGTGCGTGCACGGGGATTCACCCCATGCGGTAGACACCGCGCAACAGGTGCGGGCGCGGCTGCGTGCGGCCGGAATCACGGTCGCGCCCTTCGCGCCCGTAACACCATGAATTCGACGGCGCCTCGCCTGCTCGATGCCGGCGAAGCGGCGCTCGTCGTCGAATTTGGCAGTGAAGTCGATCCGGCCACTAATGAGCGCGTGCTAGCACTCGACCGCGCGCTTGCGACGCTAGCCCTGCCCGGCCTGCGCGAGACGGTGCCGACCTATCGCTCGCTGATGATCCACTACGATCCACTGCTGCTGGACCGCAGCCGGCTAGTCGATGCCGTGCGTGGTATCGAGATCGCACCACCGGCACTGTCATGCGCGCCGAACCATTTGTGGACAATTCCGTGCTGCTACGATCCGGAACTGGGTGAGGACATTGCCGCGGTCGCCGCGATGACCGGGCTTAGTGCGGAACGCATCGTCGCGCTGCATGCAGGAACGACCTATCGGGTCTACATGTACGGCTTTGCGCCGGGCTTCTGCTATCTCGGCGGTCTGCCGAGCGAGCTCGCGGTATCGCGCCGCCCCACGCCACGCCCGCCACATCCTCCGAACACGATCCTGCTCGGCGGCGGCCTCACGCTCATCACCACCTTCGCGATGCCGACCGGATGGTGGCTGCTTGGCCGTACGCCGGAGCGCATGTTTGCGCCGGCACGCGAGCCAAACTTTCTCGTCGACGTGGGCGATGCGCTGCGGTTTGCGCCGGTTGATCGCCCAGCCTTCGACGCCCTGGAGGCGCGCGCCGAGAATGGCGAGATCGTATCGCAGCGGGAGCGACTGCGGTGAAGAAGGCTCTGCGCATCATCGCGGCCGGTCCCGGCGTCACACTGCAGGACGGCGGGCGCTTCGGCTATCTCCGCTATGGCGTGACACCGGCCGGCCCAATGGACCCGCTCGCCTTTGCCACCGCCAATCGGGCCGTGGGCGCACCGCCCAATGCGGCGGCGATCGAGGTTTCACTCGGCGGCGTAGAACTGACGGTTGACGGCGGACCCATCTCGCTCGCGATTGCGGGTGGCGCCTTCCGGCTGCAACTCAACGGCAGCGAGCTGCCGATGCCCGCTGTCGTGCGGCTGGCGCCGTCGCAAAGGCTGGCGATCCGCGCGGGCGCGGCCGGAGCCTGGTGCTACGCTGCCGTCGCCGGCCGCATCGACGTAGCGCCGATGCTGGGCTCGGTCGCGACCCACACGCGCTCGCACCTCGGCGGCCTCAGCGGGCGAGCGCTCGTAGCCGATGACCTCTTGCCTCTCACGGGCCCACGCCTCGTCGAGCCAGCGATCGCAATCATCACGGCACCCTGGCTCGAACGGGCCGGCGAGACTATTCGCGTGCTGTTGGGACCACAGAGCGATTATTTCACGGCCGATCAGATGGCGGCCTTCCTGCAAGGCCCGTGGACGTTGTCGGTACGCAGCGACCGGATGGCCTATCTGCTCGACGGGCAACCGCTACGCCACTCCAAGGGTTTCAACATCGTGTCGGATGGCATCGCGCTCGGCGCCATCCAGGTGCCGGGCAACGGCCAGCCAATCGTGCTGATGGCCGATCGGCAGCCGACCGGCGGGTATCCAAAGATCGCCAACGTGATCGAGGCGGATGTGGGACGGCTCGCACAGCTGCGCCCCGGCGCCCAATTCCGCTTTCGCCGCGTGACGATCGAAGAGGCGGTGGCGGCACGGCGTGCCGAGGCGCTGGCGCTCGCCGCACCGATCGTCCTGACGCCCCTGCGACGCACCGACCTGTCCTCGGAATTCCTGCTTGGCCTCAATTTGATCGATGGCATCATCGACGCGGCGCACTGAGTTGCGAGGGATCGCCGACGCAGCCAGCCTACAATATTGGCACAACTCTGTGCTGCCCGGGCAGCCGGGACTTACTTCGTCGCCGTACCACAACGACAAGCTCGCCATGTACTAATTTCGGCACCTAGTTTTGGCCGACAAGTTGAAGTATTCGGCATCGGAGTAGGAAATTCGGGACTTGTACCCTGGCTGTCCGGCCAGCCAGATGAAGAACCGCTTGAGGGCGCTCAGGGTGGCGCAGAGGGTCGCCTTGCTGAGACAATCCTTGGTCCGAAGGCTCATTTGCTCCGCAAGGCTCGCCTTGAAGCCCTTAGAGTCCGTCCGGAGACTTCAGCGTTGATTACAGAGTTTTCTGAGCATGAGG
>Ga0208079_1001152_pt1 | contig 14117 bp, 14 predicted proteins | sample NGESurdeep092012_5_FD_184474 | JGI IMG/M metagenome (GOLD analysis project Ga0208079, IMG submission 184474) | Arctic peat soil microbial communities from Barrow, Alaska - NGEE Surface sample 210-2 deep-092012 (SPAdes) | ecosystem: Environmental > Terrestrial > Soil > Wetlands > Peat ... | reverse complement strand
CGCTCCATGAGATGGGCCGGGGCTGAACACAGGGAACCGCCACGGGTCAACAGTAGCCTAACCGATTCCACGCCCTATGTCCAGGGAAATCTTCGGGAAGCGCGTCAACAGGACTTCTGACGCACTACACTAGCTCCGGCTGCAAATGTGATGTCAGTGGTCCCTGACATCACGGCCGGTACCGGCACCGAATTCGAAGAGACGCTCGTCTACAGCGGCTCTGGGGGGCTGTCGCAGTCGGAAGGAGCGCAGGAGAGGGTCCTTTCCGTTGATGAATTCCTTTCCGAGTGGGACTGCGGCGTCAGGTAGGGGGTACGGTCAAAATCCTCGTCCGAACCGCCAGGCCACTTTCCGATAAGCCGGTTTCACGGCCACGATCTCGTTGGCTGCCCATTGTAGCCAGCGTTGGTAAGCGCTTGGTGAACAGGTGGGACGGTGGACCTCTCCCAGCTGCCAGCACCGACTGGCTCGGGATTTAGTCGGGACCGAGCTTGTCGCCTGTGGAAACCCCGCGGCGCCCTCGCCATGATTCCGGTCGGGCCTGGGGTCTGATCGTCGGCTGTTTTCTTCAATTTCACCTCTGCGATTTCAGATCTGAAACAACTCAATCACACGACGAAAGGCCGCAGCGCCCCAAGTGGGAGCGGCGTGCGAAGCGTGAGCGTGGAGGCCTAGAGCCGGAGGGGCGTGTTGATATCGTGCGGCGCCTGCGACAGGGCCGGCGTGAGGGGAGGTTCGCGTGCCATAATCCGGTTATGTTGCTCTGTCGATCAGTCGCCTTAGGGGCTGGATTGCTCCTCCTCGCTGCGCGCATGCCCGCCGCCGATACACGGATGCCCACCGCGAAGGGCTTGGTCTACGGCGAAGCGGACGGTGAGAAACTCACGATGGACTACTACGCCCCCAAGGGTCCCGGGACTCATCCGATTGCCATCATCGTGCACGGGGGCGGCTATCAGCGTGGCGACAGCACGAGCGGCAGCGAAGCTTACTGCGCAGACTTCCTTGCCCCGGCCGGATACGCGGTATTCTCCATCAATTACCGTCTTGCCCCCAAATACCCATACCCTTACATGGTGTACGACGTGGAGCGGTCGGTCCGCTACCTCCGTCACAACGCGAAGAACTGGGATGCGGACGGAGAACGAATCGCGCTGATTGGCGGGTCCGCTGGGGGCTTTCTCAGCAACATGGTGGGCCTATTGAATGCGGCAGGAACTCCGGCTGCAAAGGATCCGGTGGACCGCGAAAGCGCCAGGCCGCGGGCGGTGGTCACTCTCTTTGCGCAAAGCAGTTTCGCCACGGTTCCCTTGAATCGGGACGTGCACGCCCTACTGGATCCATTGATCCAGCAGAAGGGAGAGCCGGAAGCGCTGCGGGAAGCGTCCCCGATCACTTACGTCAGCAAGAGTGCGCCGCCCTTTCTACAGATTCTAGGCGATCGGGACGAGTACATTCCCTTCACCGAAGCCACCAATCTTCAGAGCGCGCTCCAGAAGGTGGGCGTGCGGTGCGACATTATTCGCATTCCCAACGGTCCGCACGGAACGGGCAGTTGGCACACGCTCGCCGGCGTGCCCGACTGGGAGCGCCAAATGGTGGAATGGCTCAACACGATCCTCCACCACGAAGGCCCAATTGGCGAAGGCATCCGTAAGCGGACGGGGCAGTAAGCACCCGAAGCATGGTGCCTGCCGCCGCCGCGCGACTATCGGCTGGCGAAACCGATTGCCTGGCGTTTCGCTCTCCGAGGACCGTGTGGAGTGCGGCGCCGATTGCGATAATACCATCGGGGCTCGCGGTTACAGACCTAAGGATCGAGCACCTTGAGAGAAGGAGTTGCAGAGAATGTCATCCAGACGAGTTTTCGCGACTTTCGCAGTCATGACGCTCGCGGTGTTGCCCGCGCTCGCCAAACCGAATTTCAGCGGCGACTGGAAGCTCAACGTTTCCAAGAGTAGCTTCGGCGAGATGCCTGCGCCGACTTCCATGACACTGAAGGTCACTCATGAGGAACCCAAGCTCACCACCGCCACCAAGCAGTCGAGCGAGATGGGCGACTTCGAAATGCAGGCCACCTATACGACCGACGGCAAGGAGTGCACCAATCAGGGCTTCGGCGGCAACCCGACCAAGAGCGTCCTGAATTGGGATGGCGACACCCTGCGGATCGAGACCAAGGGACGGTTCGGCGACAACGAATTCACTATGTCCGAGAAATGGGCCCTTTCCGCGGACGGCAAAATGCTGACACTCACACGCTTATTCAAGAGCGCGATGGGCGAGGGCGAACAAAAGCTGGTTCTCGACAAGCCGTAGTCCGCGCCGATCATTGTGCGCGCAGATCCTCGTGCGCGTGCCTGGCTTGCGGCATCGTTGGGCGGGCACGCCGGAGCGAAATCCGCTCCGGCGCGTTATCGTCCAGGATCCCGCCTGACGGTCTCGACCCGCTATTGTTTCTTGCCGGCCGGCGGCGCCAGTTGTTCCACCGACACATCGGAAAACACCACCGTCAGCGATGCGTCCGCTTGATGCGCGCAGACGGCGAGCCCGACCAGGATCGGGTTTCGCAGCGTCACCTCGGTGCGCGCGACATCCTTGAGCGGCGCGCCGTCCTTGGCGATCGATACGCTCAGCCCGACACCGTTGCGAACCAGTTTGAGCGTGAACTTCCCCGGACCATCGAACGGGAGATCGAACGCGCTGGTGTTTTCGCCCTTGTTGCTCCGCCACTGAATCCCGGGCATCCCGTTGCCGTGGATCACAATGTCGCCGTATGCCGAATCGGCGTCCAGGGACTGGCGGAGCATGATCCCCGCCTTGCGGTGGTCCGCTCCCTGGCCGAGAAACTGCATTGTCGCCGTGACCGCGAAGTTGCCAGAAATCTCTTTCCAGACGTACTGGAACTGGTCTTCCTTGGCCCAGATGTTGGCGCCGGAACCGGTGATCCGAAACTGTCCGGCTAAGGCGTCAAACACCGTGGACCCTTTCTTCGCAGGGTTGCCGACGTCGCCGGAATTGGTGAATGGCCCCAGGTTTTCGCCTTGCGCGAAGGCCGAAGCTGCCAGCAGGCAAGTGAGCAGGAGTGGACGCATGGTTATTGTTTCCTCTCGGCCGGCGGCGCCAGTTGTTCTACCGAGACATCCGAGAACACCACTGTATTCGAGGCTGCCTGCGTATGCGAGCTGACGGCGAGTCCGACCAATACCGGGCTTCCCAGTTGACTGCTGGTATGCCCCAGTTCCCGCAATGGCGAGCCCTTCCTGGCAGCGGACACGGTGATCGTGGCGCCCTGCCGCACCAACTTGAGCTTGAACGTTCCGGGACCTTCGATCGGAAAATCGACCGTGTTGGTATTGTCGCCCTTGGCATTGCGGAACTGAACCCCCGGCATCCCGTTGCCGTGGATCACCAGATCGCAGTACGGGGAATCGGTGTCCGTGGACTGGCGGAGCATGATGCCGGCCTTGCGGTGATCGTTTCCTTCCGTCAGGAATTCGGCCGTAGCCGTGACCGAAAAATTGCCCGACATCTCTCGCCATAAATAGCGGAATTGGTCCGCCTTGCCCCAGATGTCGGTGCCGGAGCCGGTGATCTTGTAGTACCCGGTGGCCGCGTCAAACTCCGCGGAACCTTTCATCGGCGGTGCACCGATGTCGTCGGAACTGGTGAAGGCGCCCAGTTTGCCGGCCTGAGCGAATGCCGAACCGGCCAGCAGGCAAATCAGCAGGAGTTGTCGCATTAGCGCACCTTTCCCGCGGAGTTCTCGAGAAAGACATTAGAAAGCACGGCGCTATCGGACTTGTCCGGCAAGTGCGAGCAGAAGCCGATCCCCACATAGAAAGGTGCGTCGAAGTGCAGGGTAATCGGCGGTCCGAGCTGCTGCATAGGTTCGCCCTCCAGGCTGACAAAGATGGCGATGGAATCGCCGCGCTTTTCGATTCCGACGCGCTTGGCGCGGACATTGGCGAGCATTCCCCCGAAACGGTACTGCATATCCTTAAGGTTCGCACCTCTTTCCGGACGCTGTGCGAGGTGGATCATCCCGACACCGTGCTCGCCGAGCATGGCTTCCTTGGAATCGTCATCCAGGTTCTGGCGAATCACCAGGACCGCCTTGCGGTCGCCATAGCCCTTGGGATCCGGGAACGCCACGTCGGCAGCCAGCGAAACGTCGCCGGAGATCTTCTTCCAGAGATAGCGGAACTCATCGCGCTGGTACCAGATGTTGTATCCGGCGGAGTTGATGGTGTACTGTTTCGTACCGGCATCGTAGCTGGCGCTGCCGGGAACAAGCGCGCTGCCAATGTCGGATTGGCCCTCAAACACGCCGATCGGCGTATCGAAATTCCGGCTCGGCCGGTGGAAATCCGCCGGCGGCGGTACCTGTTTGTGCGTGGCGGAACCCGGCAGCGCCCAATCCGGCACGACGGGCGCTGGATCGGGCGGCGCGCCGGCCGCTTGTGCGCGCAGATGCGGCGCGGCGCAAATCGTCAGCAAGAGCAGCGAGGCTCGAAAGGAACGGGGAATCGAACCGCGAATCGTGTGGTATTCCAGGGCCGACAGCCCAAAAAGCGCCGAGTGAAAACGAGATAGCGTCATCGTGCACCTTCCATTCCTGTACTAAGAATTGCAGACGTGGACAAGTCTTGGCAATGGTTATCTTGATTCCGCCGCCCCCCGGTTGCAGGTGTTGCAGGGCGCCAGGACGCGTCCACTGAAATGAGTCCTCGTTTCCGAACTCCAGGAAACCGAAAAACCGGAATTGCCCCACCGCGAAATTGAACGCGCCGTGGGACCGGCTCCTCACTGCGCCCCGGGACTTAAAACGTCAGCTTGCGCAAATAATCGTAACTCTGGCGAAGGCTGTCGACGGGATTGCCCGGGGTCTGGTCCTGTTCCACAAAGAAGTGTTTCACGCCGTTGTCCGTGGCGGCGCCAAGAATCCCGGCGATGTTCAATACCCCGTTGCCGACTTCGCGGAAAGCGCCGGCCGGCACCGTTTCGTTGAACTGGACCGGAATGCCGTCGGGCTTGTTCTTGACGTGCAACAACGGCACTCGGCCGGAGTAGCGCTTTAGCATGTCAACCGGATCGTGCCCCGCAACACTGAGCCAGAAGATGTCCAACTCGAACCCGACCAGGCCCTTGTCGGTCTGCCCCGTAATCAGTTCCCAGGGTGTCGATGAGCCGATCGCCCTGAACTCGAAAGCGTGGTTGTGGTAGCAGAGCTTGAGGCCGCTCTTGTGGCACAGCGCGCCCACCTCATTCAGCGTGTCGGCGAGCGCCTTGAAGCGATCCATGCCGGCCGTCCGCTCGGGACGGGGGACGGCTGGGTATACCAGGTACTCGAAGCCGTGCTGTTTGACGGTGCCGATGGCAGCGGTGAGCTTCGCGCGGTTTTCGGCCGTGAAAAGCTCGGAGTCCATATGTATGCTCACCGGCCGCATCTTCGTCTGCCGGAGGCCGGGCCAGACTCGATCCAGGCTCGCCCAGATGACCTCGGCTTCGCGAAAGCCGATCGCATCCAGCGTCTTCAGCACTTCGGCCGGGTTGCCATTCGCGATCACGTCGCGGACCGTGTAGAGCTGTACGCCGATGGCTTTCAGGCTGCGTGGGCTGGATGGAGAAGCCAAGGCGCCGCTGCTGGCGAGCACTCCCGCGGTTCTCAAGAGGGTACGTCGAGAGATGTCTTTCATGAGTTTCCTGGCCCTCGCGGCGGATGATCCTGCCGCTTGGCGCCAACCTGCGTGGATTGTAGCACCCCGCTTCGAGTGCCATTCCGCGCGCCAGGAGTTATCCTCTGAGAGATCGAACTGTGGCCGGCGGCGGACACCCACCGGGCCCAACGCGCTGGCGCCGCCCATACCGACAAGAGTGACAATCGAGGACCCATTTATGACCCGTGCTCCCGGAATTCTGCTTCGCCCGATTGGTTTCGCGCTGTTCACGCTTTCCACCGCCCTGGCGGGCGGAAACAACTACCAGAATTTCGACGTTGCCCTCTACAGCCGGGTCTATGAAACGCGGCAGATGAACGACCCCGCGTGGCTCGAAAACCACTGGCAAGCCGTGTCGAAACACATGAAAGTGGACAAGATCTACCTGGAGACGTCGCGCGATATGGTGGTGGTGGATCAGGCGACGCTGGACCTGGCCAAGAAGTTCTTCCTGAGCAAAGGCGTCAAGGTTTCCGGCGGCATCACGGTTACGGTGAGCGAGATGAACCAGTTCGAAACGTACTGTTATTCGAACCCTGAGCACCGGCAGAAGCTCAAGAGCATTGTCGAGTTCACCGCCAGGAACTTTGACGAGTTCATTCTCGATGACTTCTTCTTCACGGACTGCAAGGCCGATAGCGATATCCAAGCCAAGGGCGATCGCACCTGGACGCAGTTCCGGCTGGCGCAGATGGACGAGGCCGGACGGAACCTGGTTGTGGCGCCGGCGCGGGCCGTCAACCCGAAGGTCAAGGTCATCATCAAGTATCCGAACTGGTACGACCATTTCCAGTTCCTGGGATTCAACCTGGAGACCGAGCCCAAGTTCTTCGACAAGATCTATACCGGCACGGAAACCCGCGATCCCAGCGGCAACCAGCACCTGCAGCAATACCACGGGTATTCAATCGTGCGCTACTTCGAGAACCTCAAGCCTGGTGGCAACGGCGGCGGCTGGGTGGACCAGGGCGGCAGCAATATCCCGGGCCGTTTGGATGAGCAACTCTGGCTGACCCTGTTCGCCAAGGCGCCGGAGATCACGATCTTCAACATCGGCGCCATTTACCGCCCCACACGCAAGGACGATGGCACCATGGTTCCGGATTCGCCGACGGCGCAGGCCGCGGGCAAGGTCTTCGCTCAGGTGGATAGCTTCATCGGCAAACTCGGCAAGCCCATCGGCGTGAAGACCTACAAACCTTTTCACTCGTCGGGTGAAGACCATCTGCCCAGCTACCTGGGGATGATCGGGATTCCCATGGACATCGTTCCGGAGTTCCCCACGGACGCGAAGACCGTGTTGCTGACGGAGCAGGCCAGGTTCGATCCGGCCATTGTGAGCAAGATCAAAAAGCAACTCGTGGCAGGCAACACTGTGGTGATCACGTCGGGTCTGCTGAAGGCGCTGCAGGGGAAAGGCATTGAGGACATCGTCGAGCTGGAATACACCGGACAGACAGTGGCCACGCGCGAGTTCGCCGGGCGCGGCGGACGGGGAGCCAGGCTGGACGAAGCGATTCTCCTTCCCAAAATCCGGTACGCCACCAATGACTCATGGGAGGTGGTGAGCGCTTTTACCTCGGCGAACCGCACCTCGGGCACGCCGGTTCTGCTCTCTACCAAGTACTCCAAAGGCTTGCTCTACGTCCTGACCATTCCCCAGGATGAAGGCGACCTGTATCAGTATCCGCAGAACGTGTTGGCCTCCATCCGCAATGTGATTGCGAAGGATATGTACGTACGCCTGGACGCGCCGAGTATGGTGAGCCTGTTCGTTTACGATAACGACAGGTTCATCGTCGAGTCCTTCCAGGACAATCCGGTGACCGCGCGCGTTGTAACCGACGGTCGCATCACCAGGCTTCACGATCTTGTGACCGGTGAGGAACTGACCGGCCGGCCGCAGACCGTCATGGGCGGGCGGGGAGGAGTGGGCGCTCCCGCGGCCACCGTGTTCGAAGTTCCGTTGACGCGCGCTTCCTATCGTGTCCTCTCGGCGAATTGAGGCTCAGGGATCGGCGGCTCGGCACGACCAGGCTATTTCCACACGCCGCCGATCTTCCAATACTCCAGTTCAGGGCCATGCAGGCCGCCGGGCCCGGCCGTGAGCGCACGATTGCGCACCTCTTCCATCTGATCCGCGGTGTACGGCTTGAAGTTCTGAGCGAAGCGCACGTCGTCGTCCAATTGGCCGATGGTGCTGCAGCCGACGGCGGCGCAATGGATGGGCAGGCTCAACGCATACTTCAGGCACTCTTCGGCATTCAGGACCCGAAGCAGGAATGCGTTGCCGAAGACTTTCATGGCCTGCACTCCAATGCCTCGCTCCCGGGCCACGGGTAGGGTGATTTTCTCGAAGCTCAAATAGGCCGGGTCGGCGGCGTGGAGCGGCATGAGGATCGAATCCCACTTGTCGTAAGCCTTCAGCATGGACACGTGCGCGTTCGGATCATGGTGGCCGGTGAAGCCGAAGAAACGGCACTTGCCCGCCTTTTTCGCGCCTTCGAACGCCTCGATGGCTCCGCCTGGAGCGAATATCTGATCCACGTCCTTCTGGTCCTGGATTCCGTGCATCTGCCAGAGGTCCACGTAGTCGCTCTTCAGGCTTTTCAGCGAGGCGTGTAGGTCCAGCTCGGCCTCGACGCGTGTCCGTTTGGTGGACTTGGTCGTGATGAAGACCTGTTTGCGGACGTCCGACAAAACGTCGCCGTAGACTTCTTCGGAATGGCCATCCCAGTAGGCATGCGCGCAGTCAAAGTAATTCAGGCCTAGGTCGTAGGCGTGCCGCACCTGAGGGCGTGCGGCCTCCTTGTTGCGGAGCAGGGCCAGGCGCGCGCCGCCTTGTCCGACCACGGTCAGCTTCACACCCGTCTTGCCGAACTCACGCATCGGCGTGGCGCCCACCTGGGGCTTTTGTGGACGGGCGTTCAAGCCTGTGATCCCCAGTCCGGCGAAAGCCGCACCGATGAAGGTCCTGCGTCCTGTCGATCCCATGGCTCTGTGATTCATCTGCAGCCGCGCTCCTGTTCGCACTGAACCCAAACATTACCACAGGAGCGGAACCTCCGGCGACGGTGCCGGAGGTGAGAATTGCGCGTCGGCGGGCCGCGTGGTAAGTTGGCAGGCTCAAGGAGGTGAAGCCCGTGTATTCGAGGCGAGATTTCAGCAGACTGGCGGCGGCCGCGGCCGTGCCACTCGTGGCTTCGACCCCACCGAATTCGGTCATCGCCGACGTGCAGATCGGGGCGCAGACCAACAGTTTCAGCGACCGGGATCTGGACGGCGCGATCCGCGCGATGCTGGAGATCGGCATCGGCGAATGTGAGTTGTGGCAAGGACACGTGGAGCCGCGCGCCGCTAGCGGAAAGGATGCCGAACTGTCCCGGTGGCGCGACGAGATGCCGGCCAGCTACTTTCATGGGATCGCCAGGAGGTTCAGGACGGAGGGCATACGGCTTTACTCCTACGACTTCCAGTTCCGCGAGACATTCACGGACCACGAGATCGAGCGCGGCCTCGAGATCGGCCGCGAACTGGGGGCCCGCTGCATGGTGACTTCGTCGGCCACCGTATCGCTGGCCAAGCGGATGGCGCCGTTCATCGAGAAACACAAGATGCCGGTCGGCATGCATGGCAGAACCAACGTGATGGACCCGAACGAGTTCGCGGGACCGGAGAGCTTTGAGCGGGCGCTCGGTTACTCGCGCTCCATCGGCGTGAACCTCGATCTCGGCCATTTCACAGCGGCCGGATTCGATGCCGTGTCTTTCATCCGGAAGCACCACGACCGGATCCTCTCCCTCCACTTGAAAGACCGCAAGAGGAGCCAGGGCGGCAGCATGCCATTCGGAGAAGGCGACACTCCCATCCGGGAATGCCTGCAACTGCTGAAGAGGAATCGCTGGAAGATCCCCGCGCACATCGAACACGACCGCGGCGGAGATAGAGTGGCCGAGTTCAGGAAGTCGTTCGAATACTGCCGGCGCGCGCTGGCGTGAACGTGCTTCCGCTAGAGTTTCTGCGCCATGTCCACCACCAGCCTGGTGACGAAATCGCGATAGCTGCCGGCTCGCGCATCGCCGCCTTTGGCGAGGTAGGCCTTGAGGATCTTGCGGTGCGCCTCCTCGGGCAAATCGACGCCGAGTTTCTGGAAGAGCCAGACCGGGGCGTCGGTCTTCTCATTCATGCGGTTCCATATGGCATCGATTTGGCGTGCCGGGCGGGGCGAGGAAAAGAACACGCGGCGCGCGTTTTCCAGAAGGAATTTGTTGCGTTCGGCAGCGGTCGGTGCCAAGCCCGCGGTGTCGATCCACGTCTGGGTCGAACGCAAGGTCTCATCGCGCCACAGAGCGACGGGGAACTCGCTGCCGTAAAGCAGCCTATCCCACCCCGCGACCTTGACCACCGCCCGCGTCCAGACCTTCAATGAAACCGGGTCCATATACCCCTGGCGCGAGAAGATCACCAGGAACCGCGGGTGTCCGAAAAGGCGTGCCACAGCGGCGTCCGTGGAAAGGATCGACGGGTCGGTCGGACCGGCGAAGTGCGTGCCACAAATAACACACGCCGGATATCGCTCGAGGAAACCGACCAGTGTGTCCGCGGCCACCCGGTATGCCTCGTTGCCCTCGATGTAGGGAGTACCGCCGGCCTTACCAATGATGTCGAGCAACTCCGGCTCCCGGACCGCCACTGTGGTCTGGAGCCGGATGCCCTGGAATCCGCAGTCCATCTGCGCCTTCACGCAGTCCGCTCTTTCCTGGGGAGTCCGGCCCGATGGCATCCCGATCACCCGGAAGCGATTGCCGTAGCGAACAGCCGTGCGCGACAACTCGGTCAGGTTCGGGCAGGTCGCGGCAGTGCCGACAATCGCTCCCTCCACACCGTTGGCATCCATCAGTTCCAGGTACTCTTCGGCGCTCATGAAGCGCGGCAGCGAGACGTGTCCCCAGGCGTCGATCGACTTAGGGCCGGCGCTCGCCTCGGCACCGAAGGCTGGCGGCCCTGCCGCCGCGAGCGCGGTTACGCCGACGAAACGGCGCCGGGTAGTCTTGAGATTCATGTGGCTTCCCATTTCCTTGAAGGCGCTCAGTTGATCATCGGCGAGCAACACGGCTTCTGGACCGGCTTTGGCTCCATCAGTTCCGTCCGCGTCAGCTTCGCGTCGTAAAGATTCAATTGCCACTTGCCGTCCCGTCCTATCTTCGGACCTTCGGCTGGTGTCAGGCCCCGGCTCTGTACTGTCTTGTAGCCGGTCTGGACATCCGGAACTCCGAGAGCCATGTGGTTCATGACACCGAGCGTGCGGGCGCTCGGGTTCTTCACGTTCAGCATGTACTCGTACCAATCGGTGCCATCGGGCACCCGCATGTCCACCCAATTGATCTGCTCGTCCGTCGGGCCGCCGTGCCAGAACTCGCGGAATCCGAGAATATCGCGGTAGAGGTGATCGTACGCAGCGCGGTCGGACACCGTCGTCCCCACGTGGATGATCCGCTCCGACACTCGTGTCGCCGGAAGAAACTTCCCGAAATTGCGCGAGTGCAGCGAACCGGGCAGATATTGGACGAACTCCACGTCGTGGCCGTCGGGGTCTTTGATCATGAAGCTGAAGTTCCCATCGGGGCTTTTCGGCACAGTCTCCGGCACCCTCACGCCGTTACTGGCGAGGTAGTCGCGAAGCTGCGGAGCATTGTCCGTCTCGAAAGCAATGTGCGCGAGGATGAGTTGCTCCGGCCCCTTCCAGCCTGGGAAGATCATCACGTACTGGTGATCGTTCACCTTGAAAACCAGACCGGCTTCCGGCCGGTCCGCCTGGAACGCCTGTTCGTAGCCGAGTTGCTGGCCGTAGAACTGGCGGGCGGCGTCCAGGTTGTCGGTCCAGAGGGCGATGTGGGCGACGCCCACGATTCGAGGCCGCTTCGCTGCGGTGGTAGTCTGCGCGGCGGCAGCAATCGCGAAAGCGGCGAGAGCGGTCCAGAAGAGGGTGGATGGCTTCATAACCCACCAGTATAGGCCGGCACCTCGGGGATGGGAGTATCTACTGCCAGCCGCTGGCGGCATTGTAAGGCAGCAGGAACCCGTTGGCCTCGATTTCGTGGATCTTGCCCGCCCGAATCTTGAAAATCTCGCCTGCTTGCAGGTTGATCGGTCCGAAGTTCATAGGGATCTTGTCCACTCCCGGCACGCCGGCGATCTTGATCGACCTTACGTTTCCGCGGTGCACGAACATTGGGAATCCGAACACCAGCCCGTATTCCTCGTCGATGATCAGCAACCGGCGTGGGCGGATCCTGGTGATGTAGGCCAGATTGTGGGTATTCATCTGATCGCGGCAGTTTAGCGCGTTGATCTTCTGAGTGGCTGGATCGGCCCTGGGGTCGGGGACCTTATTGGTGGTCGTCTGGCCACCATTCTCGTGCCGTTCGCAATCGTCCGCGAAGGGCGCAAGACTGCCATCTACGTGCTCGATGGAATCGAAGTACGAGTCGGCCGCCTTGAACATCTCGCCACGCGGGGTTCGTTCCCCGGGGGGAACCGGCGTCACCAATCCGGGCCGGGGCGTCGCCAAGTTCTTTAATGCCGCTTCGCCGATCATGCGCGCCACCACATGTTCGATCTCCGTGATCTTGCCATTGACGACCTTCAGCCGGAGCGCCAGCAGGACCGGCCTGCCGAACTCCTTCACGGGGCCGAAGAAACCCACCTGGCCCGAACCGGGATCGGCAGCGTACACCTTAAACCCCGCCGGCCCCTCCGACGCACCCACCCACAAGCCGTCGCCCAACGGAACCGTGGCGGTGTTCTCGGTGTACTTGTACTTCGGGGCCAGAGGCAGTCCGGAGGGATCGTGTTTGACCATGGCGGACAGGTAACGATCCATGATGGCGACGAGGCATGTGCGGTCGCACTTCGCCGGGGCAGCCCACGCGGCAAACTTCAAGAAGAGGAGAACGAAAGCGAGTCTAGCCGCAGCAATCAAGTTCTTCATAGTGGAATCCATCCTTGGTCTATCACACTTGCCGTGCGTGCGGAAGGTCCGCCGACCCGTTTGGCAAGGGAGTTATCATAAGCCGCAAGGCGCGAACTCCGGCACGTTCGATTCCGCGATGTCGTCAGTAATATTGGCGGTCTCAGGCTCTGCTCAGTGCCAGCAGCTACGGTCCAATTCGCTGGGCTGGTAGTCCCGGGCGAGTTTCAATTCAATTTCGTTGTGCCGGGTTCGCTGGCAGATGGAGACCAGCCTATTACCGCCTCCCACAGCGGATCCGTAACGCAGCCCGGGACGCTAATCACCATTCAACATTGAGCGTTCTGCAATCGATCCAGCGAATCGGCGGCAGGATTTCGCCGGCGCCCGAGCTTTGGTCCGGTGGAGCGCGCCCTGAAGTGTTCGGATTAGTTTACCGATCAGAATCGGATAAGTCCCGGATTGCGCAATCCAGAAGTTGTGTTCGTCGTCAAGTTGACGAGACACGCCGCCATTTCGCCGAACTCGAATGCCTGACGCCCGCGAAGTCCTTCTGGGAACCTTCGCTCGGTGGAGAACGGCACTGTGGTTCCGAAGTGGGGTGGGATCGGCCTCGTGTGGCATGCATTTTCCGATAAGGGCTGTGAAACCGCCTTATCGTACACTGGCCCGGAAGGCGCGCTACCTCACGGTCTCGAATAGTTCTGCAAGTGAGACGCCCAACGCCCGCGCCAGTCGGAACAGATTCTTGAAGGAAGGGTTCCGGCGAGCGGTTTCAATCCCGCCCAAGTACATCCGGTGCATCTGGGCCAATTCCGCCAGGCGCTCCTGGGACAGCCCTCGCTCGCCGCGCAGCTTCCTGATGTGCGCCGCCAGCAGTTTCACCGCTTTTTGTTCGGCAGTCAACCCGCCCTCCGGTCCTCGTGAGCCGTCGGAACGCAGCCGAGAGCCTCGGAAGGACCCTCTGACCGCATCCGCTCGGTGGCGTTCTCCTGGCGCGCGCCCCGGCCTAGCTGTAACTCCCCGGCAGCCACGAACGTCGTTTTTTGGCGGAAAAGGAGGCAGTCACCGTGGAGAGAATGTTAACGGCATTTTGGGATGAGGATCGGCAGGAGATCCAGCTCCGGCGACCCAGCGGACAGGTGTTCCGCTTTTCGGCGCGGCAGGCGGTGGCCGGTGGTCACGAGGTATTCGGAGTGCAGACGGACGGCAATGACGTATTGGTCCTCACGGGAGCCAGCGGATCGCGGCGGCCTACTTGGAAGGTGCGGTTCACGCAAACCGGCACGTACCGGGGCACCTCGGCGCTCTGACCGGCGACATAAAATGGTGGGGGCGACCATGGACTCTGACGACCTGTTAAAACGAGTGCGTGCCATTCCAGGCGTGATGGCGGCTTCAATCATGCATGGCCGTCAGTGCGACCG
>Ga0208079_1001150_pt1 | contig 14145 bp, 12 predicted proteins | sample NGESurdeep092012_5_FD_184474 | JGI IMG/M metagenome (GOLD analysis project Ga0208079, IMG submission 184474) | Arctic peat soil microbial communities from Barrow, Alaska - NGEE Surface sample 210-2 deep-092012 (SPAdes) | ecosystem: Environmental > Terrestrial > Soil > Wetlands > Peat ... | reverse complement strand
TAATATAGCGCGCCTGGCAGAATCCGCCCCGTTTTCGTCGTGTGCCCCAAAACGGTTAAGCACCCGTTGTCAAGCGGCGCAAGGCGTCGTAGAGTGGGTTACGTGAAGAAGATGCGCCAAACGGCGGGGACCTGGTTCGCCTTGGCATTCGCCGCCTCCACCATGCCGGCGACGGCCGCCGTGCATATCTGGGACAAATAGGAAGTGACCTTGACCAGTATCCGCTCCTGGGCGAACCCCTATACCGATGTGACGGTTTGGGTGGATCTTACAGGTCCCAACTTCAAGAAGCGCGTTTACGGGTTCTGGGACGGCGGGCAGACCTTTCGGGTGCGGATTCTGGCCACCGCACCGGGACCCTGGACCTGGCGAAGCGGCTCCAATCCTCCCGACCAGGGCCTTGCGGGGAAGACCGCGTCTCTCGTGGCGGTCGACTGGACCGAGGCGGAGAAGCTGAAGAACCCCCTGCGACGCGGGTTCTTGCGAGCCACGGCCAATCATCACGCTCTGGAGCTGGCGAATGGCACGCCCTTCTTCGTTATCGGCGACACCTGGTACGCCACCGGCGCCAATCGCTTTAAATGGTACGACGACGACCGGAAGCGCCCCCTCGGACCGCCGGCAGGGTTCAAAGACTACGTCCGTATGCGGGCCCGGCGCCACCGCGGGGATCCCGGCCGGGAGGTAATTAGTTACCTCTATTCAACAAGACTCTTCGACCCGATAATAGGACCATGAAACCCGTCCAGGTGTTCCATGTCATTCCGTCACTGCCCGCTCCGCTCGAAGGACTTCGCCAGTTGGCGTACAACCTGCGTTGGGCTTGGGACCACGATACCATCGAACTGTTTCGACGCCTCGATAGCGACCTCTGGGAATCCACCGGGCACAATCCGGTTCTGATGCTGGGTTCGATCGACCAGGCGGAACTCGAGGCCGCGGCCAAGGATGAAGCGTTCCTGGCGCATCTGGACCGGACGCTCAAGGAACTCGATGCCTATCTGACCAGCCCATCCACATGGTTCCATCGGACTTATGGCACCCCCGAAGCCATGCTAGTGGCCTATTTCTCGGCGGAGTTCGGCTTGACCGAGTGCCTGTCGGTTTTCGCCGGAGGCCTCGGCGTGCTCGCCGGCGATCACCTGAAAGGGGCCAGCGATCTCGGCGTGCCTTTGGTGGGCGTCGGCCTGCTTTACCAGCAGGGTTATTTCAAACAGTACCTGAATCCGGCGGGTTGGCAACAGGAAACCTACGAAGATAACGACTTTCGCAACCTCCCGCTGAGCCTCGAACTACAGCCGGACGGGCGTCCCTTGACCATCGAAGTCGCCTACGACGGACGTGCCGTGACCGTCCAAATCTGGAGGGTGCGCGTGGGCCGGGTCAATCTCTTCCTGCTCGATACCAATGTGGCCGCCAATCGCCCGGAAGATCGCGACATCACCGATCAGCTCTACGGCGGCGATCTGGAAACGCGCCTGAAACAGGAGATCCTCCTCGGCATCGGCGGACATCGCGCGTTGGAGGCGCTTGGCCTCGCGCCCACGGTCTATCACATGAACGAGGGCCATTCTGCTTTCCTCGCGGTGGAGTGGGTTCGCCGGCTGATGGAGCAGCAGAAGCTCTCCTTTGCCGAGGCGCGCGAGGTGGCATCGGCCGGCCTGATCTTCACCACCCACACTTCCGTGCCGGCGGGCCACGACTACTTCCCGCCGGCTTTGCTCGATCGTTACCTCGGCGACTACATTCGCCGCCTGGGACTGGCTCCCGCGGACTTCTACGGGTTGGGACGCCTGCACCCGGAACGTCAGGATGAGGACTTCTGCATGACGGTGCTTGCCCTGCGCACGGCGTCCGCCAGCAACGGCGTCAGCAAACTTCACGGCGAGGTCAGCCGCGGCATGTGGAAGGCCATCTGGCCGGGCGTGCCGGAGGATGAGATCCCCATCGGTCACGTGACCAACGGGGTGCATTTTCGCTCCTGGATTTCGTACGAGATGAATCAGCTATACGACCGGTATCTCGGGCCGAAATGGCGCGAGGAACACGCCGATCCTAATCTGTGGCGGCGCGCGGAGAGTATTCCGGCCGAGGAGCTATGGCGCACCCACGAGCGGCGCAGGGAACGGCTGGTGGCGTTCGCCAGGCGCCGCCTGCGTATCCAGCTTCTGCGCCGCGGCGCGCCCCAATCGGAAATCGACGCCGCCGACGAAGTGCTCGACCCCGATGCCCTGACCATCGGCTTTGCACGCCGCTTTGCCACCTACAAGCGCGCCACGCTGCTGCTGCGCGACGTCGAGCGCCTGCGGCAGATTCTCAACCAGCCGGGCCGGCCGGTGCAGATCGTCTTTGCCGGCAAAGCCCATCCTCGCGACGATGCCGGCAAGGCGCTGATCCAGCAGGTCGTCAAGCTCGCCCAGCAGAAAGAGTTCCGCCGCCGCCTGGTCTTCCTGGAAGACTACGACATGGCCGTGGCCCGATACCTCGTGCAGGGCTCCGACATCTGGCTCAATACGCCGCTTCGGCCCCAGGAGGCCAGCGGCACCAGCGGCATGAAGGTGCTGCCCAACGGCGGTCTGAATCTCAGTATTCTCGACGGCTGGTGGGACGAGGCCTGGCAGGACGCCGCCGCGCAAAAGCGCTTCATCGGCTGGGCCATCGGAAACGGCGAGAGCTACACCAACCGCGACGATCAGGACCAGGTGGAATCGGCGGCGCTCTACGCCTTGCTGGAGCGGGACATCGTCCCTGGCTTCTATGAGCGCAGCGCCGACGGGCTGCCCCGCCGCTGGATCGCCCAGATGAAGAGCTCCATTTCCACCTTGTGCCCGGCGTTCAACATGCAGCGCATGGTCAAACAGTATGCCGCGGATTCCTACGTGATGGCCGATGAAAAGTACCAGCAACTCACGGCGAATCAGGCGGCGCGGGCCAGGGCGCTGGCGGCGTGGACCGCCCACGTTCAGGCGCACTGGAAGGAAGTTCGTGTCGAATCGGTGGATTCTTTGACTCACACGCTGCTTCCGGTCGGCAGCCGTCTCCAGGTGCGGGCGCGCCTTCAGCTTGGCGCACTGACCCCGGATCAGGTCGCCGTCGAACTCTACGTGGGCAGACTCGACGCCGACGGCGAGTTGACCGGCGCTTACGCAATTCCCATGCAGCCCGCCGGTGAGGCCACCGGCGGCGTATGGACTTTCGAGGCCGTCACGGTGCCGTGCCCCAGAAGCGGGCTCCACGGCTATACCGTGCGGATCACGCCTTTCCATCCGGACGCACCGAAAGCTTTCCTGCCGGGGCTGATCACCTGGGCGGATGCCGGTGTGCAGACCGTTGCCGGGTAGCGGCCTCGGCTCCGACCGGAGCCGCGCTCGTCAGAACGTCGGAAAAGAACAAATAGCCGCCGATGAACGCCGATCAACGCTGATGAAAACAAGATGCTTATCGGCGTTTATCTGCGTTCATCGGCGGCCCATAAATGTCCTTTTCACAGCTTCTCGGCAAGCGATTTTCCGATACCTCCGTGAAGCCCTGAAACAGATAGCTGGCTCTCTTTTGCCGTCTTTGGCCTATAATCATCTTGAAGCGCAGCGCTATCGAGTGACGCCATGCATGTACCGGCAACGATACGCTGGACCGGCGGCCTGATGTTCCTTGCCGCGATCGCCGCGCTTTTGACCGGCGGCGACCCGTTCTCCCCGCTACGCGAGCAGATGGTCCGGCAGATTGAGGACCGCGGCATACGCAATCCGGATATCTTGCGCGTGATGCGCGCCACTCCCCGGCACCTGTTCCTTCCTGGGGATCTACAGTCCGGGGCCTACCAGGATCGGCCCCTGCCGATCGGCTACGATGCCACCATTTCGCAGCCGTACATTGTGGCGCTGATGACGGAGCTCTTGGAACCCGCGAAACCACATCGGGTGCTCGAGATCGGCACCGGCTCGGGCTATCAGGCGGCTGTGCTGGCGCAACTCGTAGACCACGTCTACACCATCGAAATCGTCCCGGCGCTGGCCCAGTCGGCGCAGCAGACTTTGCGCCGCCTGGGATATTCCAACGTCACGGTTCGCCAGGGAGACGGATACCGGGGATGGCCTGAGGAAGCGCCGTTCCCGCGCATCATTTTGACCGCGTCGCCGCCGGAAATTCCGCAGACTCTCGTCGACCAGTTGGCTCGCGGAGGCCGCCTGGTCGCGCCCGTGGGGCGCATGGGCAGCCAGGAACTGGTGCTGATTGAAAAAAAGGCGGACGGCTCGCTCCGCCGCCGAAGCGTGGGTCCGGTGGCCTTTGTGCCGATGAAGCCGGGGGGCCGTTAGCCGGATCCATCCGCCTATCTGCGGTTCGCGCTCTGCTCTTCTTCGGCGCGAACTTCATCTTCGGCTTGCAGCCAGTCGTCCATCTCCGAGCCCGATTCATTGCCTTGCAGGACGTAGAGTTCGTAGGCTCGCATCCGGATACGTTCTTCCAGGGGAAACTGCGCCGTGGGGTCGGCGACCGCTTCTACGCGCGGAGGGTGTGCCATGACAATCCTCCTCCTGCCTTACGGTACATCCAATTCGCCCGCCTTACAAGGAGTAGCTCAGGGCTCCGCTTCGTGCATTCGGCCAGCCTTCCCCAAAACGGTCAAGCACCCCAATTCCTGGTTGCGCACGAACCCGGTTTCGTAGGTCCAGCGCGCCGGGTCGGGACGGCCCGGTTGGTCGAACTCATCGGACCAGACCAGCTTCCAGGCGCCGGCATGCTGTGCGGCGGCCGGCTGCGCGGCGGCGGTGCTGGCCAGCGCCTACGCCAACGCCAGCACGAGCCCATACGGAGAGCGCCTCATTTCGGGGCGTCGAGGACCGCGAAGACTTCGCGGTAGAACTCGGGATGCGCCTTCCAGGATTGTGCCGTGATCATGCGGCCGTCGCGAACCGCCAGCTTCTCGCTGTAGATGCCGCCGGCGCGCTCCACTTCCACGCACACGTGCGGGTGGCCGGTGACCGTGCGCCCGCTGGTCAGTCCCGCCGCCACCAGCACCTGGATGCCGTGCCCGATGGCGCAGATGCACTTGTTCTGGGCGGCGAACTCGCGCAGCAGCTCGAGCAGGCTGGCATCGTTGCGCAGATATTCGGGAGCGCGTCCCCCCAGTATCACGATGGCGGCGAACTCCTTGGTGGAGACGGCGGTGATCGCGATGTTGGCGTCCACCGAGTGGCCGGGGCGTTCCATGTAGGTGTCCCAGCCCGGCTCGGTATCGTGGAAGACCATGTGCAGCCGGCGCCGCGCGGGCGCCGCGATCACGGGTTCCCAGTGCGCCTCCAGGAATCTCTGGCAGGCGTACAGCGCTTCGTAGCTATCGCCGCCGTCACCGGTCACAATCAGAACCTTGCGGGTCATCCGAAGCCAGCATAGCGCGTCGCTCTGCCAGAATGTAAGAGGATGGCGCGAGAAACGGTGGACGCTGTTGTCGTCGGAGCGGGCGCCGCCGGGCTGATGTGCGCCATGGAGGCGGGCAAGCGCGGGCGGCGCGTCGTGGTGCTGGAGCACAACCCGCGGATGGCGCGCAAGATCCCGATCTCCGGCGGCGGGCGCTGCAATTTCACCAACCGGACCGCCACGGCGGAGAACTTCGTGTCGCGCAATCCACACTTTGCCAAATCCGCGCTCGCCCGATACACGCCGCGCGACTTCATCGCCCTGGTGGAGCGCCACGGCATCCCCTACCACGAGAAGACCCTCGGGCAGTTGTTCTGCGACCGTGCCGCCGGCGAAATCGCCGAGATGCTGGAGGCGGAGTGCGCGGCGGCGGGCGTCCGCATCGAGACGGCGCGCGCCGTGTTGCAGGTCGGCGCCCGAATTGGCGGGACGCCCGGCGGCGGGTTCGAGGTGGAGACGTCCCGCGGGGTGTTCCAATGCGCGGCGCTGGTGATCGCCACCGGCGGGCTTTCCCTTCCGAAAATCGGTGCCACGCCGTTCGGCTACACCGTGGCGCGGCAGTTAGGACTTCACATCGTGGAGTGCCACCCCGCCCTGGTGCCGCTTACCTTCGGCGGCCCGGATCGCGAGCGCTTCGCCGGCATGGCGGGAGTCTCGGCGGAGGTGACTGCGTGTGTTACAGCGCGCGCCTCCGGCCCATCGTTCCGCGAAAAGCTGCTGTTCACGCATCGCGGGCTGAGCGGGCCGGCGATCCTGCAAGCGTCGTCCTACTGGCGCGTGGGGGAGTCTGTGGAGATCGATCTGCTGCCCGGGGTGGATTTCGCGGCAGCGCTGGCCGAATGCCGGGCGGCCGGCGCGCGGACCGAGGTACGCACCGTGCTGGCGCGCTACCTGCCGAAGCGCCTGGCCGACCGCTGGTGCCAGGTGCAGGGAATATCGAAGGCCGCGCTCGCGCTGGGCGATCGCGAGGTGGCGGCGATTGCGGCGGGACTGCACGCATGGCGCGTCCAGCCGGCCGGAACCGAGGGGTACGAGAAGGCCGAGGCGACCAGCGGCGGCGTGGACACCGGCGAGTTGTCGTCGAAGACGATGGAGTGCCGCAACGTGCCCGGTCTCTACTTCATCGGCGAAGTCGTCGATGTGACGGGCCAGTTAGGCGGCTTCAACTTCCAATGGGCGTGGGCCTCCGGCGCCGCGGCCGGCCGGGCGCTGTAGCAGGATGCCGAAAACAAGAATTTGTGTTTATCGGCGTTCCTCGGTGACCATTTTTTTGCCCGCCGCAGGTGGGCGGGTGCGCGTAAAATGCAAGAGATGCTGACGGCGATTACGCGGGCGGTGAGCCCTACGATTGCAGCGTGCGAACTCACGTACCGGGAGCGCGAGTTCATCGACATCGCGCGGGCGCGGGAGCAGCACCGGGCCTACGAGACGTGTCTGGCGGAATTGGGCGTGGAGGTGATCTCGCTGCCTGCGGAAGCGGAGTATCCGGACGCGGTGTTCGTGGAGGATCCGGTGATCGTGCTGGACGAAATCGCCGTGATGACGCGGCTTGGCGCCCCATCGCGGCGCGGGGAATCGGAATCGCTGGCGAGCGTGTTGGAGCGGTACCGGCCGCTGCGTTGGCTGCGCGAGCCGGCGACCCTGGACGGCGGCGACGCGATGCTGGCGGGGAAGACGCTGTTCGTGGGGGTGACGGCGCGGAGCAACGCGGCGGGCATCGGACAACTGGCGGCGGAGGTGGAGCCGTTCGGGTACCGCGTGCGGCCGGTGGTGGTGCGGGGGTGTCTGCATCTGAAGTCGGCGTGCAGCTTCATCGGAGACGCGGTGCTGGTGCATCGTCCGTGGGTGGACGAGGCGGCGTTCGCCGGCGTGCGGCTGGTGGACGTGCCGGAGGAGCGCGGGGCCAACGTGCTGGCGATCGGCGAGACGGTGCTGGTGCCGGCCGCGGCTCCGCGCACGGCGGAGTTGCTGATCGGTTTAGGGCGGCAGGTGAGAATCCTCGACAATTCGGAATTGATGAAGGCCGAGGGGGCGCTCACCTGCTGCAGTCTGATTTTCCGGAGGTAGGGAACCGCGGCGCAAACAGCGCGCCTGATCCAGGGCACTTTGAAGAACGCCAGCAAGAAGAACGTCGGCAAGGACGCCGACGTGGCAGCCTGGAAGGCCGCGCTACTGCAAGACGCCGGCTTTCTTGAAGTCGCCGGCTTTGACGTAGATCAGGGTGGCCGGGTCGATGTGCTTGCGGAAGGCCGCGCCGATCTGCTCCGGGGTGAGCGCGGCCACCTTGGCTTCCAGGGATTCGTCGAACTTCAGGGTGCGGTCGAAACGCTGGCGTCCGGCGAACAGACCGACCAGCGAACCATCCTCGGCGCGGCTCATGCCGCACTCCTGGAGCCAGGCTTTCTTGGCAGCGGCGACTTCGTCGGCGGTGAAGCCATCCTTGAGCGTTTTGGCGAGTTCATCGCGGAAGCTGGCTTCCACTTTGGGGGCGTTCTGCGGAGCGCTGATGGCTAACGCCAGGAAGTTGCCGCCATCGTCCCTGGTGGGCGCGCCGAAAACGCTTTGGGCGACGTAGCTGAGACCTTCCTTATCGCGGATGCGGCGGGAGAGGCGCGTACCGATCGGGCTGCCGCCGAACATGTAGTTGGCCATCACGACGGCCGGATAGTCCGGATCCTCATCGTTGATCTTGACCATTTCGCCGGCGATGAAGAAGGCGTTCGGCTTGTCGGGGGTTTCGATCTTTTTGTCGGTGGGCGCAATCTTCTGGTACATGTTGGTGACGCGCGTGTAGCTGCCGGGGCTCTTCCAACTGCCGAAGAGTTCGTTGGCCAGTTTGGAAATCTCCGAGGCAGTGAACTGTCCGGAAACGGCGACTTCGCCGACGCCGGCGCCGTAGAATTGCTGGTAGAACTTGCGGACATCGTCGAGCGTGACCTTCTTGAGGTCTTCGATCTGCTCGTCGGCGGTGGAGACATAGCGCAGGTCGCCGCGCGGATAGGGGTTCATGCGGTGCTGGAACTCGGTGAGGGCGAGGGCTTGCGGATCGCTGCGGCCGGCTTCGGCGGCGGTGATGCGCTGTAGTTTTACGGTCTCGAATTCGCTGTCCGGGAAGGCCGGTTCGCGGAGGATCTCGGCGGCAAGGCGGAGCGCGCCGGGGAGATTGGCTTCGATGGTTTCGATGCTGGCGGTGGCGCTGGTGGGGCCGCCGGAGACATTCATTTGCGCCTTCAGGCGGTCGATTTCGTCCTGGATCTGCTGGCGTGATTTGTGCTTGGTGCCGCGCATGAGAAGGCCGCCGGTGATGCCGGCAGTGGCGGCTTTGCCGAAGAGCGATTTCTCGTCGCCGTAGCGGATGGTGACCGAGGCCACCACCGTGCCGCCGCGGGTCTTGCGCGAGAGCAAGGACATTTTCAAGCCGCCGGGCAGGGTGCTGCGCACGACGCGCGATTCAATGTTGGACGGGCTGGGATCGAAGGCTTCGCCGGCGGCGACCACCGCGGAGCCTTTAAAATCCTTGAGCGTGTCGGCGACGTCGGGCGTGGCCGGAATCTCGGCGCGATCGGGGGCCTTGGTCGGGATGAAGCTGGCGAGCGTGCGGTTGGATTCCTTCAGGTAGGCTTTGGCGACGCGCAGGACATCGGCTTCGGTGACCGCCTGGATGCGGTCGCGCATGAGGAACATGAGGCGCCAATCGCCCTGCGAGAAGTACTCGCTGAGATCGAGCGCGACGGATTGGGAATCGTTCATTTCGAGCTCGATGTTTTTCAGCAGGCGGGTCTTGACGCGCTCGACTTCTTCCTTGGTGGGCGCTTCGGCGGGCAAGCCTTCGACGGTCTTGAGCAGGATCTGGCGCGCTTCGTCGAGGGACTGATCCACCTTGAGGCTGGCGGAGGCGAGGAGGAAGCCGGGGTCGTGGAGCTCTTCCATTCCCATGGAGGCGCCGACGGCCTTCTTGTTATCCACGAGGGCCTTGTAGAGGCGGCCGGAGGGACGGTCGCCGAGGACGCCGGCGAGGACGTTGAGCGCGGCGGCGTCGGGGTGGGATCCGGCGGGAACGTGGTAGATGGCTACGAGACCTTGGGTATCGCCGACGCGGCGCAGGGTGATGGAGCGTTCGCCATCCTGGGTGGGCTCGACGGTGTAGGACTTCTCGAGTGTGCGGGTGGGCTTGGGGATGGCGCCGAAGAGGGCCGCCACCTGGGCCAGCGTTTTGGCGTCGTCGAACTTACCGGCGATGGTCAGCAGGGCGTTATCGGGCTGGTAGTATTTTTGATAAAACGAAGCCAATTTGTCGATCGGCACGTTTTCGATATCGGAGCGGTTGCCGATGGGGGGCTTGCCGTAATTGTGCCAGGTGTAGGCGGTTTCGAGGGCGCGCTGCATGAGCATGCGGTCGGGGCTGTTTTCGCCCATCTCGAATTCATTGCGCACCACGGTCATTTCGGTATCGAGGAGCGGCTTTTCGATCTTGCTGTTGACCATGCGGTCGGCTTCAAGTTCCAGGGCGAACTTGAGGTTCTCGTCGCTGGCGTTGAGGGTCTCGAAGTAGTTGGTGCGGTCCCAGTCAGTGGAGCCGTTCATTTCGGCGCCGTGATCCTTGAGTTCCTGTTTGATGTCCTTGCGGGTTTTGGTCTGCAGGAAGAGCATGTGCTCCAGCAGGTGTGCCATGCCGGTTTCGCCGTAGCCTTCGTGGCGCGAGCCGACCATGTAGGTCATGTTGACGGTCACGTTGGGCTTGGAGGAGTCGGGAAAAAGGAGGAGGTGGAGGCCATTGGGCATGGCGTACTCGGTGATGCCTTCGACGGCGGTGATCTTGCGGACTCCTTGAGGGAGCGTCTGGGAAAGCGCGGTGAAGGCAAAGACGAGGAGAAGCGGGAGCAATGTCTTGTTACGAGTCATGTGCACCTTTTGTAGGAGTATTGAAGGATTAAGACGAATTATAACAGGAGAGGTTTGGTAGCCGGGCTCCGGGGGCGCTTGTACGTCGAGGGATGCGATTTGACGCGGAGACGCGGAGACGCTGAGGAAGACGCGGAGAGAACACAGAAGACAAACGCAACACGAGAGAACGCGGAGGAAGCGGAGAAGAGCGTGGAGAGGTGGAGATGGCTGTTACAGTAAAGGCTGATTATGGGGATTACCGCGCCAGCTCTGGCTACCTTTGTGGGACTGCTTGGCGCCGTGCTCGGGATCTGGTTGACCGGGTTGCGGCAACGGGCGCGCGCGGTGGTGCCGTTCAGCGCGGGAGTCCTGCTGGGGGTGGCGCTGTTCGGACTGGTGCCGGAGCTGGCGAGCGAGATCGGGTGGCCGATCAGCGTGTTGTTGTTTGCGGCGGGGTACGGTGCGCTCCTGCTGGTCAATCGATTCGTCTACCGGGTGTGTCCGATCTGCGCGCACGATCACGACCACAATGCATGTTCCACCGAATTGCACGGGTTCGCGGCGCCGTTGATGGTGGCTGCCACGGTGCACAGTTTCCTGGATGGGTGGAGCGTCGCCACGGTGCAACTGGCGGTGCCGCTTGGGCTACGGGTGGCGGTGCCGCTGGCGGTAGCGCTGCACAAGCTTCCGGAAGGGATCGCGCTGGGCGGGATTCTGCGGGCGTCGGTAGGGTTGCGGAAGGTGGCGTTGGGGTGGGCGGTGCTGGCGGAAGGGTCGACCCTGGCGGGCGGCGGGTTGGGCCTGGTGATGGGGCCGCACCTGGGTTCGGAGTGGATCACCTATCCGATGGGGATCGCGGCGGGTTGGCTATTCTACCTGGGATATCATGCGGTGCACGAGGAATGGAAGCGGCGCGGGGCACGGCCGGCGTTTGTATGGGCGGGGGCCGGCGTGGCGGGGGCCGCGGTGCTGCAACGGGGAGTCGAGGCACTGTTCCGGTAGGCCCTTGGCAGTCTGGCATTGGTGTGCAGGATGAAGTGGAGTTGGAGCGTGCCGTTCGCTATGTGGAGCACCAGCGCGGTCAGCGCCGGCCTGGCAGCGAATGCAGGCGACTGGCTCTGGTCGAGCGCGCGGTTGGCAGGATTGGCCGCCCCGCGAGAGCAACTTATGCTGTTCGCCGCAGGCGGCGGGCGAGGGCGGCGAGGGCGTCCATCATTTCGCGGCGCGCTTCCGCGAAGGCCGGCACATGAACCGCACCCGACTTTAGATAATCCAGCAGGATGGCTTCCGCCGCCACGAACTCCACCGCGGCATCGGCCACCGCTCCGGCGATCTCCAGCGGAATCGTCGCCACTCCATTGGCGTCGGCGTGCACCAGATCGCCAGGGTGAATGGTCAGGCCGCCCACGCGCACCGGACGGTGCAAATCCACGATGTGGCTGTAGCCGTGCGAGCAGATCGCTCCATTGCTGAACGCCGGAAACCCGAGGCGCCGCACCTGATCCAGATCGCGCGCGGCGCCCGACGTGATCAACCCCGCGGCGCCGAACGCCCGATAGGTGGTACACATGATCTCGCCGAAGGTAGCCGCCACCGGTGGGTCGTCCAGATCCTGGAATACCACCATGGCCGGCCCCGCCAATTCGGCAAACCGCGCCACCTGCTGGTCGAGCGACCCGTAGACATCGCCTTCCTGGCGCGGTTGCGCGCAACGCATTGTGGCCGTCGCTGCGTATCCCACGGCGGGCGCCATCTCGGGGAAACAGGCCCGCACGCGGCCGTCCATATATCCGGCCGTCCGCGGCCGCACTTCAAACAGTTCGATGGTGTTCGAAATCGTCGGCGTATCGAACTTCGCCAATGCCACCAGATCAATAGCCATGCAGCGCCGATTGTAGCGCGTGGAGTTGTCTAACGAAAGACAACCTGGAATCTGGCGCGGCGGACATAGCAGAATGGTCGTCAGCCAACATGAGCTTTCCAATTCTCCTGGGCAGGCGCGGGCACTTCCCCACGCCATCGTTGACCGTGTTTGTCGCCCTGCAAGTGCTCGACATACTCACCACTCTGCTGGGACTGCAATTGGGAGCCAGTGAAGGCAGCATGTTTCTGAGCCGCCTGATGCGTGTCGGACCGGTGGCGGCGCTACTGATCGCCAAGATCATTGCCGTCCTGCTGGTGGCCTTGGCCTTGAAGTTCAAACGGCCTCGCGTGGTGGTCTTCCTGAATTACTGGTTTGCCGCCGTCGTCAGTTGGAACCTGGTCGTCATCCTGCTGACTCAGTTGTCGGACGCACGCCGGAACTGAGCGTCCTGCCGCCTCGCGTCGATTGCGTCTATCATTGAAACATGCCCACCGGGTATACCCTGGCCGCTGCTGCCTGCTTGGCACTCTCCGTCGCCAGGGCGCAAATCCCCACCATTCGTGACGCGCCTATCACGACCTTCGGCGTCACCGTGGTCGATCCGTATGGCCTCCGCGGCGATATCTACCTGCTCCGTCCCGATACGGACCGGCTCCCCAAGTTCGAGAAACTGGAACCCGCCGGCGCCGTTTACACCAGCGCCCTCAACATTCCACCCCGCGATTTTCAGGAAGGCTTCCCTGGCGTCACCGACCGCTTCGAGTGGTTCGCCATCGATTACAGCGGGTATTTCTATGTCGACAATCCCGGCAAGTACCGCTTCCTGCTTGCCTCCGACGATGGGTCCAAGCTTTATATCGATAACAAAACCGTGATTGAGAATGACGGCATCCACAGCATGCACGCCGAGGAGGGCAGCATCACTCTGGATGGCGGAATCCACCGCATCCGCCTCTCCTACTTCCAGGGTCCCCGTGCGGCTGTGGCCCTGATTCTCGCCGTGGCGCGTCCCGGCGAGGACTGGCGGATCTTCAGCACCAACGAATTCCGCCCGCCACGCAATCCGGCGGACTGGAAGTACGGCGACCCGAACAACTTGCCCGGCGACGAACCTGCCGGCAAGCGGAAGAAATAAAGAACGCTCCCTCACGGTCGCGGCTCCGATTCGAGCCGCGACCGTCAGAACGTGAGAAAAAACAAATGGCCGCCGATGAACGCCGATAAACGCTGATGAATACAAGATGCTTATCGGTGTTCATCTGCGTTAATCGGCGGCCCCTAAATGATTTTTCACATGAGCAACTTTCGCCGCTAGCGCAACGAGGCGCTGGGAAGCGGGGCTACCGCGTCCAGCGGGTTTACCAGATGACGCTCGGCGTAATAGCCCGGATGCACGCGCTCCACGATCTTCGCCACCGGACGCTCCAGCACCCGGAAATAAGGCTGCGGGTTCAATCCGATCCAGAACGCCCAGACGATCAGCGGCGCGAACACCGCGATCTCACGCCACGAAAGATCCTTGAGCAGCGAGTTCTTTTCCTTCACCTCGCCCAGCATGGTCCGCTGGAACAGCCAAAGCAGGTACGCCGCGCCGAGGGCGATCCCCACGGCTCCCCAGAATGCCCAGTTAAACGACATCTGGTAAGCGCCGCCCAGGATGGTCAGTTCGCCGATGAACCCGTTCAACGGCGGCATGCCCATGGAACTGAGCGCCGCCAGCAGGAACACGATGGTGAATACCGGCATGACCTTCATGAGCCCGCCGTACGCGGAGATTTCGCGGGTGTGCCGCCGCTCGTAAACCACGCCCACGATGAGGAAAAGCATGCCCGTCGAAATCCCGTGATTGATCTGTTGCAGAATCGATCCCGAGATACCCGCGGGATTCAGCGCGAAAATCCCCAGAGTGCAAAATCCCAGGTGGCTGACCGACGAATAGGCCACCAGTTTCTTCCAGTCCTTCTGCATCAGACACGCCA
>Ga0208079_1001148_pt1 | contig 14162 bp, 13 predicted proteins | sample NGESurdeep092012_5_FD_184474 | JGI IMG/M metagenome (GOLD analysis project Ga0208079, IMG submission 184474) | Arctic peat soil microbial communities from Barrow, Alaska - NGEE Surface sample 210-2 deep-092012 (SPAdes) | ecosystem: Environmental > Terrestrial > Soil > Wetlands > Peat ... | reverse complement strand
GGACGGGACCACCTCGTGGAACACCGTTGGGGTGGCGCCGAACATCGTCGAGGCCAGCTGGATCGCCCTGGTCGACGGGATCACCTACGGTCTGCGGGGCCAGTCGGTGCCGGTGCGCTGACCGTTCACGGGCCCCGTTGCCTGATCGGAAGATGAACTGCCGCCGGGGCTGGTAGTCAGGCTCCGGGGGTGTGCGGGTGAGGGTGTAGCCGAGTGGTTCGAACTGGCGGATGTGGTGGATCTCGCGGCGTTTCTACCGGATCCGGTTGCTGAAGATCAACGGGACCAAGACCGCGGCAGCGGCAGCGGCTGGTGGGGTCGGCTATTAGCGCACAACGGCATTGAGTACGTCGACATGCAACTCATCGCCCAGGCCGACGACCTGCTGCGTAAGGTGGGCGGCCACTCCCCTCGGCAATCGCCGACGTGTTCACCAAATGGAACTCCGGCGACCTGGAGAGCTACTTGATCGAGATCACCGTCGAGGTGTTGCGTCAGGTCGACGCGAAGACCGGCAAGCCGTTCGTTGACATCGTGCTCGAAGAAGCAGGCTCTAAGGGCACCGGCGTGTGGACTGTGCCAAGTGCGCGCGACCTCGGTGTTCCCGTCGGCAGGATTGCCGAGGCAGTCTTCGCTTGCTCGGTCTCCAGCCACCCCGAACAGCGCGGCCCGGTGCACGCAATGGTCCACCGCCGCCCAAGATTTCCGTCGTCGGCGACGTCTTCGAAGACGACGTTCGTGCCGCCCTCTACGCATCGAAGGTCGTCGCCTACGAGCCGGGCTTCAACATCATCATCGCCGGTGCCAACCAGGACGACTGGAATACCGACAAGGGCGCCATCGCCACGATCTGGCGCGACGGCCGCATCATCCGCGCCCAGTTCCTGAACCGGATCGTCGACGCTCATGCCAACGACCAGTCGATCCCGACCCTGCTCGTCGACCCGCACTTCGCCGAGGCCGTCGCCCATGGCGAGGAGGCGTGGCGCAATTGCGTCTCGACGGCGGCGCTGTCGGGCATCCCGGTTCCGGGTTTTCTCGTCGGCACTCAGCTACTTCGACTCGATGGCCAGTGACCGGCTTCCCGCCGCAGTCGTGCAGAGCCAGCGCGACTTGTTCGGTGCGCACACCTACAAGCGGTCAAGGTCCGTGTGCGTGCCCCGGGTAAGCGCCCCGGGAGCTACGTCAAACCGGTCAACACCTTCGGGTCAGTCACCCCCGAGATACTACGGCTGCGTGTGGCCCTGCCCCCGTAGTAGATCCCAAAGGGGTGGTGTCTGGCGCCTGCCTGGCACGCTCGGCAATGGCATGCTGCACCCATGAGCTTCTTCGTGCTGGAATACCGCTACGCGGACATGGAGGCGCGCACTCGCGTCCGGCCCGACCACTTGGCGTACGTGCAGTCGCTGCTCGAAGAAGGTGCGGTCGTCCTCGCCGGTCCGATCGGAGACGGATCGAGCGCGATGATGGTGCTGCGCGTGGGCTCCGAGGAGGACGCTCGACGGGTCGTCGAGGGCGATCCGTACACGCTTGCGGGGGTGGGAGTCGAGCACGTGCTGCGGCCGTGGAACGTCGTCATCCCCGCTCAGCAGGGGTAGCGGCACCCACGGGCGCTACTGCGGTGGCGTGTAGCGCCCATCGATGGCGGTCCAGCCCCCGTCGACGAACAGCTGGCTGCCAGTGACAAAGCTCGAGGCATCAGAGGCCAGATACACGACCGCGCCGACGAGCTCGTCAGGCCGTGACCACCGCCCGAGGGCACTCTTGGACGCGTACGCCTCCGCCCATTCCGGTATGGCCTGGATCTGGGCGGTCAACGGGGTGTCCACGATGCCGGGCGCAATCGAGTTGACCCGCACACCTGACGGGCCGAGCTCGGCGGCGGCGGTGCGCAGCAGTTGGACCAGTCCCGCCTTGGTGGCGGCGTAGACACCTTGACCCGGTTCTACAGCAACGGCGCGGATCGAGCTGAAGCCAATGATGCTTCCCCGTCCTCGGGCGACCATGCCGGGCCCGAAGGCCCGCACCAGGTCGAACGAGGCGCGCAAGTTGAGGGAGACTACGCGGTCGAACTCCATGTCCGAGTAGTCCAGCAGCCGCTTGCGCACGTTGGTGGCGGCGGTGAACACAAGCACGTCGAGGTCGCCCAAGTCGATGACGGCCTGGTCGATGGCGGCACCGTCCAGGATGTCCAGTCCGTATGCCGTGAGGTTGCGACCGCGGGCGGCAGTCGCCTGTGCGGCAGCCAGGTCGCGGTCGACGCAGATCACCTCGGCACCGTGGGCCGCCAGCCCCATTGCACTCTCGCGGCCGATCCCACTACCCGCGCCGATCACCACGGCCCGGCGCCCGTCGAGCCGGAATAGCTTGGTGTAGTCGACCACCTGCGTTGTCTCGTCCGGACCATCAAAATGGCCGGGCCGACCCTGTTTCTGGCTCATGTCTGGCACGGTTAGGCCTTCCAGGTGTGCGGCCGGATAACGGCCATCCGGGTCACGGTCAGCTCCTCGATGGCGAAGCGTGGCCCCTCGCGGCCAGCCCCGGAGTCCTTGACGCCGCCGTACGGCATGACGTCAGAACGGAAACCTGGCACGTCGTTGATGACGACCCCACCGACTTCGAGCCGGTCAATCGCCTCAAAAGCGGTGTCGAGCGAGGCGGTAAACACGCTCGCATGCAGGCCGTAACGCGAAGCGTTGACCACGGCGAACGCGCTTCGGAGATCGGGCACCGACCGCACCGCAACGACCGGTCCGAAGATCTCTTCGTCCCAAACCTCAAGCCCCTCGGGTACGTCCAGCAACACGGTAGGCGCGATGACGCCGTCACGGAGAGTGCCGCCACAAACGAGAGTCGCTCCAGCTGTCACGGCGTTCCCCAACCACTGTTGCACCCGGGACGTCGATCGCTCGTCGATCAACGCGGAGACCCGAGTGGTCTCATCCCGAGGGTCGCCAACGACCACCGTCGACATCCGGTCGACCAGCCGGCTGAGCAGCGCTTCGCGTACCGCCTCTACAACGACGACTCGTTGCACGCTGATGCATGCTTGGCCCGATGCGTAGTAGCCGCCGCGGACAACGGCGTCTGCGGCCGCATCCAGGTCAGCGTCGCCGGCCACGACCAGTGCCGAGTTGGACCCAAGCTCCAGTAACACCTTGGTCGGCGCTGCGTCCCTTGCTATGCGGTGACCAACCGCGGCGGACCCGGTGAAGGAGATCGCGCCCACCCGGTGGTCCGTCGTCAGCGCGACCCCCACCTCGGGCCCACCCGTCACGAGTTGCACGGCGCCAGCCGGGCCGCCCCCCGCCACGAGCGCTTCACGGACCAGATGCACCAGCCAAAGAGTGGCCAAAGGCGTCTGTGGTGCCGGCTTGGCGATGATCGGACAACCGGCGGCCAGGGCTGGCGCGATCTTGTGGGCAGCCAATAGCAGCGGGTAGTTGAAGCCAGCGATGCCGACAACAACCCCTATGGGTTTGCGCACCCAGAAGCCGAGTAAGCCTTCGCCGCTGGGAAGGAGGTCCAGGGGTACCGTCTCGCCGTGGAGCCGGGCCACCTCCTCCGCGGCGGTCTGGAGGGTCAGCATCGTGCGTTCCACCTCGACCCGACAGTCGACCAGCGGCTTGCCCGTCTCGAGCACCAAGAGTTGCTCGAATTCGCCCCGATTGCGCGCAATTGAGTCATGAGCGCCGGTGAGGGCGGCCCGCCGGACGTGGGAGGGCAGACGGCCCACCGCGTCCTGCAGGGCCAGCGCCTGATCGACGGCGTGGTGCGCCAGTTCAACATCACCCAACGGCGAGATGGCCACCACGGATCCGTCGTAGGGGAAACGGATCTCCGTTGACTGCGGTGCATCCACCCAGCCGTCGCCGATCGGCAACCCGGCGGGGTAGCCGGGCAAGAACATGTGGTCGTTCATCGGATCAGGCTCCATCGGTTGCCGCGTTGCTCGGAACTGCCATTGCAGGGGTAGTCGGGAACGCTGAAGGAAAGGCGTCACGATAGGACCGCCACTCGCCGGCCGGGGTTTGGACGCTCTCCGCCGCCAACATCGCCCTGCCTATCGCCCGGGTGAAGCAGTCGCCAGCGGCATCCAGCAATGCGTGGAATGCCAACGGGTCCGGCGACTTGCCGTCTCCTGTCGCCAAGGTGAACACGGTGTCGCCGTCGAACATGGTGTGGACCGGGCGGATGGCACGGGCCATCCCGTCGTGGGCGATGCCCGACACCTTGGCGCACTGCGCCTTGGTTAGGTTCGCGTCGGTGGCGACCACGCCGATGGTGGTGGCAAGTGCACACCGCGCACGCCCTGGCACGGCGACCGCGTCAGCCGCAGCGCGCGCGGACGCAACCTCCGAGGGGACAGGGACCAGGAGGGTGGTGAACTCCCCCGGCAGGCCGAAGCGGCCGGCATACAGCTCACCGGTGAGGGGGTCGACGCAGGACCCAAACGCGTTGACGATAACGAGCGCGGCCACTGTTGTGCCGTCGGGGAGGACCACGCTGGCCGAACCCACCGCGCCCTTGAGCCCACCGGCCGTGGCGCCAGTTCCGGCTCCTACCACCCCGATCAGCGCGGCGCCGGATGAACTGGAAAGTGCGGCGTCATAGGCTTCTTCGCCCATTTCCCTTCCAGGGCGCAAGGCAAAGTCGCCGCCGCGGCCGAGGTCAAAGATGACGGCACTCGGCACGATAGGAACGACCTCACCCGGTGTGCCCATCGGGTAACCAACTCCGGCCTCAAAGAGCCGCTGCATCACGCCATCGGCGGCCGCGAGTCCGAACGCGCTCCCGCCGGACAACGTGATGGCGTGAATTCTTTCGACCATGTTGCGTGGGTCCAGGACGTCGGTCTCTCGGGTTCCCGGTCCACCTCCGCGGACGTCAACCCCGGCAACGGCACCACTCTCGGGCGCGAGGACCACCGTGGTGCCGGAGAGCCAGCCGTCGCCGCGACGGCTGGCATGCCCCACCCGGATGCCGGCCACGTCGATCAGGCTGTTGGTCGGGCCGGGATGAAGGACGGTCATACGTGCTCTCCTCGTGTGAATCCCGCCGAAGCAGCGGCAAGGTCTGCAGCCGACGTTCCCGCCAAGGCCCGACGTAGGTTGGGCACAGCGGACACGAGCTTGCGGGTGTACGGATGTTGCGGATTCTCGTAGACCTCTTGGATGGGGCCGGTCTCCACGATCTGGCCGTCGCGCATCACCGCGACCCGGTCGCAGACGTGCCGAACAACGGATAGGTCATGTGACACGAAGACGAGTGTCAGCGAAAGGTCCTGCACCAGGTCGGTGATCAGGTTGAGCACCTGGGCGCGAACCGACACATCAAGTGCACTGACCGGCTCGTCGGCGACGAGAATCCCTGGCCGTGGCGCCAGGGCACGCGCGATGGAGATGCGCTGGCGTTGCCCGCCCGAGAACTGATGGGGGAACCTGTCGGCAGCGTCGGGCTGCAACCCGACGGCGCTCAGGAGCTCGGTGACCCTTTCCTTACGACCGCCGACACCTTGTGCCACGAGAGGTTCGGCGATGATGTCTCGCACCCTCATGCGCGGGTCGAGGGAACTCATCGGGTCCTGGAATACAAGTTGCAGCCGCGCGCGCAGGAAACGCAACTTCCGCTCGGCCAACCGAGAGATGTCAGTGCCGTCAATTAGCACGGCGCCACTTGTCGGCTGGTCCAGTCCGGCCAGAATACGCAGGAGGGTCGACTTGCCGCAGCCGGACTCCCCCACGATGCCAAACCGTTCGCCTGGCTGGACGTCGAAGCTGACACGGTGCAAGGCGTGAACGGACGGCGCCGCGCGAAACAGTGAGGTCCGCGAGCGAAGGTAGTTGCGGGTGACATCGCGGACGCTGATGGCCGCCTGTGGCTCAGACATTCGACAGCCCCGCCGGGTGGTGACACGCGAAGCCGTTGGCCGAGTCTGGTCCGGTCCAGTCCGGCGGTATCTTGCACAGTTCCGTGGAGTGGTTGCACCGGTTGCGGAAAACGCAGCCGACCGGGAAAGACCCTGCAGCTGGCACCGATCCGGCTATCGTGGCCAGCCGCCCACGTGAATCAACAACTTCCAGATCGGAAGCTCCGATCAGGCCCTGGGTGTAACGGTGCCGTGGTCTGGTGAAAACCTGGTCGACGCGGCCAGCCTCGACCACCCGGCCGCCATACATAACCAGAACGCGCTGGCACACGGTCGCGACTACAGCCAGGTCGTGCGTAATGAAAAGCATCGCCGAGTTCCGGGCAGTCACGCCGCGCACGATGAGGTCGAGGACGAGGGCCTGGACGGTGACGTCGAGGGCCGTAGTCGGCTCGTCACACACGAGTAGTGCGGGGTCATTGGCCAGGGCAATGGCCACGACCACGCGTTGTTGTTGTCCGCCGGAAAGCTGGTGTGGATAGGCGCGTGCAGCCTGGATGGGGTCGGGCAGGCCAACTCGGTCCAACCGGTCCACTGCAGATGCTTGAGCTGCCCGCCGGTTTGGTTCGGTACGATGGATCAACATCGCTTCTGCGACCTGGTCTCCGACGCGCATCGTCGGGTTGAGCGCCGTCATCGGCTCCTGGAACACCATTGCCACGTCGCGACCGCGCACCCGCGATAACGCACGCTCATCCGCGCCAATCAGGTCGTGCTCGACCCCGGTCAGTCTCACCGACCCCGTAGCAGTTACGTCCTCGGGCAACAGCCCCATGATGCCCAGGGCAGTCATTGACTTCCCCGAACCGGACTCGCCGATCAGCCCGACCCGCTCGCCGGGGCCGATGGTCAGGTCGACGTCTCGTACAAGGGCGACGTCTCGGACGGTGACACCCAGCCCACGCACCGTAAGCACGGCGTGTTCCGCATCGGGGGAGGTCACCGGGTCGATTACGGCGGTCATCTGCGGTCCTCCAGCTTGGGGTCAAAGCGGTCTCGCAGGCCATCGCCGAGCAGGTTAAAACCCAGCACCGCTACTGCAATCGCAAGTCCAGGGAAGATCGCGAGCCGTGGCGCGCTATAAAGCATCTCCTGGCTCTCCAGGAGCATGCGACCCCACGAAGGTGTTGGCGGCGGGGTGCCCAAACCAAGGAACGAAAGCGCGGCCTCAGCCAAGACCGCGATCGCGAAGGACACTGACGTCTGCACAATGATCAGGCTGCTGACGTTGGGGAGAACGTGACGCACCCCAATCGCGAAGGGACGCCGACCGGCCGACCGAGCCGCGAGCACGTACTCAGTGCCCATGACCTGCAGGGCCCCGCTGCGGATCACGCGGGCGAAGTTCGGCACGCTCGCGATGCCGATCGCAATCATCGCGGTCAACGTGCTGGCGTTGTAGACCGCGCCGAACATGATCGCCAGCAGCAACGCGGGGAAGGCGAGCAACAGATCGTTGCCCCGCATCAGCAGCTCCCCCAGACGCCGTGTAGTCATCGCTGCGAGAATACCGAGCGGCACACCGATCACGGCTGCGACGCCTACCGCGACTAACCCGACGAACAGTGTCGTGCGAGAGCCCATCAGGATCTGGCTAAGGACGTCGCGGCCGAACTTGTCCGTGCCGAACCAGTGCTTGGCTGAGGAGCCGAGCAGTCGTTGCGTCGCGTCGACACGGGTGGGGTCATAAGGCGTCCACGCGAAGGAGACCAGCGCCATCAGGACGACGCACATCACGATCACGCCACCGACGACCAGGCTGGGATTGAGCCGGGGGCCGCGTCGACGGTCGCTGTTCGGCTGGACCACCACGTCGTCCGGGGAACTCACTGTGTTCGCATCCGCGGGTCAATCGCGACGTAGAGCAGGTCCACGACGAAGTTCACGACCAGGACTGCCACCACGAGGATCATGACCACGTCCTGAACGAGGATCAGGTCACGGTTGGCGACGGCGTCCAACAACAGACTGCCGAGGCCGGGGATAACGAAGACCCGCTCGACCACGACTGCCCCGACCAAAAGCGTGGCCAGCTGGAGCCCGAGCACCGTGACGACGGGCACCGATGCGTTACGCAGACCATGCCTGACCAGGGCCTGCATCGGCCTAAGTCCCTTAGCACGAGCGGTGCGCAGGAAGTCCTCACGCAGGATCTCCAAGACCGAACTACGAACGTATCGAGTCAGGACGGCCCCCTGCACCAGACCGAGGGAGAGGGCCGGCAGGGCCAGCTGTTTGAGGAACATCTCGGGGTCCTCCGCCGGAGGGGTCCAACCGTTGGCTGGGAGCCAACCGAGCCGCACTGCGAAGACCGTGATTAGCAGGATACCTGCAAGAAAGGCCGGGATTGCGACCCCCACCTGTGATGCGGCCGACAGGAGAAGACCCGAGATCCTGCGGTGCCAGACAGCCATAATCGAGCCGACTGGCACCGCAATCACGACCGCAATCAACATGCTGGTCCCAACGAGCCACAAACTGACCTGCAGACGGTCTGCGATCTGCGGGCCGATCGGAGCCCGAGAGATATAGGAGTCGCCCAGGTTGAACCGCAGCATTCCCCCCACCCATGAGAAGTACTGCGAGACCAGCGGCCGATCCAGCCCGAAGTCTGTCCGCATGACGGCCACTGCCGCGTCGGAAGCATTGACTCCCAAAGCAACCCGCGCCGGGTCCCCCGGCAGCACCGCCATGAACCCGAACACCAGGATCGAGCTCACGGCGAGGCTTGCCGCGAGAGCCGCAATGCGTTCGAGGAGTCGCAGGATCACAACAACAACGGCTTCCCGCGAATCTCGGCGACCAAGACGCGCTCAGATCCGAGCCAGCGGCGACAGGTCGAACGACTCCGCGATGGCGTTCTTCGGCAAACCAGTGATGCCCTTGTCTGCGACCATCAGATTCGGCAGCAGGAAGAGCCAGTCAGCGGCGGCGTCCTCGGAAAGCAAGCGGGCTGCCTTCTTCATCTCCACGACCTGTTGCGCCGGCGTGCCCTCGTCCGCGGCCTTCAACGCCTGCTGGAACGCGGGGTTGTTGTAGCGGGTGTAGTAGTCCGGGTTGCCGAAAACCGCGCCCATGTCGCGAGGTTCGACGTGCGCGATGATCGACATGTTGTAGTCGGCGTTAGTGAACACCGTGGTCAGCCAGGCTGCGGGGAACTCGAGCTGATCGAGGGTGACCTTGAACCCGGCCTCTTCGAGCTGACTCTTGACCACCTGGCCGCAGGAGACGGCATATGGCAGGTTGGGAATCCGCAAACGCAAGGTGACTCCGGACTTTCCCGCTTCTGTCAGCAGCGCCTTGGCCTTGGCGACGTCGTGCGGGTAGAGGCCAGTCAGGTCCTCATACCAGGGGTCCGTAGGCGGCACCATGCTGCCGATCAGCATGCCCCGCCCGGCCCAGCATGTGTCAACCAACGCTTTGTGGTCGATGGCATAACGCACAGCCTGGCGCACCCGCTTGTCGGTGAAAGGCGCCTTGGCGTCGTTGAACGACAGCACAACCTCGCCGTTGGTGGTGCCCTCGATGACTTCGTACTTAGTGTTGCTGGTGAACTGAGCCAGCGATTCGGGAGCCTGCACTGTGCCAATGACATTTATCGTGCCGGTGAGCAGTGCGTTGTTCAAGGCGGTGGGATCCTTGAAATACTTGAAGTCCACCGTTTGGAAGAATGGCTTCTTGCCCCAATAGGAATCGTTGCGCTGCAAGGAGATCGAGTCACCGCGCTTCCACGTCTTCAGGGTGTATGGTCCCGTGCCGATGGGGTCCGTGGCCAGTTTGTCGACGCCGGTCTTGCTGAACATCGCGCCGACGCGGGTGGTCATCCGATAGAGCCAGTCGTTGCTGGGATGGCTCAGCGTCACCTCGAGCTGAGTCGGCGAGACCGCCTTGACGTCCTTCACCACGTCCATGGATTTCTTCAACGAAATGGTCCAGTCAGTCTTGACCCGGTCGATCGAGAAGGCTGCGTCCTCAGCGCTGAAGGCCTGACCATTGGAGAATTTCGCCCCTGCGACCAGGTCGAAGGTGTAGGTCAAGCCATCGGTCGAGACCGTCCATGCCTTGGCCAGATCGGGGATAATCTTGCCGTCGTTGTTGAGCTTCACCAACCCCTCATAGACGTTGTAGAGCAGAACCTGTGGAATTGCTGCCCCGTCGGTCTTCGTGAAGTCAAGGCTGGCAGGTTCAGCGACAAGCCCGACCGCGAGTGTCTGGTTGGTGTCGCCCGATCCAGTGCTCTTGCTTGTGCCGCCCGTACTCGAGCCGGCCGAGCAAGCCGAGGCGGCAAGCGTTGCCGCGACAGCGACGAAGACCGTTGCTGTGCGGGTCATGTGGTCCCTCATGGGGTCGTCTCCATCTGTCGCAGGACGGCTGCTGCCAAGTCCTTCGTGGTGGCCTTGCCGCCCAGATCACGGGTGTGGTGCTGGGGATGAGTGAGGGCGGTCGCCACCGCAGTTCGTATGTCGCGCGCCGCCGCCTCGTGTCCGAGGTCCTCCAGCAACAAGGCGCTGGAAAGGATGCAGGCGACAGGATTGGCGACTCCCTTGCCTGCTATGTCGGGGGCAGAGCCATGAACCGGCTCGTATACACCCGGGACCCCACCACCGGGGAGGATGTTGGCACTGGGCGCCATTCCCATGCCCCCAGCCAGGACCGCGGCAAGGTCAGAAAGGATGTCGCCAAACAGGTTTCCGGCGAGCAGGACGTCGAGAGAGGTGGGTGTCTGGATCATGCGTGCCGCCATAGCGTCGACAAGCACAATCTCCAACTCCACGGCCGGATGCTGCTCCGCGACCTCACGAACAACCCTGTCCCACAACAGATAGCCAAAGCGCATCGCGTTCGACTTCGTTACGAGTGCCAGCCGACCGGAGCGCTTCTCGGCCAACCCGAAGGCATGTTGGGCGGCCCGCTCGATCGCTCGCCGTGAGTGGACCGCTACCTCGATGGCGATGTCGTGTCCCGTGTCGGCATGCGCGACTCCGCCGGCTCCGACGTATTCACCTTCAGTGTTCTCGCGGACGATGACCAGGTCGACCCCATCGGTGCCCCGGACCTTGGTCGGCACTCCCGGGAAGGCGCGCACGGGTCGAACGTTTACCGCGAGGTCGAGCTGCTGTCGCAGGCCGATGATGAGCCCCCAGACCAGCTCGTGGTCAGGTACGTCGGGCCTACCTACCGCTCCGAACAAAACCGCGTCGGTGCCCCGCACGACTTCGGCGGCATCGCCTGGCATGGCTGACCCTGTGCGAAGAAAGCGCTCGCCGCCCCAGTCAAGATCCACGACATCGAGGCTTTCACCGTGGTGATCCAGAGCCGCCCGAAGGACTGGCAACGCTGCGTCGATGACCTCGGGACCGACACCGTCGCCTGGTATCACAGCCACTCGCACTGACACGCCTGGCCTCCGATTCGTTCACTGGACTGACCAGTGGACTTAGTAGCGATTGCCATTACCATGTGGGTGAGGTCATCGGCTTGTCAAGGGTTCACCCCAAAACGTTGCCCAAGGAGCACCATGAGCGAGCGCAACCAATTCCGCCCCGTGCAGCCCGTGCGCGCCTATGAGCGGATCGTTGAGCAGGTCGAGGATGCAATGGCTCGGGGTGAGCTGAAGCCTGGGCAGCGGCTGCCCAGTGAACGCGAGCTCGTGACCCAGTTCGCGGTCAGCCGCTCCACAGTCCGCGAAGCGCTGCGAGTGCTCGCAAGTAATGGAGTGGTGCGCTCCCGACCAGGTGACCCCCGCGGCCCCGAGGTCCTTGCGTTTTCCACCAACGGTCTGGCCAAACAGATGACCAGGTTGACGCGCAGTGACCAGCTCAGCCTCGCCGAACTGCTGGCTTTCCGGATGATCCTCGACGGGTCGGCCAACCTCTTGGCTGCCCAGTTGCGCAGCCCGGAGCAACTGCTTGAGATGGAGTCCACGATCTCCGACATGCGCGGCGCGATCGACGTCGGATACGAGGCCTTCAGCGAGGCCGACATGGCCTTCCACGATTCCGTCGCACGCGCCAGTCGAAACGCGCTGATCCAAGTGTGTGTCGAGGTGGTCCGCGGTGTTGTGCTGTCGCTGGTCTCCGACAAGATCAAGGGGTCCCGCAACGGCAAGGACCTCATGCGCCGGTCGCTCAGGCACCACGAGGAGGTGCTGGTCGCCGTACGCGCCGGCGACGGTCATGCGGCGGCCAGGCTGGCCCGGCAGAACCTCTACGACTACTACGCGGGATATGTGCCCAAGGCGGAGCGGGCCCCCCTTACGACCTTGCTGGATCCGCTTGACGCCCAGGAGAAGCCATGACACGCAACACCGCCGTCGCGACATTGTCAGCCACGGACATGTTGGCGGCCTATGCAAGTCACACTCTCTCGCCGGTCGACGTCCACGATGCGGTCCAAGAACTCATCGCCGAACGTGAGCCGGTGCTCAACGCCTTCTACGTCAGGGATGTGGCGGCGGCACGCGCGGACGCAGCAGCAAGCGCCAACCGTTGGGTGCGTGGCGAAACGCTTGGACCGATCGACGGCGTGCCGGTGACTCTCAAGGAGAACATTGCACGCAAGGGAGTCCCGATGCCTGCTGGCACCGCCGGCAGCGAGCCCCGACCCGCAATGACCGATGCGCCCATCACTGCACGCGTCCAAGAATCGGGTGCCGTCGTGCTCGGATCGACCACGATGCCGGACTGGGGAATGTTGTCTTCCGGTGTCTCGAGCCTGCACGGCATCACCCGCAGCCCCTGGAATTCTGCGTGGACCACCGGCGGTTCCAGTGCAGGAGCCGGTTCGGCAGCCGCCGCCGGATACGGCCCGCTGCACGTCGGTACGGACATCGGCGGCTCGATCCGCCTGCCCGGCACCTGGTTAGGCCTGGTGGCGCACAAACCAAGCTTTGGCCGGGTCCCGCTGGACAGACCGTATCTCGGTCGGTGCGCGGGGCCGATCACGCGTACCGTCCGCGACGCCGCGTTGTTCATGCAGGTGCTCAGCCAACCGGATATCCGGGACTGGTCCAGCCTGCCGCCGGCGGAGATTGACTGGTCAGACCTGGATCTCGATGTCCGCGGCATGCGGATCGCAGTCCATGTCGACGCAGGCTGCGGGATGCCGGTCGATCCCGTGGTGGCAGAGGCCGTGGAAGCCGCTGCGGCGACTTTTGCCAGCGCCGGTGCTGTCGTGGAGCAGATCCCCCCATTCATGACACCAACCATGCTCGCAAACCTGGATCTCTTCTGGCGCGTGCGCTCCTGGAACGACTACGCGGCGTTGCCACCTGATCGTCAACGCAAGATCCTCCCGTTCATCGTCGACTGGTGCAGCCGTGGAGCGCAGGTGTCCGGCGCCAAGACCATGGCCTGCTACCAGAGCATCATGGAACTGAGGGCGGCCACCGTAGCCGCCACCGCGGCATTCGATCTCGTGCTCTCGCCGGTGGCGCCGACCGTGGCGTTCCCCGCGGAGTGGCCGATGCCCTACGGCAACGAGGATGGCGCAATGGCGCACATCGGGTTTACCGCGCCTTACAGCATGTCCGGGCAGCCAGCCTGCTCGATCAACTGCGGGTTCACGGACGACGATAAGACCATTGGGGTCCAGATCGCCGGGCGACGGTTCGACGACCTCGGCGTCCTGCGTGCTGCAGCGTGGTACGAACAGGCTCGGCCTGCTTCCGCCACTCCGGTTTGGCCCTTCCAAGGCGGAGACTCCTGAGCCGTCATTCATAGGAGGCGATTTCGATCAGGTTGCCATCCGGATGGGGGACCATCGCGAGGTTCTCGTAGAGAGCCTTACGCTGGGCGGCCTCGGCTTGACGGATATCCGGCGTGGATGGCCACGCCGTTCACCAAAGCGCGCCTGAGTCGACGAAGGGCGGACCTGCCCATCTCCTTGTCACAGTGCCCGCTCGCCGCGTCGGAAAAGCGCGGCGAGCGGCGCATCGCGAAGCGAGAGTCCCGTTGGGCCCAGCGAAACGCTCCGTGTCCCTGCGGCTGGCACCGGGTCGCATGCCTTCGATGAACCGACACCGAGCCGACCGTTGCACTCTTGGCTCATTCGCGACCAAGACGGCCCCAGCCACTACCCCATACCGCCTAGTTGAGCCTCGCCGGACTGGTGACCTGCGCGAGGTCACCCGCTCAGGGTCAGCCCGCGTGGCATACGGTTGTCGCACTCTCAGTGACCGCGGTCGATCCACTCCTGCAGGTGGGGTGCCTCGGCTCCGATGGTGGTGTCGTCG
>Ga0208079_1001147_pt1 | contig 14171 bp, 13 predicted proteins | sample NGESurdeep092012_5_FD_184474 | JGI IMG/M metagenome (GOLD analysis project Ga0208079, IMG submission 184474) | Arctic peat soil microbial communities from Barrow, Alaska - NGEE Surface sample 210-2 deep-092012 (SPAdes) | ecosystem: Environmental > Terrestrial > Soil > Wetlands > Peat ... | reverse complement strand
TTGCTGTTTCAGGAGATCTGAAGTTATGACTTGCAACAACGCCGTTGTTCAACGGTTACGAATCTTCATATTTCTGATTCTCGACAAAATTAGATTTAAGCAATTGCCAGATTGCCGCACCCAGAACGACACGATAATCGGAGCTTGATGCCACAAGCAGACAAGACACCAGACTTGGGCATTTTGCTCCACACCGCTAAACGGATGATTTGCCGTAAAACAAGGCTAGGATAAGCCTTGAAACAGAGTGTGTCAGGCTCGGAACGGAAAAGCTTCCTCGTTCGATTCCGCCCCGCGCCTAGTTAAATCACCTGTATTTACAGGGGTTTGCTGCGATTCGGGAGTCAGAGTTTCACCGGAAACTTCACCTGTTTGGCTGCCCGTTCAGAAATTGGCTTCTGCTCGGATACCGCTTGCCCACTGCTCGCCAACGCGAAAAGTGCCGATGGCTTCACATTCATACCGAGTTGATTGGTCGGACCGCCTGTGCGCTCGGGCTGGATGATCGTTTGCGCTCGCTGGAGGAACTCGCGCACGCTTGCGGTCAGAAGCCCAAGGTCGAGGAGTGGTTCACGAAAAAGTGGTTGAGCAAAGTGAAGACGGAATATTTATTGGGAATCTGAAATGAAGCGCGTCATAAAGTTTTGCTCGCCGGCAAATTTAAACGATTCCGGGCGAATGGCAACGAAGCATGAACCAAGTCGGAATGCGCCGCTGGAACGGCTAATTACTGACGGTCGCGACTTGTCCCGGAGTCAACCCTGGCAGGAGCGCGAGAACTTGGGGCATCAAGGGCAGCGTTTTATTAAGCTGGGTGCTGCCAGCCACGAGAACCACCACCGCGATTTGAAATTTGGTGGTGTTCTGTTGAAAACTCAAGTTGCGGTCTGCCGTCAGAAAAACATCGAATTCTTCCTGGGCCAATGCAAGCAGCTTGCCGTTTTTGATGCCGCCCCAGCCCATTTCCTGAACGGAAACGCAATCATGCCCGGTCAACGCGGGGCCCAAACGCCAGTCGAGGCATTCGTCAATGAGAATGCGCATGGCCGACGGTTTCGAGCATTTTCAACTGGCCGGCTTCAATGACGGCGATGGCTTGCGAGCGTTTAACCGAAGGGAATCCTTCTAAAAAATCTTCAATGGATTCGCCGCCTTCAAGGGCGTCAATCAGATTTTGCAAGGGGACACGCGTGCCGACAAAAACGGGCGTGCCGCCCATGATTTCCGGGTCGGAGTGGACGATGCCTTTCAAATCTTCCATTGTCATAACGTAGCTACAATACCCCTGACGGCGAAATTGTCACCTGCAAACATGGACGTGGTGCGTGCGCCAGCCCCTTTGCGACGAGAGCGGCGTTGGGCCAGATGGTTCATTGTTCACTCAATTCCCCGTCCGTCAATTCGATGCAACCTCATAGAGCACCCGTCCTCCGTAGTCCCGCATTGCGGGACGGAGGGTGGACAAAGAGCACACAGAGTTTTTGATTTTTGTCTCTGCGGCGGGAACCTTCCCTGTCCACCATAGCCTCGGCGTCGGTGGAAGCCTTTAGCCTTTAGCCTTTCTATGCTCCTTCCTCCGTCCTACGCTGCCGGGCACACTCAGAGTTTGTAACCGAGGATGAAGTTGATGGATTCAGGTTTCGCGATTTGGACCGCAGTGAATTTGGGTTCCATAGCAATTGCAAGGTTGCTTCATTTGGGCGTCCGGTCAAGCCGGCTTCGCGTTTCCTGGCAATTCGTGTAAGATAGCCGACCAACCCCTAAAAAAGCGCATATGTGTTGTTTGCCGTGCTGCCGCCAAAAAACGGCGACTTGCCCTTCGCAAAAGCCTCTTCTGCACAACGTTTTGCATTTGCCAAACAGCATTTCCGTCCTACGATGCGCAGGGAATCTTTATGGCGACAGGAAAAACTCAAAAACAGTCAGCCAACGGCTCCGCTTTGGGTTTCGAGGCAACGCTCTGGGCTACGGCTGACAAATTGCGCGGTAATCTCGACGCGGCGGAATACAAGCACGTCGTTCTTGGCCTCATTTTCCTGAAATACATCTCCGACGCCTTCGAGGAAAAACACGCCGTGCTGCAAAAGGAAAAAGGGGCCGACCCCGAAGACCGCGACGAATACACCGCCGAAAACATCTTCTGGGTTCCGCCGGAAGCGCGCTGGTCCTACCTGCAAGGCCGCGCCAAGGACCCGGTCATCGGCAAGCTGCTCGACAGTGCCATGATCGCCATCGAGCGCGACAACCCCTCGCTCAAAGGCGTCCTGCCCAAGGACTACGCCCGGCCGCATCTGGACAAGCAAAGTCTCGGCGGCGTCATTGACCTCGTCTCCACCATCGGGCTGGGCGACAAGGAGAGCCGTTCCAAGGACATCATCGGGCGCGTCTATGAATATTTTCTCAGCGAATTCGCCAGTGCCGAAGGCAAAAAAGGCGGGCAATTCTACACCCCGCAATGCGTGACCAAAATCCTCGTCGCCATGCTGGCACCCTACAAGGGCAGAGTATACGACCCGTGCAACGGTTCCGGCGGTCTCTTCGTCCAAAGCGAAAGATTTGTCGAAGCCCACGGCGGACGCGTCGGTGACATCAGCATTTTCGGGCAAGAGAGCAATCCGACCACCTGGCGTTTGGCCCGGATGAATCTCGCCATTCGCAGCATTGAAGGCAATCTCGGCCTCGAACCCGCCGACACGTTCCATCGCGACCTGCACAAAGACCTCAAGGCCGATTACGTCCTCGCCAACTTCCCGTTCAACATGAGCGACTGGGGCGGCGAGCGGCTGCGCGACGACGTGCGCTGGAAGTTTGGCGCACCGCCTGCCGGCAATGCCAACTACGCCTGGATTCAGCACATCATTCATCATCTCACCCCGCACGGCATGGCGGGCTTCGTTTCTGCCAACGGCAGCATGTCCTCCAACCAATCCGGCGAGGGCGAGATTCGCAAAGCCATCATCGAAGCCGACCTCGTGGACTGCATGGTCGCGCTTCCGGGACAGCTCTTTTATTCCACACAAATCCCCGTCTGCCTCTGGTTTCTTTCCCGTGATAAATCAGGTAGGGCTGGCTTTCCGAGCCGGCCGCTCCGGGACCGCCGCGGACAAACCCTATTCATTGATGCGCGAAAAATGGGGCGTATGATTGACCGCGTCCAACGCGACCTGACCCCGGAAGACATCGCCAAAATCGCCGGGACCTATCACGCTTGGCGCGGTGACGAAGGCACTGGCAAATACGAGGATACCGCCGGCTTCTGCAAATCCGCCACGCTCGACGACATTCGCACTCACGGTCATGTACTCACACCCGGCCGCTACGTCGGCGCGGCGGACATCGAAGACGACGGCGAACCGTTCGAGCAAAAGATGAAACGCCTCACCGCGAAGCTGGAGGAGCAATTTGCAGAATCGGCAAAGCTGGAGAAGTTGATTCGACTAAATCTCAAATCCGTTGGACTGCCTAATGATCACAACCGTTGCTGATTTTCTTCAAGCTCTGATTGGAAAAGAAAAGGCCAAACTCGCCGCCGAACCCGTGGTGAACCATGGCCCCACAATCGGCGATATGTATGAGGGTTTGACACGGGAACTTCTCGCAAGATCAATGTTTAGAGGTCTTAATCTGCACGTGGTTGATGGTATGATTGAGGATGAAACCGGTCGCCAAAGTGGACAGATCGATTGCATGCTCGTGGAGGGAGACGGGCACAAGGTTCGATGGACGAACCATCACATCTACCAGCTCGCACAGGTGATTGCGGTTATCGAGGTGAAAAAGAACCTCTACGGTAAAGATCTTTCAGACTCTTTCTTTCATCTGCGTGGTTTGAAGAATCCTAAAACTTCGCTCAAAGCTTGGACAACTCCTTTAGTGCGCGACGCATGGCGTTCACTTATGAAGAGTGAACTGCCGACTGCAGAGGAACTCACAGGGCTCTCCGAAGAGGCACAGATTATCCACACGACCCTCGTTATTGAGGCTCACATGCCGGTACGCGTGGTCTTCGGATACTACGGTTATGCGGGTGAGTTTGAATTGCGACGAGGTCTGATAAAGTTTCTCGAAAGTGAAGTTGCGCCGATGGCCAACCCTACCCCCAAGCCAGGTTTCGGAATTTATTCGTTTCCGAATCTGATTGTCTGTCGGGACGCAAGCCTCGTGAAAGTCAACGGAATGCCATTTGCCGCGCCATTGTCAGAGGATGGGTTCTGGCGATTTTACGGTTCACGATCATCTAGACCACTCGAAGCGCTGCTTGAGTTGATATGGACGCGCCTAGCTTATCGTTACAATCTCGACGCTTCCCTCTTTGGTGAAGACCTAAAGTGCGAGGCGGTTAATTCGCTCTTGAAGGCAAAGTGGCGCGGTCCAGGTTGGGAGTTTAGATATTGCGAAGTTCCAGATAGCCAGCTGAACGAAGGCCCAGACTCAACCGAGTGGGAGCCGGAGACCGTATCGCTCGCCCAATTTGTTGTCCTCAATAAGCTCTGCAGTGGCCAGGAAGTGAGGTTAGCTGATTCTGCTCTTGTTGAATTTCTGAAAGAGGAAGGGACAACACCGGACGCTCTAGCAACCGATCTCAACGAAAAGCGTTTGGCATATACCAAGAATGGATGTCTGCATTTGCTTACTGACGGGTGCAGCTGCGCGGTATTGCCAGATGGACGTTATGTTGCCGGAGAGAATAAGACCGGCAGGTTGTTGCGTTGGATTGACCGGTTCATGGAAAAGCGAAAAGGAGGCGTGGCGTGAGTGAGTGGCGGGAAATGAGTCTTGGCGATTTCGTGGGCCTGCAACGTGGCCATGACCTCACCGATGGCGAACGCCGACCAGGCAATGTTCCGGTGATGGGTTCTGCCGGAATGAACGGCTGTCATGACACTGCTATTGCAAAAGGGCCGGGAGTTGTTGTGGGACGCAGCGGTGCGTCGTTCGGGCAGGTTCACTTTTGCCCCAATGATTACTGGCCACACAACACCGCGCTCTATGTGACGGACTTCCGCGGCAACGACCCGCGCTTTACCTACTACTTCCTGAAATCTCTCGACTTCACCGGCTACAATTCTGGCAGCGCACAACCTTCACTCAATCGGAACTACATCTATCTAATTCGCACTCGTGTTCCGCAGCCGTCCGAACAACGCGCCATTGCTTCGGTGTTGGGGGCGCTGGACGACAAGATTGAGTTGAACCGGCGGATGAACGAGACGTTGGAGGCGCTGGCCCGGGCGCTCTTCCAGAACTGGTTCGTGGACGCCACCCAAGCCGGCCTCCCCAAAGGCTGGGAAGTGCGCGGCCTCGACGAAATTGCGAACTTCCTCAACGGCCTCGCGCTCCAAAAGTTCCCGCCGAACGGCGACGACTCGCTACCTGTCATCAAGATTGCTCAACTGCGCGCTGGCCACACGGATGGCGCAGACCGAGCCGGGACGAATCTTCCGTCTCAATACATCATTGAGGATGGCGACGTGCTCTTCTCGTGGTCTGGCAGTTTGGAGGTTGAGATTTGGTGCGGTGGTCGCGGCGCACTGAACCAACATCTTTTCAAAGTCACGTCCGAGCATTTTCCGAAGTGGTTCTACTATTTGTGGACGCGACACCACCTCGCGGACTTCCAAAACACCGCTGCCAACAAGGCGACCACGATGGGCCACATCCAGCGCCATCATTTACGCGAAGCCAAGGTATTCGTTCCACCGCCCGCGCTGATGGAGACGATGAACAAACGATTCACGCCGTTGCTGGACAAACTCATCGCCAACCGCCTTGAATCCCGCACCCTCGCCGCGTTGCGCGACGCGCTGCTGCCGAAGCTGCTGTCGGGCGAGTTGCGAATGCCAGTCAAATAGTTGTCTATGATTGAAGTGTATCCTCGCCTTTTCATCGGAACTGAGTCGGATTACGAATCCCAAGTGCGCTCGCAGACGGGATGGTGGGTAGTGCATGCCTGCAAAGAGCCTTATCACCGGCAGTTGCTTGGTTACGCCGGCCGCGCCGCACCCAAAACCCACCCCGAGTATCTTTTTGCGCGCCGGGAAAGAAAGCTGTATCTGAACATCGTGGATGCGGATGATCCCAATTACATACCCAAAGGAATCATCGATGAGGCCTTGACGTTCATTGATGAAGGTATGCGCTCGGGCGACAGGGTGCTCGTCCACTGCAATCTGGGAGAATCGCGTTCTCCATCAATCGGGCTGCTTTATCTCGCGGCGCGTGCAAACGTCATTTCTTCGGTCAGCCTGCCAGACGCTGAGACTGATTTCCGACGGATCTATCCTCACTACAGCCCCAAGGCTGGTATGAGAGGTTTTCTCCTGCGGCATTGGAATGATTACGTCCGTTCGCCGGGCGCGAAATCATGAGCCTCAACGAATCCACCGCCGAGGACGCCGCGCCGCGAGACGCGCTGCTGGCGAGGCTGCTGTCGGGCGAGTTGCGCCTGCCCGCCGCCGCCAAACAAATGGAGGCAAGAGCGTGATTGTGCGCTGGCAAAACACGTCGAAACAGTTAGCATTTCACACATGGCTGAAACGATACTGACTCAAGCCGAAGCGGACACGTTGCTTGTCATGGAAAAGCACCGGGTGGACGACACGCGGCACCGGTTTCCGGCGCTGGGCGGCTCTATCGAGGTTCCGCTGATTTCAGCCAACAAACGCGAAAACTTCCTGCTCGATATCACTCGGGGACGAATCAATCTGAAAAAGGCGACCTACCAAAATCGTGTTCGCACTGTCGTGATTCTCGCCCGTCTCGACATTGACGGCCCGCCGCATGAGAACCCGGACGGGCAGGAAATCTCTTGTCCACACCTGCACACCTATCGCGAGGGCTACGGTGACAAGTGGGCGGTGCCGGCACCGGTCACGGATTTTCCGAGGACGAATGACCTGTGGGGTTCGCTGGCGGACTTCATGGTGTTCTGCAAAATCACTGAGACGCCCTTTATCGAAAGGGACTTATTTGTATGATTGAGGAAGTTTCCAAGTTGATGGACCAATATTGGACGTGGCTCCGCGACAAGACAAAACTGCGCGAGGTCGGCGGCCACATCGAAATCACCACGCCGTATCTCGACCGGCACAACGACCGCCTGCAGATTTACGCCTCCAAATCGAATGGCCATTTCGCCCTGACGGACGACGGCTACATCATCCAGGATTTGCAGAGTTCTGGCTGCGAGTTGAAGACCAAGAAACGACGGGCGTTGCTTGAGATGACCCTGAACGGCTTCGGAGTGCATCTGAAGGGGGAGGCTCTGGTGGTGGAAACTACGCCGGAGACTTTTGCGCACAAGAAGCACTGTCTTGTGCAGGCGATGTTGGCGGTGAACGACCTTTTCTATGTTTCCTCCGCCACCGTCGCCAATCTGTTTTGGGAGGACGTGTCCGATTGGCTGACCCTGCGGGATGTTCGGTTCACTCCACGAGTGAAGTTCACTGGCAAATCGGGTTACGACCATCTTTTCGATTTTGTGATTCCGGCGTCGCGCCGCGCGCCGGAGCGAATCTTGCAAGCCATCAATCGGCCCAGCCGTGACAGCGCACAAGCGGTGGCCTTTGGCTGGATTGACACAAAAGAAGTTCGCGCTCCCTCCTCGAGAGCCTTCGCCATGCTCAACGATTCGGAGCATGAACCTGCCCCGGCGGTGCTCGACGCCTTGAAGAATTACAGCGTGGAGCCAATCCGATGGTCGCAGCGTGAGAGTGCGGTGGAATCGCTGGCCGCCTAATTGGTTCGAACAGATGCCGAACGCTTTCACCGAAGCTACCGCCGAAGATGCCGCGTTGCGCGACGCGCTGCTGCCGAAGCTGCTGTCGGGCGAGTTGCGCGTGCCCGCTGCGAAAGAGAGCAAATGAGTTCTGGTGCATCCATCTCGACTTGGGATTTGCTGCAAGAATTGGGTTTTGCGCCAGACTCGGGAGTGATGTCTGACGTGATGCCGGGATTGAGCTTTGAACTTGGCAATTTGAAGCTGTCGGCCAGTTGCGTAATGGGCCGGCGACTCCGCCCTGTGGTGCTTCTTACGGGCTGGATTGTGGAAACGCGTCGTATCGGGGAAATTTGCGACGAAATGCCGCGCCAACTTGAGTCTCGGGAACAAGGGATTGCCTGGCTGGTGTGGATACTCGATAAAGCGGCGGGCGGTAAATTCGAACCAGAGTCCTCACCCGACTGGCTCACGCAAGGTCGGCAACACGTCGGTCTGCTGCCGTGGCAGCGGAGCGCTGCAATAAAAGATAACGGCAAATGAAAGTGATCTTCATTACCTACGACGCGCTGCTGCCGAAGCTGCTGTCGGGCGAGTTGCGCGTGCCTTCCGCCGGGAAATCTGGTAATCACACCGCATGAGCGTTCCAACCAACGCTGAAATCCTGGCTTTGCTCGACGGTTTGAACACTGTCGTGGCTGATGACCTCGAAACGTCATGGCTGGAGTTCAAGCCATGGTCGGATGCCAAATCGGATATGAGGATGGCGGTGGAATACGCTGTCTGCTTCGCCAACACGGAGGGCGGCGTCATCGTGTTCGGTGTGGCGGACAAGACCCGAGGGCGGGCTGCAGCCATTCACGGTGCACGAGGTTACGACCTGGATATGTGGCGGCGGGGCATCTTCGACAGCACACGTCCGCATCTGGCGGTGGAAGTCGAAGAACTACCGGTGCCGGAAGGCACAGGCAGGTTGTTGGTGGTGCGTGTGCCCAAAGGCGACTCACCGCCCTACGGCACGGCGCAAGGGATCTTCAAGCAGCGCGTCGGCAAGAATTGCATGCCGTTGGACCAGGCGCTTTTCACACGCACACGGATTTCCAGCGGCGCGGTGGATTGGAGCGGGCAAGCAACGGATTTGCGGCTTGGTGATCTGGACGCGGTCGAAATCGCCCGGGCGCGGAACATCCTGCGGCGGATCAATCCTGAGTCGGAACTTTTGAAACTGGCGGACGAGCCGTTTTTGGTGGCTCTTGGCGCGCTGCGAAAAGGCCGGACTACGCATGCAGGGCTGGTGTTGTTTGGAAAGGAAGAGGTGCTCAAGGAGCATTGCCCGCAGCATCAGGTGCATTATGTCTTGCAGACTTCGGATGTGTCGGTCGCGCGCAACGATTCGTTCCGGCAAGGGTTGCTCAGCATCCTCGAACGAATCGAACAGAGTTTCACCGGGCCGGCCAACCCGGAACAGGAGTTGTCCGTGGGTTTGTTCAAACTCCGGATTCCGGCTTTCCCATTGGAGGTCGTGCGTGAGGCGGTATTGAATGCGGTGACACATCGCGATTACTCCAATCCGGGCGAAGTCCTCATTCGGCACACCAAGCGTGAAATGATCGTGACAAGCCCGGGTGGTTTCATCGGTGGTATCACGCCGGACAACATCCTGCGGCGCGAGCCGGTGAGCCGAAATCGAACACTGTCGGAAGCTTTGGAGAAGCTGCGGCTCGTGGAGCGGGCAGGCATCGGGCGGCGGCGTATTTTTTTGCCCAGCCTTTCTTATGGAAAGCGGCCTCCCGTTTATGAGACGGATGGAACCCGCGTCACTTTGCGCGTCTTCGACGGAAGTTTTGACACGCGCATGGCGAGCCTGGTGGCGAAATGGAAGCAGGAGGGCATCGAGGTTGACCTCGACGGTTTGCTGGTGCTGTTTTATTTGCGGGAGCACGCTTTCATTGATTCGGCCAAGGCCAGCCACTTCCTCCAGTTTTCGCGGGACGAGGCGCGTGGTGTGCTTGACCAGTTGACGCAACGACCAACGGCCATGCTGGAACGGCGTGGCCGGACGAAGGCGGCGACGTATCACCTGGCCAAACCCGTGGCGAGTGACTTGTTGGGCAAGGCGGCGTATTCGGAAGGCAAAGGGATCAGCCCGTTGCGTTACGCTGAGATGGTCAAAGTGTTCCTCCAGGATTACAATTCGATCACCCCCAAACAGTGTCGCGACTTGCTGCATTTGGGAGAGTCGAACACGGCCAGGGTTGAAATTTCCCGGTTGTTGCGGAAATGGAGCGGGCCCGTAGGGTTCCTGCGGCGAGAAGGCAAGCCGCCGAAAGTGGCGTATCGGCTGGTGGAGAGGGGCAATGAGAGTGTTAGCAAGTGTTAGCAAACACCGGCAAAGGTTCACAATGGAATACAAAAGGATACAAAAGATTACAACCGGCCACACCGGCCACAACCGGCTACGAGTGTTAACAAGTGTTAACAAGTGTTAACAAATAGTAACAAATCATACCCAGTATGAACCGATGAGCGAGCGCTTCACAGAATCCGTCGTCGAAGACGCCGCGTTGGCGTGGCTTGGTGAGCTTGGCTTCGCGGTTTTGCACGGGCCGGAGATTGCGCCGGGTGAATTGGGGGCGGAGCGAACCAGCCTTGGCGAGGGGTTGCTGCCCAAGCGGCTGCGTGCGGCGCTGCGGAAGTTGAATCCCACATTGCCGACCGAGGCGTTGGACGAAGCGTTTCGCAAGGTCACGGTGCCGCAGCATCCGTCGCTCATCGCCAACAATCGGGCGTTTCACCGGATGCTGGTGGACGGCATCGCGGTCGAGTGCCGCCGCAAAGACGACAGCATCGGCGCGGAGATTGTCCGGTTGGTGGATTTTGACGACCCGGACGCGAACGACTGGCTGGTGGTGAATCAGTTTACGGTCATCGAGGGCCAGCACAACCGACGGCCAGACACTGTGATTTTCGTCAACGGTCTGCCGCTGGGCGTCATCGAGTTGAAGAACGCGGCGGATGAGAACGCAGACATTTGGGCGGCGTTCAACCAGCTTCAAACCTACAAGCAGCAGATTCCATCGCTCTTCATTCACAATGCCGTGCTTGTGATTTCGGATGGCCTCGAAACGCGCATCGGCACCATCAGCGCGGACAAGGAACGGTTCATGCCGTGGCGCACGATTGAGGGCGAGACGGTCGCGCCCGCTTCCATGCCGCAATTGGAAGTGTTGTTGCGCGGCGTGTTCGACAAGCGCCGATTCCTCGATCTCGTCCGACATTTCATCGTCTTTGAAGATGACGGCGGAACTTCCGTCATCAAGAAGATGGCGGGCTACCATCAGTTCCACGCAGTCAGAACGGCCATCGAAGAAACGTTGCGTGCCTGTGGTGCGGCGTCCGGCGACGAATTGAAGGACAAGTCCGGCGGCTACTTCGCGCGCCCGCAAGCCGGAGGTGAAGTCGGCGACAGGCGCGTGGGCGTGGTCTGGCACACGCAAGGTTCGGGTAAATCGCTCACGATGGCTTTCTACGCCGGACGGCTGGTGCTGGAACCGGCGATGGAGAATCCGACGCTTGTCCTGCTCACCGACCGGAACGACCTGGATGACCAGCTTTTCGGCACGTTCTCGCGTTGCTACGAATTGCTGCGACAGAAACCGGTTCAAGCCGAAAGCCGGGAACATTTGCGCGACTTGCTGAAAGTGGCGAGCGGCGGCGTGATTTTCACCACCATCCACAAGTTCTTTCCCGACGAGAAAGGCGGGAAGCATCCGTCGCTCTCCGACCGGCGGAACATCGTCGTCATTGCCGACGAAGCGCATCGCAGCCAATACGATTTCATTGACGGCTTCGCCCGGCACATGCGCGACGCGCTGCCGAACGCCTCGTTCATCGGCTTCACCGGTACGCCCATTGAAAAGAGCGACGCGAACACGCGGTCGGTTTTCGGTGATTACATCAGCATTTACGACATCCAGCGCGCGGTGGAGGACAAGGCCACCGTGCCGATTTACTACGAGGGCCGCCTGGCGAAGCTGGAGTTGAAGCCGGAAGAACGGCCAAAGATTGACCCGAACTTCGAGGAAGCCACCGAAGGCGAAGAGCTTGACCACAAGGAAAAGCTCAAGACGAAGTGGGCGGCGCTGGAGGCGGTCGTCGGCGCGGAGAAACGCCTCGGCCTCATCGCCGATGATTTCGTGAAGCATTGGGACGCGCGCCTGGAGGTGATGGACGGCAAGGCGATGATTGTCTGCATGAGCCGGCGCATCTGCTACGAACTTTACGAGGCCATCCGCAAAATGCGCCCCGACTGGAATCACAAGGACGACGACAAGGGCGTGATGAAGATCGTCATGACCGGCTCGGCGTCCGACCCGCTGGCATGGCAGGATCACATTCGCAACAAACCCCGGCGTGAGGCGCTGGCCAAGCGGTTCAAGAATCCGCAAGACCCGTTGAAGATCGTGCTCGTGCGTGACATGTGGCTGACCGGCTTCGACGCGCCGAGCCTGCACACGATGTATGCGGACAAACCGATGCGCAGCCACGGCTTGATGCAGGCCATTGCGCGCGTGAACCGCGTTTTCAAGGACAAGCCGGGCGGGTTGGTGGTGGATTATCTTGGCCTCGCTCAGGAGCTGAAGGAAGCGCTGGCCGTTTACACGGAAAGCGGCGGTACGGGCGAGACGGCGATTGACCAGGAAGAGGCGGTGGTCGCCATGCGGATGCACTACGAGCGATGCTGCGATTTCTTCCATGGATTTGACCGGTCAAAGTGGACGAGTGGCAAACCGGCGCAGAAGTTGGGCCTGCTGCCCGCCGCGCAGGAACATTTGCTGGCGAAAGCCGCGAAGGAAAAGAAGCCGGAAGAGCACAAACAGAAGTTCATGCAAGCGGTGACGGACTTATCGAAAGCTTTCGCGCTCGCCGTGCCGAATGAAAAGGCCATCGAAATCCGTGATGACGTGGGATTCTTTCAGGCGGTGCGCGCGGTGCTGGCGAAGGGCGACGGCGAAAAGAAGAAAACCGCCGACGATATTGATCACGCCATCCGGCAAATCATTTCCCGTGCTGTGTCTTCAGACGAAGTCGTGGATATTTTCGCCGCAGCGGGTTTGAAGAAGCCGGACATTTCCATCCTGTCCGACGAGTTCCTTGCGGAAGTGCGCGATTTGCCGCACAAGAACCTTGCGGTCGAAACTCTGCGCAAGCTGCTGAACAACGAGATCAAGATTCGCTCGCGCAAGTTCCTGATTCAGTCCCGCTCATTTGCTGCGATGCTGGAGGAGTCCATCCGCAAATATCAAAACCGGGCCATTGAAGCTGCTGCCGTGATTGAAGAATTGATTGCGCTCGCCAAACAGATGCGCGAAGCATCCAAACGCGGTGAAAAACTCGGATTGGCGGAAGACGAAGTCGCCTTTTACGACGCGCTCGAAACCAATGACAGTGCCGTCAAAGCGTTGGGTGACGAAAACCTCCGCTTCATCGCCCGCGAACTGCTGAAAACCATCCGCGAAAACGTGACGATTGACTGGACGGCCAAAGAATCCGTCCGCGCCAAATTGCGGGTGATGGTAAAGCGCATCCTCCGCAAACACGGCTACCCGCCCGACAAGCAGGAAAAAGCGACGCAGACGGTCTTGCAGCAAGCGGAACTTCTGTGCGCGGAATGGGAGGGTAATTAACTCTATGCGTGAAGGGGTCAGTGAAGGGGTCCTAGAATTGAAAAGGGGTCAAACCATAGTCTGGACGCAATTGTGAAAGGGTCCTTAAACGGGTCATTGTTTCGAGTCACTTCCCGGCAGCGCGCGGGTCGTCATCTTTTAGCCACCACCTTGAATTTTTCCGAAACGGGTCGGTTCTTCATTTTGACATATCAGCCATTTCTCCACCATTGCCGCTCGAAAAAGTCCCGGTCAATCCGCACCGGCTCAACGCAGCGCTGCGTGCAAAGGCGTATCGCCGTTGTTGTCTTTGCTGAAAACCAAATTAGGATTGTCTTTGAACAACGCCTTGACTTTTCCCCGAGTCTTGCTAGTTTGCGCACTTCCAACGGCCATTTGAAAAATACCCCATGAAACTCGTAACATTAACCCCCACGGCTTCTCGCACTGCCTTGCGAGCACTGTTCTTCACCATCACCTCTGGTCTTCTTCTCGTTTCAGCCTCCGCCCAGGAACGGGATTACAGGGAAGCCCGCGTTTACGTCACGGCACCGCCGGCCGCCGCTCCTGCGACCAACACAGCTTTCCCAGCCCCTGCATCCGTCCCCGCACAATTGCTCACCGACCGCGGTTTCTTTCCCCTCGCACCGCTTGATGAGCCTGACGAGGATATTCCCACGATCATCATTGACGACAAAAAGACCTTCCAAACCATCTTAGGCTTTGGCGGTGCCTTCACCGATGCCGCTGCCGATGTCTTCGCCAAACTTTCCAAGGATGCCCAGGAG
>Ga0208079_1001146_pt1 | contig 14185 bp, 11 predicted proteins | sample NGESurdeep092012_5_FD_184474 | JGI IMG/M metagenome (GOLD analysis project Ga0208079, IMG submission 184474) | Arctic peat soil microbial communities from Barrow, Alaska - NGEE Surface sample 210-2 deep-092012 (SPAdes) | ecosystem: Environmental > Terrestrial > Soil > Wetlands > Peat ... | reverse complement strand
ACGATCCCGGAGGGCCAGCAATCCTCCATCTTCCACAGAGCATTGATTCCACCAAGTGACTGCCTACCAACCACCCGCTTTCTCATTCGTGGCGCACTCGAAGTAGTACAACAGGTAGTCGTAGCCGTGGTAGATCCCGACTTGGAGCGCCGAACTACCCGGTGCGAGCTGGTTCGGGTCGGCGGTACTGCAGATGACAACCCCTCGCTTCTTGTTGACGGTCGCGTCGGCGTAGTGCTCGGTCTTGACCGGGTTGCCTGCGCCGTCAATCACCGCGCCGCCCGTCTTGGGATCGACCGCAATGCCGCCTAGGCTCTGCGAAGCGGCCGCCGTCGTCTCCGACGTCGTCCAAGTGATTGGATTGATGGCGACACCGCCCGGCATCGTGACGGGGTTCGGAGCATGCATCACGGGGGCCTCAGTGTTGTACGAGATGATCACGCCGGTGTCATCCGGACCATGAGCGAACTTCAACTGGGGGTTTTCGGCGAGGTAGTCGCCTGTGACCGAAAAGCCGATGACGTACGCAGCGATCATCCGCTCGTAGAGCTCTGGGTGCTCCTTCATGTAGCCGGACAGGATGTTCGCGATGAGGTTCGAGCCCTGAGAGTGTCCCGCGAGGATGAAGGGGCGCCCGCCGTTGAGGTGTTCGAGGTAGTACTTGAACGCGCTGCCCGCGTCAGACGTCGGGATTCCGGCCTCTAGCTGCAGCTGCTGAGGGATAGGAAGCGTCGACTTGAATTGGGCGTCCACTTGGCGGTTGTACGGCGCGTAGACGTTGGCAATCGGTTCGAAGGCGGAGGCCGTAGTCGTGAACTTCACCTGCGCGCCCTGCTTCATGTTTGGGTCATCGATTGGACGTATCGCTGAGGTAGAAGACGTCGACACTCGTCGTGCTCTCGGATGGAATCGCAAGCCAGTTGGCAGCGTTCGCGTAGTTCGGCGCGCCCTGCGCATCTGTCTGCGGGACGGAGTTTGACGGTTTGACGCCGGCGGTCGGGCCCTTGTTCGAGGACGCGGTATCGGGCCCCTGGGCGGCCCGCCCCGAACAGCCTATTGTCGAAGTAAGCAGGCTCGCTAGTAGCGCCAACACGAATCCGATACGTGCGACCCTCATCATGGTCGGTCTCCCTCAAGAACGTCGCGCCCGATGGTGGTTTCGCCTGCTTTCCAGCGGTGACCGCCGACTACTCATTGTCTGCCTTGCTAGCCTGTCTACAGCACTACTGGAAGGCGTGTTTCGTCACCGAGCTCACCGATGCGGCGATCGCCGCCCATATCGAGCACGGTGCGCGCCTGCCGGTGGTCAACTCCACGGCGCACATCTACCCGATCAACGGTGCCTGCCACGATGTGGCGCCGGAGGCGACGGCGTTTGGGCACCGCAACGCCGCTTTCGCCACCGTCATCGCCGGCATGTGGCCAGATCCGGCCGACAAGGCCGACAACCGGGCGAAACACCGCCTGGGTCAAGGAGTACTACGCCGCGATCGCGGCGCACTCGGAGCCCGGTGGCTATGTCAATTTCGCGTCCGGGGATGACCAGCCGCGAGTGGTGGAGAACTACGGCAGCAAGTACCCGCGGCTGCTGGAGACAAAGCGGCGCTACGACCCGGACAACCTGTTCCACCTCAACCAAAACATCCAGCCGTGAGCGCTGCTCCGTCGGCGCAACCACATGAGGAGGAGCAATGCGTGTCATCAACCGAACAGAACTGCCGATCGCGATCGAGGGCGGCGGGGTAGACTTCCGGATGGATCGGACGGGACGGTCACAGCGTCGCATGGGTGCGTCTGCCGGCCGGCGCCGACTGCGTCCCGGTCTTGCCGTGGTCGATGGCTTGACGGTGCCGATGGCCTGCGCCGGAAGCTACCCCGGGTTGCCAACCGTGTGATCAAACAGTGAATCGGATTCCGCCCTGGGTGCTGGTTTCGGCCGGAGCCGCCCCCGTGCTGCTCAGCGGCGGCTGAACGCTGGCCGCAGCTCGACAGCCGCACGGTTATGTCGCGGTCCGGGACACAATCAGCGCGCTCGCCGCGCGCGGAGCGACCGACCGCTGGGTGATGACCGCAGCGCTGGCCGGGCTGGGCGCCTGCCACGTCATCACCGCGACCGGTCTGCGACCCGGGCGCGGCGCCGGCCGGATGGTGCTGGCCTTCGGTGGTGTAGCGACTGTCTTGGTCGCGGCGTTCCCCGAGCCTTCGCAGGGAGGCTCGGAGGCTCACACGGTGGCCGCCTCCCTCGCGTTCACCTCCCTCGCCATCTGGCCGGCCTTCGCCGTACGCCGGGTGCCCGGGGCGCCGCTGCTAACTCCGACCGCCTGCGTCGCCGCCACGGCGTCCACGGCGCCGCTGACGACCTCGCCGAGGCCGAACGCAGCCTCGACTACCACCCGACTACGGTCCCCGACCGATCCGCGGAGAACATCACCCCGGAGCGAGTGGCGTCCACCATCCGCTGCACGACGACGGCGATGGCCGGCTCCGCACTCCAGTCCTCGCCCCACCCGATAGGCGACCACCACCTCCGGCACCGACGCGGCCCGTCCCGGACGCCGGCGACCAGGGCCCGTTGACCATGGAGTCGATGCGGCGGGGTCGACACATGGCCATCTCTGCTGCTCCGGGGCGCGACTAGCGTGTGCCCCGGGTTCGGTGGCCGGCCGGCCGGCTCCAACTCCCCTGGATGTGACTCGACGACCGCCAGCAGCGGAAGGAGCTGATCATGCCCTTCGACTGTGATGCGCTGCTGGCCGACGGCAGCGTGGTGACGATCCGGCCGGCCGCCGCGGCCGATCGTGACGCCCTGCGCGCTTTGCACGAGGGGCTGTCGCCGGAGTCGCTGTATCTGCGGTTCTTCAGCGTCAGCCGGCAGGCTGCACTGGAGTACGTTGACCGGCTGCTGCTGCCGCAGACCTCCGATCACGCCACGCTGGTCGGGGTAGCCGGCGACCGGATGCTGGCCGTCGGGAATTTCGAGCGCCTCGACGGCTCGCCGGAGGCGGAGATCGCGCTGGTGGTCGCCGACCCCGAGCACGGTCGCGGGGCGGGGACCCTGCTCATCGAGGACCTTGCGGTGCTCGCCCGGGAGGGCGGGATCCGACGGTTCCGCGCGGAGATCCTCGCCGAGAACGCGACGATGCTGCACGTGCTCGCCGACACCGGCTTCCCGGTGGCGAAGCGGTACGACGACGGCGTCGTCGACGTGATCGTCACGCTCGATGCTGACGAGACCGTACTCACCGCGGTGGACAAGCGGGACCAGCACGCCACCGTACGCAGCCTGGAGCGGGTGCTGCGACCACGCTCGGTGGCGTTGATCGGGGCCAGCCGCAAACCCCACGCTGTCGGGCACGAGGTGCTCCGCAACCTGCTCGCCTCCGGGTTCTCCGGTCCTATCTATCCGGTGAACTCGCGGGCCGACCGAGTGCTCGGCGTTGCCACCTATCGCAGCGTCGAGGACATCCGGGATCCGATTGACCTCGCGGTGATCGCGGTTCCGGCGGCGCAGGCCGAGGAGGCGGTCGCCCAATGCGGTCGCCGTCAGGTCCACGGGGTCGTGGTGCTCTCCGCGGGGTTCGCCGACACCGGAGCGGCCGGGGCCGCCTCGCAGCAGGCACTGCTCCGCCTCGCCCGCCGCTACGGCATGCGGCTGATCGGCCCGAACTGCATCGGGGTGGTCAACACCGAGCCCGCTGTGCGACTCAACGCCACGTTCGCCCCGACGCCACCGCGCCCCGGGCCGATCGGTTTTCTGTCCCAGTCCGGGGGTTTAGGTATCGCCCTGCTCGAGCGGGCCACCGCGCTGGAGGTGGGCGTATCCACCTTCGTCTCCGTCGGCAACCAGGCCGATGTCAGCACCAACGACCTGCTGTGGTGGTGGGAACAGGATTCCGCCACCGGAGTCATCGCGCTCTACGTGGAGTCGTTCGGAAACCCCCGGAAGTTCGCCCGGATCGCACGGCGCGTCTCCCACAGCAAACCCATCGTCGCGATCAAAGGGGGTCGCTCTGCGGTCGGAGCGCGCGCCGCGCGCTCCCACTCGGCTGCCGCAGCTACGCCATCAGCCGAAGTCGCGGCTCTGTTCCAGCAGGCCGGGGTGGTGGCCGTGGACACACTCGGCGAGCTGTTCGGCGTCGCCACCGTCCTCACCCACACTCGGCTGCCGGCCGGCCGCCGGCTCGCCATTCTCGGCAACGCCGGCGGTCCTAACGTCCTGGCCGCTGACGCCGCCGCCGGCACCGATCTCGAGCTGGCCCGGCTGTCGCCAGCCACCACCGACCGGCTCCGCCAGCTGCTCGCTCCCGGCGCGTGCGTCGACAACCCGGTAGACACCATCGCGTCGGTTCGCGGCGATGCGTTCGCCACCGGGCTGCAGGTCATCGCGGCAGACGACGGCGTCGACACGGTGCTCGCTCTGATCACTCCCACGCCGCTGACCGGTCCGCACGAGCTGGCGGACGCGATGGACGCGGTCGCAGCCGAGCTGCCCGTCCCGCTGGTCCTCGTCATCCTCGGTCAAGGCCCCGCAGTCACCGTCCGGACCGGCGGCGCCGCGGCCATCCCCTGCTTCGCCACCCCGGAAGACGCTGTCGGCGCGGTCGCCTCGGTGGCCGGGTACGCCGCCTGGCGGCGCCGGCCGACCGGAACCCCTCCCGAGCTGCCGGACATCGACACGGCCGCGGCCCGACGCCTGGTCGCCGACGCGGTGGCGACGGCACCTGACGGCCGCTGGCTGACCCCACCGGCAGCCGCCGAGCTGGTCCGCAGCTACCGAATCCCGGTCTGCCCGATCGAAGCCGTGCGCAGCTGCGAGGACGCTCTCGCCGCGGCCCGGCGGCTGGGATGGCCGGTCGCGCTCAAAGCCGCCGACCCGCAGCTGGTACACAAGAGCGACGTGGGCGGCGTCGCCTTGAACCTGTCCAACGAAGCGGCGCTGCGGACAGCCTGGACGGCGATGGCGTCTCGCCTCCCCCTCGACCCGCACGGAGCGACGGTCAGCCCAATGGCGTCACCCGGTGTCGAAACCATCGTGGGCATCGCTTCGGACCCGCTGTTCGGCCCGCTCGTGCTGTTCGGTCTGGGCGGGGTGTTCACGGATCTGTTGCGCGATCGGGCGCTGCGGCTGGTACCACTCACCGACCTCGACGCCGCCGACCTCGTCCGCAGCGTCCGCGCAGCTCCCCTGCTGTTCGGCTACCGCGGCACACCGGCGGTCGACGTTTCCGCCCTCGAAGAGCTCCTCCTGCGCGTCGCGCGGCTCGCCGAGGAACTACCCGACGTCGCCGAACTCGACCTCAACCCGGTCATCGCCCGCCCAGACGGAGTCCTGGCCGTCGACGCAAAGGTCCGCCTCGCCCCGCCACCGCCCCGACCCGACCTGCTGCTGCGCCGGCTGCCCTGAGGTGACCAGGTCATGACCCTCGCCTTGCTGACCGACCTGCACGAGCTGAACATGGCAGCGGTCTACCTGCGCCGCGGGATGGTGCGGCCGGCGACCTTCAGCCTGTTCGTCCGGCGCCGGCCCGCCCACCGGGCCTGCCCGCCCACTGCGGCTTCCTGGTCGCAGCCGGACTCGAGGACGGCCGGCCTTTCTCGCAACGTCGAGGCCGGCCGGCGCTACGGGCTGCCGCTCGCCAGCACAATGGCGCACTCATTCATCGAGGCTTCGGCGACGAGGAGCGCTCCTTCGAAGCCTTCGCCACGATGCTCCACGAAGCCTCCACCTTCCTGGTCGCCACCCACGACACGCTGGCGGGGTCGAGACCGCCGCGGGGGTCATCCGAACGCTGGGCATGCCACCCACGACCAACGCGGCACCGACTGTCGGCCCAGCTCAAAGGATCTGGCGTCGGCTGCTTCCAGGTGCCTGCCCACCGAGTGGAGCCCTCGACCTGCCCTCTTCGAACGTGGACTCGCCCGCGCCGGCTGGACAGAGCCGACAGACCCGGATCGCCGGTCCCAAGGCCCGATGGCCGGGCTTTGCTCGAGGCAGCACGGATGACTGCTTGCTGACCTTGGCGGTGGCTGCTTCTGCCGGGTGTCGTCAGAACCGGCCGGCCGGATCCCGGACAGCAGGTGGACCGGCACGTCGGACACAGCCCGCGAGGGCCGCCCAGGCTCCCAGGCCGCCATTGGGTCACCACCTCATCGCCCGGCTCCAGCACCGGTTCGTCCAGCATGCATTGGCCGCACCCTGGGGACGGCGATTCTGGCTGCCGATTCGTATCGATGGGCGCCGATTCGTGCCATACTTCAGATCACGAGCGCGCCTGGATCTGCCCGGACCTCGTGCTCCCTGGCCGCTCGGCACTCGAGCCGAAGGCAGCAGTGAGACCGATGACGGAACTCATCTTCCGCCAACCAACCGTCGCTCAAGCAACCATTCCCGCCGAGTTGGCTGCCGACGCACCCACCGTGGTCACGGCGGTGCTGTGCGCCTACTGCCGGGCAGCTATCCCGGCGGACTCCTTCGTCTACTGGTCCCCAGCCAAGCGGCTGCTGTCCGCATCGTGCCCGGACTGCCACCGGCGGGTGACGGTGGCGGCGCCGATGTGGCGCCGCTGGAGCGCAGTCGGGTCCAGCGGGCTCGGGACCTCGGCCCCCGCCAATGACCATCACGACCCGCGTCCCCATGCCCGGCCCCCGCCCGGCCTTGCTCGGCAGCCTGCCGATCACCTCGGCGCGGGTGCTGACGAGCCTCGACGGCGCAACGCTGATCTTCCACGGGCCCACTTCCTGAGACCGGGGCGTCTGGCAGTGCGACCTCGCCGCGCTCGGTAGAGCTTCCCTTCAACCACGTTTCCCGGCAATCGGCGCGGATTACCGTTTGATCCGCAGTCCCAAAGGAGCACCCCCATGACCATCCTGTCCACCGTCACCATCATCATCGTCGTCCTGATCCTGCTCGCCCTTGCGCTGGCGGTGCGGATCATCAAGCAGTACGAGCAAGGAGTACTGTTCCGGCTCGGCCGGGTGCTAGGCGCGCGGCAACCCGGGCTACGGGTGATCATCCCGTTCGTCGACGTGTTGCACCGGGTGTCGCTGCGGATCGTCACGATGCCGATCCAGTCCCAGGGCATCATCACCCGGGACAACGTCAGCGTCGATGTGTCCGCGGTCGCCTACTTCCGGGTGGTCGACGCGGTGAAGTCGGTGGTCGCGATCGAGAACGTCCACGCCGCCATCAACCAGATCGCCCAGACCACGCTGCGCAAGGTGGTCGGTCAGCACACCCTGGACGAGACGTTGAGCGAGACCGACCGGATCAACGTGGACATCCGCGAGATCCTCGACGTCTCCACCGTCGACTGGGGCGTGGAAGTGACCCTGGTGGAGCTCAAGGACATCCAGTTGCCCGACAGCATGAAGCGGGCGATGGCGCGCCAGGCCGAGGCCGAGCGGGAGAAGCGAGCGAAGATCATCAATGCCGAGGGCGAGTCGCTAGCCGCCGCCGCCCTGGGGGATGCCTCGGACACCATGATGGCGCACCCGCTGGCACTGCAGCTACGCAACCTGCAGAGCCTGGTCGAGATCGGCGTGGACAAGAACACCACCGTCGTGTTCCCGGCCCCGCTGATGAGCACCATCGGCGAGCTCGGGTCCTTCCTCGCCCGCGAGGCCGCCGCCGCCGCGCCGCCGGCGCCGACGCCGGCCGCCGCCGACAGCCCGCCGAAGCCGCCGGCGGCAGCCAACGGAGCCTCCAAACCCGACTCCGTCCGGCTGTTGTAGCCAGCGGCACGCTGCGTCCGCGGCGTACCGAAGCCATGGGCGTGGCGGCCGCTGACCAGCTGGTTGGGTCAGCGGCCGTCACGTGCCACCCGACCGGACGATCTACCTCCCCGCCACTGGACAACACATGAAGGAGCGGCCAAACCGTGAGCGCCGACCAGCCCACCCCCGCCCGGGACCGGATCGTGGTCGGTTGATGGATCCGAGCCGTCCCAGCAGGATGGCTCGGCCAGGCCAATAGACCGGGACCAGCTGGCCGCTCTGGGAGCTGCAGCTAACTCACGCGTACGGCCGCCGCCAGTAATCAGTCCGGTCAGCGGGCAGGCGGCCTCAGCCGCCGCTGGATGGGTGGGGGCGGAGCGTAGCGCCACGGCGGGCCGGCTCACGCCCGGGCGGCTGCGGCGGGCGCGGGAGCAGCGGCGTGCGCTTGTCAAGCTGGCGAGTGACCGGTTCCCGCGCGGTGACGGTCACGTCCTCGCCCGCGTGCCGGAGATCCAGGGTCGCCTCCGCGCCGTCGCCGACCGTGTACGTCACTTGCCGCGGCCCGACGTCGACGCCGAGCCGCAGGCCTCGCCAGCGAACGGTAAAGCGCAGCCGGGTGATGCCGACCGGCAGCTGCGGGTCGAAGGCCAGCGCCGGGCCGCACTGGCGCAGGCCGGCGAACCCGGCGACGAGGGCGATCCAGGCGCCGGCGAGCGAGGCGATATGCAGCCCGTCGCGGCTGTCGTGGTGCAGGTCCCCCAGGTCGATGAGCGCGGCTTCGTAGGCGTAGTCGTGGGCGAGCTCGAGGTGGCCGACCTCGGCGGCCAGCACCGCCTGGATGCAGGCGGACAGCGACGAGTCACGCACCGTGCGCCGCTCGTAGTAGTCGACGTTGCGGGCCTTGTCCACCGGGGAGAACTCATCGCCGAACCACCACATCGCCATTTCGAGGTCGGCCTGCTTGACCACCTGCTTGCGGTAGAGGTCGAAGTACGGCGCGTGCAGCAGCAGCGGATACTTCTGGTCCGCCGTGAAGTTCCACTCCGGCAGCCGGGTGAAGCCCTCGCACTGCGCGTGCACCCGCAGACCCTCGTCATAGGGGACGTGCACCGCGTCGGCGGCGGCGCGCCACGCAGCCGCCTCGTCGACGTCGACGCCGAGGCCGCGGCCGAGCTCGGGGTGGCGATCCACCGCCGCGGCGGCGACCCGCAGGTTGTGGGCGGCGGCCAGGTTGGTGAAGACGTTGTCGGCCACCACGGCGGTGTACTCGTCCGGGCCGGTGACGCCGACGATGTGCCAGCGACCGTCCTGGTCGTGGTGCCCGAGCGAGACCCACAGCCGGGCGGTCTCCACCAGCAGCTCGAGACCGCCCTCGATCTCCAGCGTCTCGTCGCCGCTGACCACCCGGTACTGCTCCACGGCCGCCGCAATGTCGGCGTTGATGTGGAAGGCGGCGGTGCCGGCCGGCCAGTAGCCCGAGCACTCCTGCCCGCGGATCGTGCGCCAGGGGAACGCCGCCCCGTGCAGCCCCAGCGTCTGCGCCCGCTGCCGGGCGAGGTCGAGGGTCGAGTGCCGCCAGCGCAGCGCGTCGGCCGTCGCCCCCGGCAAGGTGTAGCTGAGCACCGGCAGCACATAGGCCTCGGTGTCCCAGAAGGTGTGGCCGTCGTATCCCGGCCCAGTGAGCCCCTTCGCCGGGATGCCGCGACGCTCGGCCCGGGCGCCGGCCTGCAGCACGTGGAACAGGCCGAAGCGGACCGCCTGCTGCACCTCGGGGTCGCCGTCGACCTGCACGTCGGCGGAGTCCCAGAACGCGTCGAGGTAGTCACGCTGCTCTCGGAGCAGTCCGGCGAAGCCGGAGTAGGACGCGCCGGTGAGGGCGCCGGCGACCTGGTCGCGCAGCGCGGGCTGGGACCGCATGCTCGACCCCCCGTAGGCCAGCAGCTTGACCACCCGGATCCGCTGGCCCGGCTGCACCTGGCAGACGAACGTCGTTCGCGCCCAGTCCTCCGACGCGCGGGTCGCCACGTCGACGCGGCCAGGCGCCTCGACCAGATGCTCCATGCCGGCCGCCATCTGCAGCCCGCTGACCCGGGTGCGGTGCAGCAGGATTGCGCCGCCCGTCCCGACGTCCTGTTCCATCGCGACGAGCGGGTGCTCGAGCACCGCGGCGGCCCATGGGTCGCCGCGGTGCGCCGGCCCCGCCTCGTTGGCGACCAGCTCGGACTGGACGATGAGCCGGGCCGGGCCATCGAGCACGTCCACGACGTACTCGATCGCGGCGACGGCGCGCTGTGGGAAGGACACCAGGCGGGTGGAGTGGAGGCGGATCCGGCGCTGCGCCGGCGAGACCCACTCGACGGTGCGGGTCAGCGTGCCGGCGCGCAGGTCGAGCACGCGCTCGTGCGCGCGCAGCTGGCCGTACCGCACGTCGAGCGGCTCGTCGTCGACGAGCAGCCGGATCAGCTTGCCATTCGTGACGTTGATGACCGTCTGCCCTGACTCCGGGTAGCCGTAGCCGGCCTCCGCGTAGGGCAGCGGGCTCTGCTCGTAGAAGGAGTTCAGGTAGGTGCCGGCAATGCCGTGCGGTTCGCCCTCGTCGAGGTTGCCGCGCAACCCGATGTGGCCGTTCGAGAGCGCGAACACCGACTCCGACTGCGCCAGCAGGTCGAGGTCGAGGTGGGTCTCCCGGACGCACCACGGCTCCACCGGGAACGCCGACTGCTCGATCATGACGCCGGCTCCGGGGCGCAACGCGCACCGGCGAGGAGGCGGTCCGACGCCGGCGCGCCCGTCCGCCCATGCATGCGCGGTGTGCGCCCGTCGACGCCGCCCTCGACGTGCTCGGCGAGTCCGGTCACCCGGAGCACCGACGACCGGTGGCCCGCAGGCAGCGCCAAGACCCCTCGATCATCCCAACGCCGTCCTATTCGATCCGGTCGCAAGCAGCGCCTCGTTCTTTCGGTTGCCTCGGTCCGTGGAGATCGCCGGTTCGAACAACTCTAGATGTCTGGCCGGTTCTCCTTTCGCCAGAGCGAGGGTGGCGCTGTAGCGTCCCAGACGGTGGGTACCAGCCAGCCCGGAATCGGGGCAGCCGCGACCACGTCGCGTCCGGTGGGCGCTTCGCCATCGCCGGGTGCCGGGGTGCCCGACCCCCGTGGCCTGGCCGCCGCCTGGACCAGTCAATCCCAGCGCGATCACGCGCACGCTACACCCGCGATCACCCGGTGAGTCAGGCCGCGACGAGCGCGAACGGTGCGGCGCAGCCGGCAGCAGAGCCGGTCGGTGACCCCCAGGAGCCGCTCGGGCTGCTCTTCCGGGACCTGCGGTCCTCCGCTGCGGGCCTGAGCACCCGGGAGGCGACCCGACGCCTGGTGGTCTACGGGCCCAACCAGCTCACCCGGCGAGGCAAGCGCCGCTGGCCCGGTGAGCTGGTAGCCCAGTTCACCCACCCGCTGGCGCTCCTGCTGGCGGCCGCCGCGGTACTGGCAGTGATCAGCGGTAGCCCGGTACTGGCCGCGGCGATCGCGACGGTGATCGTGCTCAACGCGGTCTTCGCGTTCTTCCAGGAGCAGCACGCCGAGCATACCGTCGAGGCCCTCGCCGCCTACCTGTCCTCGCACGCGTGGGTGCTGCGCGACGGCTCCCGACAGGAGGCCGAGGTCGCCAACATCGTTCCCGGCGACGTGTTGATCGTCGAGGAGGGCGACCGGATCAGCGCCGACGCCCGCCTCATCGCCGGGTCGGTCGAGGTCGACGTGTCCACCCTGACCGGAGAGTCCCAACCGGTCACCCGGACGGCCGGGCAGGGCGACGCCAAGCTCGCCTTGATGCAAGCCGAGGACATGCTCTTCAGCGGCAGCGCCTGCATCGGCGGCGAAGCCCGCGCCGTGGTGACCGCCACGGGGATGCACACCCAAATCGGTCGGATCGCGGCTCTGTCGGAGCGGGTGGGGCGCGACAGCAGTCCACTGGAGATCCAGGTCAAGGCCGTCGCCAAACTGATCGCCATCGTGGCGATCGTGGCCGCGCTGGCCTTCTTGCCCCTCGGCGCCCTCGCCGGGTTGTCCGTGACCGCCGCCATCAGCTTCGCCATCGGAATGCTGGTCGCCAACGTCCCCGAAGGGCTGCTGCCCACCATCACCCTGGCGCTGGCGGCCGGGGTGCAGAACCTGGCCCGGCGGGGGGCGGTGGTCAAGCGGCTCTCCGCGGTCGAGACGCTCGGATCCACCACGGTTATCTGCACCGACAAGACCGGGACCTTGACCCAGAACCGGATGCAGGTGGCCGACGTGTGGACCCCCGCCGGCGCCGGCACCTGCAGCGAGGACGGTGTGCTGTCGTGGCCGGCCACCGCAACTGCGCAAGCCGGGACCCTCGCCCGCACATTGGCCGCCACCGCGGCCCGGTGCTGCACCGCGGAGGTGACCGACACCGGAGTCAGCGGCGACCCCACCGAGGTCGCGCTCGTCCAGCTGGCCGCGGCGCTGGACCTGCCGGCCGACCATGCGGCGGGCCGCAAAACGCTGTTCCGGTTCGACCCGAGGCTGCGGCTGATGACCACCATCGACGCCGCCCCCGGCTCGGCGGAGCGCTGGGTCAACACCAAAGGAGCCCCCGAAGCCGTCCTGGCGCGCAGCACCCGGCTGGCCACCGACGCGGATCAGACCCGGCCGCTCACCGCCGACGACCGCAGGGAACTGGCCCGAATCATCGAGGGCTACGCCCGCGGCGGCCTGCGGGTGCTCGCCGTCGCCCGCCGCCTCCTCGAAGTCGGATCGCCGCTGCCAACCACGCGCGATTCCGCCGAGCGGGACCTGTGCCTGCTCGGCGTCGTGGCCCTGCTCGACCCGCCCCGCCCCGAAGCCGCCGCCGCCATCGCCCGCACCCACCTGGCCGGGATCCGGGTGCTCGTGGTCACTGGCGACAACGGCACCACCGCAACGGAGATCGCGCGCCGGGTCGGAATCGGCACCGGGCCGGCCGGCAGTCGCACCGTCTCCGCCGACGCCCTCGACGCCATGAGCGACCCGGAGCTCGACCAGCTGCTGCTCTCCGGCCCTGAGCTCGTCTTCGCCCGCAGCTCCCCCGAAGCCAAGCTGCGGATCGCCGACGCCCTGCGCACCCACGGGCAGGTGGTGGCCATGACCGGCGACGGGGTCAACGACGCCCCCGCGCTGCGGGCCGCCGACATCGGCATTGCCATGGGCCGCTCGGGCACCGAAGTGGCCCGGCAGGCGGCCACCATGGTGCTCACTGACGACAACTTCGCCACCATCGTCAACGCCGTCGAAGAAGGGCGTCGGGTCTATGACAACGTCCGCAAATTCATCCTCTACATCTTCACCCATGCCGTTCCCGAGATCGCCCCCTTCCTGATCTTCGCTATTTCCGGGGGGGCAATCCCGCTCCCCCTAACTGTCATGCAGCTGCTCGCCATCGACCTCGGCACCGACACCCTCCCGGCGCTGGCGCTCAGCCGCGAGCGGGCCGAACCGGGCATCATGGCGCGCCCGCCCCGCCCGCGAGGCGAAGGCCTCATCCGCCCGGCGCTGCTGGCCCGGGCCTGGGGCTTCCTCGGCGTCATCTCCGCCATCTTGGTCCTCACTGGCTTCTTCGTCGTCCTGCATGGCGGCGGCTGGCACCTGCACGCAGCCACCGGACCCGGCAGCCCCCTGCACCGCCTCTACCAGCAGGCCACCACGGTCGCATGGCTGGGCATCGTCGCCTGCCAGGTCGGCGCCGCGTTCGCGGCGCGAACCGAGCGGGCCTCGCTGCGCAGCGTCGGGCTGACCACCAACCCGCTGCTGCTCGGCGGGATCGCCGTCGAGATCGCCTTCGCCGCCGCCCTGGTCTACCTGCCGTTCATGCACGCCATCTTCGGCACTGCAACACCCTCTCCCGCCCAACTCGCCCTCGTCCTGCCCTACCCGTTCATCGTCTGGGGCGCCGACGAGGCCCGCCGCTGGCTGCGGCGGCGGGAAAGCTCGCCACCGGCCGATCACACCGCCGGCGCCGGCACCGACACCGCCGAGAAGGCCACGGTCGAGACGGAGCGGCCGGACATCACACCGCCGCCGCGATCAATACCCGCCGCCGGCACCGGCAGCCCGACCGACCTCGGCCATGCTGCCTCTGCCCGACCATGACCCGCCACCTGACCTACCGGGGCGGCGCAGCCAACGCACCGCCCGAACAAGCGCTACCGAACAGCAAAGCGGCCGGAGCGGAGGTGACAGCCCGGCGTCAGGGCCGGCAGCGTGCGGACCGTACCGCCCAGGCGTTCGCCCAGCCGCCCCTTTCTCGTCACCCAGTGACGTTGATCGCAAAGTCCCGGAGCGCCGGCCGGCGGCCGGGCGTCGGACTTCGAGCACGGTCGGATCACGTGGAACGCCGCCACTGGGGCGACGACCGTGACCCACAGTTGATTTGACCGACGGCTGCCTTGACCGACGGCTGATGTGACCGCCGCTGG
>Ga0208079_1001144_pt1 | contig 14191 bp, 10 predicted proteins | sample NGESurdeep092012_5_FD_184474 | JGI IMG/M metagenome (GOLD analysis project Ga0208079, IMG submission 184474) | Arctic peat soil microbial communities from Barrow, Alaska - NGEE Surface sample 210-2 deep-092012 (SPAdes) | ecosystem: Environmental > Terrestrial > Soil > Wetlands > Peat ... | reverse complement strand
AGTTACCCGAGCCTCTCAAGGCTCGCATCAATTCTGCCGCAAAAGCGGCTGGCAAGACGCCGCATGCCTTTATGATTGAAGCCCTGACTGAACAAACGGAGCGCGATGAACGCAGGCGTGATTTTATTAATGCCGCTCTTGCGGCTGAAAAGGAAACAGCCGAAACAGGCATCACCTATGATGCAGATAAGGTACATGCCTATTTGCGTGCCAGGATTTCTGGCAAATCTCCACAGCGCCCCAAGCAGATCAAACGATAACTCATGGCGAAAATCGAATACGCCGAACGCGCATTCGCGGATGTTGAACGCCTGGTAGATTTTCTGATGGGGCAAGACCCGGGCGCTACCGGGCAGACGCTGGACTTGATTCAAAGCGCAATTGCGCTATTGAAACATCACCCACTCGTCGGACGTCCCAAAAATCATGGTCTTCACGAGCTTGTCATCTCCCGTGGGCGCACCGGCTATCTCGCGCTCTACCGTTATGATGAGGTATTGGACAGGATAATTATTCTTACTATTCGCCACCAGCGTGAAGCTGGTTATTAACAGGGTGCAGTTAGCTCCTGATCCCCGCCAGCATTTTCTCCAGCCGTTTCACCGATACGATCACCGGCGTTTTCAGTTCCTGCGCGAACAGCGACACGCGCAGCTCCTGCATCAGCCAGGCGAACTCATCCACGCGCGGATCGCTGTTGCCCTGCTGCGCCTGGCGCAGCTTTTGCCATGCCTGGGTCAGCGGCTGCATCTGCGCCATGCACTGCGCATCGCGCGCCGGATTGCTGCGCAGTTTTTCGATGCGCAGGTTGATCGCCTTGAGATAGCGCGGCACATGCTGCAGGCGTTCATACGGCGTATCGGCGATGAATCGTTTGTGCAGCAACCATTCAAGCTGGGCGCGCACATCCTGATTCGCCTGCGCATGCGCCTTTAGTTGTGGCATATTTTTTTGCACCGCCTGATATTCGGTCAGCACGTTGCCGACCAGCCGCGCGAGTTCCTGTGCGATCAGCAGCAAGCGATTCTTCGCTTCCTTGCCGCGCGCAGTGAATTCCGCTTCATTGGTCGGTAACGGATCGTTCAGGCAACAACGCTCGAAAGTCATCGCCAGTATCTGTTGCTGCAATTCCTGCTGCGTGCCGCCAAATGGAGAATTAGGCGCCATGAACAGCATGCCCAGTCGTTGCGCATCGGGCAGATTCTTTTCCAGATACTTCACCTGTTCTTTCAACAGCAGCATGAATAGGCGGCGCAAACCGCCGCGATGTGCGGCTTGCGCGGCATCGCGGCTATCGAAGGCGCGCAGCACGACCGCATCACCCTCATCCACCAGCGCGTTGAACAGCGTGACGTTCTGTCCGGCGCGCTTCACCTCGCGGGTCTCGGCGAAGTCGCCGAAACTCCACGAGGTGTAGCGCTCTTCTCCTACTCCTTCCCCCTCCCCAGCCCTCCCCCGGTGGGAGAGGGAGCTATTTTGCAGAACGCGCGGTCTTAGCCCCTCTCCCTCCGGGGGAGGGGTTGGGGAGGGGGAGGAGGCGCGCGGCGCCAGCTCGCCGTGCAGTTGGACGAAGTTGCGCGACATGCCGAGTTGCCGGCCATGCTCATCCATGATGCGAAAATTCATCAGCAAGTGCGGCGGCAACTGTTCGAGGCGGAACGCATCCAGCGGCACGTCGAGCTGTTTCTGTTCGCGGATGTAGCGCGCCAGCGCCTGCAACAACGGCAGGTTGGAGGCGGGCACTTCGCGGCAGAACGCCGCGGCGAATTCCGGCACCGGCACCAGATTGCGGCGCAGTTTTTGCGGCAGCGTCTTGATCAGTTGCACCACCTTCTCCGCCAGGATGCCAGGAATCAGCCATTCGCAGCGCGCCGCGACCACCTGGTTGATCAGCGCCAGTGGCACGGTGAGGGTGATGCCGTCATCGTTCTTGCCCGGAGAAAAGTTGTAGCCCAGCGCAAAGCTGACGTTGTCGATCTTCAACTGCGGCGGGAACTGGTCGGTGGTGATGCCCGCCGCTTCGTGGCGCATCAGGTCGTCTTTTTTCAGATAGAGCAGCTTGGGATTATCGTGATCCGCTTCCTTGCGCCAGTGTTCGAATGCCGCGCCGTTGTGAATGTGCTTGGGTACAAGGTCATCGTAGAACGCAAAGATCAGCTCGTCATCCACCAGCACATCGGGGCGGCGCGCCTTGTGCTCCAGCGCTTCGATGTCGGCAATCAGTTTCTGGTTGTGCGCGAAGAACGGCGCACGCGTTTCAAACTCGCCGCCGACCAGTGCCTGACGTATGAACACCTCGCGCGATTCCGGCACATTCATCGGCCCGTAGTGCACGCGCTTCTTGGCGTTCAGCAGCAGCCCATGCAAAGTGCTGCGCTCGTAGGCGGTGACTTGCGCGGCCTTCTTCTCCCAATGCGGATCGTAATAATGCCGCTTGATCAGATGCGCGCCGGTTTCCTCCAGCCACTCCGGGTCGATGCGCGCCACGCAGCGCGCGTACAAACGGTGTGTCTCGATCAGCTCGCCCGCCATCACCCACTTCGTGCCTTTTTTCGCCAGCACCGAATTCGGCGCAATGAAAAACTTGATGCCGCGCGCGCCCAGATATTCATTGCTTTCCACGCTCTTCATGCCGATGTTGCCGAGCAGCCCGCACAGCAGGGCCTTGTGGATCTGCTCGTAGGTGGCGGGTTGTTCGTTGCCGCGCATGCCCATCTCGGCTACCTGCGCATGCAGCTGCTGGTGCAGCTCGCGCCACTCGCGCAGCCGCAGCGGCGACAGGAAATTCTTGCGGCACTCTTCCGCCAGCAGGCGATTGGACTTTTTATCCGCTAGCGCCTGCTCGAACCACGCCCATATCTTCAGGTAGGCGAGAAAATCGGAACGCTCATCGGCGAATCGTTTGTGCGCCGCATCCGCTGCTTCCTGCCTGTCCAGCGGACGTTCGCGCGGGTCTTGCACGGACAGCGCGCTGGCGATGATCAGTATCTCCGTCAGGCAGTGATATTGCCGCCCCGCCAACAGCAGGCGCGCGATCTTCGGGTCGAGCGGCAGCTTGGCGAGTTCGTGGCCCAGCTTGGTGAGTTGCCGCGTTTCATCTATCGCGCCGAGTTCGGCGAGCAATTGATAGCCGTCCGCAATCATCCGCGGGGTGGGCGGTTCGATGAACGGGAATTCGGCGATGTCGCCCAATTCCAGCGCGCTCATGCGCAAAATGACGGTGGCCAGCGACACGCGGAAGATTTCCGGGTCGGTGAATTCCACGCGCTGCAAAAAATCCGCTTCGTCGTACAGGCGTACGCACACGCCGCTCATCACACGCCCGCAACGTCCGGCGCGCTGGTTGGCGGCGGCGCGCGAAATCTTTTCGATGTGCAGCTGCTCGACCTTCTGGCGGATGCTGTAGCGATTCACCCGCGCCAGGCCGCAGTCGATCACGTAACCGATGTTGGGCACGGTCAGCGAGGTTTCCGCAACGTTGGTCGCCAGCACCACGCGCCGCTGTGCGCCGGTCTTGAATACCTTGTCCTGTTCTGCTGCAGACAGCCGCGCGAACAGCGGCAGCACCTCGATGCCTTTGGGGTGATGCTTGCGCAATGTTTCCGCGGTGTCGCGTATCTCGCGCTCGCCGGGCAGGAACACCAGCACATCGCCGCGCAAGCCGCCTGCCGCCAGTTCATCCAGCGCAGAACTCACCGCCTGCGGCACATCCTGCGCCTCACCTTCCTCGCTCACCTGCAATGGGCGATAACGCGTCTCTACCGGATAACTGCGCCCGGACACCTCGACCACCAGCGCGCCGAAATGTCTGGCGAAGCGGTCGGCATCCAGCGTGGCGGAGGTGATGATGAGTTTGAGATCGGGGCGGCGCGGCAATAGATGCTTGAGGTAGCCGAGCAGGAAATCGATGTTCAGACTGCGCTCGTGCGCCTCGTCGATGATCAGCGTGTCGTAATTCTTCAGCAGCGGGTCGCTGTGTATCTCCGCCAGCAGGATGCCGTCTGTCATTAATTTAATACTGGTGTCCTGCGACACCTTGTCGTGGAAGCGCACCTTGAAGCCGACCGCGCCGCCCAGCTCGGTTTTCAATTCAAACGCGATGCGCGTCGCCACGGTGCGCGCCGCCACGCGGCGCGGCTGGGTGTGGCCGATGCAGCCCAGCACTCCGCGACCCAGCGTCAGACAGATCTTCGGCAATTGCGTGGTCTTGCCCGAGCCGGTTTCGCCGCACACGATCACCACCTGGTTATCGGAAATTGCGCGCGCCAGATCCGCGCGCGTTTGGACCACCGGCAGATCGGCGGGAAATTCTATCGTGGCAAGGGAATCAAGCCGCGCCTTGCGGCGTAGTGCACTCGGAGATAACACAACGTTCACGGTCTAAGCCCGAAAAAAAAAGGGATTAGCGTACGGCTAATCCCTCGATATGGTGGGTCGTGGTGGACTTGAACCACCGACCAAAGGATTATGAGTCCTCTGCTCTAACCAACTGAGCTAACGACCCGAAAAAGTTTTGTTGTTGCCAGCTTAGTTTTCGCTGTCCAGGAAGCTCTTCAGCTTTTCGGAACGCGAAGGATGACGAAGCTTGCGCAGTGCCTTGGCTTCGATCTGGCGAATGCGTTCGCGGGTGACATCAAATTGCTTGCCCACTTCTTCCAAAGTATGGTCGGTGTTCATTTCAATGCCGAAGCGCATCCGCAACACCTTGGCCTCGCGCTGTGTCAGGCTGTCCAGAATATCCGAGGTCGCGCCGCGCAGGCTCTCGTAAATTGCTGCATCGATCGGCACCGCGGTATGCGAGTCTTCGATGAAGTCGCCCAAGTGCGAATCATCGTCATCGCCCACAGGTGTTTCCATGGAGATAGGTTCTTTGGCGATTTTGAAGATCTTGCGGATCTTGTCTTCCGGCATTTCCATCTTGATCACCAGCGTCGCGACATCCGGCTCCTGCCCGGTCTCTTGCATGATCTGCCGCGAAATGCGGTTCATCTTGTTGATGGTCTCGATCATGTGCACCGGGATACGGATGGTGCGCGCCTGGTCGGCGATGGAGCGGGTGATCGCCTGGCGTATCCACCAGGTGGCATAGGTCGAGAACTTGTAGCCGCGACGGTATTCGAACTTGTCCACCGCTTTCATCAGGCCGATGTTGCCTTCCTGGATCAGGTCGAGGAATTGCAAACCGCGGTTGGTGTATTTTTTGGCGATTGAAATCACCAGGCGCAGGTTGGCCTCGATCATGTCGCGCTTGGCGCGGCGTGCCTTGGCTTCGCCGTTGGTCATCTGCCGGTTGATTTCCTTGAGGTCGCGAATCGGGATACCCACGCGCTGCTGCAGATCCAGCAAATGCTTTTGCTGCTCTACGATGGCGTGCTGGAAACGCTCCAGCGTTTCACTATATGGCTTTTTCGTTTTCAGTTCCTGCGCGACCCATTGCAAGTTATCTTCATTGCCCGGGAAGGTCTTGATGAAATGCGGACGCGGCATCTTGCCTTTGGCAACGCACATATCCTGGATGCTGCGCTCGCTGCGACGCACCTCCTCGACCAGTCCGCGCATCGTGTCGCACAAAGCATCCACTTGCTTTGCGGAGAAGCGGAATTTCATCAACTCATCGGAGATACCGCTCTGCAGCTTGTCGTACTGTTTGCTGCGATAGCCGTGCTTCTCGTAAGCCTTGCCCATCTTGGTAAACAGATCGGCAACCACGGCGAAACGCGCCAATGCATCTTCCCTCAACTGCGCCAGATTGGCCGCAGCTTCTGCCGCTGCGGCCTCTTCGTCTTGTTCTTCGTCTTCGGCGCCATTGTCGCTGACTTCCTCAGCCTCTTCTTCGCTCTCTTCAGCGATGATCGCCTCATCTTCGACATCCACAAAACCGTCGATGAGCTCGTCGATACGCATCTGATTGCCTTCGATCTTTGCGGACAACGCCAGGATTTCGGCAATCGTCGCCGGACACGCAGAAATCGCCTGAATCATGTGTTTCAGGCCTTCTTCGATACGTTTGGCGATCTCGATTTCTTTTTCACGTGTGAGCAATCCGACCGTGCCCATTTCGCGCATATACATACGCACCGGATCGGTGGTGCGGCCGAATTCGGAATCCACCGTGGAAAGCGCGGCTTCGGCTTCTTCCACCGCATCTTCATCCGCCACTGCAGGGGCGACATCCGTCATGATCAGGGTTTCTGCATCGGGTGCCACGTCGCATACCGAGACGCCCATCTCATTGATCATGCTGACCACGCCTTCGATCTGCTCGACTTCGAGCATATCCGGCAGGTGGTCGTTGATTTCCGCGTAAGTCAGATAGCCGCGCTCTTTGCCCAGCACGATCAAGGCCTTAAGGCGCGTGCGCCGCGCTTCGATATCCTGCAACCGGTCAATGACCGGTTGTTCGATAACAACGGCTGGTTTCTTGATTTGCTTTTTCTTGTCTTCTTTAAGCTTTGCCATGTTCAGATTCCCAATTGCGTAAGACCTTGAAATAACGTCAAGGCCGCAGAAAAGCGGCGGATTATACCCGAATATATCAATATTTTCCTAACCTTGTTAGATGCTTAGCCTTGCAAACCTCCAGCGAGAACCTGCAAGCAGGTGGCTATTCAACCGGTCTGGCTGGTGCAGGTCGCGCTAGATGCTTGTATTGCTCACGCTCTGCATCGCTCATACTGGCCAAGCCACCCTGCGCCTTCGCCTGCAAGGCTTGGAAGCTTTGCCGGCGCTGCCCTTCATCAAACTTGTTCAGCAACCCGGCAAACTCGGCAGCCACGTCAAAGCCGTCGCCCCAATTGAGCATATCCGCTTCAGCCGTTGCCAGGGTTTTTTCATGTGTCGTGCCTTGAAACAACTGCGAGAGAGTAGGACTGCTCAGCGTGAAATCAGTTTCACGCAATACCATCAGCACCGCTGAAACCGCATCGGCTTCCGCACCCTGGCCATGCCACTCGCCGGGCACCTGTTGCCCCAACTCGGGTTGCGCAATCAAACATTGCAGCAATAACCGGTGTGCCGAAGGCGGGGCACGCCCGGTTTTTTGGAAAGCGATACGCGGCGCGCGCGCCACCGGTTTGATCTCATACAACGCTTCCAGCTCGGCCTGGCTCACTCCGGAGAGTGCGGCCACTTCCTTGCGCAGCAACAACGCCGTAGCCGGTGCAACGATAGCAGTCAGCAGCGGCTTGGCGCGTTGCAATAACTGATTGCGTCCTTCCTGGGTGCGCAAATCCAACTCGGCACTGGCCTCACGCAACAGATAGGCAGACAGGGGCATGGCTTCCTGAATGCGCTGCTCAAAAGCAGCTTTGCCGAATTCGCGGACAAAACTGTCGGGATCATGTTCGACCGGCAAGAACAGGAAGCTGATGCGCTTGCCGTCCTGCAAATAGGGCAGCGCGTTCTCCAGCGCACGCCATGCCGCGCGCTGGCCCGCCTTGTCGCCGTCGAAACAAAACACGATATGTTCGGTGAGACGCAATAATTTCTGTATGTGGTTCGGCGTGGTCGCCGTGCCCAGGGTTGCCACGGCATATTCCACGCCGTGTTGCGCCAGCGCCACCACGTCCATGTATCCTTCCACCACCAGCACCTGTTGCCCGGCGCGGATGGCTTTTTGCGCCTGATACAAACCATACAGCTCGCGGCCTTTTTCGAACAGCGGTGTTTCCGGCGAGTTCAGGTATTTCGGCTCGCCCTTGTCCAGTACACGTCCGCCAAAGCCGATAACCTGTCCGCGCACATTGATGATCGGGAACATGATGCGGTCGCGAAACCGGTCATAGCGTTTACCTTCATCGCTGGTGATCACCAGTCCTGTTTCATTCAACGTGGCATCCTGGTAATCGGGGAACGCGGCTGAGAGATTCTGCCAGCCGTCCGGCGCATAGCCGATGCCGAATTTTGCCGCGATCTCGCCGCTCAAGCCGCGCTGCTTGAGGTAGTCAATCGCACGCTGATCAAGTTTGAGTTGCTCGCGGTAATAACGCGTGGCGGTTTGCATCACCTCATACAGATCCGGCGCGACTTTTTGGTACGCCTCACCCGCGGCTGGACGTTCATTTGGAACTTCCAAACCCACGCTGCGCGCCAACTCCTCGATTGCATCGACATAGCCAAGCCCGGCGTGTTCCATGACAAAACCAATTGCCGTGCCATGTGCACCGCAACCGAAGCAATGATAGAACTGCTTGGTCTGGCTTACCGTGAATGAGGGGGATTTTTCGTTGTGGAACGGGCAGCATGCGACGAAATTCGCACCGGCCTTTTTGAGCGGCACATAGCGCTCGACCACGTCCACAATGTCGAGGCGATTAAGCAGATCCTGAATGAAATTTTTTGGAATCACGCCAGCACCGCCTTTTCATTATGCTCGGCAAAAAACCAAGGAATGGTTGTCTGGGTACTACCCGGGATGGTTACTACAGATTATTTAATCAGTTGCGCTTTAATCAACGCAGAAACCTTGCCCATATCGGCGCGTCCGGCCAACTTGGCTTTGAGCACGCCCATCACTTTGCCCATGTCCTGCTGACTCGCCGCACCAGTCGCGGCAATCGCCTCAGCCACGGCTGCAGCGATTTCGGCTTCGCTGAGTTGTTGCGGCATATAGGCTGCCAGAACACTCATTTCAAACTTTTCGACATCCGCCAAATCCTGGCGGCTTGCCGCTTCATATTGACTGATGGAATCGCGCCGCTGCTTGTTCATCTTTTCGATGATGGCGACCACGTCCGCATCCGACAATTCGATGCGCTCATCCACCTCGCGCTGCTTCATCGCGGCGAGCAACAGACGGATCGCCCCGAGGCGCGCCGTATCCCTGGCGCGCATCGCGGTTTTCATGTCTTCAGTGATTTGCTGCTTAAGACTCATGTTGAAACCAGCCGCTACGCCCGGAACGAGCGAGGCAGGTTAATCAATAGAGCTTAGGAGGAAGAACCTGGCTCATCAGGCGCTTGTAATGGCGCTTCACGGCGGCGGCCAACTTGCGCTTACGCTCTGCGGTAGGCTTCTCGTAAAATTCACGGGCGCGCAAATCGGTCAGCAGACCGGTCTTTTCCACGGAACGCTTGAAACGACGCATCGCTACTTCAAACGGCTCATTCTCTTTAACACGTACTGTTGTCATGAACAAACTACCTTCTACTAAAAAATTGAGGGCGCGATTCTAGCAAAAGCCCTCTCCGCCCACAACCACAATTTACAGAACCGTGATTCTGGCGAATTTGCGCTTGCCAACCTGCGCCACCACCACCCTGCCCGCCTGGACCACGGCAGCTTTATCGCTGACGCGCTCACCGTCCAGCTTGACCGCGCCCTGCTGGATCATGCGCATCGCCTCGGATGTCCCCTCCACGAGCCCGGCCTGTTTGAGCAGTTGCGGCACGGCAATGCTGCCGCCTGATGCGGAAACTGTGGCTTCAGGCATGTCGTCCGGCAACACCCCTTGCCTGAAGCGGGCCTCGAATTCAATCAACGCGGTTTCGGCGGCCTGCCGGGTGTGGAAGCGCGTCACGATTTCCTGCGCCAGCAATACTTTGATGTCGCGCGGATTGCGTCCGGCTTTCACCTCTACACGCCAACCGGCGATTTCGCTCAGGCTACGGAACGACAACAATTCCAGATAGCGCCACATCAGCATATCTGAAATCGACATCAACTTACCGAACATCTCCTGCGGTGTGTCGGTAATGCCGATGTAGTTGCCCAGCGACTTGGACATTTTGTTCACGCCATCCAAACCTTCCAGCAACGGCATGGTGAGCACACACTGTGCCCGTTGCCCATAATGCTTCTGCAACTCGCGCCCCATCAGCAGGTTGAATTTCTGATCCGTGCCACCCAGCTCGATGTCCGCCTTGAGTGCCACGGAGTCGTAGCCCTGCACCAGCGGATAGATGAATTCATGGATCGCGATAGGCTGATTGCCCTTGTAGCGTTTGGAAAAATCGTCGCGCTCCAGCATTTGTGCCACAGTGTGCGTGGCTGCCAACTTGATCAAATCAACCGCGCTGAATTTATCCATCCAGGTCGAGTTGAACACGATCTCGGTCTTTTCCGGGTCCAGCACCTTGAACACCTGGTCGCGATAGGACTGGGCATTTTCCAACACCTGTTCACGCGACAAGGGCGGGCGGGTGGTATTTTTACCGCTGGGGTCGCCGATCATTCCGGTGAAATCACCGATCAAGAACAGCGCGTGATGGCCAAGATCCTGCAACTGGCGCATCTTGTTGAGCAACACGGTATGTCCGAGATGCAAATCCGGCGCGGTCGGATCGAAGCCCGCCTTGACACGCATCGGGCGGCCCAAGTCCAGCTTGTGTATCAACTCTTCCTCAAGCAGCAGTTCGTGCGCTCCGCGTTTGATTTGCGCCAGGGCGTCCGAGTGTATCGTTGTTGGGTTTTTCATCTCAGTCATAATTCATTGTCAATTCTTGTACGGAACGGGTAAAACACTACTCGCTTACACTCTTGAACCGTTCATCGGTGACCTGTCGCCTCTCATCGTATTCTTCACGCTTCATCCATCAATCCGGTTTGAGAGGATGACTGTTTCTGTTAAAGTGCGCTTCAATCGAAAAATGCAACACGTTGCTAATAATAAACAAAGCAGCTTTAAGGAGTCCTGAATGTTAACCCAAAACCTGCTCAACCAAGAACGCAAAATGCCAGAAAGCAAAAAAAAGTTGCGCTGGTTCGTCGCGCTATCCACCCTGCCTCTGTTGGGCGTGGTAACTGCTTTCGGCCTGGTGCCACAAAATGATTTTGATTTGACTTCCTCAAGGGTTGCCATCGAGGAGATCGCATTACCCAAAGTCGCCGATCCCGAAACCACTACCGCCAGCTACTGGCGCAACGAACGAGTACAACGCGGTGATACCGTGGCAGAATTATTGACCCGGTTGAATATTGATGATGCTGCCGCCAGTGACTATTTGCGCAAAACTGCCGATGCCGCATCTTTCCGAAAATTGCCGGTCGGCACCGAAGTGCAAGCCGAAACCACTGCCTCTGGCGGTTTGATCGCGTTGCGCTTTCTCGGCGATAACGGCGCACAGATATTGATTGAAAGACAGGATGGCGTTTTCAAAATCAGGAACCTGCCAGCACAACTGGAAAAACGTTTGTTCGTGCGTACCGGCGAAATCAAGACCAACTTGTACGCCGCCACTGATGATGCAGGCATGCCGGAAGCTGCCGCCAACCAGTTGAATGAGCTTTTCAGCGGCGACATCGACTTCCACCATGACTTACGCAAAGGCGACAAGTTCACCGTGGTGTATGAAATGACTTACAGCAACGGCGCGCTGTTGCATACGGGCCGCATCCAGGCTGCTGAATTCATCAACCAGGGACATACTTACCGTGCTGTGTATTTCCAGAAAGACGAGCAACATGGCGATTACTACACTCCGGAAGGCAAAAGCGTACACAAAGCATTCCTGCGTTCGCCCATCGAGTTTTCGCGGGTGAGCTCCCGTTTCTCCCTCTCTCGCTTTCACCCGATACTGAACAAATGGCGCTCGCATAAGGGTACCGATTTTGCCGCGCCCATGGGTACCAAAGTCAAAGTAACAGCTGACGGGGTGGTTTCTGTGGTCGGCAAACAAGGCGGCTATGGCAACGTCATCATGGTAAACCATCAAGGTCGCTATACCACGGTATATGGCCATTTGTCGCGTTTTGCAAAGGGTCTGCACAATGGCCAACGTGTCGCGCAAGGCGAAGTCATCGGCTACGTCGGCATGACCGGATTGGCTACCGGGCCTCATCTCCATTATGAATTCAGGGTGAACGGCCAGCAAACCGATCCGTTGCGCGTTGCCTTGCCCGATGCAAAACCCATCGACAGTTCATACCTTGCCGCGTTTCAACCCGTGGCAAACGACTTCGTTGCACGCCTGGATCTGATGCGCAACACCAACCTCGCGAAACTCGACTAACTAGTCCGTGCAACAGCCTGAGCTATATATCGGGTTGATGTCGGGTACCAGCCTGGACGGCATCGATGCCGTCCTCGTCGATTTAAGCCAGCCTGAACCGCTACAACTCGCCAAGCATTACCTGCCCTTTGACGATGATCTGAAAAATACCTTGCTGGCTTTGCATCTGCCCAGTGACAACGAACTGCATCAAGCGCAGATCACCGGCAACCAATTAGCGCGTCTATATGCCCAAAGCATTTCTCCGTTGCTAGCGCAAACTGGCATAGAAGCGGCACGAGTCAGCGCCATCGGCTGCCATGGCCAAACCATCCGACACTGTCCCGAACACGGCTATACCCTGCAAATCGGCAATGCCGCACTGCTTGCCGAATTGACCGGGATCACGGTGGTCAACGACTTCCGCAGCCGCGACATCGCTGCGGGTGGCCAAGGTGCGCCGCTGGTCCCTGCGTTTCACGATCATGTGCTGCGCCATCCCAATATCCACCGTATCATCCTCAACATCGGCGGAATCAGCAACCTCACCAACCTGCCGCCCGATGCCGCAACTTCCGGTTTCGACTGCGGTCCGGGCAACCTGCTGATGGACGCCTGGTGCGCAAAACATACCGGCAAACCTTACGATGACAACGGCGCGTGGGCTGCCTCCGGCCAGATATTGCCCGAACTGCTGGAACGAATGCTCAAGGAGCCGTTCTTTTTTCTCCCCCCACCCAAGAGTAGCGGACGCGATCTATTCAATATGACTTGGTTGCAGAACAAACTACAAGGCAATGAAACTGCAGCGGACGTGCAGGCCACCCTGCTGGAATTGACTTGCCGAACCATCGCGCAAGCTATTCGACAACATTGTGTCGGCGCAAAAGAAATATATCTTTGTGGCGGCGGGGCACACAACAAAACCCTGCGTAACCGACTCTCCGCGATGCTGACTGATTGCAGCATGCATACGACAAACACGCTTGGCATCGACGGCGACTACATGGAAGCCATCGCATTCGCCTGGATGGCGCAACAGACCCTGCACGGCAAACCCGCCAACCTGCCGCGGGTCACCGGCGCAAAACATCCCTGCATACTAGGCGCGATTTATCGCAATCTGTGACGTACTGATTTCCAACCTTTCATTGCAAGTCACTTTTTCTTAAGGAGGAAACATCATGTCCGAGCTCAATGATCCAAGAGTATTCTTTGCGGCAGAGCGAACCTTGCTCGCGTGGAACCGGACCAGCCTGACACTGATGGCTTTCGGATTCGTCATAGAACGGTTTGGACTGTTCCTGCATTTGCTGGCGCCAAATCCAGGAATGCCTGTTGAGAGAGGAATTTCATTCTGGGTGGGCATCGCCTTTATTCTGTTGGGCGCATATTCTGCTGTGGCGGCAACCGTGCAGTACCGAATTGTGCTCAAAACCCTAAAGCCCATCGAGATCCCTGATGGCTACAGCGCCAATGGCGGCGCGATTATTAATTTACTTGTCGCTTTGCTGGGTCTCGCTTTGGTTGCTTATCTCTTCGTCGCGCAATGATGCCCAATTTGATTCTTGAATCCGCCCCAATAGATAAGCGCGGCAGTTTGTATCACCAGTCAAACCGCTGCTCCACGAACGTACTGTTGTTGGCTATAGCGACTGACTGACTTTCATAATGCCTTGGTCTTCTTCACTGGTTTTGATGGTGAATCCCAGGCGTGTCATGAGCTTGAGCATATTGTGATTGTTGCTCAACACCTCTCCCTCAATCAAAGACAATCCTTTGGAGCGCGCCGCCTCCATCAACGAGACCATGAGTTTTTGCCCTAACCCTTTCCCTTGGATGCTGTCCGCCACCACCAGCGCAAACTCGCAGGAATCACCATCCGGGTTGATGGCGTAGCGCGCGACGCCGAGTTCGATTTCCTTGTCTTGCACGAGGGTGACGGCAATCAGTGCCATCTCGCGGCTGTAATCGATTTGTGTGAAACGCACCAGCATGGTTTCGGTGAGTTCCTGCATGCTGTTCATGAAGCGGAAATATTTGGACTCTTCCGACAAACCGCGCACAAATGCTTGCACCAACTCCGCATCTTCCGGGCGGATCGGGCGTATGGTGATGTCGGTACCATCGGCGAGTTGCCATTTACTGACCAGTTGGGTGGGATACGGATAGATGGCCATATGCGCATAACGATCGGCACTGGGCTGGCGATATTCCACTACCACGCGCGCATCGGCAGCCAGCGCGCCATTCTCATCAATGAT
>Ga0208079_1001143_pt1 | contig 14195 bp, 16 predicted proteins | sample NGESurdeep092012_5_FD_184474 | JGI IMG/M metagenome (GOLD analysis project Ga0208079, IMG submission 184474) | Arctic peat soil microbial communities from Barrow, Alaska - NGEE Surface sample 210-2 deep-092012 (SPAdes) | ecosystem: Environmental > Terrestrial > Soil > Wetlands > Peat ... | reverse complement strand
TTGTGGCCAGTTCACCGTGGATCCGGCGACAACCCCAGGTGGGGTTCTCCTTGGCCAACCGCAGCACCAACTGGGCCGTGCCCGCCGTCAGAGCTGGCCCGAGCCAACAAGGCGGGGCGGCTCGAAGCTCAGACAGTGCACGCCACCCGAGCCACTGCTGCCGTCACCATTGCGCTCGTCATCCATGCCACCAGTTGATCCGGGCGGAGTTAACCCACCATGCATCGAGTATCCGATTTAGCATCCGACGTTGTGTTCCATCATGGATGACGTTGGGCGCTCCACGGGCGCTAAGCACTTGTAAATAGCTGTCAGATCCGGGTACGAGCGGTCAATCGGGAGTAGCTAAAACAGTTAATGACCAGGAAAGTCCTGGATACGTCGTATTTGACCTGTAGTGCTGGCGTAACCGCTAGGTTGAGAGTTCGAGTCTCTCCCCCGGAGCTTTGTCCAGGTATTTCCTGGTGGAGCCGAACCAGCTCGGTCCTGGCCAGGGATACCGGCGACGGGTGACCGGCGGACCCAAGGGGGTAGGTGGTGGACCCACCACTGCAAAAACGGACCCTTCGGCGCCATGATCCTGGCCGGGTCGATTGGCGTCGCCGCACCATCGTTGTCCTGGCGACCGTGCTCGTGGTGGTGGCGATCTCGATTGGGATCGCCCTGGCCACGCCGCCGGACCTGGTGAAGGGTGCTCATGTGGCGACGACGACACCGGCCACCCGTTCGCCGGGCGCCACAGCAGCGTCTACTCCTCAACCGCCGTTCGGTGTACAGGATGAGACGATCGCCCTCTCCGACCCAAGTCGGGAGACCTCGGAGCGCGGAGATGCCCCGGCTCAGTCCGGTCGGGTATTGACCACCGTGATCCGCCGCCCCGAAGGCGCGGTCGGCCCTCTCCCGTTGGTGGTCTTTGCCCACGGGTGGAATTCTGACCCCCACGTCTACGAGTCGCTTCTCGATACTTGGGCGGCGGCGGGCTACCTGGTCGCCGCACCCACGTTTCCTGATTCGGCCGACACGCTGCCGGGGACTCCCGTCACCGACTTCCCCAATGAGGCGCGGGACCTGTCCTTCCTCATCACTGCGATGCTGAATGGAGCGGCCGGGAAGGTGGATCCGGCACGGATAGCGGTGGCCGGCCACTCGGACGGGGGCACCGACGTCGCCATGCTGGCGCTCAACCCGGCCTTTGCCGATCACCGTATACGGGCGTATGTGTCGTTATCGAGCCAGATCCCCGGCGGGGTGGATGGACCCTGGAGCGCACCCACCCCGGGGGCGCTGATGGTGGCGGTGGGGACCAACGACGAATATGGCCTGTATCCCGACGCGTACCAGGTGTATCAGTCGGCCGACATGGCGAAGGTGTTCGTGTCGACAGCCGGGGGTGACCACCTCGACACGTTTGTAGGCACCACCGCTTCTGCGATCGCGATGCGGGAGGAAACTGTCAAGTTTCTCGATGATGCGCTTGGTCGCCGCGGAGCTACCTCCCTACAGTTGGTGGGGAGCCTCAGCCCGACGGGCGACCCGGCTCTGGTGGTGAACAGCCCCCCTCCTGGAGCATGACCGCGCGTTTATTGCGGTAGCTGTGCTCGTAAGCCCACCATGAGCGCATTTGCTACACGGCAGCGGGTGAGGATCGGGCCGCCGGTTCGAATGTGCAACGACTTCCCGGGTGGCGGCCGGGTTGCTTTCCGCCGTGTACGTTTTCCGGGGTCGGGGCAGTAGCTCAGTGGTCAGAGCAGGGGACTCAAAATCCATATTTGCGCCGGAAACGACGGAGCGGGACGGTAGCCAACCGGACGTTTCCGCAGGTCAGCAGCCAACTGGCGGAAGCAACCGGTAGCAACCGGAAGGCGAAGGTTTCCGACGTTTTAGGGCAAGGACTAGGGCAAGGTCGAAGCACTGGCACGTGTTGGCGGCATTGGTAGTCACGGGCGCGGTAGTCGGACTGCGAACCCGGTTCCCCGGTAGTGATCTGTCGACGCCACTGAAAGCCATGCCGACATGACCCGTAGCCCGTTCCCCTTTCAGGGCGCCCGAAGTGGTATGTACTACGCATTCGTACTACACTGTTTCTATGCGTCAGGTTCCGATTCGTGAGCTGAACCAGCACACCGCCGACGTGTTGGCACGGGTCGAGATGGGTGAACGGGTAGAAGTCACCCGCAACGGCACTCGAGTGGCCATCATCGAGCCTGCTCAGCCGAACCCCCTCAGCATCTTGATCGAGGCGGAGGAATTGCGTCCGGCACGAGGTTCGCTCCCGCTGTTCTCGGAGTCCGAGGTAACAACTTCGGACTCCGCTGGATTGGATGCCATCCTCGAGGACCGATACGGCGGAGTCCGTTGGTGAGCAGCGAGTGATCTATCTCGACACGTCGGCCGCGATGAAGCTCGTCCGGCCAGAAGCGCACAGTGACGACCTTTCCCGTTGGTTCAGCGAGCGGCAGGCGATTCCGGTGCTCTCTTCGGTGCTGATCGAGGTGGAACTGGTGCGTGCCACCCGGCGGATCGCTCCGGAGAGAGCGGTCCGCGTTGCCGACGTGCTCAGCGGCATCGGCGCGGTGACCCTGTCGCCTTCGGTGATCGCACGGGCGGTGGGCTACGCCGACCCCGATCTGCATTCGTTTGACGCCATCCACCTGGCGACGGCCGAGCACGTCGCGTCCGTTACGCACGAGGTCCTGGAGGCATTCGTCGCGTACGACGAGCGCCTCCTCGCGGCGGCGCGCCGTGTCGGGCTCGCGGTCGCTGCTCCCGGTGTGACCTGAGGGAACGGCGCGCTGAAGGTCGTTCCCCTCAAGGGAGCCCAGGCTGATGCTGACTGGCTGGGAGAGCTTCAAGAACTGTTCGGTGGGCCTGCACGCAATACTGGTAAAGCCGCCGGTCGGTGGAATCGCCATGACCGGATGCAGGGGAGCGGACCCGCTCCACTGACACAAAGCGATGTCAACCACGGCCAACAATCGCCGCAGGCTCACCGATAGCTGTGTCGGCGGGTTCCGATCGTGCCGACGATTGTCGGCCTTGTGGCGTTTCCCAGGGGTTGTTGAGTGGCGATCACGACATCACGTCCTCGGACGAGACGATCTCGTAGGGAACGCCCATCTGAGCCAGCAGCCGCGCCGTCGCAATCCGATGGTGCGCGCCCGACCCGCCAGCCCGCGGCAGCGTGGGAATGACGCCCGCTACACAGTCGTCACGGATGGCATGGTCCGAACGCCCGAGCAACGGTGCGACCTGCGCCGGCGAGCACACCAGCGGCACGAGCGGTCGAGGCGCTCTCGAACCCGCCGCCTGGTGACCGACCTTTCGGGGGAGCCGCAAGGGAGCGGTCGGCCGGAGCAGTTGATCCGGCCTTCCGAAGTCAAACCCCCGCCGCTCACACGGGACGTTCGGTCGGGCCCGAGGCGTGCCATTCGACGCGCTCGTCTGGGGCTCCTTCCTCGTTGCCTCCGTCCGTCCTCTGCTTTGGGAGGAAGCCATGCCGTTCGTAAAAGCGGCGGGCGCCAAGGTTCGACTGGAACGTCCAGAGCTGGAGGAACGAACGCGTCGCCTGCGTATGCTCGATGAGCCGGGAGCCCAGGCCTTGGCCCGTACGTTGCGGGTGGACGTAGAGCTGCTCAATCCAGTTTCCGCTGAGCACGAGGAGCCCACAGATCCGGCCTTGCTCCTCGATGACCCAGACCTCCTGGTCCGACCGGGACACTCTCGTGGAGAACCACACCCTCACCTCGTCGTCAGTGTGCACGGGGGATGGGATCTGAGGGGCTGCTGCGCGCCGAGAGGCCAGCCAGACCTCGGCCACCTCCTCGGCTTCTTCGATCCTGGCCAGGCGAACGACTGCACCCGAACCAGAGCTCATCACCCCCGTGTTCTCAGTGCTCAGCGATGGTGAGCCTGCTTGTCGCACCGACGCGCATCGACGCTCGACCACCGATCGGGAGCGTCGCCATTGGGGAGGTGTGCCCGAAGTCGGCGTTGGCCAACACCGGCACGCCCGCAAGCGCAGGCTGGTTCCGAACGATCTGCTCGAGCAGGGCCCGAGTCATCCCGCTTGCTCGCTGGAAGCGGCCGACCACGACACCTTGGACGCCGGCGGCGTCTGGGACCTGGAGCAGGCTGGTCAGATCCCGAGCGAAATTCGCCGGGGTGCTCTCGAAGTCGTCCTCGATCATGAGCAAGGAGCCTGAGAGACTGGGCATGAACGGGGTGCCTTGCAGCAGGTTCAAGGTGCAGAGGTTCCCGCCGACGATCCGCCCAGAGGCTCCTCCTGGCTGGATCTCCCACCAGCCTTCGTTCGCGAGGATCTCCCGATCGTCCTGATCGAGGAACCATAGGTCGTCGGTCCACGAGGCAGATGGGGACAACTCGACGGGGGCGGTGTCGATGATGGCCGATCTGAACCAGCGCAGGGTCTGTTCGAAGTGGTCTCGCATCCCGAAACTCGACCAGTGTGGCCCGGAGTACGTCACCAGGCCGGTGCGGGCGAAGATCGCATTCTGGAGCGCCGTGATATCGGAGAACCCGCAGAAGACCTTCGGGTTCGCTCCGATCAGCTCCCAGTCGAGGTGGGGCAGCAGCTCGTTACTGTTGAAGCCGCCGATGACGGTAAGGACGGCGGCAACGTCTGGGTCAGCGAACGCCGTGTGGAGATCGTCCACCCGAGAGCTGACCGAGGAGCTGTCGAGCGAGTCCTGCTCGTCGACATGCTCGCCGAAGGACAGGTGGAGCCCCAACTCGACGAAGCGGGTGTCGATGATGGCGCTGTGATCGTGCTCGGACACCAGCGCCCGCGACCGTGCCGGAGCAACAACTCGGACCATGTCGCCGCGGCGGAGCTTCGGCGGGAAGAGTGCGTCCACGGCTCTCACGGTAGTCGGGGTGCCCTTTCACTTTTCGAGCGACCAGACCACGCACGTCGGTCGTGCTCGCATACTGCAAGCATGCTCGGGGTCGAGTGGCTTGGGCCACGCCGCGAACCGGCGTTATAGGGGCTAGTGCTCGGTAGCTCTGCGATAGTTGATCCGTGCACACGCCCACGCACCGACTCGGAATCGAATGACGGTGAACGCCGAAGAGCCTGACATTGTGACCGGGACTCTGTACGGATCGGCCATCGGCTTGTTTCTTGCCCTAGCGATCCCCCTGCTCCTCGTCTCGATTCCACTGTCCCTCGCTGGAGTCTGGAGTTGGGCAGCTCCCGTCGCAGTGGTCATCGTTGGATCAGTGGGGACGCCCTGGATTCGCCGAAGAAGCACGCTCACTGTTTCGGATGAGGGAGTGACGCTCCTCCAAGCCGGCACCCTCGTCTTCGTCCCCTGGTCGAATGTCGAATCTCTGTCCGACGGTTGGTTCCCGGCACTCGTATTCAGGGAGCCCCAGAGAATGGGCTGGCGAAACGCAAAACGACTGCGGTTCGACGGCTTCGACCCGAAGTGGCGCACCAGGCAGACGTCGGCGGCCATCGCTCGAGAGTTTGCCCGTAGCCGAACCACACATCTCTAGTCCCTGGATGCCCTAGGCACTTCCCGCCGAGAGGCTGTCGGGATCACCTTTATAACCGGCGTTCGGGGCGCAGCAATAGGAGCGCACGGTGGCCGCCCACCCCGACTGCAAAGCATACAGAACCGCGCTCGGCTCTCGGTGCGGTGGGTGCCGCCGACCGCTTCCGAGTCGGCGATCACGCTCACCCCGCCAAGTACAGAACGCCGCGCCAGAACGACGACCGGCGCTGTCGTGGGTGCAGTACAGACGGGCACATATGGTCCGGTCGTCATTGCCGGTCGAGGTTCGGTCGGTTGCGGGTCTCCGCTCCTGTCATGCGTGCACAACGGTCACGTCGTTTGCCTGTGCTGCCAGAGCTCGCAGATCAACCAAGTCGTTACTGAGGACGGTGCCACCGGGCTCGGCCATGGCGACGACGAGTGCATCGACGGCCGATCCCCGCTGCGCCGAAGCGCGCAGGATGCCGGCTCGGCGAGCAAGGTGCTCGGGGACGTCCTCGGTGATGTCGCAGATTTTCAAGAACCGGTTCGTGATGGTGTCATGCTTCGGCCGACCGCTGAGGCACTCGACGAGGACCACCGAGGGAACCACTGGTGGCCAGATGCCGTCACGCGCGAAGGCCGTAATCATGGCGGCGGCGTCCTGGTTCCGTCGTGCCAGTCGGGACACGCCTCCAGAGTCGAGGACGAGGTGGGTCACGAAGCCCGGCTGCCCGCGTGGGAGCGTCGGACCTGCTGGGCGACAGCATCGGCCTTGGCCAGGGCCGTCTCGTCGGGAGCCCCGACCTCGGCAACGAGTTCCTCGACGTAGCGGTCCGTTTCCTCAAGGAGCGCTTGACGCCGCAACTCGGCCTGGACGGCCTTGCGGAGCATGTCCGAGGCTGGAAGGCCTCGGTCCTTCACGGCGCGATAGAGGTCCTCGGGGAGGTAGACCTGCATCCTGGGCATACGCCTACTATACGCCTATATCATGCCTCCGCCGGTGGAGACCTCTGGCGCTCGGGTCGAAGCGCTCGACGGTCGAGGATCGGCACGGTACGAGCAGATCAGCAGCGCAGATTCTCACCAGTACCCTTCGCATCGGGCAGCGCATATCAGGCACGTCGGGCGTACTTGAGGTCGGATGGCTCCGCAGGTCTGATGGTGACCGTTCTACTTCGATCGGCAGCCGCCAGCGTGACCGGATGGCAGGACACAGTATGTCCGTGCCCTGGGCATCCACCGATGGCACAGGCCTTCTGGTCGGGGGCGCGGAGGGGCGGCATTCTCGGCAACCGGCGCAGACGCCGAGAGGCGTCCGCTCCTGGCAATGGAGCGGCGTAGCTGTCCGAGGTCGTCGTCGAGGATCTGCTCGATGAGCGCCCAGGCGGTGTCCCAGTAATGGTGGGTGAGGACGTTGCGCAGATCGACGATGCTTCGCCAGGGAATCTCTGGGCGCGTCCTCGTGAACTCGTCGCTCAACGCGTTGACGGCTTCGCCAATGACGCCGAGCTCGCGCATGACTGCGGACCGGAACATGTCGTCAGCCTGGTTGCGATCGGCACGCCACCGCTCGACCTTGGCGATGGCGTCGAGGATGTCAGCGGACCGCTCGGCGTCACGTCGGCCCTGGCGGCTCACAGGGGACGGGCTTCAGCCAACACCTCTTCGCGGATGCTGGGCTTCAGCATGTCAGGCGTGGCAATGTCGACCTCGACACCGAGCGCGTCACTGACCTCGTGCCCGAGCTGGATGAGGTCGAGCAAGCGCAAACGCTCTGCGGGAATCTCGACGAGAAGGTCGAGGTCCGACTCGGCATCGTCCTCCCCTCGTGCCACCGACCCGAACACGAGCACACGCAGGGCACCGTGGGCACCGGCCAGACGTCGCACCCGCTCCCGGTTGTTGGCCAAGAGCTCGCTCGGGCGCATGCGCGCCTGACAGGCACTGATGAGACGTTCCGTCGTTCCCACAGTCGGAACGGTCCGCCCTTGCTCGTAGCGGTTCACTGCCGGCTGGGATGTGCCGGCCCGACGGGCCAGCTCGGCTTGAGACAGACCAGCAGCCAGCCGCGCCGAGCGAATGTGCTCGCCCCGATCACTCATACCTTGACTATACCTTCCTGTACCCAGTGGTGTCTGAGGTTGCCCAGATCAGGGCGACCGGGCAGTGCAACCCCAGCCTCAACAGCAGGATCTCTCTCCTCTCCGCGGGATTCCCCGTCCTCTCCTCGTTCCCTCGCACACAGAACGCCGCGACAGAACGAGGCCTCTTTGTTGTCAAGAGGCTTGTCGAACTTTCTTCACTGCGGGTGACCGCCGAGATGGCGGCGGCGCGGGACGGGTCATAGCCTTTGGCCGGGTCCGGGAGTGGCTCGGCCGAAGAGCCGGCGTGTTGGGGTGCAAGCCGGTCGCGCTGGCGAGAGAGTCGTTCCCCATTTGCCCTCCCGGGCCCGCTTCAGTTGTCCGGCCGGTCACGGCCCGAGCATCGGCTTGAAGGTGGGTGAACAGTGCGTCGCTGATCCGGCGCTTCAAGGAGCGGAGCGCTTCTTTTCCACTTTTGCCCTCGGCGATCTTCTTGTCGTAGTACGTGCGTCCCTCACTGTCGCGATGGCGGATCTACGTCATCGACGCTCAAGGGTCGAGCGAAGAGGAAGCCCTGGCCGGTGTCGACCTGCTCATCCTCAAGACGGATTCGCTGGTCATCGGTCTGGATGCCCTCGGCAATCGTTTCGAGCCCGAGGACCTTGCCCAATTGGACCAGGGTGTGCACAAGAGCCGCAGATTCGGTCGTGTCGGCGATTCCCGAAACGAAGGACCGGTCGATCTTCAGAACATCGATGGGGAACTGGCGCAGGTAGGCCAGCGACGAGTATCCAGTACCGAAATTGTCAATCGCGATTCGCACGCCAAGGGCCTTCAGCAGTTCGAGTCGGATGATGGTTCCTTCGGCGTCGTGCATCAACGCAGTTTCAGTGAGATCCAGGATCAGCGAGCCAGGATCGAACCCGCTCACCCGGAGTGCCTCGTGGACGTCATCGATGATCCGGTCCCGCTCGAGCTGTCTTGCGGAGACGTTGACCGAGACAGTGAATCGATGACCCTGCTCGTGCCACCGAGCACCCTCTCGACAGGCCTCCTGAAGTACCCAGGCACCTACCGGGACGATGATGCCGGTCGATTCGAGTGCCGGGATGAAATCGTCAGGCTGCACGACGCCCCGTTCGGGATGGCGCCAGCGGATAAGTGCCTCGACACCGGTGAACACACCAGTGGAGAGATCGATGGTCGGTTGGTACTCCAGAAAGAATTGGTCGGCCAGGAGCGCGCCCTCCAGGTCCACCTCGAGGTGGCGGTGGTCATCCACGGCAGCCTGCATCGAGGGGGCGAAGCTCACGGCACATCGCTTTCCGGCGGCCTTAGCCTGGTACAGGGCGATATCGGCGTTCTGCAGAAGCTCCTCGGGAGTTGACCGGTCGCCCTCGGCGAAACCGATGCTCGCCGTTACCGCAAGGGGCACGTCACTGTCGGCGATCTCGAAAGGAGTCGACAAGACGTTAAGGATCCGATCTGCCACCTTCCCGGCTCCGCCTGCCAGCGAGGCGCCTTCGGTCAGGACGACGAACTCGTCACCTCCCAGGCGCCCGACGGTGTCGCCCTCCCGGAGGGCGCTAGCCAGACGGGAGCCGACCCCGACGAGCAGTTCGTCGCCCGCTCGGTGGCCCAAGGTGTCGTTGATGTCCTTGAAGTTGTCGAGATCGAGGAACAGGACGGCGACGGGGGTGTGCTGTCGTCGGCCCCGTGCCAACATCTGCCCGATCCGATCAAGAATCAGGGCGCGATTGGGGAGCCCGGTGAGGGGGTCGTGAAGTGCTTGGTGACGGAGCTGGTCCGTGCGTTCGTGCACGAGCTGAACGGCGCGAGACCGACTCGTCCCCAGTACGAAGACCAGCACCGCCAACAGGAGGCTGAGGAGGATTCCGCCCAGAAGGAGCCCGAGCACGGTCGGGTTACCGAGCACCCCACCGCTGCCGACCATGGAGAAGACCTGCACGCTCCAGCCGTTGTGGAGATCGATCGTCGACAGCTGCGCGCCGGCGGGCGCCGAGCCCGCCTTGAAGGTGGCGGATTCGGAACCACCCGCGTAGTGGACGGACACCTCGGTACCATGTCGACCCCTCAGCGCATCGGCCAGGATCACGCTGGGAAGAATCTCCGTACCCGTCCATCCGATGAACGCATCCTGACGGGCCTGGACGGTCGTCGGCACGACTCCACCCTGGTAGATCACAGTGCCCACCACTATCTCAGCAGACTTACCTGTGCCAAAGGGCAAGTAAGAACCCTGACCGGAGTCCCGCGTACTCATCAAACCCGGGCCGAGCACGGTGTCACAGAGGTCGGTGTCTGGCGGGGTGACCGGCTGGCTGGTGCGCGACTGCGAAAGTGTGGCAAAGCAGTAGTAAGGACGGGCTCCCGGCGGAGACACCTGAAACGGCTGGCCTGAAGGATTGAGACCGGCCGAGGGATCCTCGACATGAGCCGTGAATGTGCTCAGCTGTGATGCCGGGACCATCACCACTTCAGCGATCCCCTTAATCTCCGGAAACCGCTCGAATACGCGGGTGGAACTCGCCCAACGTTGGAACTGGTCCAATGAGGCATTCGGATTGCCGATGACGAAACCGCCAGCGTTCACCGCAAGATCCTGCTCACGCTGGATGGCCAATGTCAGATTCGAAGCGATCTCCACCGACGTCGTGGCGGCTGCTTGGTGCGCCTTCTGTCCATCGTTCCGAGCCACTCCTTGGGCACCGAGAACGGTGCCGATACTGCCGACAAGGACAATCGAAATAGGTATCGCCAACCAGATACCCCATCGCGGGCTCACTGTTCTGACTCCTTCCACAAGGACGCAGGCAGCGCCTGGGCTTGACCCCGCCAAGATGACCGGCCTGAGACCGCATGGCCCCCAACGTTGGGAATACGCGTGACCTGGACGAGGGAACAAGTAGGTGAGTCAGACGACGACTGGAAGGTCAGCACGGCAGCTCCTTTGGCGACTCCCGAACCCAATCGAAGGCAAGCGATCATAGTGTCAAATGACCGTAGTCTCAAATGACACCCAGCTCTGCTTGCGTGTCGATTGCTAGTTCGTGAGGCCTGTGCCGTGTATCGACCCGATTCAAGCAAACCTTGAGCGGTGAAATGCCCCGGAATCGGTGACGCCTCGATGCGAACGAAGAAGCGTCGCCCCACATCGCAGGCGTTCCGCTCGGTGACCCACCGACCAGCCTGTGTGCGTCAGGACGGGTCAACACCAGGTTTCCATCTCAGTCATGACGGGAATCCAAGGACTGCTGATCGGTGGATCTGGGGGAGCCCAACAGGGGTCAGCGTCCCCCCATGCGGGCGATCAAGGACAGTCCCCGCACGAAACACTGAACTGCGCTGCCGAAGGCCAGTATGGGTTCACAGTTGTACCTCGGAGGCCGTGCTGGGCTGCGCACACTCCCATCGGATCATCATTCTTTGCCCGACGGACATGAACCCCGATCACAGGCATTTTGGTAGCGGTCTCAAGACAACTCGGGCGAACGGAACACCTGCCCCACAATGTGCGACCTAGCGGTAGCGGTGTACCCGAGATCACCGGGACTGGGGCGCACAGAATGCTTGGCCAAGACCCTCTCGGGCGACAGCTCGGCCGCGCCGGATTCGGCGTACTGCGTCTTGGAGCCGGCACAGAACGACGCGCCAGAACGACGGCCACTGCCACCCTGGCCGCAGCGCAGAACAGCACGTCGGGTGCGCTCGTGCGATCGACTCGCAGCATCGAACATGGCGTTCGGACGTCAGACGCGACAATCCAGAGCCGTCGATCTGCGTGCACTTGAACCAGGGTCAATCCATGGCCCCGGCGGTGTAGATCGAACTATCGGTCATGATCGCGATGGCTAGCACTCTTGGGGTCGGGCCGCGGTTGGGGCTACCCGAAGCGATCTGGAGCTCCCGACGTGCTCGCGAATCGAGACCCGTTAGGGGCACACGGCGATGCGGGCCCGCTCCGACTGAGTGCATCCGGTACTGGAGCGGGGTGTACTCAGGGGAAAACGGCATCGCCCTGGGAGACCTCGACGAGGGTCTCTGACTTCTGCCGATCGAGGGGACGGGCCATCAGGTAGCCCTGGCCGTAGTCGCAGCCAAGCTCGATCAACCGATCGAACTGGTCTTCACGCTCGATGCCTTCGGCCACGACCTCTAGGCTCAGACTGTGGGCCAGTCCGATGATTGAAGCCACCAAGGCCGAGGCGCCGGGCTCGGATACGTTCAGCTTGTCGACGAACGACTTGTCGATCTTGAGCACATCGGCCGGAAATTGCTGCAGATGGTTCAGCGAGGAGTAGCCGGTACCGAAGTCATCCACCGAGATCCGGATGCCAAGGGTTCGGAATGCAGTGAGTGCCGAAATGACTTGCTCCGGATTCTCCATCAGGACGCTCTCGGTGACCTCGAGGATGAGCTGCTGGGGCTTGACTCCTGTGAGGGCCAGCGCGGTGCGGACGTCATCGACCAGGTGAGGGGAAGTCAACTGTCGCCTCGACACGTTCACGGCAACGGTGAGGGGCTCGTCGGTGAGCGCGGTCCAAGCTGCCATTTGCTCGCAGGCCTCGAATAGTATCCACCGACCCAACGGAACAATGAAGCCCGTCTCCTCGGCGACGGGAATGAAGTCAAGGGGAGCGACCAAGCCAATGGTGGGGTGCTGCCAGCGGACCAGGGCCTCGAAGCCTCGAAGGTGCCTGTCGCCGAGCGAGAAGATCGGTTGGAAGTTGAGGAAGAACTCGGAGCGGTCCAGTGACCCACGAAATCGACTTGTATATTCGAGACGCTTGAACAGGCGGGCGCGCATCGATGATTCAAACACTTCGACATGGTTCTTCCGGTTTGCCTTGGCCTCGTGCATTGCCGCATCCGCCTCGATGATCAGCTGCTCGACCGGCGAGGTGGAGTCGGCGAAAGCCACGCCGACGCTGATCGAGACGCCCGCCTCGTCGCCTTCGAACTCGACCGCCTCATGGAGGACCGAGACAATCCGATCAGCAAATTCCACCACTGCATGTCGGTCTTTCACATCGGCTATCAGAATCGCGAATTCGTCGCCACCGACACGGGCCACCGTGTCCCCTGGGCGCACGATCGATTCCAACAGGGCGCCGACCCTCACCAGCACCGTGTCGCCGACGTGATGACCGAGGGTGTCATTGATGGTCTTGAAGCCGTCGAGATCCCCGAAGCACAGTGCCACTGCTGTTCCGGAGCGCGTTGTCGAGGCCAATGCTTGCTTCACCCGGTCGCGCAGGAGCATCCGATTGGGCAGACCGGTCAGCTCGTCGTGGAACGCCATGTACCGCAGGTTGGCCTCGTCCTCCTTGAGTTCGAGAGACTGACCACTGATCCGGTTGATCAACCAGATCATCCGTAGACAGATCACCGCGAAAACGGCGATGCAGAGACTTGCCATCACCAGAACATTTACCGACACGCCGAGGGAAGCAGTGAGAACGAGAATCGCCGGCGGGATGAATCCAGTCAGAATCACAACGGGCATCCGGTATCGGTTGCTCGCCTCTTCGCTACTGCTGACGGCGCCAGCAGCTTCGGCTTCGGAGATTCCGGCGGCGATGGATGGATGGAGAGCTGCCACACCGACTAGCACGTACTCGATGAGGAAAAGGGCATCCACGGCGTTCCCGGAGGTGTAACTGTTGTGCAGCACCAGTAGGTCGTACGTGAAGTCGGACACGAACATTACCGTCATGGCCACGGCCAGGAGCTTGTGGAACGGCTGCCTCGACTCCCTGAACAGCAGGGTGCGGAACACGAGGAAGACCAGAGCGATGTCCATGATGGGATAGGCCAGGTTGACCAGCATCCCGAAGGTATTCAACGTCGTGTCGTGGACATACGAGTTCATCAAGAAGTGCCAGGAGATGGCCAAGGCCCCTATCGAGACGATGGCGGCATCGGCACTGTCCTCCCGTCGGACGGAGCGGTTTGGATTGCGGGTGAGTCTCAGCACTCCGGCAAAGAGAAAGGGGTAACCGGCTAGATACAAGGCATCTGCGAATGAGGGAAGCGGCACGCTGATGTGGAGAACGGAGTTGTAGAAGGCCCATGCGTCATCACCGAGGGTGAAGCAACCACCCGCCAAGGCCAGGAAGTACCAGCCGAGGCGGTCCTTGGGACGATGCAGGCGGATGCCGACCAGGATGCACACCACCGATGCTGTCCCAAGGGTTGCGTAGACAACGGTCTGACTGGTCGCGTTGGGGAGCGCGAAGTAACCAGCAACGAAGCACATGCCGCCGACGAGGGCGTATTTCCACGCTGTCGTTCTCAATCCCACACTGCCACCCCGAGTTTGCCCTACCTACCTACCTATCGACCGGATTCGTTGCTGAGTTGAATGCCGGTGGGTTGAATGTCTCTACGGAAGCCAGTCAAGGACGGCAAGGCGTCCCAGGACGGAGGATTTCGCCCTGTATGGGCCAAATGGATCCATCAGCGGTTGGAGCTTTTGGCTCCGTCGTGGCTCTGTCTGTGAACACCGGTCCAATTCAGTAGCGCGCACCGGTCGAAAACAGTAGCGCGGTGGTCTGAAGCTACTTGGTGGTTTGCGCCCCGTCCACAGGCATGG
>Ga0208079_1001142_pt1 | contig 14202 bp, 11 predicted proteins | sample NGESurdeep092012_5_FD_184474 | JGI IMG/M metagenome (GOLD analysis project Ga0208079, IMG submission 184474) | Arctic peat soil microbial communities from Barrow, Alaska - NGEE Surface sample 210-2 deep-092012 (SPAdes) | ecosystem: Environmental > Terrestrial > Soil > Wetlands > Peat ... | reverse complement strand
CGGGCTTGGGGTGCCGCTGGCGGTGAACGTGTAGCTGTAGGCCGTGCCCACGGTCGCGGTGGTCGGCGGGCTGTCAGCGGTGAAGGTCGGGGCGACCGGTGCCGGGGGGCGCTGGAGACAGCCGAAGACCTGGGTATTGCCTCCAGGCGACGATTTCGGGTCGGTCGGGGAGTTCACGTCGCCCTGGTTGGCGTTGTAAGCGGCGTTGCTGAATTCGTCCTGGGTGTAATAGTGGTGGCCGTTGATGACCTGGTTGTACATTGTGCCCGATGCACTGGCATCAGTTGCGACGCCAGTGGACCCGAGCGCACTTCCGTACGTGTAGGCGCACTCGTCGCCGTTCTCGTAGCCGTGGGCGTCTTGCCAGGCACTAGCCCAGTCGGTGATCGATTCGCTCGCTTCGTGGCTGATGATGCTGATCTCGGTGTCTGCGAAAAAGTTGCCGTTGGGTGCCTGGGTGCCGTTGAACGGATCTCCGCAGTCGTTCGGCAAGCCGTAGGGCATGTTGGCGTAGATCGCAGGTGATCCACTGGCACTGGCATCGCTAAACGCATCGTGGTACCCGCAGTAGACATTGGTGGAGCAGGCCTGAGTGGATGAACTCCCATACCCCGCGCAGGTCTCCACGTTTGGCGGAAAGAAGACCATGTACAGGTGGGAGTCGTCGACAGGCAGCGAGGAGGTTGTCAGCGTCGTCTGCAATTCCGACTGCAAGGCGGCGTCCGCTACGCACGCAGTGAAACCGGAGTCTGCCTTACATCCTGTCGTGCCGTTTTGGACCGGGTAGGAGCCGCTGATGTCGACCTCGGCTCCGGCGTGCACGCTGTACTGGATGAACTGGTTGGGATTCGCACCGAGCTTCTGGTAGTACTCGGTCGCCACGCCGAACACATTGCCCGTGGTGCCGCTCGCTGCCGCCACATCAGCGATGTAGCCGTCGATAATGGTCTTGTAGGAGGAGGTGAAGCTGTAGCCGGACGGAGCCCAGTACACGGGAGTGATCGTGGCGCTGCCGGGCGACGAACTCTGGCCACCCATAACGGGATCATTGGGCGTGAAGATCAGTGGTGGCGAACAGGGGTCGGGACCCTGGCATTTCGGGTTGCTGGAGGTCGCACGGCTTGCTGTGGCCATAGTGGAACTCGGTTGAACCCCGTGTCGATAGACGAAGCCACGAGCCTGGTCGGCTACCGACCAGTTGATGATCGGCTGCGCTACATGTCCATGGGTCGTTTGCGAGCCCGAGGGGGTTGACGAGGCTGCGGCTTTGATGGTGGCAGCCTGGGCGCCGCCCCCTAAAGCAAGAGCAAAACCGGCGATGGTCGCTACCAGCGCCGTGGCGAGGAGCCTGACGGCCCACTTTGCTGTACCAAGTGCGCTGCCCGAGTTGCCACCAGTTCCAAGTGCCGCCATTGCCGTCGACCCCCATCAATGTCGGCTCAACTATGTCGTCTCAACGCCGATGACAGCCGTTTGTTGACGAAATCTGTATCACCAGAAGTGGGATTACCGCAACTCTGGTGTCCTGAGTCGTCGATTTGCAGCAAGTATCCTGCGAGCGAGCCGAGGACCAGGACATCCGTCTGATACCACGCGTGGACACGGGGCCCGAAGCTGCAAGTCAATCCATGTTGTCCGTGGCCAGTTTCCAGTCCATTGACCGGCCTTCGATAGCCCCTTTCCGCCTCGCCCAACCTGGTCGCCGACCGCCCCTCCCGCTACGCTCACCAAGGTGGCGAAGGAACGGGTCGAGGAGGCAATCGAGGCGATTCGGCTCTCGGGTGGGAGGATCACCGTTGACCGACGGGCGGTGATCGAAGCCCTCGACCGCAGCGATGACCACCTCACCGCTGAGCAGTTGGCCGACGCGGTATGGGCCCAACACCCCGATATCAACCTGGCCACCATCTATCGCACCCTCGAGCTGTTCGAACGGCTCGATATCGCCTTTCACGTCCACATCGGCCACGGCCCCTCTCGCTGGCATCTGGCCGATGATGTCCACCACCACTTGGTCTGTGACATGTGCGACAAGGTCATCGAGATCCCCGACAGCACCTTCGACCCGCTGCGAGTGCGGCTCGAAACCGATACCGGGTTTGTCATCGACCCCCACCACTTCTCCTTGAGCGGCAGGTGTGCTGAGTGCGCCGCCGCCATGCCCAATGCGCCCGCCACTCCCGATGCGCCCGCTGCCGGAGAATCTGCAGAAGTCTGACCGTCAACTTCTCGGCCCTAAAGGACCGAGAAGTTGACCCCTCTTTCAGCTGGCGTGGCGAGAGACGTACTCGTCCAGGGCCTCACGGCTCACGTCGGCCAGTCGCTTTCCCTGAGCCTTGGCGAGCTCCTCCAACGCTGTCCTTGTTGCCTGCGGAACTCGAACTGTCAGGCTGGGGGTCCGTTCACCTTCACCCGTCACTGATGGTCGACCTCGGTGCCGGGCCAGGGCCCGCTCCGCCAACTCCTCGGCGACCTGTTCGGTCAGGCGCCGCCCGTCGGCTAGGTACACCTCCTCGGTGTCGAGATCAACGTCGGGACCGATCGCTCCGGGCTTGATCTTGCTACGCCTCATCTGCCTTCCCTTCGATAGTGCGTCGGCATCACATGGATGACGAGGTAGCAGTCGGGCTTGTCGATCGCCACGATCTCGAGCTCTCGACCACGTTCGTCCTTGCCGACCCAGCTGAGGGTGGTGTCGCCGGTGTCGGGTTCTGTGGTGATGGTGGCGGCGGTCATGGCGATCACGTGGTAGGCGGACTTTCTGCCGACCCGATGCTTGCGGGACCCCCGCGTGAACCGGATCAGCTTCACCTTTATATTATGTCAGACACAAACTACAACTGCAAGACACAAACTTGCTGGGCGGCCGACATTGATCACCCGTGTACGCCACGTGTCGGGCGCCCGGTGAGCCATCCCCCAGAACCCACGAGCCACTCCCGATGCATACGCCACTCCGATTCGCCCGCCACTCCCGATGCGCCCAATGCCGGCGAGGCTGAACAAGGCTGAGTCCGGACCGAGCCCGTCCACCGCAAGAAGTCCGCTCTTGCAAACGATTCGCACTACTCATACACTCCATGCTGTGCCCGGTCCCGTCCCCGCTCTTGCGGCAGCCCACGAGACCACCGCCCGCTCCGGCCGAATCCGGAAGATGCAGGATTCGCTCGATCCCTCCGAGTGGCGACGGGTCGGAGGTATGGCAACCACCGTCATCGGGCTCCACGTCCTCGGCTTCGTACTGCTGTTCGCCGCCATCTCCCACCACTATCACCTGAGTACCAAGGACCTGTTCGGCCTGGGCACCGGGATCCTCGCCTATACCCTCGGCATGCGGCATGCCTTCGACGCCGACCACATCTCCGCCATCGACAACACCACCCGAAAGCTCATGGCCGAAGGGAAGCGTCCACTCAGCGTGGGGTTCTGGTTTTCCCTCGGCCACTCGTCCATCGTGTTCGGGTTGGCGGTGATGCTCAACTTCGGCATCCGGGCACTGGACGACCAGGTGAAAAACAATGGTTCCGGGCTCCACCAGTGGACAGCGGTCATCGGCACGTCGGTGTCGGGGTTCTTCCTCTATCTCATCGCCATACTCAACATCGTCATTCTGGTTTCCATCGTGAAAGTCTTTTTCCATATCCGCGAAGGTAAGTACGACGACCAGGCCCTCGAGACACAGCTCAATCAGCGGGGGCTGATGAACCGGTTCTTCGGGCCCCTGGCCCGGCGTATCGACAAGCCCGTAAAGATGTACCCGATCGGCCTCCTCTTCGGTCTGGGTTTCGACACCGCCACCGAGATTGCGCTCCTGGTCCTGTCGGGGACGGCAATGGCCAGCGGTTTGCCGTTCTGGGCGATCCTGTCGCTGCCGATCCTCTTCGCGGCCGGGATGAGCCTGTTCGACACCCTCGACGGGTGCTTCATGAACTTCGCCTATGGATGGGCATTCTCCCGGCCCATTCGCAAGGTGTACTACAACATCACCATTACCGGACTGTCGGTGGCGGTGGCCTTCTTCATCGGAACCGTCGAACTGTTCGGGCTTCTCGGCCAAGAGGCCCATCTCCACGGCTGGGTATGGGACCGGCTGGCCGGGTTCAACATCAACCGAGCCGGCTTCTTCATCGTGGGCATCTTCGTAGTGGTCTGGGCGGTGGCACTGGGCGTCTGGCGCTTCGGCCGCATCGAGGCCCGTTGGGAAGCCACCGCCGAGGCGTCACGACAACGCCGGTCCATCGAGAGTGCGCGGCTATCCGGGCTCGACGCTCTCGACGGGTTCGATGCAGTCGGCGAACTCCAGCCCGAGCCGGCCTGATCGACCCGATACCCGGTCCAGCCCGGTTGGGAACCGGGCTGTTGGCCTGAAAGACTGGGACCGATGTTGTTCGCCGGCGCTATTTCCCCTCCCGTCCAACTCCACACCCTGATCACCGGATGGCAGACCGACTGGTTGAGCCTGGTGACGGTGGCTGTGGACATTGCCCTGGGCACCGGATACGTCTTGGCTGCCAGGCGGCTGGCCCTCAAGGGGCGGCATTGGTCACCGTGGAGGACGGTGTCGTTTCTGGCCGGGATCGTCACCATCATCATCGCCACCGACTCGGGACTCGCCTCCTACGACGACTCGGTCTTCTCCATCCATGTCATCCAGCATCTGCTCCTGATGAACGTGGCTCCCATCCTTCTGGTGCTGGGTGCTCCGGTTACCCTGGCATTACAGGCCTCGGGTCGACACACTCAGACCACCATCCTCCGGGTGCTCCACCACCCGATCGTCGAGATCATCACCAATCCGCTGGTGGTGTTGTTCTTCTTCTCGATCACCATGATCGGATACTTCCTCACCCCGTTCTACCAATTCAGCTTGGAGCACCCGCTCGTCCATGACCTCACCCATCTGCACTTTCTGATCACCGGCTGCCTCTACTGGTGGCTGGTGGTCGGCATCGACCCGTCCCGCTGGCGCCTGACCCCTCCCATGAAACTGGGTTTCCTCGCGGTGGACATCCCCGTCGGCACCCTGCTCGGCCTGGCCCTGACCCAGGCCACCACTTCTGCCGCCCCGTCCTTCCACACATTGGCCGACACCCAGCAGGGTGGAGGACTTCTGTGGATCGCCAGCGAGCTCTTCACCTTCGCCGCCATCGGCATCGTCGTCTTCCAATGGATGCGCTCCGACACCCGGGAGGCGGCTCGTGGCGACCGGCGAGCCGACGCCGACTACGCCGCCCGGTGGGCCGGACAGAGCGTTGGCCCTGACGTGGCGAGAGCCGGAGTCGATCTGGAACTTACCGAGGTGGAGGTGGTGGATGGCCGGTTGGTGAATGTCTCCCGACCGGGCGGTCCCGTCAATGACGCATGATCGGCACGAGTCGATCAAGGTTCACATCGACCGGCGCCACTTCCGCCGTGGGCGAGGCTAGAACGGTGACGCGTCAGCCCGCCAGAACCCCGCCGACAATGTCGTTGACGGTGATGCCCGAGGCGGGAAGCGATCCGATCTCCCGGGCCGTACCGAAGGCGAAGACGCCTCCGTCCGATCCGATCAACCAGTAGCCGGCACTGGTCGGGGTGGGAACCAGGGACACAATGTCGTCGACGCCAACTCCTATCACGGGCAGCGATCCGAAAAATGCCCCGTCGCCATAGACGAGTACCGAGCCATTGCTGCCAACCAGCCAGTAGCCTCCGCCGTCGAAGGTGGAGGTAATTCCCGCGATGCGCCCCGGACTGGAACCGGCGGCCGCCCCATAGCTATTGGCGTCTCCCAAGGCGTAGACCGCACCGTTCGAGCTCACCAGCCAATATCCGGCACCGCCCGTCGATCGGGCGATACCCACGATGTTGTCCACACTGATCCCCAGCCCGGGGAGCGAGTTCTCGAAAACCGCGTCCCCGAAGGCAAAGACCCCGCCATCGGACGCCACCAGAAGGTAGCCCTTGAAATCGGCGGTCGGCACGATTCCGATGATGTTGTCGACGCTGATCCCCAGCCCGGGGAGCGAGTTCTCGAAGACGGCGTCCCCGAAGGCAAAGACCCCGCCGTCGGCTCCCACCAGGAGGTAGCCCTTGAAATCGGCGGTCGGCACGATTCCGACGATATCGTGGGTGGAGACTCCCAGGCCCGGGAGCGAACCGTAGAAACCGGAACCGGATTGGCCGAACACGAACACACCACCGTCGTTTCCGACGAGGTCATATCCGGCCGGTGCCGGCGGAATCGGCGCACTCACCACAATGGTCCGGGATACCGGAGAAGCGGCTAGAAACGACGCGTCGCCGGCCTGGGCCGCATCGATGACACAGGTACCGGTCGCGGTATAGGTGACCGTACCTTGTGACGCAGAGCACGCTCCGGCGCCGCTTGACGGGTCGACGGTGAAGGTGACGGGCAGCCCCGATGAAGCGGTGGCAACAAGGATGGAAGACCCCCCGGCGGTGCCGTCTCCCGGACCGGCGAAACTGATTGTCTGGGGTTGGGGCTGGACGCCTCCGGCAGGAGCGATGGCCACCGGGTCGGTTACCGCCGGGGCGAGCGGGCTGTCGCTGGCCGTCAGGGTGAATCCGGCGCCGGCCTCGCCGATCGAGCACATGAAGTTGGCGACTCCGGCCGATACCTTCACCGGGTTGGAGATGCAGGCAAGGGTCGAAGCGGTGGGCCCGGTCCCCGGGGTGATGGCCAGGGTCACCGAGTCGGCGTTGTCCGCCGACACCACGTTGCCACTGGCGTCTTCCACCGAAACCCTCACGTTGAAGGTGGAGCCCACCCCCGAGTTCAACGGTGGTTCGGTGGTGACCGACAACTTCGAGGCCGGACCCGTGCAGAGTACCCCGGGGGCGAAGAGAGCCGACGTCGGCGAGCCCAGGCCCGATGCCATGTCGTACCCGGCTGTCGCCGGGTAGAGGCCGCTGGTGTTCCCCGACGGGATGTAGTCATTGTTGCCCGAGGTGATGTCGTTCAGATCCGACTGGTGCGCGTACAGAGCCGGATTCACGAGCCCCGCCGGACTCGTGCAGCCCTCGTCGGCGAGCGAGACAAGGGCTGCCCACAACGGTGCTGCGCCGCTCGTACCTCCAACCGTCATCCATCGGCCCTGGAATTGGATCACATAGCCATGGCTGATGTCGGCGCTGGCAGAGACGTCGGGAACCTCTCGGCAGTCAGTGGCCGCCGGTGCAGAACAGGGGGCACCGCTCGAATCGGAGTTCACGCCGAGCGCGGTCTGCCAACTGGGCATCTGCCAGAATGTCGAGATCCCGCCGCCGCCGGCGCCGTTGGAGCTTGCGGATGCGTTCCATACTGTCTCGGTGGGCGGAGTCCCGATCGACGTGAGGTTCGTACCGCCCACCCCGGTCACGTAGGGGTCACCGGCGGGGTCGTCGACCGCAAGAAAGCTGTCGGAAGGCGGCCCTGGACGATGGCAGTCTTCCGAGCCGCTGTCGCCAGCGGCGGCAAACAGGCTCTGGCCCTGGGCGGCCATCTGCTCAAAAACCAATTCCTCGCTCTGGGCACTTGGCAGTCCTTCGCTCGGCTCACACGTCCCCCAGCTGGTTGAGACCACCTGGGCGCTGTCGTCGTTTGCGATCTGCTTGTATTCGTCAAACGGTCCGGCGCCGGAGTTGGGCGCCTCGTAGACGTTGACCGACGCAGCAGGCGCCAGCCCGGCCACGTTTTCGATATCGAGCGCTGCCTCGCCCGAACCCGGGCCCGAACCAGCCCCCCCGTCGACGGCAATCTGATGCACGTTGGTCATCGTGCCGCCGGTCGAGATCCCGTAACAGGTTTGATAGGTTCCAATGTCGCTCGACCTGAACGGCTCAAGTTCATAGAGTGCGACCGTCTTCCCTGTCCCGAACCGGCCCAAGTCATAGGCTCCGGTGTCGAAGCCGTAGGCGTGGGCGATCTGGTCGGCGGTATACCCCCCGGCATTGGATGCCCCCACACACGGTCCCGGGCCTGACGTGGATGTCGCTAGCCGTCCTTGGGTTGGCTGGGGCGATGTCGCGCCGACCGACTGCCCAGATGCACCACCGACCAATAGTGGGTGCATCTGCGCGACGTTCGAGAGACCGAGGATGCCCACGACGTACGGTCCGATGGCAGAGGGCGCCTCCGGGGCGGTGGTGTTGGCGTAGACGAGGTTGCCGGACGCAAGGCGATAGGTACGGAGCCGGACGCCGAATGCGGACTCGGCTTTGCCAGCGGTGGTCGATATCGATAATTCGAGGGAATTCGAAGAACTGGAACCTTTGGGCAACCCCAAACCGGCCAACGTGGCGTTGACTTTCGACACCGTGCTCGGCGCCGGTCCGAACCGGGGACCGAATTGTCCCTTGGCCAGGAACTGGTGGTACACGGGCGAGCCCGGATCGTCGAGGAGCTGCAGAAAGTTGCCCAGGCTCGCAGGGTCGCGGGGGGCGAGCACGATGTCCAGTGTGAGCGGCATCCCCGATTCGACCGCCCCCGCGTCGTGTGCGCCGATCGGAACCGGGGGGGCCACCCCGAGGGCCACCACCACCGGTGGAGGAGCACCAACGGGAACGGAGACCCCGAAGGCGGGGGCATCGATGCCGAGCACCATCACTCCGGCGGCAACGGCGCTCAACGCCGCCCACCGGGCAATTCGCGCGCAGGATGGTCCGGCCATGTCAGTTGGCGAAGGCCGAGGGGATCGATCTCCGTCGCCGACCTCGAGCCTGTACCTGCCCACCGCAACCCCCTACTGCCTACGGACCGGGTGACAACCCGGCCACCCCGGCAGTTTTTATCACCAACACACACAGCATGCCGCGAGCAGCGCGGAGGGATAGGGCCGATCGCTCCTATCCGGCTTGGACGCTGACGCCTCCGCCGACTACGTCAGGCCGATCACAGTCAGCGACGTGCCCGTCGAAGCCGCGCCGACGCATGCCGCATTGGGCCCGTCAGCCGCCACCATTTGGAGTTCATCAACGCGTCTCGTTCCCGTTCGACTTCGCGTATGCGCTCATCGATGGCCACCACATGCTGATGTTGCAGGTGTCGAACATTCAGTTGCTCGTCGCGATCGCGCTCGATCAGGCGCGTCTGCTCCTGCAGTTGACGGCGTTCCTCGTCACGTTCCCGTTCGACCAGCAGGGCCCGCTCATCCCTCGTCTGTATTTCGTGGAGCAGTTGCTGGCGTTCCTCGTCGAAGACTCCCTCGATCCTCGAGTCCTTCACCAACTGGGCGATGGCTGATGCGCTCCCCGAGGGGAGGAGTAGCGGCTTGGCATCCAGGCCCTCCAGGAGCTGTTGGTGGGCGGCCTGCCATTGTGGCCCGGGCACCTCATCGGTCGTCGATCCCCGACCCTCCCAGCGGTGATAGATGGCGGTGATCGCTCCACTGTCGACCACCCCGACGACGAGAGCGGCACGGAGCAGGAGATCCCAGTCCTCGCAGACGGCCAACCGATCATCGAAGGACAAATGGAACTCGGTCACGAGGGTTCGGGGCAACGCAAAACTCATCAGCGGCGTCGTATTCCGTTGGAAGTGCATCAGCGTGTCGAACGACTCGTGCGTGCTGTGCGAATCCGCGAACTCGGCAAAAGGCCTGCTCAGGGCCACCCATTGCGCGCCTTGGCCCTGCTCGCCGGCTTCGGCCAGGCGGATAATGCGCGAATAGCAGAGGGAGCGCGCCACCCTTCCGGGCCCTTCCATGACACACCTCTGAAAGCTCTCAGCCCAGTCCGCCGTGACCAGGTCGTCGTCGTCCAAACAGGCGATATATCGTCCCCGTGCGAGCTTGAGCCCAGCATTGAGCGGTTCCGCCCGCCCGCCGCCCTGGACCTGTTCGACCCGAACCCTCGACCTGAAGTCCTCCGCGAACGTCGCGACCACCTCTCGTACTGATCCCACGATGTCATCCTCTTCGGTGTGCACGAGGACGATGACTTCGAGAGCGTCCACCGTCTGGGCGGCCAGACAGGCGAGCGCTTCTGCCAGCATGGACTGCCGTTTCCCCTGGGTCCGGGTGAGCACCGAGAGAAACGGAGCGGTGGGCTGGCCGGCATCACCCTCGTCCTCCGGCCGAAGGATTGGGAGTGACTTCACCTGCCCGTCATGGATGGGCCGTACGGATTGTGCCCCATTGCGATTGAGGCGATAGGCCCGCACGAACTGGTTGACAGCACCATAGGGATCCGCCTCGGACCTAAGGCTCCGCAGATAGTCCCGGGCGCTGCCACCGTCGACCAACAGGGGATGATCCACGGGGAAGGACTGGTCCGAAGGGTCGAGGATGACGTCGGCTCGTCCACACCCATGCCAACCCACGGCCGCGAATTCTCTCTCGATCCGGTCGGCGGTGAACATCTGAAGATGAGTACGGTCCAAGAGGCCGCTCGGAGTCACGTCCCATCGACCGCCGACCAACTTGGCGGCCAGGTCGAAATGGGCGACGTTGGGAATGCTGGTGACCAGTACCGGGGGGGCGAGTCCAGCCCCCGCCAATGAATCCGACAATTCGGCGACCTCTTCGAGCACCCCGAGGGGGTCGATAAGGTGCTCGAGCGCATCGAGCAGGAGAATCGCACCAATCGGGCGCCCGCCAATGAGCGCGGCCAGCCGATCCCCGAGCCCCTCACGCACGGTGAGGTCGAGGACGTGGCCCTCCAACTGCCGGTCTTCGAGATCGGAGATGGCCGCGCCGTCGACATCGGCCCCCACATAGTGGCGCCCGCCACCGACCAGCACCTCACCCACCGGCCCGTAGCCACAGCCGAGATCGAGCACCAGTCCGGGTGGCGCGTGCTCCTCGAGGAGGCGCACCGCGTGTCCATAGGGGCCATCCCACGAAAACGTGAAGCGGTAGGTCGGCGTCTCCTTCGACGACGACGTGGACCGTCGGTCGTCAGCTCCCAGGTCAGAAGCGGTGTTCGGCATACTCACCTCCCACGAAGGTGGCCACCGCATCCACCGTTCGGGCATCCACGGCCGGCAGGTCCCGATACGGCACCGGGAGCTCCCCGCCCTGTTGGCGGTCCCTGAACACGGCCGCGCCCTGGCGGTGATGGGGGGTGCCGTGCTCATCTGTCCAGGCGAGCCATTCGTCGATCACCTCGGGCCGCTCGGCTCGGTGGGCAAGCAACAGTCGGGCGAGCATCCCTTGGGATTCCTCCTCGGGAGTCGGGTCGGGAAAACCGCTGGCCGCCGGCCGCTTGTCATGAAATACCGCCGCGCTCACGACGTGACGTACTACTTTACCGCTCATCCGTGCCCGCCACGAGAGGTCGACGTCGTCGCCGTGGAGGAAAAAGGCGGGATCGAAGCCTCCCAGGGAGCAAAACAGCCCGAACGGCAACGCCATGGCGCAGCCGCTGGCCCACGGCGTCTCCCCCGTGGCCAGGTCGTAGGGCTTCGGGTGTTCGAGTGGAATCTGACGAGCCTCGGCGATCCCAACCTGAGGGTCTCGGAGAGACCCCAACAGTTCGGACAGGGCGGTGGGCACCATATAGACATCCGGATTGATCATCACCAGAAACCCGGGGTCCGGATCCGACGTCTGCTCGCCGGACATCGCCGCCTGGTGGAGGCCCGATCCGCTACCAGCGGGGAGCCCGGCCAGCCGGTTCTGGCCCCCACCGTGGCCGAGGTTCTCCCCGAAAGGCACGTAATCGAACCATATGTGGGCATCGGCGAGCACCTGCGCCAACTTGTTCGTCACTTCATCCGGGAGCGTCGCACCGGGGCCTCCGGGGCTCCCGCAATCTCCAATGGCGAAGCTCACAGACTCGAGGTCCAGACGGTCCCTGGCCACATTCACGGCAGCCACCACCGATCCAGCGTACCGGAGCAAGGATCCCTCCTCACCGCCGTAGCGGACCGTCTGTATCCTCACCGACCCCTTCACTGAGGCCAACCTTACCGGAGCGGCACCAGGGGCCGGGAATGGTCCTCAAGGCCGTCCCTGCCCCGCAGCTTCCGCGATCCTGGCTTCAGCCAGGGCCGATACCTGCCGAAACACCAGATCAACGCGGAACTGCCACCTCCAAATTGCAACCGTCACCCGCCGGTGAGAAATAGGGGAGAACTACATGAAACGCGGCCAGGCAGGCGGCGTCGACGGTCGCGACACCATCGAGATCGGCCATCCGCCCGGTGAGGAGATCCAGTGGGACTGGTTCGAGCGCCGTCGTGCCCCCTGGGGCGGGACGGCCTACGTGTTGCTCGGCACCCTGCCCCACTCGAGTCGGACCAGAGGGGTGCTGGCCGAGTCGATGGACCAGGCCCACCTGATTGAGGCCATGGACGCCGTGCTGCGTCGCCTGGGCGGAACACCACGGATCTGGCGGACCGACCGGCTGGCGACGGTCATCCGGCCGGGGACCAAGGACGTCCAGGCCACTTTCGCACCGGTCGCCAAGCATTACGGGGCCATCGTCGAGCCGTGTCCTCCCCGACGGGGCAACCGCAAGGGTGCGGTCGAAGCGGCGGTGCGCTTCACCTCAGGCCGGTGGTGGCGCACCCTCAGTGCCGCCAGCCCCGAAGAGGCCCAGCTGACCCTCGACCGGTTCCTGGCCGGACCGGGCGATGCCCGACAGCGGCGCGCCGCCCTCGGAGCCAAAACGACGGTCGGTGAGCTGGCCGACGCCGAGCTGCTGCTCGCGTTGCCAGCGCTGCCGTTCCCGGCGACGGTCACCGTCGAGCGCCCGGTGGACGACAACGCCACGGTGGCCTTCCGGGGCAACCGCTACTCGGTGCCGCCAGGACTGTCGGGGGTCACCCTCGAACTGCGCCACCGGCTGGCCTCGACGACCCTCGAGGTCCACGCTGCATCCGGGGCACTGCTCGCCACCCACCGGCTGGCGCCGGCCGGCGCGGGGACCATCGTGCGCACGCCCGAGCACCGGGCCGCCCTGGAGTCGGTGATCCTGTCGAGTTTCACCGTCGCCCGGCCGTGCGACACCAAGGCCAACCGACCACCGGGCCCTGAGTCACTGGCCGAAGCGGCCCGCCTGCTGGGCACCGAGGGCCGAGAGGTGACGGTCGACCTCCAGGACTACGCCGACCTGGTCGAGGGCTCGGCATGAGCGAGCAATCCGTCTATCAGCAAGCCCGCAGCCACCTGGCCTACCTTCGAATGGCTGCGGCCGCCGAGGCGTTGCCCGCCGAGCTCGAGTTCGCGGCCACACAGAAGCTCGGCCACACGGCGTTCCTGGAGCGCCTGCTGGAGGTGGAGGTCAGCGCCACCGAGACCCGCCGGCGGGCCAGTTTGGAGCGGTTCGCCTCGCTGCCGTCTCCCTTTCGCATCAGCGACTTCGACTTCGACGCCCAGCCATCGATCGACCGGAAGCTGGTGAACGAGCTGGCCACCCTCCGGTTCTTGGAGGACGCCACCAATGTGCTGTTCATCGGTCCGCCCGGTGTGGGCAAGACAATGTTGGCTGTGTGGCTCTGGCACGGGCGTCCATCGATGCCGGCTATCGGACCTACTACACGACGGCAGCCGATCTGGTGGCCCGCTGCCACCGGGCGGCCCTGGAGGGCCGGTGGGCGACCACCATGCGGTTCTTCGCCGGGCCGAGGCTGCTGATCATCGACGAAGTGGGCTACCTGCCGTTGGCCAACGAGACAGCGGCTGCGCTCTTCCAGGTCATCACCCAGCGCTACCTCAAGAGCTCGACGGTGCTGACCACCAACCTCGGAGTGGGGTCGTGGGGGAAGATCTTCGACGACACCAAAAGAACGGTGGCCATGCTCGACAGGTTGTTGCACCGCTCCGTTGTGTTCAACATCGATGGCGAGAGCTACCGGATGCGAACCCACCGGGCCCGCGCCGAGAAGCTCACGAAGGGGGTGAAGCCCAACCCGAACGAATAGTCTTTGGCATCACCCCACCCCGGGCGAACGCCTGGGGAATTTCGATGATCGAGAGTGGGGAATTTCCGTAATCGGCGTCAGTTTTTTCCGGATCCTCCCAAATAGTCACCTTCGCTACCGCCGTCCCCGTCGCCTGTGATCCGAAATCACCTACCCGTCCACCCTTTTGCCAGGAGACATACCGGGCCATTTCATCAACCAGGGCATCGAAGAACGCCTTCAGCTTCGGACCGGGCCACTCCTCCTCCTGTCCCAGTTCGCTGCTCGCACCGCCCTCGAACCACAGGTCCATTAAGTCATTGAGCCCATATCCGTCCATGAAGGTGATGGTGATCCCTATCCACTCCTCGAAGACC
>Ga0208079_1001139_pt1 | contig 14235 bp, 14 predicted proteins | sample NGESurdeep092012_5_FD_184474 | JGI IMG/M metagenome (GOLD analysis project Ga0208079, IMG submission 184474) | Arctic peat soil microbial communities from Barrow, Alaska - NGEE Surface sample 210-2 deep-092012 (SPAdes) | ecosystem: Environmental > Terrestrial > Soil > Wetlands > Peat ... | reverse complement strand
CCCCGTCCTTACCCACGTAGTGACGACGGTGGGTCGATACGTGGACCGCGCTACCTCGTTTAGGCATAGCCGAACTCTACTGTGACTCGCACCTCACAACAAGCATGTTAGTGACGACACGCCGAAGCGGCTTCAGACCTATCTACGCACGTCAAAGCACGGAATGACCATCAAAGGCTTCGTAACTTCGGTCCAGTACATCCGACACAGGCTCTCGACGGCGTATCGCTGGCCCCATGCGACCGTGTCGATGTCGATCCAGGTGGCGAGGTCGTCGAGCAGGCGTGGGAGTTGTTCGGCCATCGCGGCGCTCAGCAGGGCGCCCGGGATGGGTGCGGCGAAGGTCGTGGGGCGCGGTCCGGTCAGGACCACCGCGCGCTCTCTCAGGGTCCACCGTTGCTCGAGACTGTTGCAGTGCGTGGACCATTGCATTTCGCTCCAGCCACGGTCGACGTACAGCCACCGTCGTCCTAGCGCGTCGAGGGTGCGCAGGTCGTCCAGGGGCGCATAGGACCCCTCCAAGTTCTTCGGCCAGAGGCCGTTCCGGGACGGGATGTCGCGGTGGAGTGCCCTAAGATCGTCCTCTTGCCTCGACGACAGTGGATGTCGCACTACCGTGATGAAGTCGCAGTCACTGCTCAGGTCAGCATCTCCAACGGCAAACGAACCGACAATGTAGAACACGATCAGGTCGCGACCCAGAATCGTCTGGACGGAGCGGACCTGATCGTCGAGCAGGGCCCTGAGCTCGGGAAACGGGATCGGCACAGCCACACCGTAGGTCGGCAGCCGACCGGCGCACCACTGATTTGTCGAGCGGTGGCACGCTATCGCGGCTCGACGGGCACGTGGGTCATCGGTGAGCCCAAGACGGAGCGCTCACGCCGTGATGTGCCGCTCTCCCCAGCGACTGTGGCGCTGTTGCGATCGGTCAAGGTGAGCCAGGCGGTCGAGCGGCTCAAGGCGGCCTCGATCTGGGTTGAGACGGGCCACGTCTTCACCACACAGATCGGGACGGCGGTCGACCCCAGGAACGCGCTGCGGGCGATTAGCACCGCGGCCAAGTCTTCGGGTATGGCCGACGTCGGCCTGCACACGCTGAGGCACTCATTCGCTACGCACATGCTCGAGGCCGGCGTGCCGCTGCATACCGTCTCAGAACTGCTGGGGCACTCGTCCGTCGCGGTCACCGGCGACGTGTACGGCCATGTCTCCACCGCGGGCGCCCGCTCTGCTGTCGAGCGGCTCTCAGCAGCGATGGGGTGGTGAGACTGTGTGCCGTTGCTACACGCGTTGCGACATTTCGGCCTCCGGATACGAAAGAGGCCGCCCCGGATTTCTCCGAAACGGCCTCTGACCTGCTGCTTGTCCCAGTCGGGATGACAGGATTTGAACCTGCGGCCCCTTGACCCCCAGTCAAGTGCGCTACCAAGCTGCGCCACATCCCGGGACTCTCGCCTGAGTGTTGCTCAGGTGAGGCGAACGAAACCTTAGCCTACGCACACCCTTGGCTCAGAATCGCCATACCTGCGGAGGTATGGCGACAGGTCCGACGGCGAGTATGGGAGGTCCCACGAGCTATTTCTTGCGGCGCTTCTCCCGGACCCGCACCGAGACCTCGATCGGCGTTCCTACGAAGCCGAACTCCTCGCGCAGACGACGCTCGATGAACCGCCGATAACCCGCCTCGAGGAACCCGCTTGCGAACACCACGAAGCGAGGCGGACAGGTGGCAGCCTGCGTGGCGAACAGAATCCGCGGTTGCTTGCCCGAGCGCACCGGGTGCGGGTTGGCTGCCGTCACGGTGCCCAGGAAGGCGTTGAGGCGGCCCGTGGACACGCGCGTGCCCCATGACTCGAGAGCAACCTCGAGGGCAGGGACGAGACGGTCCATGTGGCGCCCGGTGAGCGCAGAGATGTTGACCCGAGGAGCCCAGGGGATCTGGACGAGCTCCTTCTCGATCTCGCGTTCGAGGTAGTGACGGCGTTCCTCGTCCAGGGTGTCCCACTTGTTGTACGCCACGACCAGTGCCCGCCCCGAGTCCACAACCTGCTGCACCACCCGGATGTCCTGCTCGGCGATGGCATCCTCGGCGTCGATGAGCACCACGGCGACCTCGGCCTTCTCGAGCGCCGTCTGGGTGCGCAGAGAGGCGTAGAAGTCGGCACCGCGGGTTTGGTGGACGCGGCGACGGATGCCTGCCGTGTCCACAAAGCGCCAGGTTTTGCCGCCGAGCTCGATCAGCTCGTCAACCGGGTCACGCGTCGTGCCGGCAACCTTGTCAACGACGACACGCTCCTCGCCGGCGAGCCGGTTGAGCAGACTTGACTTGCCCACGTTGGGACGGCCGACGAGTGCCACCCGACGGGGTCCGCCGCGGGCATAGGCCTCGCCAACCGCCGAGAACTTGGGCAGGACCGCGAGCAGGGCATCCAGGACATCACCGCTGCCGCGGCCGTGCAGAGCCGAGACCGGCCAAGGCTGCCCCAGCCCGAAGGACCACAACATGGCCGCGTCTGCTTCGCTGCGTGGGTCATCGACCTTGTTGGCCACGAGGATGACCGGCTTGCCGGACTTGCGCAGGAGCTTGACCACCGCGTCATCGGTGTCGGTCGCGCCCACGGTCGCGTCGACGATGAACATGACGGCATCGGCGAGCTCGATGGCGATCTCGGCCTGCTCGGCGACGCGCAGGTGGATGCCGGTGGCGTCCACCTCCCAGCCGCCCGTGTCGACGATCGTGAACCGGGTGCCGGTCCACTCGGCGTCGTAGGCGACGCGGTCGCGGGTCACGCCGGGGACGTCCTCGACGACGGCCTCTCGCCGGCCCAGGATGCGGTTCACCAGAGTTGACTTGCCGACGTTCGGGCGGCCGATGATCGCGACGACCGGCACCGGGCCGGTTTCCTCGGCCACAAGATCTTCGTCACCCTCACGTTCGAGCAGCGACAGGTCCTCGTCGTCGAGCTCGAACTCTTCCAGACCCACGCGCAGGGCTCGCTCAACCGACAGGTCATCGACCTCGTTGCGGTCGGCGGTATCGGGGTGCTCGCTCACGGCAGGGTCCTTCAGGCGTCGTTGAATGTAACAGGGGTGAATGTTTCAGGGGTGAAGGCATCGGTGGATGTCAGGTCCCGGTCACGCTGGGAACTACCCATTGTCCCCTACTTTTGGCCGGTCCCCGTCCGCGAGCGTGATCCCCAGCTCGTCGCGGCCGGTATGGACGGCGACCAGTTCAAGCACTGCTTCCACGGACTGATCGAAGCTGAGGTCCGTCGTATCCAGCGAGGTCACGCCCGGCGCGGCCTCCATGAACTGCGAAACCGTCGAGTCGTCTTTGTCGCGGCGAACGATCTGGTCGTGGGTGGCGCTCATCGCCGCGTGCCCTGCCTCGCCATGGAGCTCCTTGGCACGCCGGGCCATCCGAGCCTCCTGGTGGGCCAGCATCAGGATGCGCACGTCAGCGCCTGGGGCGACCACCGTGGTGATGTCGCGGCCCTCGGCCACCACTCCCCCACTCTTCGCGACCGACTCGGCTATCAGGGCCTGCTGGCGATGGCACAACTCATCGCGTACCGCGAGATTGGTCGCAACCTTCGACACCGACGCCGAGATCTCTGTCGTCCGGACAGCCTCGTCGATCACCACGCCGGCAACCTGTATCGACGGCGATCTCGGGTCGGTCTCCATGTGCAGCGGAAGGTCCCTGGCGGCTTGAGCCACTGCGTCAAGGTCCTCAAGGTCAACTCCCTGCTGAGCGCACCACCACGTCAGAGCGCGATACATCGCACCGGTGTCGAGGTAGGCCAGGTCGAGGCGCTGCGCGACCGCACGGGAGACGCTGGACTTGCCAGATCCCGATGGGCCGTCGATGGCGATGACAAGGGGCTTGGGTCGTGGGATCACCGCTAGACCCTATCTGCCGGCTACTCGTGGACCGGCCAGCCCAATGCGCTCAAGGCAGTGATCAAGGGCTGGGCGGCAGCGGGGAGCACCGACAGCTCGACGAGGCCGAACGGTTGGCCCACGCCGTGCTCCAGGTGCAGGTCCTCCATGTTGACGCCGGCCTCGCCGACGTCATGCAAGAGCCGACCCAGTGCACCCGGCTCGTCGGGGATAACGACGATGACGGTGGCGTACGTCGTCGGCGCCGCGCCGTGCTTGCCCGGTATACGAGCCTGCCCGGCGTTGCCGTCCGCGACGGCCTTGGCGAGGACAGCCCGTGCGCCCACCGCGCCGCCTTCAGGTTGGGACTCCAGGTGACGCAGCGCCACCAGCACGGCATCGAGGTCCTCGGCCAGCGACTCAAGGACCGCGCGCACCGCAGGGGCATTGCCGGACAGGATCTGGGTCCACATGCTGGGGTCGCTGGCGGCAATACGAGTCACATCGCGTATCCCCTGTCCTGACAGGGCAATTGCTCCGGGCGACAGGTCTCGCAGTCGGCTCGCGACCAGGCTGGCAGCGATCTGCGGAACGTGTGACACCGCGGCGACCGCCGCGTCGTGCTCGTCTGGGGTCATGACGAGCACGGCCGACCCTGCAGCGACGGCGATCTGTCGCACCATGTCGATCGCGCCTTCTGAGGCCTCCGGGCCGGGCGCCACGACCCACGAACGCCCCTCGAACAGATCCACCTGCGCTGCCACAGCGCCGGACCTCTCCCGCCCCGCCATGGGGTGCGATCCGACATACCTCGAGAGGTCAGCTTCCATGTCCCGCAACGTCGTCAACAATGAACCCTTGACGCTGGCAGCGTCGGTCACCACCGCATCAGGCCACTGCCTCAGCTCCTGCGCGACCACGGCCGCCGCGACATCCGGAGGTGCGGCAACGACCACCAGGTCCGGGACGTCCGTGACATCTGCAGCAAGAACACCGGCCCCCAGGTCACGTGCTAAAGCCGCTGCCGTGGGCGAGGTATCAGCAAGTGACACTCGGAACCCCCTGCGGGACAACGCCATTCCCAGGCTCGTCCCGATCAGTCCGGTGCCCACGATCCGGACCTGCAGCCCGTCGGATGCTGTCGCAGAAGTCCCTGTCGTGGAAGTCATTGAGCGAGGTCCCGCCGCAGAAGTCATTGAGCGAGGTCCCGCCGCAGCGCGACGGCACCGCGAAGGTAGACATGAGTGATCTGGTCACGGGCCAGCGTCGTGTTCACGTGTGCCATCAACCGAATCACCATGGGCATCGCGCCGGTAATGTCGAGCTCCTGCGTGCACATCAAGGGGACATCGCCGAGGCCCAGCTCACGCGCCGCCACGGCCGGGAACTCACTGTGCACGTCAGGGGTGGCTGTGAACAGGATCGAGATGACGTCGTCCCTCGTCAGCGCGTTCGCCTCCAGAATCGACGAGACGAGCTCGCGTGTGGAGGACAGCACGTGCTCCCGCTCGTCGATCTCGAGCTGGATGGCGCCCCTGATGGCGCGAACGGCACTCACCGGCGCCGGCATACGCGTGTCACTCACGTCCGCAACGGTAGCGACCGCGGCAGGTGCCCGCTATCAGAGTCCAGCAGCTGAGTAGAGCTGGCCGATCTCGGGCCGGTTGAGCGTTCGCATTCGGCCCGATCGCAGGTCGCCCAGCTTGATCGGACCGACATCAGTGCGCACCAACGTGATCACGGGATGGCCCACTGCATCGAGCATCCGCCGAACGACGTGCTTGCGGCCTTCGTGCAGCTGGATCTCGACCAGAGCCTTGCCCGGCGCCGAGTCCACGAGCTTGAACGAATCCACCTTGACGGGACCGTCTTCGAGCTCGATGCCCGCACGAAGCAGCTTGCCCAGATCACGCGGGACAGGCCCCGGGATCTGCGCGAGATAGGTCTTCAGGACGCCAAATGACGGGTGCTGGAGCCGGTGGGCGAGGTCCCCGTCGTTGGTCAGCAACAGCAGGCCCTCGGTGTCGGCGTCCAGACGCCCGACATGGAAGAGGCGTTCCTTCCGGTTGCTGACGAAGTCACCGACGCAGGGGCGGCCGAGGTCGTCGCTCATGGTCGAGACGACACCCAGGGGCTTGTTGAAAGCCAGGTAGACCCGTGACGCGTCGAGCTGGACCCTGGACCCGTCCACGTGGACCGTCGCCGTGTCGGGGTTGATGCGTACCCCCAGCTCAGTGACGAGGTGACCGTCGACCTCGACCCGTCCGGAGGTGATGAGGTTCTCGCAGGTCCGCCGGCTTCCCACGCCGGCCGCTGCCAAGAGCTTCTGCAGGCGCACACCATCGGGGTCATGGACATCAACCTCCACTGTCGGCTTCTCGCGCTGTGGGGGAAGTCGGGTGGGCTGACTCGGTTTGGTCGTGCCACTGCTGCCACGCTGAGGTGCGTTGCCTCGCTGAGGGGCACCAGAGCGCGGGCCCCCCGTTCGTGGGGCGCCAGTCGTGCGTCTGCGTGGCGCAGGGGCATCGCCGCGAGATGGCTTGCGCTCACTCATGTCTGGCCATTCCTTTGGAAGGCCGCAAGTTCGTCGAGCACATCAACCTCGGGTAGGTAGGGGGCGAGGGCCGGCAGATCGTTGAGTGACCTGAGGCCAAGTCGTTGGAGGAAATACGACGTCGTTCCGTAAAGGGTCGCACCATTTTCACCTTCGGCCGCCACATCGTTGCCAGGAAGGGAACGAGCCTCGATCAGACCGCGGGTGAGCAGGGTCCGGAAGACACCGTCGACGTTCACTCCCCGAACAGCGCCCACCCGGCCCCGGGAGATCGGTTGTCGATAGGCAATGACTGCCAGCGTCTCCAGCGCGGCCTGGGTGAGCCTCGCATGCTGACCGTCCAGAAGGAACTTCGCAACAACAGGGGCGTACTCCGGGCGGCTGTAGATCCGCCATCCGCCGGCTATCTCCCTGATGGTGAACCCACGATTGCTCACGTCATAGTCGGCGGCGAGGGCGTGCAGGTGACCAGCCACATCCTCGATCGGCAGCTCCAGTGCTGAGGCCATCGCCATCTCGGTGACCGGTTCGTCGATGACCATCAGCACAGCCTCGATAGCGCCGCGTGCCCCACCGGGAAAGTCGTTGATGTCGAAGGCGACCTGCTCGTCCGGGAGCTCGACCGGCATGTCAGCCTCGTCCGGGAGCTCGATCGGCATGTCAGTCAACTGGATCCGCCGCCTCTTCTTCGCTCACGTCGTCTTCATCGAACTCGTCACTGACGCCGATCTCGCCCTCGTCCTGCCCGGTCCATCGGACCGTCAGCGCGCCAAGAGCCTCAGGCTGGTCAAAGGCGATCGCTGACTCACGGAAGAGCTCGAGCAGGGCCAGGAAGCGCGCGACGATCACGAGAGTGCTGTCGGCATCGGCGACCAGAGAACGGAAGGAGCATGTCCTCAGCTGACGCAGCCGCGCCACGATCAGGCTGGCCTGTTCGCGAACGCTGACTGTCGGCGCGTACAGGTGCTCCAAGCCTATTGTCGGCGCCACCTTCGGGGTCATCGCACGGGCCGCGATCATGGCCAGCTGTTCAGGCGTGATGCCCATGATCAGCTCGGGCAGCAGGGCGGCGAACTGTGGCTCCAGGCCTGCCTGTCGCGCTGTCATACGGCCTGCCGTTGCCATGCGTTCGGCGAAGGCGGCGGCCACCTCCTTGAACGCGCGGTACTGCAGGAGTCGGGCAAAGAGCAGGTCCCGCGCCTCGATCAGTGCCAGGTCCTCCTCATCCTCCGGGCCCAGCTGCGGCAGAAGACGAGCCGACTTGAGATCGAGCAGTGTTGCCGCCACCAGCAGGAACTCGGAGGCCTGGCTCAGGTCCCATTCGGTGTCAGACGCCTGATGCGCCCTGATGTGGGCCATGAACTCGTCGGTCACGTGGGCCAGCGCGATCTCGGTGATGTCCAGCTTGTGCTTGGAGATCAGTCCGAGCAACAGCTCGAACGGGCCCTGGAAGACGTCGAGGTGCACCTCGAACGGTCGGCTGCCAGCCCTGTGCAGCACGCCGCCAGGAGTCATGGCCGAACCGTGCGCCATGACCGAGCTCATGGTGGTCAGGCCGACCCACCCCGCGCTATCAGCTCGCGGGCCAGCTGCCGATATGACTCGGCGGCCGCGTGGGTCGAGGCGTAGGTCGTGATGGGCTCGGCTGCCAGTGAAGAGTCCGGGAACTTCACGGTGCGGCTGATGACGGTATGGAAGACCTGGTCACCGAAGTGGTCGACAACGCTGCGCACGACCTCTTTGCTGTGGAGGGTCCGACTGTCGTACATCGTCGCCAGAATGCCATCGACCTGTAGTCGAGGGTTAAGGCGGTCGCAGATCTTGTCGATGGTCTCCACCAGCAGCGCGACGCCCCGCATCGCGAAGAACTCACACTCCAGCGGGATGATCACGCCGTGGGCTGCGGTCAGCGCATTGACCGTGAGCAGACCCAACGAGGGCTGACAGTCGATCAGGATGACGTCGTAGTCGTCCACGAGCGGACGAAGGACGCGGGACAGCACCATCTCGCGTGCCACTTCGCCGACCAGCTGCACCTCAGCCGCCGAGAGGTCGATGTTGGCAGGGAGGATGTCGAGATTCTCGGTGGCGGTGTGCTGGATCACATCGTGGACGTTGTGCCCTCGCTCAACCAGGAGGTTGTAGATCGTGATGTCGAGCTCCTGCACCGGGATGCCCAGGCCGACCGACAGGGCGCCCTGCGGGTCGAAGTCGACAAGAAGCACCGTGCGTCCGCACTCGGCGAGGGCAGCGCCGAGGTTGATGGTGGACGTCGTCTTGCCCACGCCGCCCTTCTGGTTGCAGAGCGCGATGATGCGCGCCGGACCATGGCTGTGCAGCAAAGGGGGCTCGGGGAACTCGGGCATGATTCGGCCTGTGGGCCCGATCTGTCCGACTCCGGCACCCTGGGTGCCGGGTAGTTGGGCCGGAGTCCGCAACGGCATCTCGGCCACGGCAGCAATCACCGTGTCGGCAGCCGTCGGGCCATCGGTGGCTGTGGTCACCTCGTAGGTCACAGGTGCTTCACTCCCAGCGCAATCGATCCTGCATCGGTCAGCCTCTCGCTGATCGCGTTGACAGTAGTCGCGCGAGCGGTCCCGCTTCAAGGCAGGGTGTCGGCCTGTCGGCGGGCAATTTTTCAGCGAGCACGCGGATGTGCCTCTGCATAGACCTCACGCAGGCGCTGGATCGTGACCATCGTGTAGATCTGGGTCGTGGTCACAGAGGCGTGTCCGAGGAGCTCCTGCACGACGCGGACGTCGGCCCCGCCATCGAGAAGATGCGTAGCGAAGGAGTGCCTGAGCGTGTGAGGACTGACCGTGGCGCCAAGGCCCGCGCGTTCGGCGGCCGCATGGATCGCCTTCCATGCGCTCTGCCGGGTGAGCCGTCCTCCGCGCTGGTTCAGAAACAGGGCCGGTGTGCCCTTGCCCTTGATCGCCATGGACGGGCGAGCACGGACCATGTATGCCGTGACGGCCTGCCTCGCGTAGCTGCCGAGGGGCACGATGCGCTCTTTGCTCCCCTTGCCCATGAGCCTCACGGAGCCCTGCTCGAAGTCGATGTCGTCGACGTCAAGCCCGACGGCCTCGCTGATCCGGGCACCGGACCCGTAGAGAACCTCGACAATGGCGCGATCGCGCAACGCAGCGGGGGTGTCCCCCACGCTCGCCGCTGACAGCAGGCGTTCGACGTCGTCCAGGGAGATTGCCTTGGGAAGTCTTTTGGGAGCCTTGGGCGGGGGCACGGCTCCCGCCGGATCGGTGAGCGTCTCACCCTCGAGCGCCAGAAACTTGTGGAACCCGCGCACCGCGACGATCGTGCGCGCGGCCGATGACGCGGACAGGGCTGGCCGTTCGGGCGCTCCATCCCGAAGCGCGGCAAGAAAATCCATGACGTCGGATTCCCCCACCGCGGCCGGATCGTTGATCCCTCGTTCGTCGAGGAACTGCCGATATCGCTCAAGGTCGCGGCGATAGGAGCTGAGCGTGTTGGCGGCTGCTCCGCGTTCGACCCGCAGATGGTCCAGCCATCCACGGGTCGAACGCTCGATAAGCGAGCCTTGGGTCAGCGCAGCACCTCGTCGAGGGTGAGCCAGGACATGCCATGTGCCTCGGCGACTGGACCGTAGGTCACGGCACCGTCGTAGGTGTTCAGACCGAGCGCCAGCGCGGGATCGGCCTTCATCGCGTCGCGCCATCCGTGGTTGGCCAGCTCCACGGCATACGGGAGGGTCACGTTGGTCAGGGCGTAGGTCGAGGTGTGCGGCACCGCGCCCGGCATGTTCGCGACGCAGTAGAACACCGAGTTGTGGACCTGGTACGTCGGGTCAGCGTGCGTCGTCGCGTGGGAGTCCTCGAAGCAGCCACCCTGGTCGATGGAGATATCCACCAGAACCGAACCCGGCTTCATCCGCGAAACCTGCTCGTTGGTGATGAGGGTCGGGGCCTTGGCGCCGGGGACCAGCACCGCTCCGATGACCATGTCCGCGTCAGCGATGGCTCGCTCGATCTCGTAGGCGTTGGAGGTCACCGTCTGGCAGTGGCCCTGATAGATCGCATCCGCGGCCCGAAGCTTGACCACGTTGCGGTCCAGCAGGAGCACCTCGGCCTGCATACCCAACGCGATGGCGGCGGCGTTCATGCCGGAGACGCCCGCGCCGATGACGACGACCTTGGCTGCATAGACGCCGGACACGCCCCCCATCAGCACGCCTCGGCCGCCCTGCGCCCGCATCAGCGTGTGAGCACCCACCTGCGGCGCCAACCGGCCCGCTACCTCACTCATCGGAGCCAGCAACGGCAGCGAACGGTCGGCCAGCTCGACCGTCTCGTAAGCGATTCCGGTCACCTTGCGTTTGACCAGCTCTTCGGTCAGCGGCCGGTCGGCTGCTATATGAAGGTAGGTGAAGAGGGTCTGCCCCTCACGCATCTTGTCGTACTCGGAGGCAACCGGCTCCTTGACCTTCAGGATCAGGTCACCGGCGGCCCACGTGTCCTCGGCGGTGCCCAGGATCTGTGCCCCTGCCGCGACGTAGTCCTCATTGGTGATCGAGGACCCGACCCCGGCTCCGGTCTCGATGAAGACCTCGTGGCCGTTGCGCGCCAGTTCATGTACGCCGGACGGCGTGATAGCCACTCGGTACTCGTTGTTCTTGACCTCGCGAGGTATTGCGACCTTCACCGGATATCAACGTCCTTTGCCGATGCACCGCCGTCGGTGCAACTCCGTTGTTGCGTCGATCGGCCGCCCGAAGGCGTGCGTTTGCGAGTCTAAGCCAGACGATTCAGGCCACGACGCGGGGCCAAAGATCAGCCGCCGGAGGCAGCCACGACGAGGCATCGGCCGCCGTCTGCTCGCCGCTTCGAATGTCCTTGACCGAGTCGCTGTTGCTCTGGTCACCGGACGCGGGGAACCAGACGAACGGTATGCCGCGTCGCTCGGCGAACTTGATCTGCTTGCCGAACTTTGCGGCCACCGGTGCGACCTCACACGGGATTCCGCGCCGGCGCAGCGCAGCGGCAACAGTCATCCCCTGCGCACGATCGGTGTCGTCGGCCAGTGACACCAGGACGCACGAGGGCGTTGAGCGGCTGGCCGACAGGGACGGCATGATCTTGGCCAGCAGTCGCGACAGCCCGATCGAAATGCCGACTCCTGGGTAGGTGGTCCGGCCGTCCGAGGCGAGAGCGTCATAGCGACCACCCGAGCAGATCGAGCCGTAGGACTCCTGCCCGATCAGCTGGGTCTCGTAGACGGTGCCGGTGTAGTAGTCCAGCCCGCGTGCGACCTTCAGGTCGGCAACCATCAGCCCTGGCGCGTGCTCGGCGCCGACCCGGATGACCGCGGCCAGCTCAGCCAGACCCTCGGTAAGAGTCTCGTGCTCGACGCCCAGTGCGTTCACCCGCTCGACGAAGCTCTCGTCCGGCGCACTGATCTCGGCCAGGGCCAGGCACCCCTTGGCTTGTTCGGCGGTTGCGCCCGCGGCCTGCAGCAGCTCGGAGACCTTGCCGGGGCCGATCTTGTCCAGCTTGTCCACGATCCGCAGCACCGACGTGACGTCGGTGAGGCCGATGCCGAGATAGAACCCCTCGGGGATCTTGCGGTTGTTCACCTGGATCCGGAACGGGCCGATCGGCAGCTTGCTGAACGCATCGGCGATCACCAGCGGCAGCTCGGCCTCGTAGTGAGGTGCAAGCTGGCCCACGTCGACGATGTCGATGTCGCACTGCAGGAACTCGCGGTAGCGCCCCTCCTGGGGGCGCTCACCACGCCATACCGGCTGGATCTGGTAGCGGCGGAAGGGGAACGTCAGCTTGCCGGCGTTCTCCAGGACGTATCGCGCGAACGGGACGGTCAGGTCGAAGTGCAACCCAAGCCGTGAGCCTGGAGACTTCTCGTCAATGCCCTCAATGCCGCCCGCAAGACGGCTGATCGCGTAGATCTCCTTGTCGGTGTCCTCACCCAGGCTGGAAAGACGCTCGATCGGCTCCACGGCTCTGGTCCGGATCGAGGCGAAGCCGTGCAGCTCGAACGTCTCGCGGATCACGTCCAGGAAATGCTGCTCAACGATGCGTTCACCGGGCAGCCACTCCGGGAAGCCACTGATCGGGCGAACTTTGCTCATGGCGCCAATCCTTGCAGGTAGGGGTTGGTGGCTCGCTCACGCTCCATCGTGGTCCCCGGGCCGTGTCCTGGCAGCACCAGCACATCGTCGGCCAGTGTCAGGACGACGTCGCGCAGGCTTGCGTTCATCGCAGCACCATCGCCGCCGGGCAGGTCCGTGCGTCCTATCGAGCCCGCGAACAGAACGTCACCGGTCAGCACCGAGGAGCTGACGCCAACGTCGGGGTGCATGCCTTCGGGCACATTCGGCAGAACGAACATCACCGATCCCTCGGTGTGACCCGGCGCGTGCAGGACGCTGATGTCGAAGCCAGCGAGCGTCAGGCCCTGCCCATGGACCAGATCGACCACATCCGTCGGTTCCTGCCATGTCGCCTTCTGGCCGAACTGCTGTTCAAACATGGCGATCAGCGCCGGTCCCACCGCCGACATGGGGTCTTTGAGGCGGTAACGATCCTCGCCATGGATGTAGGCGGCGACGCCTGCGGAACCACACACCGGCGTGACGGAGTACACGTGGTCGAAGTGCCCGTGGGTGAGAAGCACGGCCGCAGGCTTGAGCCGGTGCCCGCGCAGGACCTCTGCCAGCTGTGAGGTGACGCCCACGCCGGGGTCGACGATGAGGCACTCCTCCCCCGCTGATGGAGCGAGAACGTAGCAGTTTGTGCCGGCGACAGCGGCCGGAAATACGATGGTCAACACCCGCGCGAGCCTAACGTGATGGACCCGTGACCATGCACCCGTGCGTGCGCCGGGGTCCATGCCTTCTAGACTGACCGACGTTCCGGACATGTGCCCGGTGCCATTGTCTTCGTCCACAGTCCGAAGGAGTGACCTAGTGTCGCCGATCGAGCGCGACCGAGCCCGCGACAAGCGTCGCTACGAGAAGCATCAGGCCAAGCTGGATAGGCGTGAGGCGGAGGCCCGACGCAACAAGCAGGTCCTCGGCATCGTCCTGGCAATGCTGCTCGTGATCGGCGGGTTCGTGGGGGTGAGTCTCGCCGTGAACAAGGACGGCAAGACCGTGGCGAGCGGCCAGCCCACCGGCCAGGTGACCGCCCAGCCCCCTTCCGCTGCTACGACGCCGGCCGCCTCTGTCGCTGGCTGTGTGACCCCGCCGAAGGTTCCCACCGACAAGCGAACAGGCACCCTGCCAGACAAGAAGACGGCCGCAGGGAAGACGTTCATCGCGACCGTCACCACGAACTGTGGCGTCATCAGGATGGAGCTGGACGGGACCAAAGCCCCCCAGACCGTGGCGTCGTTCCTCGGCCTGGCCAAGAGCGGCTACTGGGCCGACAGCCCGTGTCACAGACTCACGACGGCGGGCATCTTCGTCCTGCAGTGTGGCGACCCCACCGGGACCGGCAGCGGCAGCCCCGGGTACGGCTTTGGCGTCGAGAACGCACCAGCCGACTTCACTTTCGCTCCCGGGACGCTCGCCATGGCGCGCAGCACCGACCCCAACAGCAACGGCGGTCAGTTCTTCATCGTCTACAAGAAGACTGTGCTGCAGGACGCGACCGGCTATTCAATTTTCGGCAAGATCACGTCCGGAATGGATATCGTCGACAAGATCGCCGCAGCCGGAGCCACCCAACCTGACGCCAGCGGCAACACCGCGCCGATGCAGCCCATCAGCATCCTCACGGTGGATGTCACCGAAAAGAAGG
>Ga0208079_1001138_pt1 | contig 14252 bp, 13 predicted proteins | sample NGESurdeep092012_5_FD_184474 | JGI IMG/M metagenome (GOLD analysis project Ga0208079, IMG submission 184474) | Arctic peat soil microbial communities from Barrow, Alaska - NGEE Surface sample 210-2 deep-092012 (SPAdes) | ecosystem: Environmental > Terrestrial > Soil > Wetlands > Peat ... | reverse complement strand
CCTGTAATGCCTGATTGTAAGGGCGGTGCTTAAAATATCAGATTCCTCAAATACAAAGAGCCTGCCGGAAAAGCAGGCTCATTAAGTTGACCCACCTGGGCTCGAACCAGGACTCTTTAGAACCAAAATCTAACGTGTTGCCAATTACACCATGGGTCAGTGTTCTACAAAATGAGCTGCAAAATTAGAAAAAAATTTCAAAAGTGATCATCCTCAGGTGAATTTGATATACTTGTTGCAGGTGGTGATCAGGCGGGTTTGGATAATATCTTTTCATACCTGCCCCTGTTCATTTCATCGACCTCAACAACGACAAAAGGACATTCGACCAGCGATCGCAGAATAAATCCCAGTTCACACATATCTTCGTCGCCATGTTCATAATACCAGGTAACACTGGCATTATTGACTATATCCTTCATCTCCGACAGTTCTCTCAATATGGTAAAGATCCATTTTATAGAACTTGTATTAATATATTCAAACCCCAGTTCAATTTTTGATTTTTCAGTGTTATTCTGCACATACTTTGATATCCATTCCTGGACCGGACGGTAGAAATCGTTGGGGTTTTCAGGGATTGATCTTCCCATAATGAATATCCTTCCCGGCTCCAGAATTATCCAGGGTGTTCTCTTTGTAGGAATATTTTTAAAACTATCAGGATACATCTTCAAAAATTAGCAGGAGATAATCTCCTGTTCTTCATACAAATATACGTTAGAATGATAAACTTAGTATCAATTCCTCCAATCATTTTATGCCGTAATTTGTAAAATTAGAAAAAGGCGGGTATTATCCAAATGTTATTTTGTGACATTCTGATTAAAAAGCGTGGGATCATTTTCTTCCCATAAGGTCGGATGTTCCTCTTCGAATCTTTTCAGAATTGCTTTCATAATTGTCTCACGAAGGAATTCGGATTTGTTTTTTACCCGGTACCGGTTGCAATAGATGCCCAGAGCTCTCATTTCCCGGTTATTCAGCATAAGGGAAAGACGGTTTGTCCGTCTTAAACGGTCTTCCTTATAAATTGAATGTCGCAACCCCATCAACTTTGAATCAGACAGCTAAATTAAAAAAACCGGATTTCAGGAGATCTGACATAAAAAATAGTTTTAAACATAAAAAAAACAGCCTGTCATTATCTGACTAGCTGTCTGTTATTTATGGTATTCACAACTTTTGAACTGACCAGGTATTAATTACTATAGAGACGCCCAAATTGGGCGTCTCTACTTATAGTTAGCACCTATCCATTGCATTAAGATCCGTAAATGCCTCTTTAAGACGTGCAATGAAGGTCTCTTCACCCTTTCTGAGCCATACTCGCGGATCATAATATTTCTTATTGGGTTTGTCCTCTCCTTCAGGATTGCCAATCTGACTCTGGAGATATCCCTGTTTTTCCTTTGAGTATTTATTTATACCATCCCAGAAAGCCCATTGCATATCGGTGTCAAGATTCATTTTTACGGCACCATATTTAATAGCTTCAGTGATAAGATTCTTTTCTGAACCAGATCCGCCATGAAATACGAAATTCACCGGATTTGGACCTGTTTTAAATTTCTTGATGATATAGTCCTGCGAATTCTTAAGAATGATTGGCTTAAGCTCTACGTTACCCGGTTTATAAACACCATGGACATTACCAAATGAGGCCGCAATTGTGAACATATTGCTTACTTTAAGAAGTTCTTCATAAGCAAAAGCAACATCCTCAGGTTGAGTATATAGGCGTGCACTGTCAATTCCAGAATGATCTACGCCATCTTCTTCACCACCGGTAACTCCAAGTTCAATCTCAAGGGTCATGCCGATTTTGCTCATTCTTTCAAGATACTTCTTACAGGTTGCTATGTTTTCCTTTAAAGGTTCTTCGGAAAGATCAAGCATATGCGAACTGAAAAGCGGTTTCCCGTTTGATTCAAAAAATTCTTCTCCCGCATCGAGCAATGCATCAATCCATGGAAGAAGCTTTCGGGCGGCATGGTCAGTATGCAGGATTACAGGAATACCGTAGTAATCCGCAACATTATGAACATGAAGTGCTCCGGAAATTCCTCCGGCTATAGCACCGACCTGGTTTTCCTTTGGCAATCCCTGTCCGCCAAAGAAATGTGCTCCCCCATTCGAAAACTGGACAATAACAGGAGAATTCACAGTCTTTGCAGTTTCCAGAACAGCATTTACTGAATTGGTTCCGACAACATTCACAGCAGGAATGGCAAAATCATTTTTGTTTGCATAATCAAAAAGTGACTTCACATCATCTCCGAATATCACTCCTGGTTCCAGTTTTAATCCCTTATTAGTCATATAATTAAGTATTTAAAAGATAAATAATCTTCGTTTTCGTTACAAATATAATTAAAATTAAAACCCTCATGAAACATTTTAAGAAATGAAGACAATTACGAACAGCCCTTTTACAATTAATTGGTAAAGTTTCAGTATCTTGCTGAATATCTACCTATTGGCAAGATCACAGGCGACAGAAAAGTAACATTTCATCAGCTTGAATCACAGGAATTAACATCTTTAATTCACACTTTTTAAAAAAAAATTTATTCTGTCCTAGATATTATTTATCTTCGTAAGCTTATTTTAAAAAGAATTCTGTTCTGATAACTATCAAACGCAATTGAAACATTAAAATGTTAATAGTCTACAAATTGGCCTTGCTAAGAGCAGGGTATGTTCAAAAACCAAATAAATAAATATGAAAAAAATCTTAATACTGATATTTGTCTGCCTTCTCACTTCACATGGATTAATCTTTTCCCAGCAAAAAGCCTGGTCTCTTGAAGAGTGTATCAAATACGCAATTGAAAACAATATCCAGATAAAGCAACAGGTAATTCAGACCCAGGTTCAAAAGAACACAAGTGATCTGTCAAAATTCCAGCTTTTGCCCACACTTAACGGTCAGGCTTCTCATTCCTACAGTTTTGGCCGTGCGCTCGATCAGAATACCTACCAGTTTTTTAACCAGACTCTTCAATCCGACGGTTTCTATCTGGGAGGACAAATGCCTGTTTTTAATGGGTTGCAGTATTACAATACAATCCAGAAAAACAAATACCTGGTACTTGCCAGCCAGCAGGATCTACAGGATATCAGTGATAATGTAGCTTTAAATGTTGCACTCGCTTACCTTCAGATCCTTCTTAACAAGGAACTGGTTGATGCAAATCAAAATCAGCTTAATATTACCCTGCAGCAGATTGAAAAAACAAGGAAACAGGTCGATGCAGGCAGTATATCAAAGGGAAACCTTTTACAGATTGAAGCACAGGCTGCACAGGAAGAATTATCTCTGATCACAATAAAAAATCAGCTTGAAACATCTGTTCTTATACTCACTCAGTTTCTTGAGCTTAAAACCCCTGCCGGGTTTGAAGTTGTAATACCTGATATAAATGTTGATCCCAATACTCCTGTTGCAGGAAATATTGATGATATATATGCTATAGCTGAAAAAAACAGGCCTGAAATAAAAAGCTCCGAATTGAAACTGACAGCAAGCCAGTACGGTCTTAAAGTCGCAAAAGGAGGCAGAAGTCCTGTTGTTTCATTAAATTATTCATTAAACAGTCGTTATACCTACCTTTCAAATGTTCCGGGAATTGGATCATTTAGCACACAGATTAAAAACAATAAAAACTCCGGAGTTGGCATTTCTTTAAACATCCCGATTTTAAACGGATGGCAGGTAAATAAAAATATCTCAAATTCAAAACTGAATGTAGAGACAAGCGAATACAATCTTGAAGGGACAAAAAAACAACTTTATAAAAATATCCAACAGGCATACACCGACGCTGTTTCAGCACTTAAAAAATTTAACGTGAGTTTAAAAGCGATAGCTTCAACTGAAGAATCCTTCAGATATACTGAGCAAAAATTTAATCTGGGAATGGTTACCCCTGTGGACTATAATGCTGCAAAAACTCAATTGCTGACAGCTCAATCTGATATGTCACAGGCAAAATATGAATTTATCTTTAAAACCAAGGTTCTCGATTTCTATAAAGGACTACCACTTAAGCTCAATTAATAATTTATAATACCAATCATTCTAAGATTCAAAAACATGAAAAACAATAAGATCCTTAAGATTTTACTCCCGATAGTAATTGTTCTGATCATCTTTGCAGTTGTTGGAAAGAAGGCAGGCTGGTTTGGTAAAGCTATGACTATAAAAGTTGCAGTCGAAAATGCTGAAAAACGTACAATAGTTGAAGCAATTACTGCAAATGGCAAAATTCAGCCTGAGAAAGAGGTAAAAATAAGTCCGGACGTATCCGGTGAAATTGTAGAACTGACTGTAAAAGAGGGTGACAATGTAGAAAAAGGCCAGTTGTTACTCAGAATAAAACCTGATAATTACATCTCCCAGAGAGACAGATCTCTGGCAGAAATCAGCTCAGCCCAGGCCCGGCGTGCCCAGGCGGATGCTCAAGCTACCCAGACCGAACTGTCCTACAAAAGAAACAAACAGTTGTATGAGCAGCAGACCATATCAAAATCGGATTTTGAACAGGCTGAGGCAACATATACAGTCGCAAAAGCAACTGTCGATGCAGCAAAGTTTGCAATAACAAGTGCCGAAGCCTCCCTTAAAGACGCAAACGAAAACCTCACCAAGACGTCAATCTATGCTCCAATGACCGGTACAGTTTCAATGCTTCTCGTGGAACTTGGTGAAAGAGTCGCAGGAACAAATCTTATGGCAGGTACCGAGCTGATGCGCGTTGCAGATCTTTCGCGTATGGAAGCGCAGGTCCAGGTAAATGAGAATGATATCCCAAGGGTTAAACTCGGAGATACCGCGTTGATTGAGGTAGATGCCTATCTTGATCAGAAATTTAAGGGGATTGTCACAGAGATCGCAAACTCTGCCAAGACCACAGGTGTCTCAGCCGATCAGGTAACCAATTTCGATGTCAAAATCCTTGTTCTCCCTCAATCATATAAAAAGCTGGTTGATGCAGGTGACAAAAACCCGTTCAGACCAGGAATGTCTGCCACTGTTGATATCCGTACACAGTCAAAATCTGATATACTCACTGTACCTATTCAATCTGTAACAACCCGTACCGACACTTTAAAAACCTCAGGTAAACAAACCACAAAGGATATCCGCACGTTGGTATTCGTTACGGATGGGAAATATGCACTTGCCAAAGATGTTAAAACCGGAATCCAGGATAATTCCTATATCGAAATTTTATCAGGAATTGCTGCTGGTGAGAAAGTTGTTTCTGCTCCTTTCAGCGCTATCAGTAAAAAATTATCTGACAGCACCCTGATCGAGGTTGTAAAAAAAGAAGAACTCTTTAAGGTTAAATAGGTAGCCGGTATCCCTTTCAAAACATGATTATCTGTCTTGAAACTGCAACAAACCTCTGTTCTGTAGCGCTATGTGATAACGCCGGTGTTATCTCTGTGAGAGAAAGCAATGAGTCAAAATCACATGCATCCATGCTCACTGTATTTATTGAGGAGATCTTACGCGACAATGGAATCAGAGCTAATGACCTTGATGCCGTTGCTGTAAGTAAGGGTCCCGGGTCATATACCGGATTACGAATTGGAGTATCAGTAGCCAAAGGAATAGCCTACGGAGCATCCATCCCTCTAATCGGCATCGAAACTACTCTTGCAATGTTCTATGGGATTTGCTCTGGTCAGTATTTTAATGCAGAAGCTGAAATAAACTCACTTTTTTGTCCTATGCTTGATGCACGAAGAATGGAAGTTTATTATGCCATTTATGATGCAGCGGGTAATAAAATCAAGAATATTTCTGCTGAGATAATCACTAAAGATTCATTTGCCGGTTATCCTGAATCACAGAAGATTATCTTCTTCGGTGACGGAGCATTGAAATGCAGGGAAGTGATTGACCGCAAAAATGCTATTTTTGCAGCTGATTTCATGATGTCAGCTCAATATATGTATAAGCCTGTATTTGAAGCATTTAATAATCACACTTATGAAGATGTTGCTTACTTTGAGCCATTATATCTGAAAGATTTTATAACTTCCAAACCCAGAAAGAATATCCTTGGAAAATAATAGCTACTATTACTTCGTTCAGGAAGGAAGAAATATGAAAAGAGTTTTTTGCATCACCGGTTTTGTGCTCCTGGTTTCATGCTACGCATGGAGTCAGACTGTATCTTACAAAGCAGGTGAGAAAGTTATCTATTCCATTCAATACGGTATTATTACTGCTGGATCGGGTACACTTGAGTTAAAGAGTGACACATTCAACGGTAATGAAGTATTGCACTCAAAACTTTCTGCGCGAACAACAGGCGTGGCAGAAGCTCTATTTAAAGTACTGGATATTTACGAAAGTTACATGGATCCCGTAACAGAGCTACCTGTGAAATCGATAAGAAATATCCGCGAAGGCCACTACAAAAGGTACAATGTTGTGTTGTTTGATCACAAAACCAGGGCTGATTCCAGTATCCTGAACAGTGATCTTACAGGAATACATATTGCCCCTCCAGGAATTCATGATATTCTTTCTGTTTTTTACTATTTCCGGAACCATATACTTCCTGTTGACTCCAACCTGAAAAAGGGAGAGATAACAACTATTATGACATGGTTCTGTGATGAACTTTACCCTATCAGGTTAAGATATATAGGTACCGATGAAGTAAAAACGAGGGCCGGGAAAATTATGTGCTACAAGTTTAATCCTGTTACGGAAACCGGAAGACTTTTCAAAACCGAGGAGGATGTTTCCTTCTGGTTCTCAGCCGACAAGAATTTTTTACCAGTTAAGATACGATTTGATATATTTGTAGGCGCATTTACATGCGAGATTTTGAGTTACGAGGGGTTGCTATACCCACTTGGGATAAAACAGAAATAATTAATTAATTTATTGAATAACAGAAACCTATATGGCAAGTACTGCAGATTTTAGAAATGGTTTGGTCATTGAATTCAACAACGACCTTTATGTAATTGTTTCATTTCAACATGTTAAACCTGGTAAGGGACCGGCGTTTGTGAGGACAAAACTTAAAAGCCTTAAAAACGGAAGGGTGATTGATAATACCTTTTCATCAGGAACAAAAGTAACCCTTGCCCGGGTTGAAAGACGTCCCTATCAGTATCTTTATAAAGATGATATGGGCTTTTACTTCATGCATCTTGAGACATTTGAACAGATCCATATATCCGATTCATCGATAGAAAATCACGAATTTCTTCTCGAAGGCGCCAGTGTCGAGATTGTCGTTCATGCCGATACAGAAACTGTACTTTCGGTGGATATCCCTCAGATGGTGGTAATGGAAGTTACATATTCAGAACCTGGATTAAGGGGAGATACTGCCAACAATGCTCTCAAACAGGCAAAAGTACAGAACGGCGCAATTATTATGGTCCCGCTGTTTGTAAATACAGGTGATAAAATAAGAATTGATACCCGCGATAAAACTTATGTTGAAAGAGTAAAGGGATAACCAGGATCATGGAAGATAAAAAGGGCTTTGCCGACAGATTAAAGATTTCCAAATTTAAATTAGATTCATTGCTCGATATCACTCTATCGATCAATGCGAATCTGCCGACCGAAGATCTTTTATCCAAATATGAATTCATCCTTAGGAACAATCTTGGTATCGGGAAAATCCTGATATTCAAACATTCCGGCACTTGGGAATGTATCTTAAACGGAGGTTTTCCAAAACATTTTGAAACAATTGATGTTGAGTCAAGACTCTCGGGTATCTGCGAGATTTTTTTCGGTGCACCTGATCTTGGTTTCGAGGGGGTAGACATAATCGTTCCTGTGTATAATAACAATGTTCATCTCGCTTTCATCTTTATTGGCGATATTGAGGAGGAAGGCGAGGGAATGAGCCCTGTGCTGAAACATCTGAATTTTATACAGACGATTTCGAGCATAATTATAGTTGCCATAGAGAATATCAGGTTATTCAAAGATAGTCTGAGGCAGGAGGCTCTTAAAAAAGAGCTGGAGCTTGCAGCTAAAATGCAAAAAATGCTCATACCCGATAACAGTCAGATGCCAAAAAATCCAAAAATAATTGTTAATGGGTTTTACTTCCCTCATTATGAAGTTGGCGGTGACTATTATGATTGTATAAGACTTTGCGAAACCAAAACCGGATTCTGTATTGCCGATGTTTCAGGGAAAGGAATCTCCGCTGCAATTCTTATGTCAAATTTCCAGGCAAGTTTAAGGGCCCTTTTTACCTGTGATATCGAGCTTGAAATACTTGTAAAAAAGCTCAATTCAATTGTGGTTGCAAATGCAGCAGGAGAAAAATTCATAACATTATTTGTTGCCCGTTATGATCATAAAAGCAGAGTCCTTGAGTACATCAATGCCGCTCATAATCCTCCTGTCCTTTATAATACGGTCAGTGGTAAGATCAGTCACCTAAGGACTTCCTGCGTTGGTATCGGGATGCTTGATGAGATACCCTCGGTAGAGAAATCTGAAATCAAAATAAAAGACTTTTCTAAGATTGTATGCTATACTGATGGTCTTTCAGAACTAAAATATGCCGATGGCAATGATATAGGAACAAAAGAAATTATCAGTCATATAAGCAATACCGAGCCTGTAGAAAAAAATATCAGGGAAATGATCCGTGACCTGGGATTACCTAATAATAATCCTTCTACTTTTGACGATGTGTCAATCATAGCGGCGGATCTGGTAAAATAAAACTCACCCCCGTCCCCTCTCTACTTCGTAAAGAGGGGTGACCATGTTATAGAAATCCTTTAAATGAGAAGATTTATTGTTTATATAAAACCCTGTATATTATAGCTTTCCCCCTCTCAACGTGAAGAGAGGGGGAAAAGAAGGGGGTGAGTTTCAGCTCACCCTTATCAGATAATAATTCTTTTTACCTTTCTGCAGAAGCAAATATTTATTATTGAGAAGTGACTCGGTCTTAACCTGAGCATCGGGATTATCAATTTTCTCTTTATTTATGCTGAATCCGCCACCCTGCACCAGTCTTCGTAATTCGCCTTTTGAAGCGAAAACCTGAGAATGTTCCGTACAGAGATCTGAGATAGTGACTCCTTTCAAAAGAATTTCCATTTTAACATCAAAAACCGGAACCCCTTCAAAAACCGATAGAAATGTGCTTTCATTCATCTTTTTAAGTGATTCTGTCGTTCCCTTACCAAAAAGTATCTGTGAAGCCTCAACAGCTCCTTCATAGTCAGCTCTTGAATGAACCATAACGGTGACTTCCTCTGCCAGTCTTTTCTGAAGGAGCCTTTCATGTGGAGCTTTGCTATGCGCGGAAATAATCTCCTCAATTTCCTTCTGACCAAGGACAGTAAATATTTTGATGTATTTTGCCGCATCTTCATCAGATACATTAAGCCAGAACTGGTAGAACTGATACGGTGTGGTTTTATCAGGATCGAGCCATACATTTCCCGACTCTGTTTTGCCGAATTTTGTACCATCAGATTTTGTTATCAGCGGACAAGTGAGTGCGAAGGCTTCCCCCCCTGCTTTCCGGCGGATAAGCTCAGTCCCTGTTACAATATTTCCCCACTGATCAGAGCCACCCATTTGAAGCTTGCAGCCAAAATCATTATAGAGATGAAGAAAATCAGTCCCCTGAACCAGCTGGTAAGAAAATTCAGTAAATGACATCCCTTCTTTTGCCTCAGATCCGATTCTTTTCTTAACCGAATCTTTCGACATCATATAGTTTACCGTTATATGCTTCCCGATATCCCTTATAAATCCAAGGAAAGAATATTCCTTCATCCAGTCGTAATTATTTACCATAAGGGCCCGGTTTTTACTATCTGACCCAAAATCGAGAAATTTGGAAAGTTGCCTCTTAATGGCTTCCTGGTTATTTCTCAGTGTTTTCTCATCAAGCAGATTCCTTTCTTCTGATTTTCCGGAAGGGTCACCTATCATGCCAGTCGCCCCTCCAACAAGAGCGATTGGGGTATGTCCACTCCGCTGAAAATGGACCAGCAACATAACCTGAACCATATGACCAATATGCAAAGAATCGGCTGTAGGATCAAATCCGATATATCCGCTTGTTTTTTCCTTTTTTAATAACTCATCTGTACCTGGCATAATATCATGTATCATACCTCTCCATTTCAGTTCTTCAACAAAATTCATAAAAGCTTGTTTTTGGAGTTGCAAATATAACAAACAGGGTCATATAACAGGTTCTTCAGGTTTCTTTTTAAAACGGTCGAAACTTTGTTTAAAACTACCTTCGCCTATAATAGGGAAAATAGCAGGAGCTATATCTGAAATCGGGTTATAGAATTTTGATTCTTCAATTGTCTTTTTTGGGAGAAAAGAATGCCGTACATCAATAGCATTCAGAATTACTAAAACAACGCTCATTATCAGTACTGATTTAAGCAATCCGAAAACGATTCCGAGAATTCTGTTGATAAACCCGAGAGAAGCTGCATTTACAATTTTATCAGCCAATATTCCAATGAAATGAATAATTACAACTATGATTCCGAATGTAACAAGGAATGCTATTATGCCCACATAACGACCAGTCATATCAAAATAATCATAGAGTTTTCCAGCAGTAAAAGTCGAAAATTTTATTGCGCCCCATATTCCGAGTATCAAAGCCGCCAGTGAAGCTACCTCTTTCACAAGTCCGTTAATAAATCCATTAACCAGCCCCAGTATGAGAATAACGACAATAACAGCATCTAACCAGTTCATGTTAATTATTTTTTATAATACCAAAGATAATTTAATTTTCAGAATGATATCAAAACGAAATACGATCGGGGACTTACTTAATTTGGCAAACAATTTTTATCTTCACTGATAAGAAGTTACTCATCAAATACATGATATTCTGGCTTTTCGGAGCCCTGCCAGACCCCGGAAGCCAATTTATATCATCTGGAATTTTAGGATATCTGATTATAACATATTAGTTGCAAGGGTACAAAACTGGGGTACAATTTCTGGCACGATTGTATATAACATCATGCAGGACAACTATGCATTTTGGCATCAATTATTTATAGCATTAGATTGTTCAATAAATATTGGCAGAGTAAATTTAAAGTTACTCCCTTTCCCAATTTCACTTTCAACCCAAATTTTCCCACCGTGCTTTTCTACAAATTCTTTGCAAAGCAATAATCCCAAACCTGTCCCTGTTTCTTCAGCCGTACCTTTTGTTGTACTAACTTCTGCCATTTCAAACAGTTTCATTAAATTATGAGGTGCTATTCCTATTCCATTGTCAGAAACAGATATTGTTATGTTTGAATTCATTTGTTTTGCAGTAATACTAATAGTCCCACCAGCGTTCGTAAATTTTATCGCATTGGAAACAAGATTTCGCAATACCGCTTTAAACATATCAACATCTGCAAAAATATTAATATGATCTCCTGTTGAAAAATCGATTGTGATGTTTTTTGCTTTAGCAATTGGATTGAGAACATCAACTGCATCCTCACAATTATTTGTAAAATTCAATATTTGAGGGTCAAATGGAATTTTACCTTGTTTTGCTCTTGCCCAACTTAAAATGTTTTCCAGTAATTTAAAAGAACTTTTTGCGGATTTATTAATATTATTTGCGATATCTTCAATTTCGTCTGTTGAGAGTTTGCGAATATCTTCTATTAATACTTCTGATAAACCAAGAAGACCATTAAACGGACTTCTTAAATCGTGGGCAAGAATTGAGATAAAGCGGTTTTTATCAGAATTTAGCTGAAGTAATTGTTTAAGTTCTTTATTAGCAATAAATAATTCTTCCGCCCTTTTTTCTTTTTCCTCGTTTTGATAAGCAAGTTCCTTGTTAGCCATATCTAACTCATCTGCACGTTTTACCTTCTCTTCGTTTTGAAATGCAAGTTCCTTATTAGCCATACTTAACTCATCTGCCCGTTTTTCTTTCTCTCTGTTTTGATAAGCAAGTTCCTTGTTCGCAATAATTAACTCATCCGCACGGCTTTTTTTCTCTTTATTGGCAATGATTAACTCTGCTACCCGCTTTTCTTTTTCTTCGTTTTGATAAGCAAGTTCTATATTAGCCATGATTAACTCATTAGCACGTTTTTCTTTTTCTTCGTTTTGATAAGCAAGTTCTTTGTTAGCCATAATTAACTCATCTGCACGTTTTTCTTTCTCTTCGTTCTGATAAGCAAGTTCTTTATTAGCCATAATTAACTCATCTGCACGTTTTTCTTTCTCCCTGTTTTGAAAAACAAGTTCTTTATTCGCAATGATTAACTCTGCTTCCCGTTCTGCTTTTTTTATGTTCGCAATGATTAACTCATCGGCACGTTTTTCTTTTTCCCTGTTTTGAAAGACAAGTTCTTTATTGGCAATGATTAACTCATCTGCACGTTCTGCCTTTTTTATGTTTGCAATGATTAATTCATCTGCACGTTTTTCTTTTTCCCTGTTTTGAAAGATGAGTTCTTTATTAGCTATGATTAACTCATCTGCACGTTCTGCTTTCTTTATATTTGCAATGATTAACTCATCTGCACGTTCTGCTTTCTCTCCCTTAGCAATGACTAACTCCGCTTCACGTCTTGCTTTCTGTTTGTTAGCAATGACTAACTCTGCTTCACGTTTCGCTTTCTCTTCGTTAGCAATGGCTAACTCTGCTGCTCGTTTCGTATTCTCTTCCTTAGCGATGACTAACTCTGCTGAACGTTTAGCTTTCTCTACATTAGCAATTACTAATTTATTCGACTTTACTATTTTACGCATATCATCCTTCGATATATGGTTTTAAAATTATTGTTGATATATCTTATTATTAGTTATTCTCGATTTATTAACATGTTTATTGATTAACTCATATAATATAGTTTTATCAATCGGTTTTGAAATATAGTCGTTGCATCCCGCTTCTATTGCCTTTTCAAAGTCTCCAGAAAATGCACAGGCTGTTTGCGCAAAAATAATTATGTCTTTGTTAAATTGACGGATTTGACGGGTCGCTTCATTTCCATCCATCTGGGGCATTCTGATGTCCATCAAAACCAATTCAAGGTCAGGATTGTTACGACAAGTCTCAATGGCTTTAATTCCTGTTATTTCATGTAAAACTTCTCTACTGATTCTTTGCAGCATTCTTATAAGAAGTGAATAAGATACTTCATCGTCTTCAACAATCAATATTTTCAGGTTTTTCATCCGAACTTCTTTTTCAACGATGATTAATTCATCTGCACGTTTTCCCTTCTCTACATTTTGAAATGCAAGTTCTTTATTCGCAATGATTAACGCATCTGCAAATTCTGCTTTCTTCTCCTTCACAACTACTATCTCATCCAACTTTACCCTTTTACTCATATCCTGGTAAGATTATATCGTGTACGTATGAAAATCAGATTTAGTTATCTCATTTCCATAGGATTCAACTTAGATTATAATACTAGCAGAGCAAAAGTAAATCGTTTGATTCCGATAAGTATTATACAACTAGAGTAATAAGTTATATAATTCACACTTGTTTAGGTGGATAATTAAATGTTTCCAATATGTTTGAGGTTTAAACAAAAAGGCCCATATATTGCTAATATACAGGCCATTGATTCACGTCTGTGTAGCCCCACCAGGAATCGAACCTGAATCTAAGGTTTAGGAAACCTCCATTCTATCCATTGAACTATGGGGCCAAAATCAGTCGCAAAAGTATATCTTTTTTTTGTCATTCCAAATCACCACATACAACACTGCTGACACCAGATGAAAGAGTAGCCGGTTTACTTCCTGCTAAATTTCTTTCTCGAAGCATACACTGTTTTCCACCCCCGCATATTGCCCATAATTTGGAATCAGTTTATATCCGTTCTTTTTGTAAAGTCCTATGGCATCAGGCTGCCGCTTTCCAGTCTCTAAAATGCACTTATTATAAAATAATTCACTTGTCCATTTTTCCAGTTCTAACAGTATTTTTGAAGCGATTCCTTTGTTTCTGCTCGAAGGAGAAACATACATTCGTTTGATTTCCATCACATATCCTCCATATTCCTTTATTGCTCCGCATCCGATGGGTTTTTCATTTTCATAAGCCACAATTACATATCTTATTTTGTCAATTTATTAAACTGAGAATAGAATGCATAGTCCTCCCAAAGTTCTGTTCTGATGTTGTTCAGAATTTCTTTCCGTCTTGTAATAAAACTTCTCCACAGATCACCTGTTTTATTGTCAGAAAAAGTCATGGTCATTC
>Ga0208079_1001136_pt1 | contig 14264 bp, 18 predicted proteins | sample NGESurdeep092012_5_FD_184474 | JGI IMG/M metagenome (GOLD analysis project Ga0208079, IMG submission 184474) | Arctic peat soil microbial communities from Barrow, Alaska - NGEE Surface sample 210-2 deep-092012 (SPAdes) | ecosystem: Environmental > Terrestrial > Soil > Wetlands > Peat ... | reverse complement strand
CGAAGCCTGGCACGGGGAAGACTGCTGCTAGGCCGGTGGGGTTGAACTGTCCGGCTCGAGCCGAGCACTATCCTGATCCATGGGTTAGTCAGGTATCCGTGCCGGTAGGGCGATCCATCACCACGGCTTGGCAATCGGAGGACAGAGTCATCAGCAAGGTTCCGACGTGGCGCATGGGCGATGTTTCGCCGGCAGACGCGACGGACGTGGCGGACGCTGAGACTGGCCCGGTCGACAGACGAAGCCGTGCCGACCGCGCTCACCAGTGGTGGCGGGAGGCCTCGGGATCGGTGGCGGACCTCGGCGTCTTTGTCCCCATCGCGGTGGCATTGATCGTGTCGAACGGGCTCAGCCCGACCGCCGTGCTTCTGCCTGCGGCGCTGCTGTACCTGGTGGTGGCGCCCGTCTATCGGCTGCCAGTGGCAGTGCAACCGCTGAAGGCGTTCGGAGCTATCGCGATCGCCGCTGGTCTTGGCGCTGACGTGATCGCGGCGGGGGCGCTGTTGATGGGGGTGACGTTCCTAGCCCTGGGTAGCGGTGACCGACTGGACCGGATAGCCCGCGTTTTTCCGGTGGCGGTGATCCGCGGCATCCAGCTGTCGGTGGGGTTGTTGTTCGCCAAGATCGCCTGGGGCCTTGTCGCGAAGCCGCAGCACACGTTCACCCACCAACTGGACCAACTCGGTGTTCAGGTAGCAGCGGTGGCACTGTTCGTGGTGCTGCTGGTGCTGCGGCGCCACATCATCCTGCTGGTCGTCGTCAGCGCGGTCACGGTCGCCGTTGTCGTCGGCGGTAAGGCTATGACGCTGGGGCCTTCCCCCATCACTTTCCCCACGCTCAGCTGGGATTCCTTCACCACCGCAGCCGTCCTCCTGGTCCTGCCTCAGTTCCCGTTGACGTTTGCGAACTCTTGCCTGGCTCCGGCCGATGCCGCCCGGAAGTACTTCGGCGCTGCCGGCCAGACCGTCACCCCCGCACGTCTGGCACGTACCTTGGGCGCGGCCAACCTTGTGGCTGGCGCACTGTCTGGTATGCCGGTCTGCCACGGCGCGGGGGGCATGAGCGCCCACTACGCTTTCGGAGCACGTACCTGGCGTGCCCCGTTCCTCATGGGACTAGCCCTGTTGGTTCTTGCCGTCGGCGCCGGGGCAGGACTGGCCGACGTGTTGTCGGCATTCCCCCTGTCGGTCCTGGCTGCGCTGTTGGCGGTCGCTGGGATTACCCACATCCTGCTGCTGCGAGACCTGCGCGGAAGGCGTTCCTGGGCCATCGCCATCACAGTCGGTGTCGCGGGCGTGTTCTGGAACCTGGCGATCGCTGTGGTGGTGGGGCTGCTGATGGCCGTTCTCCTGCGTCCGAAGGACCCCGAATCGGTCTGACCGGACAGGGAACGAGTCACCGCGCCTTCACGACGACCGTCAGACCGGAGGATAAGGCCAGTAAGAATGGCGCAGGCATGTGTTCCGAGGACTACGACGCAGAGTGCCGGACGACCACTACCGGGCATTCGGCGTGGTACACGCAGTTGCGCGCTGACCGAGTCGACAAATTTCCCGATGAGTTCTCCGTGACCGTGACTGCCGACGACGAGCAGCTGTCCGTGGCGGGATGCGTCCACGAGTACATGGCCGGGCCGCCCTGGGGTCACCAGACTGGTCACGTGGGAGCGCTGGTCGGGAGCGAGCGTCTCCTCGATGGCGGTCTGAAGCTCAAGGCGGGCATCCGCTTCGTAGTCCTGTGACACCATTGAATAGACCTCCGGCAGCTGCCAGGCCATGACTGGCTGCACGGCTGCGCCGCTGAGTTCGGCGTAAGCGACCGCCCACAGCAGAGCCTCCCGGCTTCCCGCAGACCCGTCCACACCCACCACGATGAGCGAAGTGCTGATGTCACTGGTCATGTCGATCCCTCCATCCATCATCTGGCAATTCGCCTCTATGCGAACAGGTCAGACTTGTTGCGTTTAAACACGATGAGGAGTCACGGTCGTTCAGCAGCGGTGCGAACTGATCTGTTCGGCCAGGTCAAGCGGCGACGCAGCCATAAGGCGACGTAGACCAGAGCCAGGAGCACGGGCACCTCGATCAGGGGTCCGACCACGCCGGCCAGGGCCTGTCCGGAGGTGACCCCGAAGACCCCGATCGCGACGGCGATGGCGAGCTCGAAGTCGTTGCTGGCTGCGGTGAACGCCAGAGTCGTCGTCCGCGGGTAGGTCAGGGAGAGTGCGCGCCCGATGGCGAAGCCCAGGAACCACATGATGAAGAAGTAGCAAAGCAGCGGAAGGGCGATCCGTGCCACCGTCAGGGGTTCGGAGGTGATGGTGTTGCCCTGCAATGCGAACAGGACGACCACGGTGAACAGCAGCCCCCACAGGGCGATCGGGCTGATCTTGGGCAGGAGCTTGGTCTCATACCACTCGCGTCCCTTCGCTCGTTCGCCCAGTGTCCGGGTGAGATATCCGGCGGCCAAGGGGATACCCAGGAAGATTGCGACGATCTTCGCGATGCCGAGCATGGAGACGTCCAGAGTTGACTGCTCCAGCCCTAGCCAGCCGGGCAGCACCGCTAGGTAGAAGTAACCCAAGGCCGCGTAGGCGACCACCTGGAACACCGCGTTCAGGGCAACCAGGACCGCTGCCATCTCGCGGTCACCGCAGGCCAGGTCGTTCCACAGCAGGACCATTGCGATGCACCGCGCGAGCCCGACGAGGATGACGCCGGTTCGGTATGCCGGCTGGTCGGCCAGCAGGAGCCAGGCGAGGGTGAACATCACCAGCGGGCCAACGACCCAGTTCATCAGAAGTGACGCGGCGATCATCCGTCGATCCGCGGTGATGAGTCCGATCTCGTCGTAGCGGACCTTGGCCAGAACCGGGTACATCATCAGCAGGAGTCCGAGGGCGATCAGCAGTGAGGTCTGGCCGATCTTCACGGCGTTCAGGGCCTCGTCGAGGCCGGGGACCAGGCGCCCCAGGACGAGTCCGAGGACCATCGCCAGGCCGATCCACGCCGGCAGCATCCGGTCCATCGCCGACAGGTGGACGACGATCGGCGCGTCTGCCGGTTCGGGTTCTCCCACACGGGGGGTGTTGGGCTGCGTGGTCACGGGCACGGCCTCCGGATCTGTTTGGCATCGCGGGCTTGGACCGCGAGCTCGGTGAGGGTTTCGGCTAAGCGGGCCAACGCTTCTGGTCGCAACCGGTAGTAGGTGAAGCGGCCTGCCGGCTCGGTCTCCACCAGACCCGCGTCCCGAAGCACCCGCAGGTGGTTTGACAGGTTCGTCTGCCGGGCACCCGTGAGCTCGAGCAGGTGGCAGTTGCACAGCTGCTAGGAAGCGGCGATACGGTTTCGTGGAAGGTGCCCAAAACAACGGAAGGACGGGGTGGCTCCACGTCATGACCCTGATCGCCCCAGAGTGGAACGAGGCTCGTTGGAGGGCGCACGCCAGCGGTCAGATTCTCGGCACCCAGAGCATCTCCGTTCGATCTGGCGACCGTCGCGTGCTGGCCGAGCGGGTGCATGCCCGCACACCCCTGCCGCCGCACGATGCGTCAGCGATGGACGGCTGGGCGGTCTGCGGACCAGGACCGTGGTCGGTCATAGCCCAGGTCCTTGCCGGAGCCGTACCCGACACCGCTCTGACGCCGGGCACGGCGGTGGCCATCGCCACCGGGGCCCAGCTGCCTGGAAATACCTCTGGGATCCTGCGCACCGAACATGGGCACCTCTCTGACACCGGATTGCTTACGGGGGATGTGTCCCGGGGCCAAGACATCCGGCCTTCGGGAGAGGAGGCGGAAACCGGCACTTCCCTGATAGCAGGGGGCACCCTTCTGACACCGGGGCACCTTGGGCTGGCGGCCGCTGCCGGGTACGACGAGATACGTGTCGTGTGCAGGCCGACGGCGCGCTACCTCGTATTCGGTGACGAGCTGCTGCGCTCTGGGCGTGCGCGTGACGGCAAGGTCCGGGACAGCCTCGGGCAACAGATCCCCGCATGGCTCGACCGGCTGGGCGTCGACGTCGTGGGCGTGTCCTGGGTGGGCGACACGCTGGATGCACACGTCGATGCTCTTGATGAGTGCACCGACGTTGACGTCGTCGTTACTTCAGGGGGAACGGCCTCGGGGCCTGTTGACTACCTTCGCCAGGCGCTTGCCCTCACATCCGGGGGTTTGGTGGTCGACACTGTTGCCGTCCGTCCTGGCCACCCCATGCTGCTCGGTCGATGGGCCGGACCCCGCTGGCTGCTGGGGCTGCCGGGCAATCCACAGGCCGCCATCGCGGCGCTGCTCACCCTTGGCGAGCCTCTGGTGGCGGCACTGCACGGCCAGGGCGTGCCCGTCCTGGGCCAACGCCGGCTGACGGAGTCCGTCACCTCGCGGGGCAACGTGACGCGTTTGGTGCTGTGCGCGTCAGCCGGCGGGGAGGCCACTCCGACGGAGTACATCGGTTCAGGGATGCTGCGCGGCCTGACGACAGCCGATGGTTACGCCGTCGTTCCCCCGGGCGGGGCGACCCTGGGAGACCAGGTGCCCTGGCTCGCCCTGCCCAGCTGAGTTGGCCGTCTCAGCCCGTTGAAACCCGGCTGCCGAGAAACGGCTGCGGAGAACGGCTCCAGTCCAGGAGACTTACTCGGCCGGAGTCGGCCACTTCGCTGCCAGATCCTGGATCTTGACGGCAGCCTCGCTAGCGTCCGCCCCGCCCGCGACGGCCAGACCGAGGAGGAATGTGGTGACCGGCGCAGCCGGCCGCTCGACGCTGTGCGCGGCCACCCGGGCCACGTCCAGGATCACGTCGACGTTGACGTCTGCCGGCAGGTTCAGCTCAGCGCAGACTGCGTCGATCCAGGTTTTCAACATTGGTTTGACTCCTTGTTCGTTGGTGGTGGTCTCGTGGGTTCCGGGTGATGGTGCCGCCACCATAGATGGGGCCTCCTTTGATCGTGCTTGGCGTAGGTCGTCCGGGGTGTCGATGTCGTCGACCATGCTCATCTCTGCCTCACTCAGCGGGCGTTCGTGAATGTCGATGAGCGACATCAGGTCCCGTATGGACCGTCCGCCAGGGTCGCCGAGCTGACGAAGCGCGCCGCGAAGCGCTTCGGTGCGGACAACGGCGCACAGCGGCTGCCTGAATCCCGACCGGTCTACCGGCACAAGCGCAGCCGCATCGCACGACGCGAACTCAGCGATCAGATGCTCCATGAGTCCACCTGCCCACGGCATGTCAACGGCCAGCAGGGCTGTGACCGGCGTGCTCACCGCTTCCAGGGCCGAAGCGATACCGGCGACGGGGCCACCATGGATGGGCTTCTCCTGTCGGAAGGTGACAGGACGCTGTGTGGGGTGTTTGGGACCGGCGATCACGACGGGGACACTTCGGGGGAGCGAGGCGAGGAGGTGATCGAGCGCGGACGTTCCGCCGAGGGTGATGGCGGCCTTGTCGTCGTTGCCGAGTCGAGAACCGCGTCCTCCTGCAAGCACGAGCGCCGTCCACTGGACCGGAGGCGAGGGAGCACACATGATGAGCAGCCTCCCATGCCCACGTCGTCTCGCTTGAGGCATTACGGCAGGATGTCGCTATGACCAACGGCATCTCTGCGATCACCGTGGTGCTCGCAGAGATCGTTGAGAGTGCGATCAGCCTTACTGACCTTGAGCGGATCGTGTCCCATCGGCGGGCGGGAGCCGTCGTCAGTTTCGTCGGAGCGGTCCGTGACCATGATCATGGGCGATCGGTGATCGACCTCCAGTATGAAGCTCATCCGAATGCAGGCGCTGTTCTGGAACAGGTGGCGCAGGAGGTCTGCGCCCGTCATGACGTAGTGGCACTAGCTGTGGTCCATCGATCGGGCCGGTTGGCGATCGGCGAGGCTGCGCTGGTCGCCGTCGTGAGCGCTGGTCACCGGGCGGAAGCCTTCGCCGCATGCGCGGATCTGGTGGACACGGTCAAGGCGCAGGTGCCGATCTGGAAGCATCAGTTCTTCGCGGACGGGACCGATGAATGGGTGAACTGTCCGTGACGGCGACGGCTCTGATCGACCAGTTCGGTCGCGGGCATCGGGACCTGCGGGTCTCCTTGACCGATCGTTGCTCGCTGCGGTGTACCTACTGCATGCCGGAGGAGTTTGCGGACTGGATTCCTGGTGATCACCTGCTGACGGTCGATGAGATCGTCGAGGTCGTCAGCGTTGCCGTGTCCTGTGGCATCCGGACGATTCGTCTGACCGGTGGTGAGCCATTGCTCAACCCTTACGTGGTCGACATTGTCCGCCGGATCGCGGGGCTGCCCGATGCGCCGGAGGTCTCCATGACCACCAACGGCCTGCGCCTGGCGCAGCTGGCCAAACCTCTTGCGGATGCGGGGCTGTCGCGGGTGAACGTCAGCCTTGACACCCTGGGTCGACAGCGTTTTCTCGACATCACCAAGCGGGATCGTCTCTCCGCGGTGATCGATGGGATCGCCGCCGCCGGTGATGCCGGTCTGCACCCTGTCAAGGTGAACACCATCCTGCAGCGCGGAGTCAACGACGATGAGGCCGTGCCTCTGCTGCGGCACGCTCTTGCCAAGGGGTGGCGCCTGCGGTTCATCGAGCAGATGCCCCTGGACGCAGGCGGCCTGTGGTCTCGCAGCACGATGATCACCGCCGATGAGATCCAGCGGGACCTTTCGCGGGACTTCTTGCTGACCCCCGTCCCGACCCGGGGGTCCATGCCGGCCGAGGAGTTCTACGTTGACGGTGGCCCGCAGATCGTCGGCGTCATCGCCAGCGTCACACGGCCCTTCTGCGGATCATGCGACCGGCTGCGACTGACCGCGGACGGCCAGCTCCGCAACTGCCTGTTCGCAAGCCAGGAGACGGACATCCGAGCCACGCTGCGGGACACATCCCTCATCCAAGAGCAGCGGCGCAAGCAGATCGCGGCCCTGTTCGGGATCTCGGTGGACGCCAAAGCCACAGGCAACGGTATCAACGACCCGGCCTTCCTCCAGCCCGCTCGACCGATGTCGGCCATCGGCGGTTAACCGCCGGCGAACGAGGGCAGCACGTCCACTCTTGAGCCCGCGCCGACGATCGGGCCTACCGCATGCTCCCCTCGCGGAAGACTGACCACGAGGAAACTGCACCCCCTTGGGGTCACCGTCGCCACAGCAGGGAAACGGACATGCAGGCACTTTTGTTGGGGGCGCAGATGGTAATCGCAGGCGAGCAGGTCACGGTCAACGTAACGGAGGCAGGGACATGGTGACAGGACACGAGTTGACGCACGTCGACGAGCGCGGCGCGGCGCGCATGGTCGACGTGAGCGCGAAGGACATCACGGTCCGCAGCGCGACCGCGAGCGGTTTCCTCTCCACCACCCCAGAGGTGATCGGGCTGCTGCGCGGTGAGGGCGTGCCGAAAGGCGACGCTCTCGCGGTCGCGCGCGTCGCGGGCATCCAGGCTGCCAAACGCACGCCCGACCTGGTGCCGCTTTGCCATCCCATCGCGATCCATGGAGTCACCGTGGATCTCGAGGCGACCGACGGCGGCGTCTCGATCGTCGCCACCGTGCGGACCGCCGACCGGACGGGGGTGGAGATGGAAGCGTTGACCTGCGTTGCGGCCGCCGGCCTCACTCTGATCGACATGATCAAGGCCGTGGATCGGGCGGCCACAATCACGGATGTCCGGGTCGAGAAGAAAACAGGCGGTCGCAGCGGCACGTGGCGCCGCGGGGTCCGGTCCCAGTGAGCGAGCGCAGCGCCCTGGTCATCACCGCCTCGACCCGCGCGGCGGCGGGGATCTACCCGGATACGGCAGGGCCAGAGCTCCTCGAGGGGCTCAAACGACTCGGCTTCGTGGTCGACGGCCCCCAGGTCGTACGAGACGGCGAACCAGTCGATCGCGCGTTGCGGGACTCGGTCCGCTCTGGGTACGACCTTGTGCTCACCACGGGCGGCACGGGTCTCAGCCCGCAAGATGTCACGCCTGCCCTCACCCGTGGCATCCTTGATCGGGAGGTTCCCGGTGTGGGGGAGGCCGTTCGCGCTGCCGGTCTGGCCGCAGGCGTTGACACCGCGATGCTCTTACGCGGGATCGCCGGGGTGGCCGGGAACACGTTCATTGTGAACCTTCCCGGGGCGCCCGGGACGGGCTGGTGGTGATCGCCCCCGTGCTCCGGCATGTCGTCGACCAGATTGCCGGCGGCGACCACTGACGGCTGGCTGCGCACCCGCTGCCGCGCCGTGGGTACGACGGGTCGCTCAGTGCCGAGATCCTCGCAGCTCGATCTTGTCCACGCAGGCCAGGATCCCTCCGTCGAGGTGGATGGCGCCGAAACCGGCGGCGCGCGCAAGGGTCAGCACCTCCGCGGACCGTGCTCCCGACTTGCAGTGCAGAATCAGCGGCCGGGTTCGGTCAAGGGAGGCGAAGGCGGAGCCGTCAAAAAACCCACCCCGCGGGACGAGTCGCGCACCCGGGATGGCGACCAGATCGAACTCGTGCTGCTCGCGCACGTCCACCAGGTCGAAGTCGTCGTTGCCACGCTCGCGCTCGGCTAGCCGGCCCGCGAGGCGGGCCGCCGAGATTGCGTGCCCGGCCAGCACCGGCGCGGACTCCGGGAGGGCACACTGGACCGCGATGTCCTCGAGGGGACCGATCGGGGCTCGGTGCGGGTCCGCATGCACCAGGACCTCCGGCCAGCGCGTGGTCAGCGCGTCGAACGTCAGCAACCGGCCGAGCAGAGGCTCGCCGATCCCCGTGATGAGCTTGACGGCCTCATTCGCCATAACCGAGCCGATCGCCCCACACAACACCCCCAGCACGCCGCCCTCGGCGCAACTTGGCACCGTTCCGGGCGTTGGCGGATGGGGAAATACGTCCCGGTAATGCACGCCCTCGTACTCGCACCCCGCGGGCGGAGCCGCCCAGAACACGGACGTCTGACCGTCGAAGCGGTAGATCGCACCCCACACGAGCGGCAGGCCCAGGAGCACACACGCGTCGTTGACCAGGTAGCGCGTCGCGAAGTTGTCCGTGCCATCGACCACGAGGTCGTAGCCGCGCAGCGTCTCGAGGGCATTGGATGCATCCAGCCGAAGGTCGTGGAGCTCGACATGGATCAGGGGATTGAGCCGCTCGACCGCGTCGCGCGCGCTCGCCGTCTTGCCCCGGCCGACATCGGGCGTGCCGTGGAGCACCTGGCGCTGCAGGTTGGACTCGTCGACCACGTCGGAGTCGACGACGCCGATCGTGCCGACCCCGGCCGCCGCGAGGTAGAGCAGAACGGGGGAGCCGAGCCCTCCTGCGCCGACCACCAGCACGCGGGCATTCTTCAACCGCCGCTGTCCTTCGTTCCCGACGACCGGCAGGGTCAGGTGGCGTGCGTACCGCTGCACCTCGGCGTCCGTCAGGACGGCCGCCGGCTCCACGAGGGGCAGGAGCGCCATGGTGTCCTTTCTTCGTCCGACCGTGAGCAAACGCGGCGCGGCTTTCCTTCAGTCCGCACGACCGATGTCGGCTATCGGCGGTTAGCCTCCGGCGAACGGGGGCAGAACGTCAACCGTCGAGCCCGCACCGACCAGTAACAAGCCTTCGTGCCGTGTCGCGGACAGACCGTCCACGAGGAAACTGCACCCGGGCGTCACATCCGCCAGAGCAGGGAAGTCGGCATGCAGACTCTTGATGACCTGTTCGAGCGGTCCGGGGTCCACCGTCACCTGATCGCACCCGGCCGCGGCGCGGGCACCCGCGAAGAACCTGATCGTCACCTGTTCGCCAACTGTCACAGTGCAAAGGTAGGACAGCGGGCCCCGAGACCTCAGACCGGCTGGGCGATGAGCTGGGTCAGATCGGCCAGGCGATCCTCACCGATAGGTTCGGCCGCGAGCAACGGGACCATGGATACCCGGCCCGCCAGCGAGTGCACGCGTTCGACCTGCTCGATCTCACCGGCGGCGCGATGACGCAGAAACACGGTCTCGGGGTGCGCGGCGGCGATCGAGTTGTTGATGACCCAGGCCCAGGGATGGATCCCGGCCCGCTCGAGGTCCTCCTGAAGCCCTTGTGCCTCGGTGACCGGCGTGGGCTCGGCCAAGGTCACCAGGATGACCTTCGTTTCAGCCGGGTCCTGCAAATGCATGAGCGGCGTCCTGAACGGCATGGAGTCGCCCATCTGGCGGGCGATCTGCCGGTGGTAGGAGCCGGCCGCGTCCAGCAGTAGCAGGGTGTGACCGGTGGGCGCGGTGTCGATGACGACAAACCGGCGCCGGGACTCCAGGACCGCCTTGGAGAACTGCTGGAAGACCGCGACCTCCTCGGTACAGGGGGAGCGCAGGTCCTCGGCGAGGGTGGCGCGTCCGGCATCGTCGAGGTTCTTGCCCTTGGTGGCCATCACGTGATCGCGGTATGACCGGGTGGCCTCGACCGGGTCAATCCGTGAGACAGCCAGCCCGGGGACGTTGCCGTTCAGGGTGTCGGTGAGGTGGGCGGCGGGATCGGTCGTGGTCAGGTGCACCTCGTGGCCGCGGTGGGCCAGGGCGACGGCGATGGCTGCCGCGATGGTGGTCTTGCCCACCCCGCCCTTGCCCATACACATGATCAGCCCGTGATCGCCGCTCTCGAGCTCGTCGACCAGCATTGCCAGATTCGCAGCCGTGACCTCGGCCATCTCCGGCTGCCCGTCGAGGCCGTTGCTGACCTGCGCTGTGGAGAACAACGTCTCAAGTGCTCTGATGCCGACCATGTTCGAGGCCTTGAGCTCGATCACGTCGCGCGACAGACCGGCGATTGCGGCCGGCATCTCTGCGATGGCTTCGGCTTCCCGGTTGCGCACGGCTGCCGCGAGGTCGTCGTCACCTGCAATGGCTGGAAGAACGCCGTTGACGACGACGTATTCGCCGGTGATCCCGATCTGGCTGAGCTCACCGTAGGTGCGGTTGATCTCGGCCAGGGACGAGGCCTGCGCCCGGGCGACCAGGATCAGCCGGGTCATGGCCGGGTCCTTCAACGCGTTCACGGCCTGGGCGTACACCGTGCGCTGCTTCTCCAGCCCGGACAGCGGGCCAAGACAGGAGGCATCGCCCTTGCCGGCTTGCAGGAAGTCGGTCCAGGAGCCGGGCAGCTGCAGCAGCCGGATGGTGTGGCCGGTCGGCGCGGTGTCGAAGACGACGTGGTCGTACTCGTCGGTCAGGCCCTCGTCGGCGAGCAGATCGGTGAACTCGTCGAACGAGGCGACCTCGGTCGTGCAGGAGCCGGACAGCTGCTCAGTGATCGACGCGAGCTCCTTGTCCGGAAGGAGTCCGCGCACCGGGGCGATGATCCGCTCCCGGTAGGCCTCCGCGGCCTGTTCGGGGTTGATCTCCATTGCGGACAGCCCGGGCACGTGTTCGATGGGTGTCACCGCGTTCCCGATGGTGACACCGAGGACCTGGCTGACATTGGAAGCCGGATCGGTGCTGACCAGCAGGACGCGCTTGCCCTGGCTCACCAGGTGCAAGGCAGTGGCACAGGCAACGGACGTCTTGCCCGCCCCGCCCTTGCCCGTGAAGAACAGGAACCGCGGCGGATTATCGAGAAACTTCATGGCAGCCCGCCGTCAGCAGCAGCCGGAGGGACCACAGGACCCGCCAGACTTCTCGGTCAAACCAAGCTCCGTCACACCCTGCGGGACTGTGGATTCCGGGGATTCTGCACCCAGTCCGGCGTAACGCATCAGCTGTTCGCGCGCGGGGTAGGCCCCTGTCATCACGGTGAGGCCGTCAACCAGGGTCAACGGCAGACCGTCCGAACCCGCCACCTGAAGGAATGCTCGCACGGTGTCGCTGCTGGCGAACGCCGACGGATCGTTGGCGAGGTTGTGCCGCTGGACGTCAGCACCCATTTCCTTGAGGTGATTCAGGTCAGCGGTGAAGTCCACCAGCGCCTGGTCGACATCCGGGCCGCACACGCCCGTGTTGCAGCACAAAGCAGGTTCAAAGACATGGATCGCGGGCATGGATTGCTCCTTCACTAGGGGGTGTCCGTTAAGCCGGCGTTTGCAGCCGTGATGATCTTCCGGACTTGTTTGGGGGAGGGCACGCGCCCTGCGAAGATGACCCGCTCGTCGATGACGAGGGCGGGGGTCCTCATGAGGCCGTAACTCGCGATGCTCTGGTAATCCTCGACCTTCTCGACCGTGGCGTTGATGCCGAGGGCCTCGACGGCTTCCCTGGTGACGCGTTCGAGGGTCACGCAGCTGCGGCAGCCAGGTCCGAGGACCTTGATGATCACGCTAGTGCTTCCTTCTGGGAATGGTTCCTCACCCTTGGCAGGCCTGTCAGCAGCAGGACGTTTTCTGGGCGGTGGCATCGGCAGCCAGGGGAGCGTCACTGCCTACCGCCGGGCCGCAACAAGGACCCTCGCTCCGCGCGCTGGTCTCAGGATTGGCCTCAGCTTTCGCCTCGGAACCGCAGCAGCCACTGGCCATCATTGGCTGCATCGCCGGGGCCGTCATCGTCGAGCCGGACCCCCCCACAACAGTTCTCCATAGGAACTCTCCATTCGAGTATTCGTCGTTGACGTTTGTCTAATACGTAGCCTGCCACCTCTTTGACATTTGTCAAGAAGGTGCGAAGATTGTGGCATGCCCAAGCCGCTGCCCATGCTCGTGGACGTGTCCCCTATCTGCTGCCCACCTCTGGGTGCGGGTCCGCTTCTCGACCTCGATGACGCCGTCGCACTGGCGATCCGTCTGAAGGCCCTTGCTGATCCGGCGCGCCTCCAGCTGCTTGCTTACATCCTCGATCAACCCGGCCAGGAGGCCTGCACCTGCAACCTGGCTCCGATCGTGAAGCTGTCCGAGCCGACCGTGACCCACCATCTCAAGAAGCTCGAAGCCAGCGGGCTGCTCACCAAGGAGCGCCGGGGAATGAACGTGTACTACCGCGGCGTCCCCGAAGCGATCCACGCCATCGCCACCGCGCTGCACGTCAACTGCTGCTAACACGCTGAAGGAGCTCCCTCCCGACCAGAGCCGCACACCAGCCGCCTGACCACCGTCAGCACCGACACCCGCACCACAAGGAGAAAGAGCACATGAGTTCACCTGAGGACATCCGCCTGAGTTCAGCTGAGGACATCCGTGAGAGCGTCCGCCAGCGGTACGCCAACGCCGCGACCCGGTCTGCGGGCGCGGACCAGGCGCAGGCCCATGCGGCTGAGGCTTCGTGCTGCGGCGGGGCGCCGGTTGCCACGACCGGTCGGGAGACCCTCGCGGTCGTCACTTCGTGCTGCGGCGGGGCACCGGTGGCCACGACTGATGAGCAAGGCCGGGAGGTATTCGGTGCCGAGCTCTACGGACATGAGGCTGAAGGTGCTCCCGACAGCGCCGTCGCGGCATCCCTCGGCTGCGGTGTACCGACCGCGGTCGCGGACCTGCACCCCGGCGAGGTAGTACTCGATCTCGGCTCCGGCGCCGGCGCCGACGTCCTCATCTCGGCCCGCCGGGTTGCCCCCGGTGGGCGGGCGATCGGGTTGGACATGACCGTCGAGATGCTCGAGCTGGCCCGGCGCAACGCCACCGACGCCGGGGTCGACAACGTCGAGTTCGTGCAGGGCTACCTGGAAGAAATCCCGCTGCCCGACGACAGCGTCGACGTGGTGATCTCCAACTGCGTCCTCAACCTCGCCGGAGACAAGAACGTGGTCCTTGCCGAAGCCGCCCGGGTGCTACGCCCCGGTGGGCGCCTGGCGATCTCCGACGTCATCGCCGACGAAGGCATGGACGAGGCCACGAAGGCCGACATGACTGAGTGGACCGGCTGCATCGCCGGGGCCCTGACCCAGAGCGAGTTCGCTGGTGCGCTCACGGATGCGGGGTTCACCGACATCGAGATCCGGCCCACCCACCGGGTGCACACCCACGCTCAGGCTGCGATCATCCGAGCCACTCACTGACCAGACGACACCCCGCGACCTGATCATCGTCGGGCCCGGACCCGACCCATTCTCCGCGGAGATGTTGCCTCCCGCCGAGCCCCAGGCTTGACGCATTCGCCCAGCAACGTATTTCAGGGGGAGTCCTTCACCCGTGCGCAGCATCATCCGGATCCTCGGCTCGGCCAGGGAGTTGTGGCCCTACTACGCGGGAATCGCCGCGTGTTCGTTGGCCGTGGCAGCGACCGGCCTACTGACTCCGTTCATCAGCCCCGTCACGTGCACTGTGATGACCTTGCTCTTCGGCTTGGTCATGATGACCTCCTTCTCCGGTTTCCGATGAAGGAAGCATCAGCCCCAGCGCCTGG
>Ga0208079_1001134_pt1 | contig 14291 bp, 13 predicted proteins | sample NGESurdeep092012_5_FD_184474 | JGI IMG/M metagenome (GOLD analysis project Ga0208079, IMG submission 184474) | Arctic peat soil microbial communities from Barrow, Alaska - NGEE Surface sample 210-2 deep-092012 (SPAdes) | ecosystem: Environmental > Terrestrial > Soil > Wetlands > Peat ... | reverse complement strand
GCTACGGAGATATACCCGCCGGCGGCGATGATGCGGTCGAAGGCGGTGCGGTCCACCACGAGGTCCTTCACCACGGGGAAAGCCGCGGCGCGCCAGGGTTCAAGGTAGAGCTCGTCTCCGTCCTTGAAATGGCGCATGTGGAGTTGGCAGAGGGTAGTGCCGGGCAGCGGGCCATGGGCCATGCCGTTGACCATGCAGCCGCACATGCCGCAGATGCCTTCGCGGCAATCGTGGTCGAACGCCACGGGCTCTTGGTCTTTCGCGATCAGGTCCTCGTTCAGCACGTCGAGCATTTCGAGGAACGACATTTCCTGGTTGACGTCGGGCATTTCGTAACGCACCATCTTGCCCGCATCGTTCGCGTTGCGCTGCCGCCAGATGTGAAGAGTGATTCTCATTACTTGTAGCTCCGTTGCGAGGGGTGCACGTATTCGAAAGTCAGCGGCTCTTTGTGGAGCAGGGGCGGCTGGCCCACGCCTTGGAAGCCCCAGGCGGCGGCGTACGCGTAGTGCTCGTCGTCGCGCGCGGCCTCGCCTTCCGGGGTCTGATACTCTTCGCGGAAGTGGCCGCCGCAGCTTTCGTTGCGGTCGAGCGCGTCGCGGCAGATGAGCTCGGCAAGCTCGAAGAAATCGGCCACGCGTCCGGCCTTTTCGAGCGACTGGTTGAGCTCCTCGCCAGAGCCGAGCACCTTGACGTCGCTCCAGTACTGCTCGCGTAGCGGCGGAATCAGGGTCAGGGCGTGCTTGAGACCGTCGGCGGTGCGCGCCATGCCGCAATAGTCCCACATGATTTTGCCCAGTTCGCGGTGGTAGGAATCCACACTCCGCTTGCCCTTGGCGTCGAGCAGCTTCCTGGTGACCGCGTGAACGTTGGACTCCGCCTCGCGCACGGCGGCATGCGACGCATCCACCTTATCGAACTTGTTGGACGCCAGGTAATCGCCGATGGTATTCGGCAAGACGAAGTATCCGTCGGCCAAGCCTTGCATGAGGGCGCTCGCGCCCAGGCGATTGGCGCCGTGATCGCTGAAATTGGCTTCGCCGATGACGTACAAGCCGGGGACGTTCGACATCAGGTTGTAGTCCACCCACAGTCCGCCCATGACGTAGTGGATCGCCGGGTAGATGCGCATCGGTTCCTTGTACGGGTCCTCGCCGGTGATGCGGTTGTACATGTCGAACAGGTTGCCGTAACGCTCCTTAATGACGGATGCGCCGAGGCGCTGGATGGAGTCGCGGAAATCCAGGTAGACCGCCAGACCGGTTTCGCCGACGCCGAGGCCTTCATCGCACACCGCCTTGGCGTTGCGCGATGCCACGTCGCGCGGCACCAGGTTGCCGAAGCTCGGGTACTTGCGCTCCAGGTAGTAATCGCGCTCGGCTTCGGGGATCTGGCTGGGAGCGCGCTTGTCCCTCTTGGTGGCAGGCACCCACACGCGGCCGTCGTTGCGCAGCGACTCGCTCATCAGGGTGAGTTTGCTCTGATATTCGCCGGAGACGGGAATACAGGTGGGGTGAATCTGGGTGAAGCAGGGATTGGCGAATAGTGCCCCGCGTTTGTGGGCGCGCCAGATGGCGGTGGCGTTGCAGCCTTTGGCGTTGGTGGTGAGGTAATAGACGTTGCTGTAGCCGCCGGTGCCGAGCACCACGGCATCGGCGAAGTGGCTCTCGATTTTCCCGGTGATCAGGTCGCGGGTGACGATGCCGCGCGCGCGGCCGTCCACCACGATGAGGTCCAGCATCTCGGTACGCGGGAACATCTTCACCGCGCCCATGCCGATCTGGCGTTCCAGCGCCTGATAGGCGCCCAAGAGCAACTGCTGCCCCGTCTGGCCGCGGGAGTAGAAGGTGCGCGAGACCTGCGCGCCGCCGAAACTGCGGTTATCCAGGTAGCCGGAATACTCGCGGGCGAACGGCACGCCCTGCCCCACGCATTGATCGATGATGTTGAGGCTGATGCCGGCCAGGCGATAGACGTTGGATTCGCGCGCCCGGAAATCGCCGCCCTTGACGGTGTCGTAGAACAGGCGGTAGACGCTGTCGCCGTCATTGTGATAATTCTTGGCGGCATTGATGCCGCCCTGCGCCGCGATACTGTGCGCGCGCCGCGGGGAATCCTGGAAGCAGAAGCAGTCGACGTTGTAGCCCAGTTCGGCCAAGCTCGCCGCCGCGCTGCCGCCGGCCAATCCCGAGCCCACCACGATGATGGTGTACTTCCGCTTGTTGGCCGGATTCACCAGCTTGAGATTGAAGCGATGACGGTCCCATCGCGTCTCGATCGGGCCGGAGGGAGAATTCGAATTGAGTTCCATGCTGGCGTTTCTCTCTTATTTGACCTATTACTTGACCAGGCCAACCATCACCGCGATCGGGATGGAGCAGTTGCCGATGCCGATCAGGATGGCGAAAATAGCCGCGCCCGTTTTCAATTTCGGGGTGTAGCGGGGATGGCTGAAGCCCAACGATTGAAACATACTCCACAGCCCGTGATACAGGTGCACGCACAACAGGACGATGGCCAGGATGTAAAACGCCGAGATGGCGGGATTGGAAAACCCGGCGATCACGTTGGCGTGCACGTTCGGCTCATTGGGCGCGATGTCCGCCGCCAAGGGCACCACCGCGCCCACCGTCAGGTGCAGCACGTGGAAAATCACGAACGCCGCCACAATCGGCCCGCTCCAGATCATGGTGCGGGAGGCGTAGGTGGCGGCTGCGTCGTCCTTCTTGACGTAGGCCACCGGGCGCGCGTCATGCTTCAGTTTCCAGAGCTGGAGGGCGGCCACGATGTGCAATCCCACCGCCAGCAACAGTGCGCTGCGCGCCACCCACAACAGCCCGGCATTGGCCGGATTGTGCAGGAAGGCGGCGTATTTATTGATCTGCTGGGGGTCGCCATAGATCTGCAGGTTGCCCAGCAGATGGGCTACGACGTAGCCAAACAGGATCACACCGGTCAAGGCCATGATGGCCTTCTTCCCGATGGGGGCTTCATAGAAGCCGACGACGCGATGTACGGGATTGATCGCAATAGCACTCATGCGGAGGTCCTTTGTTTGTCGCAAGCCGTTGGCAGGGATGCAAAAAACAGCACTGTAGATTTCAAACTTGTAGTATAACCCTGCGACACCGAAGTGCAGGACATCGAGGCCGGTATCGGACCTTAAATCATGTCTGTTCCCAGGGGATCAGTCTTTGACGGCGACGACGTCCACGGCGAAACCGGCGTCCATGCCGGGCAGGCCTTCGAACAAAACCAGCGATCCGGCGGAAGCGGCGAAGAATTCGGTGCGCAGCTTGCGCACCTGGGCCGCGAGGGAATCGAACAATGGGTAGTAGTGGGCGAAGGCCACATCGCGGCCGGACACGCCGCTGGCTTCGAGCGCCTTTTGCATGCGCCCGAAGGCCAGGCGCGAATTGGCTTCCTGATAGCCATAACTGACCTGCGTGCCGGTGAGCACGACATGCTGGGCGGCGACCAACGCGGCCAGGGGCTCGCCTTTCTCCGGCTGGAAGGAGACGCGTTTGCCGGTGTTCCAGCGGAGTCGCGCGACGGCTTCGCAGGCGGCGAGAGCGCGCGAGGGGGAGCGCTGGGTTTGCAGGTAGTCGATCGCGGCCCGGGGATAATCGGCTTCCACCAGTTTCCGGGTGGCGGCGAGATTCTCCAGGGAACTGAGGAAGCAGGTGACGCGCACGACATCGGAGGACTCCGAACCGGCGGTTTTGAGGGCGCGCTTCAAGCGGTCGAGCGATTGCGCGGCGAGCGGTGCGACGGGGTCGAGCGGATTGTCGCTGGTGGCGACGGGGGCGGACAAGAAGACCAAGCCATGCGGGCTCACCTCCTTTTTTCCGGCGGCAATGGCCTCCAGGACCACCTGCGCGCCTTCGAGCGGCAGGCCGCCGGATTGGATCAAGCTGAGCGCGGGCAGCGGCAATCGGCGGTCGGTAAAGACTTCGCTGACCAGGTCGCGCACGCGGCGCAGGTCGCCGGAGCCGGCGACGAAGGCGCGAATTTTGAGCACGGGGTTGCCGCCGGTTTCGCGGGTGAGGGCTTTGAGAGAGTCGCGCACCTGGGCGGAGAGCAGGCCGTGGGAGGAGAGGGGGGTGACGTGGAAGGTGAGGCGGCGGGTTTCGCCGGTGACGGCTCCCGGCAGTTCCTTGGGAAGTTGCAGGACCTGGGTAATTTCTTCCTTCTTGGGCTTGGTTTTTTTCTGTGCGCCCTGTCCAGGAGCAAGCACGAGGCAGCAGGCCGACGCCACGAGCGCCAACCCTTGGATGGTGTTCCTGGAGGTTCGCGTTGCCGTCAATGGCGCTGGGGCGTGGGCCGGTATCATGGGCTGGATTTTCGCGCAACGGCGCTAGGGCCGCTTCCGCAAAGGCTGGAAATAGGATTGTAGCAAACGAGGAATTGGCCGAATGCCGGCCGCGACGGGAGGTTCACGCTGCCGGCGGGTTGAGGAACAGCCTCTTCTCGATTTCGACCAAGCGGCCTTCCACCGTGTTGAAGCGCCCTTCCAGGGCGGCCTGACGTACTTCCAAGGCCGCATCCCGCAACCGCGCCTGCTCTTGGTAGGGAAGAAACGCTTTCAGCAGTTCGGTCTGCATATCGCGCATGCGCTCTAGGAGGCGCTCTTCCATACCCGTCATCCGCTCGTCCATGCCGATCAGGCGCTCGTCCACGCCGGCCAGGCGCTCGTCCACGCCGGCCAGCAGTTCGATCTTCATCTCGCGCATCCGCTCGTCGAGTTCTCGGATATCTCGCTTGGTCGCTGGAGTGTCTTCCGGGGCCATGGGTTGATTGTAGCGCAGAGCCCGGTCTTTCCCAAGACCGTCCAATGTGGTATGGTATGGCTGAGTGGAATTCCAACCAAAGCTAGATCCCGGTGCCGAGGCGCCGCTTTATCGGCAGTTGTCCGAGCAGATCGCCCAGCAAATCCGCTCCAGGCTGCTAGTTCGAGGCGAGCGGCTACCGGCCACTCGCGAATTGGCTGGCTTGCTTGGACTGAACCGGACCACGGTTTCGGCAGCCTATGAAATTCTCGAATCCGAGGGCTTGATTTCGGGGCAGGTGGGTCGCGGGAGCTTCGTGACTGGGGGTGCCGGGTCGGCGGGCCGAGTGGATTGGAATGGACTGCTGGAGCGGAGCGACACTTCCATAGCCGGGCCCAACGGCGGATGGAGCAAGGACGTGATCAGCTTCGCGGTTTCGCGGCCCTCGGGGGACTTGTTCCCGCTGGATGAGTTTCGCGCCACCTGCGCCACGGTGCTGGCTCGCCGGGATCTGGCGGACATTTTGCAACTGGGTTCGCCGAGCGGATACGAACCTTTGCGGCGCTACCTGATGGAAGAGGCGCGGCGCCAGCAGGTGGCGGGTCCGGGGGACGACCTGCTGATTACCAACGGCTGCCAGCAGGCGCTGGACCTGATTGGGCGGGTGCTGCTGCGGCCGGGCGACACGGTGGCGGTGGAAGACCCACTCTACACCGGCTTGAAGAATCTGCTCACCGGAATGGGCGCGCAACTCTGCGGAGTCCCGGTGGGCTCGGGCGGCATGGATGCGGTGCAACTGGAGCGGGTGCTGGAGCGCGAGAAGCCGCGGTTCCTGGTGGTGACCTCGAATTTTCAGAACCCCACCGGGGCGACTCTGCCGCTGGCCGGCAGGAAGGCGCTGCTGGATGCGGCGCGCAAGGCGAGTGTCCCGGTGATCGAAAACGACGCCTATGGCGAGTTGCGTTACTCGGGCGAGCCGCTGCCCGCGCTGAAGCAACTGGACGAGGGTGGCGGAACGGTGCTGTTGCGGAGCTTCTCCAAAGTCAGTTTCCCCGGACTGCGGGTAGGCTGGGCGGTAGGGCCGAAACCGCTGATCGACCGTTTGCGGCATGCCAAGGAAGCGGCGGATTTGCATACCGATCAACTCTCGCAGGCGGTGCTGCTGGAATTTGCCGAATCGGGCCGGCTGGAGGCGCATCGTGCGCGCATGCGCCAGGCGGGGAGCGAGCGTTTGGCGGCCACGCTGGAGGCCTGCGCCCAGTACCTGCCGGCGGGCACGCGCTGGACGCGTCCGGAAGGCGGCATGAATGTCTGGGTGCGGTTGCCGGAGCCGCTGGACGCGGGTGAGTTGCTGGCCCGGGCGCAGCGGGACGGCGTGGCATACATGCCGGGGCGGTACTTCGCGGTTTCCCGGCTGGAGCCGGGAGCGTTGCGATTGAGTTTTGCGGGTCTGACGCCGGAGCAGATCCGCTCCGGGCTGGCTATTTTGGGGCGAACCATCGCGGTTGAGTTGCAGAATGCGGTGCGGAATTACGAGCCTTCTCCCGCGATGGTGTGAGGTTTCGAGATAGAGGAGAGCGATATGTTTAATTTTTCGAGCGAGCAGTTTCGATTAAACGTGGGATTGGCGGAGATGCTGAAGGGTGGCGTGATCATGGACGTCACCAATGTCGAGCAGGCGAAGATCGCCGAAGATGCGGGAGCCTCGGCGGTGATGGCGCTGGAGCGCGTGCCTTCGGACATCCGCAAAGAGGGCGGCGTGGCGCGCATGGCCAACATCGAGATCATGGAAGCGATCAAAAACGCGGTCCACATTCCGCTGATGGCCAAGGCGCGGATCGGGCACTTCATGGAAGCGCGGATACTGGAGGCGCTGGGAGTGGATTTCATCGACGAGAGCGAAGTGCTGACGCCGGCGGATGAAGAGCACCACATCGACAAGAACGATTTCAAGGTTCCGTTCGTGTGCGGGGCGCGCAATCTGGGGGAGGCTCTGCGGCGGATTGGGGAGGGCGCGGCGATGATCCGCACCAAGGGCGAGGCCGGCAGCGGCAACATCGTGGAAGCGGTGCGCCACATACGCACCATCGTCCGGGAGATGAAGCAGCTCACCGTGCTGGGCAAGGAAGAACTGGCGGCTGCGGCCAAGAACTTGCAGGCGCCGCTGGAACTGGTGGAGTGGGTGGCGCGGCACGGCACGCTGCCGGTGCCGAACTTCTCGGCGGGCGGGATCGCGACGCCGGCGGATGCGGCGCTGGTGATGCAGTTGGGGGCGGAGGCGGTGTTCGTGGGATCGGGGATTTTCAAATCGAGCGATCCGGCCAACCGCGCCAACGCCATCGTGATGGCCGCCAAGAACTACAACAACCCGGAGAAGCTGCTGGAAGCCAGCCGCAGCCTGGGCGCGGCGATGCCGGGCCTGGAGATCTCGAAGATTCCCGAAGGCGAGTTGTTGCAGACTCGGGGTTGGTAATGAAGAGGGTGGGAGTGCTCTCGCTGCAAGGTGATTTTGCGGCGCACGGTGCGGCCTTGGAACGCGCCGGCGCGGCGCCGGTGTATGTCCGGGAGCGCGCGCAGTTGGGTGAGATCGACGGGTTGATCCTGCCTGGCGGCGAGAGCACGACGATGCTCAAACTGCTGCGACACGAAAACCTGTTTGACGAACTGGCCGAGTTTGGCCGGCGCAAGCCGGTGTTCGGGACTTGCGCCGGCGCCATTCTGATGGCCACGGACGTCACCAACCCACCGCAGGAAAGCTTGCGATTGATGGATATCGCAGTGGAGCGGAACGCCTATGGCCGGCAGTTGGACAGCCGGGTGGTGGAACTGGATCCGGCGCCGGAATTCGAGATGCGCACGGCCCCGGGCAAACTGGAGGCGGTGTTTATCCGGGCGCCGATTATCCGGCGCGCCGGGAACGGGGCGCAAGTGCTGGCGGAGTACGCGGGCGATCCGGTGCTGATCGAGCAGGGGCGGCACCTGGTGGCGACCTTCCATCCGGAACTGACCACGGACGCCCGCGTGCACTGCCTGTTTCTGGGGAAGCTATGATTCCAGCCGGCAAGCAGCGTGTGTTGTTCGTCTGTATCGGCAATGCCTGCCGCAGCCAGATGGCGGAGGGCTTCGCGCGGACTCTCGGCAGCGACGTGATGATTCCGGCCAGCGCAGGCCTGGCGCCGGCGGCGGTGGTGGCGCCGGATACCATCCGCGCGATGGACGCGAGGAATATCGATCTGCGGGATCATTTTCCGAAAAGTCTGCGGCAGTTGGGCCGGGCGGAGTTCGACCTGGTGATCAATATGACCGGCTTCTTCCTGCCGAAGGAATTCAAGGGGCGGATTGTGGATTGGGAAGTGGCCGATCCGGTGTTCATGGAATATGCGGAACATTGCGAGATTCGGGACGCTATCGAACAACTGGTGATGACGCTGGTTTTGGAACTGCGCGCGGCGCCACGCACGCAATTCCGCGGGCAGGGTTCGGGCCGGCTGGAACTCTGAGGTCCCGCGCGGTTGCCCAATTGCGCATAAGATGTAGAAGAAACGGAGACGCCGATGAATCGATTCCACCGAGGTCTAAAGGCTTCTGGAGTGTTCCTGCCTTTATTGATCTGCCTTGCCGCGTCCGGCCAGGAGCCGCGGCTCACGCCGGGGGTCAACCCGGCCCATGCCATCCTGGCGACGGGGTCGGTGGCGCCCGATTTCTCATTGCCGGGAATCGATGGCAAGATACACCAGTTGAGCGAGTACAAGGACAGCCGGCTGCTGATGGTGATGTTCATCTGCAACCACTGCCCCACTTCGCAGCTCTACGAGGGCCGCATGAAGAAGCTCGTGGAGGACTACCGGAACCAGAGTGTGGCCTTCGTGGCCATCCAGCCGAACGATCCCAAGGCTGTGCAACTCGCCGAACTGGGCTACACGGATGTCAGCGATAGCCTGGACGAAATGAAGATCCGCGCCGCATACCGGCACTTCAATTTCCCGTACCTCTACGATGGCGAAACTCAGGCAGTGACGCAGGCGTATGGCGCGCAGGCGACGCCCCACGTCTTCCTCTTCGATGCGGCACGAAAGCTGCGCTACGAAGGGCGGATCGATAATGCGCAGCGCGAATCCCTGGTCAAGATTCAGGACGCTCGCGCGGCGCTGGACGCCCTCCTGGCGGGCAGGCCGGTAAACGCGCCCCACACCCCCGCGTTCGGCTGCTCCACCAAGTGGAAGTCGAAGATCGATGGCCAGTTGCAGGAGATGAAAAAGATCGAGGCCGAGCCGGTAAAGCTGGAAATGGTGACGGCCGGCGAACTTCAGAAGCTGCGCACCAACCCAACCGGCAAGGTGCTGCTGATTAACTTTTGGGCTACATGGTGCGGACCCTGCATCACGGAATTCCCGGCCCTGCAGGAGACCTGGCGCATGTACCGCCGCCGGGATTTTGACCTGGTGACCGTGGCCACCAACTATCCCGATGAAAAGGTTGGCGTGATGAAGACGCTTCAGGCGCAGCACGCATCCAGCACCAACCTGCTGTTCGCCTCCGAGGACACCTACGCCATGCAGGCGGCTTTCGACGCCAAATGGGATGGCGGCGTCCCGTTCACCATGGTCATCGCGCCGGGCGGGAAAGTGCTGTACCAGGCACAGGGCGAGGTGGATATCCTGGCGATGCGGCGCGCTATTCAGGCGAATCTGGAAAACGAAACTTACGTGGGGCACCCGCTGTATTGGGCGAAGCAATGATTCGAAGTCTGGAGATCGCCAAGCAGGAGGCAGTATACATGCAGTGCCGTCATACTCGCAGGCAATGGCTTTCCACCACCGCGAGCGCCCTCTCCGGCGCCTGGCTGGCCGGTGGGCCGCTGGCCCGCGCCGCGGAGGCGCCCACTGCCCCAGTGGCCGTCTCCCGGTGCAAAACCTATAATCCCAGCGAGTTGCTGCCTGCGCTCGCAACCATGTTTGACCAATTGGGCGGATTGGGCCGCCTGGTCAAGGGCAAAACCGTCGCCATCAAAATCAATCTGACCGGCGCAGTGACCTACCGGTTAGGCTACCTTCCGCTCGAGGACACGCACTATACCAACCCGTACGCGATCGCCGCCGTGGTGCACCTCATGGGCAAAGCGGGCGCTCGCCGCATACGCATTCTGGAAAGTCCCTGGTCCACCGCCGATCCGGTGGAGGAATACGTGATGAAGGCCAATTGGGAGCCGCGCGACATCCTGGGCGCCGCCCAGAATGTGGAGTTCGAAAACACCAACTATCTGGGACGGGCCAGGAAATACTCGCGCATGGTGGTGCCGTATGGCGGCTATATCTATCCGGCTTTCGATCTGAACCACTCCTACGAAGACTGCGATGTCTTCGTCAGCCTGGCCAAGATGAAGGAGCATGCCACGGCGGGAATCACGCTCTCCATGAAGAACTGCTTCGGCCTGACGCCGGCCACCGTCTACGGCAGCGGAGCCGGCGTCGACGAGCCTTCGGTGATCCCCAACGGTGGCCGTAGTATGGTCCACACGGGCAATCGCCAACCCTCCAAGAGCGCGCCTCCGGAGAAAGATCCGACCTCGCCCAGGCAGGACACCTACCGCGTACCGCGCACCGTGGTGGACCTGATTTCGGCGCGGCCCATTCACCTGGCCATTGTGGAAGGCGTCAAGACAATGACTGGAGGCGAAGGTCCGTGGATCCGCGAGGACCTGAAGCCTGCCGCGCCCGGTGTGATGGTCGCCGGAACCAACCCCGTGAACACCGACGCGGTATCCATGGCCCTGATGGGTTTCGACCCGATGGCGGACCGCGGCACGCCACCGTTTGAACGTTGCGACAGCACTCTGAAACTGGCTGAAGACGTGGGACTTGGTACGCGCGACCTGAAGCGCATCGAGGTTGTCGGCACGCCGATCGCGCAGGCCATCTTCGATTTCGCTCGGATCCGCAGGCAGCGGCGCAGCGTCCCACCGCCTCAATTCGGAATCCGTGGTTAATCTCCGTGGCCAATCTATGAACAAGTACCTTCTCCCGCTCCTCTCTGGCGCACTCCTCGTGCCCGCCGGCGCGCCTGGCCAGTTAGTCGAGCAGTTCGCTCCGCCGCGGGCCAACTGTTGCCTGCCGGCCACCGCCAAAAGTCTTGCCGATCAGTTGCAGGACTGGAATCAACTCGGCCGCTACTACGCCGACAACCAGAGGCTCCAGCAACTGCCAGCCGATCCGGGCCGCGTAGTATTCCTCGGCGATTCCATCACCGACGGTTGGCGGCTCGCCCAGTATTTCCCAGGCAAGCCCTACGTGAACCGCGGCATCGGCGGACAAACCACTCCGCAAATGCTGGTGCGCGTTTTTCCGGATGTAATCGCTCTTAAGCCGGCCGTGCTGCTGGTTTTTGCGGGCACCAACGATATCGCCGCCAACACGGGTCCGTCCACGCTCACCATGATCGAAGATAATCTGCAAGCCATCACCGAACTGGCGCAGGCGCACGGAATCAAGGTGATTCTGTGCTCGGTTACTCCTGTCAGCGATTACACAGCGCGCCCGCAGACGCCGCAGCGCCCGCCGCCGGACATCCTCAAATTGAACGCCTGGTTGCGCGAGTATGCCGCCAGCGCGAACGCTGGGTTTGCGGACTACTATGCCGCCCTGGTGGATGAGACCGGCATGCTGAAACAAGGGTTCTCCGGCGATGGCCTGCATCCCAATGACAGAGGCTACGCGTTGCTTGTCCCGGTCGCCGAGGCGGCGATTGCGAAAGCGCTGCCCTGAGCGGCCCGCTGCGACGCCGGCTGTCTCCGCGCGCCGGTTCCGGCTATCGGGCGCGGCCCTTGAGGATCGCTTCCACCTGTTCGCGCGCGACCGGCAGTTTGTCGATGTTTTCGCGCAGCCACCCGGTGAAATCGGCTTCGATGGCGTCGGTCCAACGCGTATCGATCTGGCCCGCGGTATACTTCTTTTCGCGCAGCCGCTGGTGGCCGAAGCGGTCGCGCAACTGGGTGATCTCGGAGTACTGCACCACTTTCTCGGCAAGCTGCGGCGGGATGAACATGACGCCGCCGTCCCTGCCGAGAACCACGTCGCCCGGCAACACGGTGGCGTGCCCAATGCGGATGGGGATGTTGATCCCGATCATGGTCGAGTTCATCCGGTCGCCCGCCGTGAGGTTGCTCAGGTGGTGCGACGGGTCGTAGAAACGGACGAAGGAAGTGAAATTCTCCAACTCCTTCAGGCCGTTTATGTCGCGCACGGCGCCGTCGTACACAATGCCGTTGCCGCTCCGGGCATAGATCGCGTTGCCCACGTTGTCGCCGATGGACGGGCCATCCTCCTTCAACCCGAAATGATCGCAGACGTAGACATCGCCGGGCTGGAGCATGTCCACCGGCCAGGCATTCTGGCCTCCGATGCGCCCATCGCTCTTTCCCTGCTCCGTGATTACCCGGTGGATATCGGGACGGCCAGGCAGCCACTGCGCGGTCAGCGCGCGGCCCACCAGCACTTTTTCGGGATGGATGACGGTGCCCCAGTTGTCGTCGTACTGGTGGCCGTACGCGGCCTGCTTAATCACCGCCCAGGCCTCCTCCAGGGTGACCGTCCGCATGCGCTTCAGGACTGCATCGGGCACCTTGGGACGCCCGTCGGCGAAGCGCTCCCCTTGCCACTCGGGCGTGTACTTGATGAGCAGCTCGCGGGTGAGAATTCCGGGCTGGGAGAGTGCGGGCAGAGCCAGCAGCAGTGCCCCAATGAGGGTTGGGAGATAGGTTTGGTTCATGGCTATCAGGCTTTTTCAATCACGCTTTTTCAATCACGCTTTCTCGAACCAGGGCGTGCCGGGAACCTGCGCCTTGCGCGCGGCGTCTTCGTTCATTTCCACACCCAGGCCGGCGCGTTCGGGAAGAGCGATGTACCCCTTCTCGATGATCTCGCCCTCTTTGACGAAGTTGCGCCACAGGTCCGGCGAATCGATCCAGTGCCACTCCTGCACCAGGAAATTGGGAATCGCGGCGCCTACGTGGGCGGTCGCCATCATGCCGATGGGCGATGTGACGGCATGCGGGGCCACGGGCACGTAGTAGGTGTGCGCCATGTCGGCGATCTTGCGCGCTTCCAAGAGGCCGCCGCACTTCTGGAAATCGGGCATGATGATGTCGGCGGCGCGCTTCTCCAGAATCTCGCGGAATCCGTGCCGCAAAAAAATGTTCTCGCCGCAGCAGATGGGCGTGCTGGTGGAGGCGCGAATGTCGCGCATGGCGTCGATGTTTTCCGCCGGCACCGGTTCTTCGAGCCATAGCAGCTTGAACTTCTCGACTTCCTTGGCGACGCGCTTGCCGGTGGTGGCGTCGTAGCGTCCGTGCATGTCCACCGCGAGGTCGATGTTCTTCGGGTAATTCTCGCGCGTGAAGGCGATCTTGGCGAGCATGTGATCGATCTCGCCGTTGGATGCGGTCCAGTTGACGCGGTCGAAGCGCGCCGGGTCGGCGGCATCGTCGATATCGATTTTGGTGGCGGTGAAACCCATTTTCTGGATCTCTTGTATGCGCGCCAGGGAGCGTTCGTCGCCGGGCACCATTCGGGCAGCCCCCGAATCGCAGTACACGCGCACGCGGTCCCGCACCTTGCCGCCCATCAGTTGATACACCGGCAGGCCCAGCGCCTTGCCGGCAATGTCCCAGAGCGCGATTTCGACGCCCGTCAAGGCGGTGACGTATTGCCCGGACTGCGCGCCGGCGAAGATGCCCGCGGTGCGGATGCGTTCAAAGGCGGCCTCGATGTTCAAAGGATCCTGGCCAATCAGCAGCCGCCCGAAGGACCGGATCAGCGGCACGTTGCCTTGCGCCGAATCGGTGGATTCGCCCTGGCCGACTAGCCCCGCGTCCGTGTAGATGCGCACGTGGACCTGATAGCCGTGGACGCGGATTTCGGCGGTGCGGATTTCGGTGATCTTCAGTTTGGGCCGCCGGTACGGACTAAGAGCCGCCTGCGCGGCTGCCGAGAGCGATGGCAGTCCCAACATGCCGGCCAGTGGCATGGCCGAGCTTTTCAAGAGAGACCTGCGGCTGATGGGGTTCAAAGGGACCTCCACAGGAAGTGTACTTCAATTTCAATCTCAGATCACGTTCCACACCCCTCTTGCCGCGACAAGGGCGCGCGACCTGGAAGCGATGGGAGGAATCCCGCGTCACACTTCCTCGAAGGCCGTTTGGGGACCGCGTGCGGCACAAGTGCGGAAGGCCATGAATACGCCGCAATCCGGGGCCTGACATGAATTTCCGGCGCAGTTTGCCGGAAATCCACTGTCCGTTGGGATGGGCCTTCGGCCCGCGAAACCCCATGAAAAAAGGTGGGGCATGCTGACGGGCAGTAGAGACCTTGTACTACTATCCATTCGTTTCTTCGCGCGCCGCGACGATTCTGGCGGGGGCACTTCGTCGCAGCACCGTAGCGTAGCCTTCCAGGCTGCCATGCCCCCATTCGTGGGGGCATTCTTCCTCCGCGCCGCCGCGTTACTCCGCCCCGGAGATCGTCCGCG
>Ga0208079_1001132_pt1 | contig 14298 bp, 16 predicted proteins | sample NGESurdeep092012_5_FD_184474 | JGI IMG/M metagenome (GOLD analysis project Ga0208079, IMG submission 184474) | Arctic peat soil microbial communities from Barrow, Alaska - NGEE Surface sample 210-2 deep-092012 (SPAdes) | ecosystem: Environmental > Terrestrial > Soil > Wetlands > Peat ... | reverse complement strand
CATAGCGCGGACTCGGCCCTGTCACAGATCTCGACGATGTCGCACCACATCTTTCACGTGCGCGCTGACGCCCGTCTTCCCGTGCTGGTCGACCTCACATCGGCTCCGGGCCGCACGATGATCTTCACTCGCACCAAGCACGGTGCCAAGAAGCTCTCCAAGCAGCTCAACGCCTCCGGGATCCCGACCGTCGAGCTTCACGGCAACCTCTCCCAGAACGCCCGCACCCGCAATATGGACGCGTTCCAGGCCGGCAAGGCGAGCACCCTGGTCGCCACCGACATCGCGGCTCGCGGTATTCACGTCGACGACGTCAACCTGGTCATCCACGCCGATCCCCCGGTCGAGCACAAGGCGTACCTGCACCGATCCGGTCGCACCGCGCGGGCCGGCGCCGAGGGCATCGTCATCACGCTGATGACCGACGACCAGGTGGCAGACGTCCGCGACCTCACCCGCAAAGCCGGCATCAGGGCGACCACGACACGCCTCGACGCCAACCACCCCCTGCTCAAGCAGCTCGCTCCAGGTGAGCGAACCTTCACCGAGCCCCTCATCCTCGTAGCGGAGGAGGCCAACGCGCCCCGGCGCAATGGTGGCGGTCGTTCCGGTGGCGCACGCTCGGGCGGTGGCCGTCCCAGCGGTGGTCGTGCCGGTGGCGCAGCCACGGGCGGTCGGGCGAATGGCGGCCGAGGAGGAGCGCCCGGCAATAGGACAGGTCGCAGTACGCCCTCAGGCGGTGGGTCGTCACGTGGCGGTGCAACCGGTGGCACCACTCAGCGTTCCTCGGGTGCCAAGCGCAAGTCGTCGCAGGGCGGCGGACGTTCGGGCGGCCAGGGTGGTTCGTCCTCGGTCTACTCGACGTCCTCGTCCCGTGGTGGCGCTGCGGCATTCTCCGCCGGTTCAAGCCTCGGTGGTCGCTGACCACTATCGGGGGCTGCCACAGCCATATGGTGTTCCCCGGTGAACACCCGAGCGACCTCGGCTGGGTCGACATCCGTCAGTGAACGATGCTGCCAGCGGGGTGCTTTGTCGCGGTCCACGAGCAGGGCGCGCACACCCTCGACGAAGTCGACCGAGTCCGCCATCGCGCTGGCCAGGATCAGGTCTTGCTCCAGCACCTGCGCCAGCGTGTCCATCCGGCTGGCCCTGCGGATGGCTTCCAGGGCAATGCAGACGGCCAGTGGCGAGCGGCTCGCCAGAATATCGGCGGCATGTTGGGCGCCGGGCGCGGGATGTGCACGAAGGGCCTGCAGGATGGTGACGGCGTCGTTGCCTGCATAACAGGGGTCGACCCACTCCTGCATTGCGGCAACGGCGCCCAGCGCCTTGGTGCTGCCGATTCCGGCGTCCAGCGACTCACCGGCCGCCAGGCGGCTGATGACCGCAGGGATGTCCTTGCCGGCGATCAGCGCATCGGCCAGGCCACAGCTGATGGCATCCGCGCCGCCGATCGAGAGTCCGGTCATGGCCAGGTGAGTCCCGAGCTCACCGGGCGCGCGGGACAGCAGGAACAGCGAGCCGACGTCAGGGGAGAAGCCGATAGCCGTCTCCGGCATGGCGACCCGCGAGCTCTCGGTGACCAGTCGCAGACTGCCGTGCGCCGAAAGGCCGACCCCGCCGCCCATGACAATGCCGTTCATGAAGGCTACGAAGGGTTTGGGGTAGCCCGCAATGGCGGCGTTCATCCGGTACTCGTGAGCCCAGAACTTCACCGCTTCCCCTGAGCCCGCCATGACGACGGTGCGCAGGGCCCGGACATCGCCACCGGCACACAGACCGCGCTCGCCCGCGCCCTCGATGGAGACCGCGACCACGTCGTCGTCGTGGGCCCAGTCCTGCAGCTGGGCCAGGATCGAGGTCACCATATGGTCGTTGAGGACGTTAAGGACGCGGGGCCGGTGCAGCAGGATGCGCCCACAGCGCCCATCCCGCGCATACAGCACCTCGTCGGACATCCCCGGTCTGGCTACGAACTTCGCGTCTCTCACCTGTGCGATCCTGTCAGAGGCCGACCGGGTGCCTCACCCCGGTTCGGGGGCGAACCTCCAGCGCGAGGAGGTGCTCCTTGGCGGCCAGCCCGCCGGCATAGCCCGTGAGTGCGCCGGAAGCGGCAACCACGCGGTGGCAGGGAAGGACGATGCACAGCGGGTTCGTGCCCAGGGCCGCACCGACGGCCCGAGAAGCCCTGGGGCGCCCGATGTCCCTGGCCAGCGCGCCGTACGTCGTCCGGTGGCCGTAGGCGACCGCCCCCGGCAGATGCCCGAGGACAATGCGCTGGAACGGTGTGGCCAGGACCAGGGCGGTGGGCAGATCGAAGTCCCGTCGCTGCCCGCTCAGGTAGGCATCCAGCTCGCGTCGCGCCTCGTCCAGGGCTCGTGGCAGGCGCAACACCCGAGGCGAGACCTGTCGTGCAAGGCGATGCAGCCACGCGTTCTCGGCGTCGGCGTCCGGCACGAACGCCGACGCGATCAGGGCGCCAGACTCGTTTCTGGCCAACAACATTCTCCCGACGGCGGTGTCCTCAATGACGTAGGAGACGTCCGAGATGGGCAGGTCGGGGAGCACCGCCGGCGCGGTGAACGCTGACAGTTGCGCGGCCACTGTGTGTTCGGTCATCTCAGATCACGTCCTTGGTGGTGGCGAGTCTCAAGGTGGCCAGGGCGTCACTGACCAGACGCCGGCTCATGGTCGGGGTCGTGCCAAGTGCCTTGGCGATGCGTGGATGATCGAGATCTACCACGTACTTCAGGACCACGGCATGGCGTTGGCGCTCCGGCAGATCTGCGACATGGGACCACAGGTCCTCGTCAGGGCGATCCCTGTCCGGTCCCTTCACCAGCGAACGACCTGCGACCTCACCGATGACGACGATGTCCGGCACCGGCACCGGTCGTCGCGCTCGGGAACGATGGACGTCCATCGCACAGTGGGAGGTGATCGTCAGCAGCCAGCCTCGCAGGTTCGTGCTCGAGCGCACTCTCGGATAGGCCGCGAGCGCCTGAGTCCAGGCTTGCTGGGCCACGTCGTCACCGTCGACCGGCCCCGCCAGGGCATGAGCCAGCCGGGAGACGTCGCGCCAATGGGCGTCGACCAGATACTGAAAGGGGGGCAGTGTCACAGGAGTTCAACGTTCCTGGGGGCTGAGGTGTGAGGTCTGCCTTGGAGGGCACGGACCATCCCTTGACCGTATCCCCGGGCATGACGAGGGCTCGTCCGACAGATTCGAGCGGTGGGTGACAGGATGCTGTGGTGCAGGACGTCGTCATGCCTAACCCCGACCGGACTCCGCGGATCATCGCCCACCGAGGTTCCAGCGAGTACCTGCCTGAGCAGACACTCAAGGCGTACGTTCGTGCGATCGCCGAAGGTGCCGATGCCCTCGAGTGTGACGTGCGGCTCACTGCCGACTCGCATCTGGTGTGTGTCCACGACCGCAGGGTTGACCGCACCTCGAACGGCAGGGGCCCGGTCTCCACGCTGGAGCTGGCCACTCTTCAGGGTCTGGACTTTGGCTCCTGGAAGCGGGCTCACAGCGCCGATTTCGAGATGCCGGACGTGGACCGCGAGCGGGACATGCTCCTGACGCTACGTCACCTCATAGACACCGTGTTGAGCTGCGGCCGCGAGGTCGGGCTGGCCATCGAGACCAAGCACCCCACGAGGTATGCCGGTCAGGTGGAGCGTGAGCTGGCGAAGGTGCTCAACGAGTTCGGGCTGGATGGCGCGTATGTGCAGGGGCGACCACATGTCAGCGTCATGTCCACCGCGCAGGTGGCGATGGCCCGGATGCGACAGCTCTGTCCGGAGGTGCCGCTGGTCTACCTCATCAGGGAGTCGGTGCCCCTGAGGTTCCGTGATGGTGGCTTACCCAAGGGGGCGCAGATCGCCGGGCTGGACAAGGCAATCATCCGTCGCTGGCCCAAGACGGTGAAGAGACAGCACGATCGTGGCCATCAGGTTTACGTGTGGACGGTTGACGACGAGGCCGACATCGACCTGTGTCTTGAGCTGGAAGTGGCAGGGATCATCTCAAACCGTCCAGCTTTCGTTCGTGACTATGTCTTCGGCAAGGGCTAATCTCAGTAGCGGCGGGGGGTACGAACGCCGAGACATGAACAACAGAACGCGAACAGCGTGTTGAGCAGGGGGGATGGGTATGTCGGCGCAGACCCTGCGGGTGCCGTGGAAGCTGAGCTCCGGGCGGTTCGCACGCCGTGCGCTGGTCTCGTCGCTGCGTGATCTCGAGGTGGACCAGGGCGTCGTTGATGAGGCTGAGATCGTGATCTCCGAGCTGGTCGGCAACGCGGTTCGTCATGCCAGACCACTGCCGGACGGGATGATCCGGGTGAACTGGACGGTCAGGGCCGGCGTGGTCGAGGTCGAGGTCACCGATGGCGGAGGACCCACTACTCCGCGACCGGCACCGCGATCGTTGTTGGCCGCCAAGGGTCGGGGACTTCGGATCGTTCGGGGCTTTGCCCACGAGTGGGGTGTCCTGGAAGATCGCGGAGGCCGCACAGTCTGGGTCTCGCTCGGCGGCCCGTCTCGTCGTCGAAGTCATTGACCCGCCGACATTGATCCCCTCCGCGACCCGTCCGTCGGGCTCGCGTCGGTCCAGCTGGGCAGTAGGGTTGGCGACCATGGGCAAGGCATCGAGGCGTCGCAGAACGGGCAGCGACAAGGTTCGCGGGAGTCGCACTAGGGATCTTTCGGTGGCACCGGCCCCGTTTGTTGCCAGACCCTTTCAGGGCCTGACCGGCGAGACCGACTGGGTGGCGATCCGAGAGGTCGTTCCGGCGGCTACCGCAACCGTGACCTTCGCGGATGGCGCAGTTGCCGTCGATGGACCCCAGAACGCAACAGTGGCAACGGTTCTGCCGCTCGGCTGGTCAGGTCTGCGACGCGCCGACGGCGCGGTGATGGTGGCGCTCCAGTCCGGCTCGAGCACGGGTGACGCCAGCCGTGATGTGGCCCAGGTGCTGCTGGCCACCGCGGCCGCCGAGGCCGGCATGCCATTGCCGAATGCGCCACTGGCCACCGAGGCCACGCCCCGACTTCAGGACGTCCTGGATCCGGCGGCCCCTTTCGAGGTCACGGTGCACCAGGGATTCGACTTCTGGGTGCCGGACACCGGCGACCTGGATGACGAAGGCAGGGAGTCCCTGGAGCACGCGAACGCTGCGGTGATCCCGACGACCAAGCTGGAGTCCTCCCCGGCGGCGTACTGGTGCCGGGTCGGCGAACGCAGCTACCTGCGTTGGGTGCTACCCCACAACGAGGATGCCGCGACCGACGCTCTTGCCCGGCTGCACGCGGCGTCGGCCACGTCCTTGGGCGAGGGCACCCGGCTGCTCGGTGCCTTCCGGGCGTGCGGCCTGCTGGTCCCGGTCTGGGACCTCGATCCGAGCTTGGCCGGCGCAGACTACGAGGACGCGTTGGCGCAGCTGGCCATTCGCCTCGATGAGGCCTTGGCGCAAAGCGGTGCCTTGAGCGCTGAGGAACGGCGGGCCCGTTCGGGCCTGTTGAGTCGCCAGGTCACCCTGCGCTGAGACCGGACGCCATGGATCCGACGACGACGGTCATCTCGGTCGCGGCGATCATCGCGGCCAAGGATGAAGCCGTCCGGATCCTGCCAACGATCTCCGCGGTACGCCGGATCGACGGCGTCGACCTTGTGATCGTCGTGGATGACGGTAGTTCCGATGCCACCGCGCGGTTGGCGGGTGAGGCCGGCGCAGTCGTGGTCAGCCATCCGCGCAACCGGGGCAAGGCTGCGGCCATGGCCACCGGCGCCAGGGCTGCCGCCGATCTGGACCTGCGTGACCCACCGGTCTGCGGGCGCGCTCGTGAGCTGTTGTTCATTGACGCCGACCTGGGGGACAGCGCCGCCAACATGGCAGTGCTGGTCGCGCCGGTCGCCTCCGGAGAGGCTGACATGACCATCGCGGTCCTGCCGCCACAGCAGGAATCTGGCGGTGGCCATGGGTTTGTGGTGCGGTTGGCGCGCAATGGTATTGAGCGCCTTGCCGGCTGGACGCCGACCCAGCCGCTGTCGGGAATGCGATGTCTGTCCCGCGAGGCTTTTGAGGCCGCTTCCCCTCTGGCACCTGGCTGGGGCGTTGAGGTCGGGCTCACCATCGACGTTCTCGGGGCCGGTTTCCGAGTGCTGGAGGTTCCCTGCGACCTGCAGCACCGGGTCTCCGGCTCTGACTGGACAGGTCAGGTCCACCGCGCCAGGCAGTATCGCGACGTCTGGCTTGCGCTCGCCGTTCGGCGACTCCGTGCCCTGCACATGGGTCGCCGGGTTTGGGCACCGCAGAGAACCAGAGGCCGACATTAGGTTCTCTCGCGCCGACCGGTCGCTCGGATGGCTTCGCGCCGCCGCGTTGGTCCTCTCGTTCGCCCTGCTCCTGCTGGTGGCGGCGGCCGGCCCCTCGGCGGCGAAACCCGGCCTCGGCCCTCGTGGCTGGGCTCCGGGGGACCTGCCCATCACCTTGTCGTCGGCCGTGGTCACGGCGGTCCTGTGGACGGCGTACCTGCTGGGGGCCTTGGCGGTGGCCTTGGGGCTGCGGCGCGGCGGCGGCAGCGGTCAGTCCGGGGTCAGGCGCGGGGGCCGGCTGGGTTGGCTGCGGGTCCACCCCTGGCTCTGGCCCGTGGCGTTGGGTGCTCTCGTGTTGGTGACCGCGCCGATCGGATCCGCAGACCACATCAACTACGCGGCCTATGGGCGGATCGCCGCGCAAGGGGGCGATCCGTATCTCGTCGCGCCCATCACCTGGGCCGGGGGGCTCGACCCCGTGACCAGTGCCGTCGAGCCCCCCTGGACGATGACACCGAGCGTCTACGGCCCCTTTGGAACGGCGCTGCAGACCCTGAGCTCCCTGGTCGGGCGTGACAACCTTCGTGAGACCGTCTGGGTCTGGCAGCTGCTCATCGTGGCAGCCTGGCTGATGGTGCGGTTCCTGCTGCGTCGTGCGGCCGTCGATGACCAGGCCCGGGGACGGGTTGACCTGTTGTGGACGGCCAACCCTCTCGTTTTCGGCGTTGCGGTTCTGGGTGCGCACGTCGATCTCATCGCGACGGCTCTTGCTCTGGCCGCGCTGTTCCTCGCGGCGCGTCGGCCCTGGATCGCAGGCCTGGTGCTCGGAGCGACGGTAAGCACCAAGATCACCTATGGCATCGTGGCGCTGGCGATCCTGTGGTCCTGGCGGTCCCTGGTCCGTAAGGACCTGGTCCGCAACGTGATAGCGCTCGCCGCCTCGTCCCTGGCTGTCTTCGTGTCGCTGCACCTCTGGGCGGGGCCTCATGTCTTCGAGCAGCTGCAGAAGGCCAGCAAGGGGGTCTCCCTGGCGACAGCCTGGCGCCCGGTCGTCAACTTGCTGTCTGACGTGATGTCACTAGGTGCGGCCCGCACGGTAGTTTCCGCGGCCTCCGCCGTCGCGGTCCTCGTGCTGGTATGGGTGCTGTCGCGGCTCGTGCGTTCCCGTCCAAGCACGCGACAGAACTCGCCTAGCCAGGAGATCCCGACCGCGCAGACGACGCAGTCGGCCATGACCGCAACGTTCGTGCTCGCCACGGCATACGCTCTCGGCGCTCCCTACGCGCTGCCCTGGTACGACATGCTCACCTGGGCCACCCTCCCGCTGATGGTAGGTACGGCCCTGGACGGGATCCTGCTGGCGCGGCTGACGGTGATGGCCATGGCCTATGTCCCGGGCCGCGTGGTCGCCATGAGCTCTGACGTCGATTCGCTGACCTTGGGTTTTCGCAAGATCGTGGGTCCGCTGGCAGCGTGGCTTGTGTGGCTGGCTATCGCCGGTGTCGCGAGGCGCGGGTCGTCGCAACAGGTCTCGCAGCCCTCTCGTCCTCCAGCGTCCTGAGAGCGACCGCGATCACCAGCGGACAGGCCAGCGTGGCTCCGACGGGCGGGATCGCTGCCCCGGAGTCATTGAGCGCAGCGCCGATCACCCACATGACCACGATGGCGATGAGTCCCGTCCGAAGGAGCTGAAAGCGCGCGAAGGGCCGGCGAAGTGGTGCCGCTGCCCACCAGTTCGGTCGGGCGAGGATGTAGGCGAATAGGACCAGTACGACCGGGATGAGCAGCGACAGGGGGTTGGCGAACAGGAGCGTGGTGTTCTGTCCGAGCTTGCGGACGATGATGTCCCAGGCGCCTCCGTCGAGCATGGTCTGCACGAATCTGCCCAGGTGCGAACGGGACTCGGCCGGACGGAGCCAGTCCAGCAGGCCCAGCAGGACGAGGAACGCGCCGACCCCGCCCCCGATGGCCAACCCACGGAGCCAGGTCAGCCTGATCTGCAGAATCGCCATGACCAGGAGGATCACGGCCGGCAGCAGTGCCGGCGGCCCGCCGAGGTCGCTACCCAGCGATGGCCAGGCATCAACGATGACGGCGCCCAGCCCAATGGCGGCCACCGCCGCGGCGGCGTAGCGGGGCTGCCCGATGGTGACGAGGTGGTTGCCCACGGCGGTGCAGAGCAGCAGCGTTGCCGTGGCGAACAATGCGAAAGTCACATTGCCCATCCCGTAGAACCTGCCTCCAATGACCGGCTGCAGGCCCATCAGCGAGGAGAGCTGCAGCCGCGACCCGGTCATCACGTCCAGCGTCAGAACCGCCAAGGTGGTGACGCAGACCACGCCCATAGGCCCGAACGGCCGCCGGTGCCACGGTCCCAGGAGAGCCAGCACCGAGATTGGTCCCGCGAAGAGTGCAACGGAGGCGACGAGACCGACCATGGGAACCGAGAAGCGCCACCACGGCAGGAGGTTGGCCAGGAACGTAGACGCGGGGACGGTCGCGGCAATGATGGCCACCCGGCGAGTGTCCAGCAGGATCTGCAGGCGCTGCCGCTCAGTGCCCCACCCGCGTTTCCAGAGCATCGCCGCGCTCAGATACAGCACCAGCTGGAGTAGGGCCCACCCGTAGAAGAACGGTTCGACCAGGCCATGGACGTTGTGAGAGGCCTGGTCGTAGTCGAGCAGGGCTCGAAGACGCTGGTCGGCCGAATGATCGGAGATCGTGTCTGCGGGGACGAACTGAATTGGGGTGCCGCCCAGGTTCGACGGTTGCGGGATGCCCAGATGCTGGAGAATGGTCGGGGTCAGATCCGTGAGCTGCACCAGCCCTGGCTGTCGGGTCGAGCTCGACTCGAGTGTTCCTCCTCCGAAGTGCGGTCCGGTGATGGCAATCATTCGCAAGCGTTCGGTGGCTCCCGCGTCGGCGAGGCTGGCCAACACGACATCCGCCCCGGCAGGTGCGACCTTGAGTACAGCGGCAACCCGGGCGTCGACGACCGCGACCTGCTGGGCCCGCGTGGTCGTTGGTCGTATCTCATCCTTGGGGTTCACATCGGCCGGATCGCGAATTGGGCCGACGTCGATCAGCGTCAAGGGGCAGGTGGCCAGAGCTGACAGCAGTGTTGATTCGTCGTACTGCTGGTAGCGGACCACCATCCCGCTGGCTCGGGCCGCGCCCAGTGCGGCGCCGGGGCCAACCGCCTGGACGCACTTGCCGTGACTGGCAATCTGGTCGCCGAGCAGACCAAGAGAGGCATCGAACCTGCTGCCACCTGCGGCTGCGCGGTACTCACTCCAGTGAGGCACTTTGCCGGGGGTCATCTGTGCGGGCAGCGCCCTACACGGGGGCTTGATGCCATCGCCTTCGCCGAACGAGTCGCCGGCTTGCTCTCCGGCAGAGAGGGTCAGCCAGCCGTCCACTGGGCAGGTGTTGGCGTGAATCGAGCGGACCGTCAGAGCCGCGGTCGCGCCGTCCCGCAGCAATGACCACAACGTGGGCGTGGTCTGTGGTGAGACGTCACTCCACGACAGCCCCCCGGTGCCGATGACCACTATGGATCCGCCGACCTTCTTGCTCGACGCCGTGGGGGAAGCGCGCGGCGATGCCATGATGAAGGAGCCGATCACCACACTGGCCAGCACCACGGCAGCGGCGGCTGTGGCGAGCAGCTGGCGTCGGGTCACGAGTGCAAGGCTACTGGGGTGGTTCAGTACCGGATTGCGACGTTGGCGACCTGCATCAGGGACAGGATCGCGAGGAGCAGGCACACGCCACCGCCGATCCGTCGAATGGTGGCCAGCTTGATCCACCTGAGCAGGGTTCGACCCAGCACCGCGCCCAGTGCCGACACCGTGGCAAGGGCAAGGAACGCACCGACTGCCACCGATACCCGGTCCTGGTACTTCACGACCAGCCCCGCGGTGAGAAGCTGCGAGAGATCGCCCCACTCGGCCATGAAGAGCACCAGGAAGCTGGTCCCGACAACCTGCCAACCGTGGATACCTGCCTTGGCCTTCGCCTCGAACTCGTGCTCGGTCTCGGCCTCCTCGACGTCGGCCTTGCCTGCCCCGCGGATCAGGATGAGACCGCCGACCATGAACATCAGTGCGGCGAAGATCTCGACCGGCATCCGTGGCAGCTCACCGATCAGGCCGCCCAGCGTCACTGCCACCACGGTCTGCACCAGAAAGGCCACGCTCACCCCGATCCAGACTGGCAGCGGCTTGTATCGCGTGGCCAGGACCAGAGTCGCGATGAACGTCTTGTCGGGCAGCTCAATCGGGAGAATCAGGAGGAAGGCAGTGGCGACAACGACAAGGCTCATGGTGCGCCCAGCCTAACGAGCAGCATTACGGGCGGCGCCACCTTGGATCCGGGCGACGATCAGGGCGTCCAGTCGCCCTGGCCTGCTCACTTCCCGAACGACTTGCCCGTCTCGAGCAGGGTCTTCAGATCGCTGAGGACCCACGCGTGGCGGCCGCCCGCGCCTGAGCCTTCGAACGTGCCTCCGAGAATGCCCGCCAGTCTGGGGGCGCCCTCGAGCTCGTGCGTGAGAGCCAGTGATCAGAGCCCGTCCTGGCCCTCACGGATCTCGTGAGTGATCCGGGTGGCCGGCTCCGCTGCCACATCAGGGTCCATCAGCATGTGAGATGTCGTGACGAGTTTTCGAGGCGGGTCGGCTTCCATGACCTCTCCGTCGATGATCACTTCCGGGGGATCGTTTCCCTGCGCGGCGCTCGCCGCCATGAATGGCTCGGTGGCGCGGACCTTGAAGGCGCCGCCCGGGCGCAGGTCGTAGTCGACCAGGCCGGCGTGGCCGCAGCGTTCAGCCCATTCAGGCTGGGTGAGGCCATCCCGGATCGCCTGCGGTGTGGCCCTGATGTAGATGCGGTCGACCTGGGTTGTCGATGAGGCATCTGCGGTGATGGTCATGGCTCCTTCTCCAGCTCTGTCTTGAGATCTGCGAGCGCCGCGACATGGCGCTCGGCGTACTTGTCGATCCACCGGTCGTGGATCAGTCGAATCGGCACCGGGTTAAGGAAGTGCAGCTTCTGCCTGCCTGATCTGCGGGTGACCACAAGGCCTGCATTCTCCAGCAGACGTAGGTGCTTCATTACCCCGAAGCGTGACATCTGCACGTCGGCCTCGAGCTGGGACAGGGTGCGGCCGTCGCGTTCGAACAGCCGGTCCAGCAGGAATCGCCGGGTCGGGTCGGCGAGCGCCTTGAACACCAGGTCATCATCGGTCACCCGAAACAGTTAAGTGACCAAAAGGTCACCCGTCAAGACGTGACCTAACGTGCGGTCTGTGCTCTTTGAAGAGGTTGCGCAGGTGCTTGACGCCCTTGACGACTCGGGCGTGCGTCACTGGGTCGGCGGTGGCTGGGGGTAGCAGTACTGGTTGGCCGGCAGACCAGCGAGTATCGGGATCTTGATCTCGCAGTCAACGTTGACGACCTGCAGACCTGCTTTCAGACGCTCAGCGATCTCGGGTAGGCAACCCAGAGCGACTGGCTGTCCGTACGGATCGAGCTGAGAGCCCCGGCAATCGCTGGGTGGACGTGCATCCCGTGAAGCTGGACGACAACGGTCACGGGATCCAGTCCGGGCTGGACGGTGCCCATGTCGACTGCCCGCCGAGCGCGTTCACCACCGGCACGCTGAACGGCCGTCGGATCGACTGCCTGTCGGTCCAGCAGCAACGGGACTTCCACGAGGACCGCGAACATCAGCGCAAGGACACTCACGACCTGGTTCGGCTGGACGCCGTGGACAGGTCAGTCAAGATCCCGAAAAGGCCCGAGATGCCCGAGACCATCAACGCCGGCCCGATCACGCTGCAGCGGTGGACGGTTGACCGCGCCGACGACCTCGATAGGCGATCAACCAGTCGCTTCCTGAGCTGATGCCGTTCATGGCCTGGGCGAGCGCAGAGCACGATCTTGAAGCCACGACCAGCTACCTCGTGCAGTCGCGCAGCGAATGGGACAGCGGTGAGAACTTCGGCTACGCCATGCTCACGCGCCGGGACGATGTCGTGGGTGCGTGCACTCTCGTGTCGGGTCGGGGACCGGACGTGTTCGAGATCGGCTACTGGGTTCACAGCGCTTACGCCGGCAAGGGCTACGCCATGGTCGCCGTGTCGGCCCTGGCCGAAGCTGGTCTGGGCCAGCCCGGGATCGATCGTGTCGAGATCCGCCACGACGTCGACAACCGGGCATCCGGACGGGTCGCGGCGAAGGCGGGCTCTCACGAGGTCGGTTCCCTCAAGGCAAGCAAGATGGCGCCCGGCGACTCCGGTACCCACCTCGTGTGAATGCGTCGCGGTCCACATCGGGCGTAACCAGCCATCCGCACTGCGGCCACGCGGCCTGGCGCCGGAACACTTGCGCACCAAAGGGCCCACTGGTCAAACGCTGCTGTCGTGGATCTGAGCCCGAGCCCCAGTTCGAAGCTGGTCGTGGACGCGCTGGGTGTTGTGGTTCTGGCCCTCGTGATCGCCGTGACTGCTCACCCGCGCCTGGCCGGAGTTCAGACCCGCTATCGCATACTGTGGGCCCGCGGCGAAAAGGATGTGGTTGCGGTTCTCGCGGACTGCTGCGGCGAGATCACCCAGCCGTACGGAGATGTTGGGAGGGTCCGAGCACAGCTCTCCCGGATCGTCGGCGATGTCGAACAGAGCCTGCCTCATGTTTCCGTACACCGATACGACGCCTTAAGCGACATGGGTGGCCGGCTCCCCTTCTCTGCGGCGATCATCGACGACCGGGCAGACGGGCTGGTTGTCAGCTCGATCCATGCGCGCGGTGAGTCTTGCACGTATGCCCAGGGGGTCGTCGAGGGTGGCAGCGAAGTCACGCAGTTACCCGAGGAGCGGCAGGCGATCGCCGCCGTCCGAACCGGAAAGGACGCCTCAAGAGCATGCGATACGGATTCCTGGGTCCCACAGGCACATTCACCGAGATGGCGCTTCGTCAATGCTCCCAGCTCGCCGACGACGCCGAACGCATCCCGTTCGTCTCCGTCGACGCCGCGCTCGCGGCCCTGCGAGCAGCCGATCTCGACGCCGCGATGGTGCCGATCGAGAACTCCGTGGAGGGTGGGGTAAGCACCACCCTGGATGCTCTGGTCAGTGGGGACCCGCTCGTGGTGGTCGCCGAGCAGGTGGTCCCGATCACCTTTGTCCTCGCCGCGCCCGCCGGTATCGCGCTCGCCGACATCCGCACCGTGTCCACCCATCCGCACGCGTGGGCCCAGGTGCGCGCTTGGATGGGGGTACACCTTCCCGAGGTGCAGTACCTGCCCGGCGCCTCAACGGCAGCCTCGGCCGCAGGGCTGGCAGGTGAGCAGCCGGCATACCAGGGCGCGGTCTGTGCGCCGGTGGCCGCGGCCAACCACGGGCTCACGGTCCTGCAGGAGGACATCGGCGACAACAGCGGGGCTGTGACCCGGTTCGTGCTCGTCGCCCGGCCCGGTCAGCTGCCCGCGCCGACCGGGGCCGACAAGACCTCGGTCGTGCTGTTCCAGCGCGAAGACCACCCTGGTGGACTGCTCGAGCTACTCGAGCAGTTCGCTACCCGTGGCATCAACCTGACCCGGATCGAGTCCCGCCCCGACGGGGGCCGGCTCGGGGACTATTGCTTCTCGATCGACTGCGAGGGGCACGTCAACGGCGAGAGGGTCGGTGAAATGCTGATGGGGCTGCAACGAGTCTGCACTCAGGTGCGCTTCCTGGGGTCCTATCCGCGGGCCGACGGTGTTGAGGCGCACGTCGTGCCTGGCACCGGTGACAGGGAGTTCTTCGAGGCCCGGGCCTGGCTGAGAGGTCTGCGTAACCCCTGGGCCTGACGTAAGACCGAAAACCTCGGGCCGAGGCCCTGGGGGCGCAGGTCAGCCCACCCGGACGACCAGCGCAAGGGGGTCCACGGTGGCGGAGAGGGCGCGGGCCCGGCCGACGGTATCGCCGTCAATCTGGAC
>Ga0208079_1001131_pt1 | contig 14305 bp, 12 predicted proteins | sample NGESurdeep092012_5_FD_184474 | JGI IMG/M metagenome (GOLD analysis project Ga0208079, IMG submission 184474) | Arctic peat soil microbial communities from Barrow, Alaska - NGEE Surface sample 210-2 deep-092012 (SPAdes) | ecosystem: Environmental > Terrestrial > Soil > Wetlands > Peat ... | reverse complement strand
AAAGCTAAGATGAAAAGATGTGTATAGAGGGTAGTTAGACAGAAGGGAAGGGGTTGGGGGATGGGTTCCTATGGGTTGAGAGAAGGGAACAAGGGGAGTGTTCATTACATCAGAATAAAGGAATCCCCATTCTGATCATCTTTTTCTCTTAAAGAACTTTTTGAGCAATTCCTTGCACTCTTCCTCCAGTACCCCTAATACAACACTCGTTTTTGGATGAAGCAATTTATCCGATATTGTACTATATCCTTTTTTTTCATCAGAAGCTCCGAACACAAGAGCCTCAGCCTGGCTCCATCCTAATGCAGCAGCACACATTGCACAGGGTTCAAGCGTTACATAAATTGTACAATCAGTCAGATATTTACCTCCCAGCCAGTTGGTGGCAGCGGTAATCGCCTGCATTTCGGCATGAGCTGTAGGATCCTTCAAAGTTTCGGTAAGATTATGGGCCCTGGCTATAATAATATCCTTACATACGACTACAGCGCCTACCGGAACCTCTTGTTTATCAAATGCTTTATGGGCCTCAGCAAGTGCTGCCCTCATACATTCTTCGTTGCTTAAAGCCATCCAGATGAATTTGAGCTCTAAAAGTATGAAGAAAACATGGCATACTCTTTTATATATCTAATATCTTTTTAAATGACAGATCAGGTTATTGTCGGGATCGTAAACTTAAATTCGCTCCCCTTTCCATCCCTGCTATCTACCCAGATCTTGCCACCATGTTTTTCTACAAATTCCTTGCAGAGCAACAGTCCCAAAGTAGTTCCTTTTTCTTCTGCTGAACCTAATGTGGTTTGAATATCTGAAGTATTAAACATCTTTCTTAAGTAATCGGGAGTAGTTTCAGTTCCATTATCTAATACTGATATCGTTACATGTCCCTCTGTTTGTTGTGCTGAAATATCAATTTGTCCATCGTTCTTTGTAACCTTTATCGCATTCGAAACAAGATTTCTCAATATTGTTTTAAACATAAAAATATCAGCCTGAACAACAATATTTTCAGCTGCTAGATGATTTATCCTGATATTTTTTTCATCAGCGTGCTGCTTGAGAACTGAAACAGCATCGTGACTGATTTTTTTGAAATTCAGTTTTTGGGGTTCGAATGTGATTTTCCCCTGGTTCATTTTGGTCCATTGAAGCATATTATCGAGCAGACTATATAGATTTGTAGCTGATTTGCTCATCATAACAGCCATCTTTTGAATTTCTTTGAGAGGTAAAGTATCGAGTTCCTCAGCCATCAATTTTGCAAAGTTATTGAACAAACTGAACGGGGTGTAAAGATACTGTGCAATGATGGAATAGAATTTGTCTTTATCAGCACTTATCCGGAGTAATTCTTTTTCGTATCGTTTTATTTCTGTAGTATCTCTGAAAACAACGCAGAATAAGTTATATCCTTCAAATTCAATTGGGAAAATAGTATTTTGAAGATTTATTAGATTTTCAGAGTTTGATTTAATTATTTCAAAATCTAAAATTTGATTGAAAATTTCGGGTGTTTGCCGTGTTAATATACCATTTATTGTCTTTTCAATCTGGGGCCGGTCTCTTAGTTTAGGAGGCGTCATTTGATATCGAAAATCTACGATACTTTTATTTAAAATGTCATTGGCATTTATTCCGCAAATTTTTTCTGCTCCTTTGTTCCAGATAATTATATTCCCCTGCTCATCAAATACAATAATTCCATCATTAATCTGGTTAATTATTTCCCTGAATTTTGTTTCACTTTCTTTAAGCGCCAATTCTGCTTTTTTTCGCTTGGAAACATTTCTGGCCATACTTGCACATCCAATAATTTCATCCTTTTCATTTATAATAGGATTAAAAAAAACTTCGTAATAGTCAATATTTGTATCTCCAAATGATTGTATAACAGAATGAGATTTTCCAATTAGCGCCTTATCAATATTCTCTTTTAACAATCTTTTGTCATCGGATGAAGAAATACAATCCAGAAAATTCATCCCTATTTGAATATCAACATTATATGCAAACTTCATAGCATCACTGTGAGCTTTATTAAAATATAAATAGTAATAATTAGGGTCGATTGAAAAAATTATTGTGTCTTTCTGACTCTCTATGCTGGATTTCAGTAATAACTGCGATTCTAACAGTGCTGCTTCTGCATGTTTCCGTTCGGTGAGGTCAATTACATTTGCTAACCAGAATGTCTCATTTTTTTTCTGAATAAAAGAGGAAATAATCACGTTTACCGGAATTAATTTGCCTGTTTTGTTACAAAAAATCAAGTCAAATCCTTCTTTTGGGACATTATTATTAAGTGTTTTATTTAAAGCATTGTTTATGTTTTCCATATCTTGCTTTGACCAATAAATGTAGGGAGGGGATTTTCCTAAAAGCTCATTTTCATCCCAACCAAACATTTTACAAAACGAATTATTGACGTACACTTGTTTCCCTTTACTATCGACCACCGCAATACCACTGGGTATTGTATTTTCAATCGCTTCTCTGAAGGATAGCTCTTTTTGTAGAGTTGCTACATTGTTATGCGAGATCAAATTACTCACTTCGAGTTCTAATTCTTTTATTCTCTGTTCATATTGATCGTTATCCATCACAAATAGTTATAGTAATTATTTAAAAAACTAAACAACCTTATACTAAGAAAAAGCATTGTATGCTTCCATTAATTCCGTTTATATGTTCTGATACAGAAAATAATACGGTTTAAAGAGAAATATTAAATAGTGAAACAAATGATTATAAAAAGAAATGAAGTATGTTAAGTTTTTAAGATAATCAAATTGAATATTACTGATAAACAGTTCAAATTCAAATTTGTTCTTTAAGAATTTGAAGTGAAAATGAAATGGAAGGATACCTCTTTAATATATTAAACTACTTTAAGACAAAACGGCTCTGCCATTCCATTTCAGAAGGTTAAATATAAATTATTACTTTTGCTGAAACTTAACAATTTTGAAATGTACAGGACAAACACGTGTGGCGAATTAAACATAAATAATGCAGGTCAGGAAACATTACTTTGTGGCTGGGTTCAGAAATCAAGAGATCTGGGAGGGATGACATTTGTTGATCTTCGTGACAGATATGGTATAACCCAGCTCGTATTCAATATGGAAACCAACAGGGATCTTTGTGAGCAGGCCCGCAGGCTTGGTCGCGAATTTGTTGTACAGGTTAAGGGAAAGGTGAGAGAAAGGAGTAACAAGAACCTGAAGATGTTTACAGGTGAGATTGAGATAGATGTTGAAGCGTTTAAAATCCTCAACAGAAGTGAGATTCCTCCTTTTACAATTGAGGAAGAGACGGACGGAGGGGAGGAGCTAAGGATGAAATACCGATACCTCGACCTTAGAAGGGCCACCGTTAAAAATAACATTATACTTCGTCACAGGGTTTCACAGGCAGTGCGAAAATATATGGATTCGATAGGTTTTATCGAGGTGGAAACCCCAGTCCTTATTAAATCAACTCCTGAGGGAGCGCGCGACTTTGTGGTACCTTCAAGAATGCAGCCAGGTACATTCTATGCTTTGCCCCAGTCACCCCAGACCTTAAAGCAACTTCTCATGGTTGCCGGTTTTGATAAATATTTTCAGATCGTTAAGTGTTTCAGGGATGAAGATCTGAGGGCTGACAGACAACCCGAATTTTCACAGATCGATTGTGAAATGTCATTTGTTGAGAGAAATGATATACTCGATACCTTTGAAGGTCTTGCCAAATACCTTTTCAGACAGATAAAAGGTATTGAATTCAGTGAACCGTTTTTGAGACTTCCCTATAAGGAGGCAATGGAAGATTATGGTTCAGATAAGCCTGACCTCCGTTTTGGAATGAAGTTCACCGATCTGTCAGAAAATGTAAAAGGTCATGGTTTTGCTGTATTTGATACCTCAGAATATATAGGTGGAATATGTGCAGAGAACTGTTCGGAATATACCAGGAAACAGCTTGATGAGCTTACCGAATTTGTGAAAAGACCTCAGATTGGAGCAAAAGGATTGATATATTTAAAGCATAACACCGATGGATCTCTGAAATCATCAGTTGACAAGTTCTATTCTCCCGATGATCTGAAAAAGTGGACTGAATTATTGAACGCGAAACCCGGGGATCTTATACTTATACTGGCCGGAGATAAGAAGAAAACACTCCCTGCTCTTTCTGAGTTGAGGCTCGAGATGGGAAACAGACTGGGGTTAAGAACGAAGGACAAGTTCTTCCCATTGTGGGTCGTTGACTTTCCTCTTCTCGAGTGGGATGAGGAATCCGGGAGATTTTACGCTATGCATCATCCCTTCACTTCCCCTGTACCTGAAGATCTTCATCTCATGGAAACAGATCCGGGAAGAGTAAGGGCCAATGCATACGACCTGGTAATAAACGGAGTTGAAATAGGAGGAGGATCAATAAGAATCCACGATGCAGAAGTTCAGAAACTAATGTTCAAGGTTCTTGGATTCAGCAACGAAGAAGCAGAAGAACAATTCGGTTTCCTTCTTAATGCATTCAAGTATGGCGCTCCCCCTCATGGAGGAGTTGCCTTCGGATTTGACAGATGGGTGGCAATGTTCGGAGGACAGGATTCGATCCGTGATTTTATCGCCTTCCCCAAAAACAATTCCGGTCGTGATGTTATGCTGGATACACCTTCACAGATATCAAAAAAACAATTAGACGAACTTCAATTAGTCTTAGGTGCGAAAAAGCAAGAATAAAAAACATTCTTATTTTTTTTCAGAACCATTTATTAATGTTACAAGTATTACGCCATTGGCTCCTCTTGAACCATAAATTGAAGCAGATGCTCCTTTAAGAACCGAGATACTTTCGATCATTGAGGGAGAAATACCATCAACAGTCTCCACAACCATACCGTCAATAACGTATAGAGGCTCGGTACCCGAATTAATTGATGATTGACCCTGTATCTGAACACTGTTCCCTTTTACAATTACACCCGGAGTACCTTTCAATATTTCGTAAATATTTTTGTACGTGGCATATTTACTGCTTCTTCCATCTATTGTGCTGACAGGCGTCAGAAGACTTTTCTGATTTACATTGCCATATCCGACATCTACCTGCTTATCATTCGCCGGCTTATTCTCACTATTTTGTTTTGACAGATCTGGCCCGCCAAGAACAAAGTCTATTTTTGTTCTTCCCTCTATTGGAACGGTACTTATCCCCCTTGTAAATGTAACTATGGTTATTGAGTCAGCGTCGGACCTTACCTTTAATTTATATATACCACAATTGTCGGTAACCGCATTGGTGTTCTTCCCGTCGATAAGGATCAAAGCTCCGATCAGTGGCCTCTGGCGTGCATCTGTCACTATACCTGTAACAAATACTTTCTTGTTGTTTTTTTGTCCTGAAGAAACAGAAACAGTGATAAAAGATACAATTATGAACAGTATGACCTTTATTCTCATTTTAAACAGGTTTGAATGCAGAATGCAAGTTACTCAGTTGAAAAGAAAAAACAAACTAAGCAGGACTTAAAAAAGTTTACCTAACAGGGTTGCAGAAGTACACCTTTCAATCAGCACCCTGACATAATCTCCTTTTTTAAAATCACCTCCGGGAAAAACCACAACTTTGTTCTGCGAAGTCCGTCCGGAAAAGTGATCAGAAGATCTCTTCGAAAATCCTTCTATGAGAACATCAAAGACCATCCCAATATCAGTTTTTTTGGATTTTGTTGAAAGCCTGTTCTGAAGAGATATCATTTCATTTAGTCTTTCCGATTTTACTGAATCGCTCACATCATCTTTAAGTTTTCTTGAGGCCGTGGTTCCTGGTCGTTCACTATACTTGAACATGTAGGCAAAATCGAAACCGACGTTTTCCATTAACGATAGTGATTCTTTATGATCTTCTTCAGTCTCAGTACAAAATCCGGTTATCATATCAGTAGATAAGGAGCAATCTGGTATGATTGAGTGTATTGCTCTGACACGATCGAGATACCATTCCCTGGTATACTCCCGGTTCATAAGTTTCAAAATTCTGCTGCTACCGCTTTGTGCAGGCAGGTGAATGTGTTTGCAAATATTTTTATGCCTGGCTATAGTATGAAGAAGTTCGTCAGAAATATCTTTGGGATGTGAAGTTGAAAACCGAACTCTTAACAGTGGATCGATCAAAGCAACTTTTTCGAGAAGCTTGGGAAATTCCACAACCCCCTTGTCGTAATGCCAGTTATAGGAATCTACATTTTGCCCAAGCAATGTTACCTCCCTGTATCCCATTTCGAACAACTCCTGTACCTCCTTCAGAACAGATCCGGAGTTCCTGCTTCTTTCAGCTCCACGCACATAGGGAACTACACAATATGCGCACATGTTATTGCAACCCCTCATTATCGATACAAACGAAGTAACACCGTTCTTATCCATTCTCACAGGCGAAATATCAGCATACGTCTCTTCCCGCGAGAGCAAAACATTCACTGCTTTGTGACCTGCCTCAGCTTCAGTAACAAGAGACGGGAGTTCTCTGTAAGCATCAGGCCCCACTACAATATCGACAAGCTGATCGGTTTCAATCAGTTTCTCTTTAAGCCTTTCTGCCATACAGCCTATTATCCCTATTTTCAGGTCATTTTTGTTTTTTTTGAGATGACTGATAGCTTTAAGACGGCCCCATATCCTTTGTTCAGCATTATCACGAATTGAACAGGTGTTTATTAAAATCAATCCGGCATCTTTTATATTTTCAGTAGGTTCATAGCCTGCTCCCTTGAGTATTGATACAACAACTTCACTGTCAGCAACATTCATCTGGCAACCGTATGTCTCTATATATACTTTTTTTGACATTACATACACATCTAATATTTAGTAAATGGCTGCAGGCTTCAGGCGACAGGTACTTAATTATGAAACCACCTGTAACCTGACGCCCGATGCCTGATGCATTTATTTGATCGCACAAATCTATAAAGTATGATCGAGGTTTGAAAGAATTATTTAATTTTGCACTCTGTATAACAAAAATCTAGAGTATGTCAGGACATAGCAAGTGGTCAACCATAAAGCGGAAAAAAGGTGCAATCGATGCTAAAAGGGGAAAGAAATTTACCAAAATTATCAAGGAGATAATAATTGCTGCAAAAGAAGGAGGTGGTGACCGGGAATCTAATGCGAGACTCAGGCTTGCTATTCAGAATGCAAAAGGAGCCAATATGCCCAAAGATAATATTGACAGGGCTATTAAAAAGGCTACCAGTGCTGACGCTGAAAGTTTTATCGAAACCTCATTTGAGGGTTATGGGCCGTGCGGAGTTGCAGTGTTTGTTGAGTGTCTGACCGATAACAACAACCGTACAGTTGCCTCGGTAAGATCGTCATTCAATAAGCATGGAGGTAATCTTGGTACAAATGGCTCCCTGACTTTCCTGTTTGAAAGGAAAGGGATCTTTACCATAAAAAATGAAGGACTGAAACTCGATGATGTCGAACTTGAAATGATTGATGCCGGTGCAGAAGAATTTGAGGTTGATGGTGATATGCTTACTGTTACCTGTGCCAAAGAGGATTTTGGGAGTGTGAACAGGAAGCTGAATGAGCTTGGAATAGAACCTGAAGAAGCGGGACTGAAAAGAATCCCGAACGATTCCAAAAAACTCGATCTCGATTCTGCAAGAAAAGTCCTCAGACTTATAGATACACTTGAAGATGACGATGATATCCAGTTTGTGTATCATAATCTTGAAATGACCGACGAGCTGGCAGCAGAACTGGGATAGAAATTTTTTTGCTAACTTTGCAGAATGATCAGAAGATCTTTTTTGATAATTATTATTCTGGGTTTTTCAACCTTGATTGTGTGCTCGCAGACAATCACCAGTTCATCAGATCTTTTTAAGAAAAAGACTGACAACCCAAAGGCCGGACAACTTAATATAATCCAGGATCCGGCATTGGACACACTGATGAGCAGATATATTCTGGCTAATGAGATTCAGGAGCAAAAGAATGGTTATTCCGGAATTGAGGGTTTCAGGATACAGATATACAACAGTTCTAACAGAAATGCGAGGGAAGAATCGGCGAAGGTCAGAGCTGATTTTATGAACCAGTTCCCCGACATTATTTCATATCTGATATTTGCCGAACCCGGGTATTATAAAGTAAGGGTAGGCAACTTCAGATCAAGAACAGAAGCAACACGACTATATCTGATTATAAGCAAGAAGTTTCCTAATGCAGATCTCGTCCCGGATATTATAAGTCTTCCGGATCTGAATAATAAATAATTATGAGCGATAACATCAAACACGAATGCGGCATTGCAATGTTAAGATTGCGTAAGCCGATGGAGTATTATATTGATAAATATGGTACATGGAGCTTTGGCCTTCAGAAGATGTACCTGATGATGGAAAAGCAGCATAACAGGGGCCAGGACGGAGCAGGTATTGCCGGTATAAAGCTTGATGTAGCACCTGGTAACAGGTACATTTTTAGACAGAGATCAAATAAGGCAAATCCGATTAAAGAGGTCTTTGGCCTCATTTATCAGGATATCGATACCTTAACACGAACTCATCCTGACGAATTTAAGGATCCTGCTTTTATTAAAGAAAATGTTCCCTTTGCCTGCGATATTTATCTGGGGCACCTTCGATATGGTACTTACGGGAATTATAATATTGACTATGTCCATCCGGTAAGCCGTGAGAATAACTGGAAGTCAAAAAACCTGGTAATGGCAGGTAACTTCAACCTCACAAATGTGGGAGAGGTCTTCAGCAGCCTGGTTGAACTAGGCCAGAACCCTGTTGATTTTTCGGATACTGTTACTATTCTTGAAAATGTCGGACACCGTCTTGATGAGGAAAATGAGAGATTATTCAGAAAGTTCAAGGATGAAGGCTACTCTAAAAAAGAGATATCCCCGATGATTGAGAAGAGCCTGGATGTCAGTTCGATTCTTAAAAAGGCCAGTCGTAACTGGGATGGGGGCTACGCAATGGCTGGTATGGTTGGCCATGGTGACGCATTTGTAATGAGAGACCCTGCCGGTATAAGGCCTGCATATTACTATATCGATGATGAGGTAGTTGTTGTAGCTTCTGAAAGGCCGGTAATTCAGACAATTTTTAATGTAAGAACCGATGATGTAATTGAACTGCCACCGGCCAGCGCTATCATAATAAAAGCATCGGGCGAAACAACCGTCGAGAAGATAAGAGAGGAAACTGAACCCAGAAAATGTTCTTTTGAAAGGATCTATTTCTCAAGAGGTACAGATAAAGCTATTTACAGGGAAAGGAAGAAACTCGGAGAACTGCTTGCTGACAGGGTTCTTCAAACTGTTGATTATGATCTCGACCACACTGTGTTCTCATATATTCCTAATACCGCAGAAAGCGCTTTTTACGGACTCATAAAGGGAGTAGAGAATTATCTCAACCAGGTGAAAATTGATCATATTCTTAGCAGAGGAAAATACCTTAACAGGGAGGAACTTGAGAAAATTATTAACCAGCGCCCCAGGGTTGAAAAAATAGCCGTAAAAGATGCAAAACTGAGGACTTTTATTACTGAAGACACAAGCAGGGATGATCTTGTCGGGCATATTTATGATGTTACCTATGGAGTTATCAAGAGAAATGTAGATAACCTGGTTGTCATCGACGACTCAATAGTCAGGGGTACAACACTTAAGAAAAGTATTATAAGGATACTCGATAAACTTGATCCGAAAAAAATAGTAGTCGTTTCCTCTTCACCGCAACTGAGATATCCCGATTGCTATGGAATTGATATGGCTAAGCTTGGAGATTTTATTGCATTCAGGGCAGCAATTGAGCTATTAAAAGATACAGGAAAAGAATCGATAATTAAGTCTGTTTATAAGGCTGCATTGAAAGAGCTTCAGAAACCTGTTGAAGAAATGAAAAACCTTGTACGGGAAATCTATAAGCCTTTTTCTACCGAGGAGATCTCGGCAAAAATCTCATCCATGCTTAAATCGGACGACATAAAGTCGGAAGTGAAAATCGTCTTTCAGTCAATCGAAGGTCTTCATGAAGCATGTCCCGGACATCTGGGCGACTGGTATTTTACAGGAAATTATCCTACCCCGGGGGGAAATAAGGTAGTCAATCAGTCTTTCATTAATTATATTGAAGGAAGGAATGTAAGGGCTTATTGATTCTCATGTGAAAACCAGGTGATCTCAAAATCCTTTTTATAAGAAGCGAGGTGCCTGTTAATCTTTTCAACATAAATATCCCTGAGAGTGATCATTATTCCGGTCTCCTCTACATCACCAAATTTATGATTGATGAATGTCCCGAAGGTCCTCATCGTCGGAGATAAATTCATATAAGCATTAATGAGAGGAGGTATGTTCTCATTCAGGTTTCTGACCTCCCTGGAAAGAATCTTATAGTTTTCCTTATATCTTCTCCATCCCCATGCCCTGAAGATCTTTTTCATCTCCTCGGTGTGCAGATCAATTTTTGCCGGGTCGATTGGAATAACAAGACCGTCGGGATCGTTGAAATGTTTTCTTAGAAAATAGAGGATCATGTTTCGGGCTTTCGGATTGAAATGCGGATACATGGTTACTTTTCCAAATAAATATTTAAGGTGATGATTATCAATTATTATTGCACCAAGTCCGTCCCACAGATTATCTAGTGCGAAAAGACTCTTCCTTCCCATTGAACGCGATTGATAATCGGGATGAACAAATGACCTGCCCAGCTCCATCAAATGAGGATAGTACTTATTCAGAAATTTTTCTGAAAAATGAAAATAGGCCGATGAAGCAAGCTTGGTAATGTCACAATCCTTGCAACCTTTTTCAGGAAAATAAAAACGGTATCCCCCAACTAGCTCTTTATTTTCAGGGTCCCATACGATCAATTGCTTCTGAGGATCAGTTTTTGCAGTGTCAAATTCATCAATATCAATCTCCTTGCCAGTACCGCCTCCTGCATGCCTGAAGGTTAGTTCTCTTACACGGCCCACTTCGTGCATGAGGGCAGGAGAGTTATTATTATCAAATACATAGACCTCATTGTTGCCATTATTGGTCTTACGCAAAAGCTTATCACTGGTAAGTTCAGCAATTATCTGATCTTTTGGCAACTGTGCAACAACTGGTTTCATCTGATATTAAAAAAGGGGGTGATATATATTAGATTTTTCTTCACAAAATCTCACGCAATTTAAGATTTTTTTTTGTTTAACAGTTATTACGAAATAAATGAAACCAGTTCATACGATTTTGACTTGACCCAATTGGCCCATTCAAGTGCAGATCTGGACTTGTCGAAGGTTTCCCATGGTATTGGTTTGCCGAAAACCAGCCTGATCTCCTTGTCCCTTTGTTTAAACATCTCATCAGCCAGGTAGAGCATTTCTATATTCGCTTTTAGACCCAGCATTTTCCTGATGTTGGCAAGATTATAGAAAAAGTTGGAATTTCTACCTGAAAAAAAAGCCGGGATAACATCCCTTTTATGTTGTATTGATTTGGTTATGAAGCTTTTTTGCCACTCCAGATCCCTGATTACTCCTCGTCTTTTTCTTGAACATAATCCGGCAGGAAAATTTAAAATCTGGCAGTCGGAGGAATAGGCTTCCTCTATCATTCTGGCTGCCTCTTTTGCCAGCGATCCATGCTTGTTTACCGGAAGAAATATACCCGAAAGGTTTTTTATATTCGTAAGTATGTCGTTTACAGGGAATTTTATTTCGTGAAAGTGTTTTGACAGCTCATAAATGAACACCAGTCCGTCAAGTCCCCCGAGCGGATGATTTGAAACAAAAATGTACCTCCCGGTTTCCGGAATATTTTCACTATTGAAAACCTTGAACTTAATTTCAAAATGCCTCAACCCGGCCTCTATCAATTCCGAATCTTTAAGATATCCCCATTTTCCCAGGAATTCATTTAGTTCATCCTGGTGCACAATTTTTTTCAGGTAGTTGACAATAAATTTTGGTACAACCTTTTTGAGAGCCGGATTTTTCGAATAGAGAACTTTTTCGACATCTATTTCCTGTGTTTTATTTGTTTCCGGAGTAAGAGTCATCGGATGATTTAATTTAAAAATAGAGATATCAAAATTACCAATAAAGATTCAACTAATCTTACTTTGTCAGAAGCCAGGGATAAAATTCCCTTATTAATGTTATTGACTCATTTGAAAGTTTATCTTTTGGAACAGGCTTGACTTGAGGACGTGTTTGTTTTTGATTAATCTCTCCCAATACACTCCAGTTCCTTGTACTTCCCGATTCAGGTTCTTTATAACTTATATCATACCTCGTAAAGTCAATTACTGATTCATCTCCGCTATTCAGATTTATAAGTAATGCCAGTCTGAATTTGTTATTCATAAACCACCTGATTTCTTTATCCGCATCTGAGCCGCCGGTTCCTGATCCTTTTTCTTCAAACCTGTAGTTGAAATTATTGGATTTATAATGTTCTATCCAGTACAATGGCCAATCCGTCATGCAAATCATTGTTTACCTGTTCAGTTGTATTGTAAGCGTTCGCAAAGTATGCCCCCGGAATAAATGTTATTTCATCGTCATATTTATTGTGATAACTAACAACAAGATCTCTTATTCTCCGATAATTTGAAGAAGTATCATTCAAGGCCAGCCAGCTTAATGCCCAGGTAATCCTGGCACCGGGAAATCCTTTGATAATAGCTTCCCTGAATTTTATAACCCGCAAAGGAGTATGCAGACTTCTTTCATCTTCTCCAACATTTCTGTTTCGTGATACCTCAATCTGGTTAACACGAATTATGGCATTAAAAGTCAGGAAACGATTCCCGATCAAATCTACTGGCTTCAGGTTTTCCTGTCCACTGATATTTTCGAAGCCTACCAGGGCAACTAGCAATAGAGTAACTGATATTAGTCGATTATTCTTATTATCCATTTATTATATCTGATTTATTAATTCAGAAAGTTTATATTCTTTTTAAAGTTATTGTTTTAATTTCTGATTTTACTTCAAATTTCAAGATCCCATCCCCGTTACTTGTGCCATTCAAACTTCTGTCTCCATAGTGAATTGTATAATTACTGCCGCTAACCGGAACTTTAATGAAGTACGATACCTTACCCTGATCTTTCTCTGAGTTTTGAATCCAAGTATACTCATCTTTATCCCATTTTACTATTTCAATCGAAAGATATTCAGCGGTTTGAGCTTTGAGTGAGCAACGATCATTTTTCTTGTTAAAATATAGCAGTTCATTCTTTTCTGAGAAAAAACCAAAATCAGTTTTTGACGTTATCCTGAATTGTTTGTTTGCGACATAGTATTTATTTGTAGCCAGTCCGATTTTTAGTTTGTCATGTCTGAAATTATAGATTAACTCAGTCCCGGATAATTTTGCAGTAAGATGCGGATTTAAATAGAGTCTGTTATAGAGAGGATTAATCCCATATATTGCCTTATATAACCCTACCAGTGCAAGACTGTTTCCTGATAGAATGTCGTCACCTAAACCCTCCAGGTTAACCCTGCCATATCTCTGGAAAGCCAGTCCGTCTTTTTCATACTGGTTCAGGATATTGTCCACATATTTTAATGCCACTTCAGGTTTATACTCAGCATATGCTTCTACTCCGACACTTCCCCATGAAAGAAAAATATCTCCGTTTTCGTAATTCGGAAAGGGAAATTGCCAGTCATTCCCTTCTCCTGTAGCATAAGGGTACAAACATATCGGCCAGAAGAATAGATTTTCCTTATGTGTCTGTTCTTCAATTTTATCAAGAATGGCATTTCGCCTTGTAGTGTCATCACAAATGCCGTATACAATAGCCATAAGATTTACAGGTACAACAAGATTGTCTCCGTGTACTGAATTATCCTTTTCGAGCCAGTGTACGTACCATTTGTTTTTACTATTCCAGAACCCCCCTTTTTCTGTTGATTTGTTAAAGCTCTTTTTAAGTTCTTCTGCATAATCTGAATAATATGATGCTTTTAGAGGATCGCCTAATTGTTTTTCGACATCGGCCCATAAAGTCAGTGCATAGAATAATTTTGCGTTTACAAAAGCATTCTCATATGACGCCCAGATAATATCTATCCAGTCACTGCCCCGTTTTTCGGAATGAGAATTGGTCATCATTTCAACCAAATGATTTCCATTGGAATCTCTTTTTAAAATATAATCAAGAGCTTTTTCACATGTGATTTTATGGTTCGATACCCAGTTTAGATCTCCGCTTAGGTTATAGAGTTCAGCCACGTTGGAAACAAAATCGGGGTTTGAATCCATCAGATA
>Ga0208079_1001130_pt1 | contig 14328 bp, 16 predicted proteins | sample NGESurdeep092012_5_FD_184474 | JGI IMG/M metagenome (GOLD analysis project Ga0208079, IMG submission 184474) | Arctic peat soil microbial communities from Barrow, Alaska - NGEE Surface sample 210-2 deep-092012 (SPAdes) | ecosystem: Environmental > Terrestrial > Soil > Wetlands > Peat ... | reverse complement strand
TAAGAAGGACGCCCAGAGCTGGCTCGACCAGCAGACGGTCGACCTGATTCGCGGCGACTGGACCGATCCGGCTGCGGGCAAGGAGACACTGCGGACCTACGCCACCTGCTGGGAACGCATTCAGGTCTCCGCTGAGGGCACGGCCCGCATCGTCGACAACGCGCTCCGCGTGCACATCCTGCCCCGGCTGGGTGATATGCCGCTGGGCAGCATCCGGCGCAGTGACGTGCAGGCGTTCGTGAAAGCCCTCGAGCAGAAGGAAGTCAGGCCGGCGACCGAAGAGCTGCCGGCGCGCACGATGTCTCCTGGCACTGTTCGCAACATCTACGAGGTGCTGGCGCGCATGTTTGACGCCGCAGCCGATGACCGAGTCATCGCGACGTCGCCGTGCACGCGGATCACGCTGCCCAAGGACCATGACGATGAGGTGCGGGTGCCAACGCTCGAGGACATCGAGTGCGTTCAAGTGGCCCTCGGTCAACAGTGGCAGCCGATTCCGGTCGTGCTCGCGGGCACCGGTCTTCGCGTCGGAGAGCTGCTCGGCCTCCGGCTTTGCGACGTGGACTTCCTGCGACGCACGATCCGCGTCGAGCGTCAACGGCTCCAGTCGGGCCGGATCGCGCCGCTGAAGTCCAGGGCGTCCAGGCGAACCGTCCCTGTCGGGCACGTCGTCATTGACGTGCTTGCGGCGCACCTGCAGGCCTACCCCGCCGCAGTCGACACGGCCGACCCTGCACTGTTTGTGGACGAGGCCCGCAAACCCTTGACCTATCGCCGGTGGAAGCGGTTGCTGACGGACGCCAGGACCGCGGCGGGCGTCGAGGTGACCTCGCATTCGTTCCGGCACTTCGCGGCCTCGGCACTGATTTCCGGCGGTGCTTCGGTCAAGCAGGTGCAGACGTTTCTGGGCCATGCTTCCGCCGTCATCACGCTACGCACCTACGCCCACATGTGGCCCGGAGATGAGGATCGGACCCGGAACGTGCTCGACGCCGCTCTGTCCGTTCTAGAACACAATCCGAAAATAATCCGGACAGTAGACGGACAGTAGCGGCGCCGAAACAGCGTTATCGCAGGTCACAGTCCCAGAAGACTCATGCTGCCTTCATGGTCTCCCAGAAGATCACGGCGATCTCGTCGATCTTGGCCAGCAGCTGGTCGGCCACAGCACCGTCCCACGAGGCCTTGGTGCCACCTGCGCCGGCGAGCTTGGTGGCCTCGTTGAACAAGGTGCTCAGCTGGGGGTACTTCTCGAAGTGCGGGGGCTTGAAGTAGTCGGTCCACAGCACCCACAGGTGATGTTTGACCAGGTCGGAGCGCTCTTCCTTGATCAGGAGCGCGCGCGCCTTGAAGTCGGGGTCGCTGGAGGCCGCCGCCTTGACCATGCAGGCCTTGACAGACTCGGCCTCGAGCTTGGCCTGGGCGGGGTCGTAGATACCACAGGGCAGGTCGCAGTGGGCGCTGACCTGAACGGGGGCGGCAAACAAACGTAAGAACATCGGGAGGTCCCTTCGAATAGCGTTCGTGGGTACTGCACGAACATACCGGGCGCTGTCAACGCAGGCCAGCGGGAACCCACATGCGCAGCCGTTCGGGCACCCGCAGAAGCACCCTGGCCCGGATGCACGCGGCCGGGATCGCGCCGACGCCGGCCGCCCAGGAGTCCAGACCCTCCTTGGGGTTGTCCCGCTCGACCCACCAGCCGTCGCCGCCCTCGGGGTCTGGGCCGGTGAGGCGTTTGACCGCCAGGGGACGTGGGGCCCCTGCCGCGTCGTCGGGCAGTCGGACAATGGCCAGCTTCCCGCATCGGGGGCGGCCGCCGTACAGGACCAGCAGGCGGTCGCCCTCGTGCAGGCCGGGCTCCATGGAGCGACCGTGGACATGGGCGATTCCGAGCTTGCGCCGCGTCATCTGTTCCTTTCGACATCGGGGTCTTCAGGTTGTTCGCGAAGATGCTCTGGCTGGCCGAGGATAGCCTCCTGCAGCGACTCGGGCACGTGCTCGACGCCCTGGTGCTCGGACTGCATCCGGCTCAGGAACGACTTGGTGCGCGCATGCTGCGGGTTGTTGATGACCGACTTGGGTTCGCCTTGCTCGACGACCACACCGCCGTCCATGAACACTACGTGATCGGCCACCTCGCGGGCGAAGCTCATCTCGTGGGTCACCACGATCATAGTCGTGCCCTCCCTGGCAAGCTCTCGCATCACGGCCAGAACCTCACCGACGAGCTCGGGGTCAAGGGCCGAGGTGGGCTCGTCGAAGAGCATCAGCTTGGGCTGCATCGCCATGGCGCGAGCGATGGCCACCCGCTGCTGCTGGCCACCGGAGAGCTGGGACGGGTACGCCAAGGGCTTGTCCTGCAGGCCGACCCGCGCCAGCAGGGCGATTGCCCGCTCGCGTGCCTCAGCCTTCTTCTCGCCCTTGACCTGCATCGGCGCTTCCATGATGTTCTCGAGCGTGGTCTTGTGCGGGAACAGGTTGAACCGCTGGAAGACCATGCCGATCTCGCGGCGCTGCGCCGCGATGGCCTTGTTGTTCAGGCGGTGCAGCGTGCCGGCCCGGTCCTGGTAGCCCATCAGGTCACCATCGACCCAGATCCGGCCGCCGTCGATGGTCTCGAGCTGGTTGATGCAGCGCAGGAACGTGGTCTTGCCCGAACCCGACGGGCCGAGCAGGCAGATCACCTGTCCCTTGCGCACGTCCAGGTCGATGCCCTTGAGGACCTGGACGTCGTCAAAGGACTTCATCACGTTCACGGCGTGCACCAGTGGCATGTCCTTGGTGCCACCAGCGGCCACCCCCTCGGGTCTGCCCTCCTCGGCGGGAGGCGACATCACGCGCCACCCATCCCGGGGGCGCGGGCGAACCGCTTGTTCTTGGGCTTCTTCTGGCCAAAGCCGCGCCCGAAGTGGCGCTCGAGGTAGAACTGGCCGACCATCAGGATGCTGGTGATGACCAGATACCAGATCGAGGCCGCCACCGCGGCGGGGAACACCTTGTACGTCCGGGAGCCGATCGACGAGAGCTGGAAGAAGAGCTCGGTGGTCAACGGCAGCGCGATCAGCAGCGAGGTGTCCTTGACCATGGCGATCGTCTCGTTGCCGGTGGGGGGCACGATGACCCGCATGGCCTGGGGGAGCACGATCCGGCGCATGGACCTGCCGCTGCTCATGCCGAGGGCCTCAGCGGCCTCCGCCTGGCCCTTGTCGACGGACAGGATGCCGGCGCGGGCGATCTCGGACATGTAGGCGGCCTCTGACAGGCCCAGGCCGAGCACGGCGCCGAAGAGGCCGGCGAACAGCGCGTTGGCGTCCAGGGTCGCGAACCTCCAGCTGCCGCTGATACCGAGCAGCTGCTGGATCTTCCAGTCGAACGGGATGCCCAGGCCCAGGCCCTGCTGGAACAGGATGCCCAGGGTCCCCATGGTGAACAACAGGACGTAGCGGGGGATCCCGCGGAAGAACCAGGTGAAGGCCCAGGCGACCCCCGAGAGAATCGGGTTCTCGGACAGACGCATCACCGCGGTCAGGACCCCGCCGGCGACCCCGACGATCATCGCCAGCGCGGTGGTGAGCAGGGTGCCGATGTACAGACCGTGCACGACCGGGGTCTGCACCATGGCCTGGAACACGAACGTCCAGTCGAACGCGGGGTTGGTGAAGATCAGGTTCAGCATCATGGACACCAGCACGGCGATCACCGCGATGGCGACCCAGCGCCAGGGGTGGCGGACCGGCCGGGCCTCGATGAGGCCCGGCCGGTCCGTGGTGGTGGGAGTGATCACGGGCTGACGGCCGGGTTAACGTCGAAGGTGCTGACTGCACCGGCCTCGACGCCCCAGTTGGTCAGGACCTTCTTGTAGGCACCGGAGGTGTCCAGCGACTTCAGCGCGTCAGCGATGGCCTGGGCGAACGCGGTGTCGGCCTTGGGCAGGACGTAGCCGTAGGGGCCCGTGCCGTAGACCGGGGGGACTGCTGCCATCTTGCCGCCGGACTGTTTGATGGCGTAGCCGGTGACCTGGGAGTCGGCCAGCATGGCGTCGGCCTTTCCCGTGACCACTGCGGCGGAGACCTGGTCCTGGCCGCCGTAGACCTGCAGGGTGACGGGCTTGCCTGCCTTGGCGCATGCCGCGACCTTGGCCGGCATGTCGTTCTGCTCCTGAACGGTGCCCTTCTGGACCGCCACGTTGAGGCCACAGGGCTTCAGCGGATCGACCTTCTTGGGGTTCCCGGGTGCGGCGGCCCATCCGGTGCCGGAGCTGAAGTAGCTCACCATGTTGACCTGCTTCTCGCGGGCTGGGGTGATGCTGAAGCTCGAGACGCCGGCACCGAACTTGCCGCTCTGAACACCGGTGATGATCGAGTCGAAGGCGGCCGGCTGCCAGACGACCTTGATCCCGAACTTCTGCATGACGGCGTTGAAAAGGTCGACGTCCCAGCCCTGGACGGTCTTACCGTCGGCGTTCAGGAACTCGTCGGGAGAGTAGGTTGCGTCCACGCCCACCACTATCTGGTTGGCCGCCTTGATCTTGGCCGGCAGCTTGGCAACAAGGGCGGAGTCCACGCTCTGGGCTGCCGCCGCCGGGGTGCTGCCGGAGGTGGAAGGGGTGGACAGCGAGCTGGAACCACAGGCGCTGAGCGCCAGGCCCATGATTGCAGCGCCGGCGGTGAGCGTGACCACGGGTGAGAGACGTCTGGCCATCAGAGGTATTCCTTCCACAGAAGCTGGACTGGCTTGATCTGGGCATCTTGCCACCACGAGGGGGCCAAAGCGATGAGCCTGGCACTGGTGGTGCCGCTAGTGTCACCATTTCGTAACAATGCCTGACGCGCGCGCCGGGGCTACTCAAGGGCGCACGGATGTGACACACTGCGTACGTCTGCGGGCCACCCCCCGCGACGTAGGTATAGCCGACACCCTGGCTTCCACTAGTGCATGTCGTAGTGCATGTTGATGTTGCCGCCTCCAGGTGTGCCCGCTCTCGTCGAACAGGTGATCTTGACCATGACTGCCAACCCGTCATTCCCCGACTCCTTCGGCTTTGACCCGCAGGACCCCGCCTTCCGTGCGCACGAGGGCGGCAAGATCGAGGTCGTGCCCACCAAGGCGCTGCGCGACCGGGCCGACCTGGCCCTGCTGTACACCCCTGGAGTTGCCGATGTCTGTCGGGCGATTGCCGCGGACCCGTCGCTGGCCGTGCGCTACACCGCGCGCGGCAACACGGTCGCGGTGGTCACCGACGGCACGGCGGTGCTGGGCCTGGGCAACATCGGCCCGCTGGCTGCGTTGCCGGTGATGGAGGGCAAGGCGGTGCTGTTCAAGCACTTCGCCGGGGTGGATGCGGTGCCGGTGTGCCTGGAGACCGGGACGGTCGAGGAGCTGGTCGAGGCGATCGTGCGTCTGGCACCGACCTATGGCGCGATCAACCTGGAGGACATCTCGGCGCCGCGGTGCTTTGAGATCGAGCGCCAGCTGCGCGAGCGGCTGGACATCCCGGTGTTCCACGACGACCAGCACGGGACCGCCATCGTGGTGCTGGCGGCACTGATCAACGCAGCCCGGGTGGTGGGCAAGGACCTTGCCACGTTGCGCGTGGTGGTCCAGGGTGCCGGGGCGGCCGGCGTGGCGGTGGCCAAGATCATGGCCCGTGCGGGGATCCCCGACGTGGTGGTGTGTGACTCGCGCGGGATCATCTCCCCCAGGCGCACGGACCTGGTCGAGCACAAGCATCGCCTTGCGGCCACGACCAACCCCCGTGGCCTGTCCGGTTCGCTGGGGGTTGCCCTGCGTGGTGCGGACGTGTTCGTCGGGGTCTCAGGTGGGCAGGTGGCTGAGCACGACATTGCCGCCATGGCCTGCCGCGCGATCATCTTCGCCCTGGCCAACCCCGATCCTGAGGTTCACCCGCTGGTGGCCGCCCGGCATGCCGAGGTCGTCGCCACCGGCCGGTCGGACTTCCCGAACCAGATCAACAACGTGCTGGCATTCCCGGGGCTGTTCCGGGGGGCGTTCGACTCCGGTGCCTGCCAGATCACCGAGACGATGAAGCTGGCCGCGGCGTGGGCGATCGCCTCGCTGGTGGCTGAGCCGAACGCGCTGGAGATCGTGCCGAGCGTGTTCGACCCGCGGGTGGCCCCGGCCGTCGCGGCCGCCGTGGGCGCCCCACCGGACTCCTACCCGTTCGTGACGGTGAACCCCGGAGTGCCGTTGGTACACACCGCGCTGACCTGAGTCCCGCTCTGCTGGTCCTCATCACCAGTGCGGAAGGTCACGACGATCTGCCGGCCGCCGGACGCCTCGACGTGCACCCTCCAGTCGTTGTCCGGCTGCGCGATGCGAAGGGTGATCGTGGCGCCTGTACAGGCCGCGGAGACCAGCCCGCCGTTGACGTTGATGCTCCGGCCTTGGGCCGTGGGCTGGGTGGCGACGGGTCCGGGGACGGCGGCGGGCGTCGGGACCGCCCCTGGTGTGCCGGCCGGGGCGGTGGCGATGGCGCTGGGGGTGGCGCTGGTCTGCGGGCCAGAGAGCTTCGTGGTGGGCGACGGCTGTGGGTTCGGGGCTGTGCGCCCCTGCCCACCGCCGAGGGCCGGGGTGAGCAGAGCCGCGGGCGGCAGCGTGGTGAGGCTGGAGCTAGTGAGGTCGCGGCCCGCCCGGTCGATGGCCACCCATGCCGTAGCGGACACGCCGGCGACCGCGACGACCCAGATCGCCGCGATGCCGACAGCCGAGCGCAGGCCGGTCACCATGTAGCCACTGTGCCATCCTCGTGAGCGCCACGCAGCAGGCCGTGGCGGGCCACCACACGGCGTAGCGTGCTCTTGTGGCAACCATCTTGTTGGTCGAGGACGAGCCCAGCATCAGGTCGGCGGTGACCAGGGCGCTGACCGACCTTGGTCACGTCGTGCGGACCAGCAACACGGGCATGTCCGGGCTGGAGTCCGCGCTGGAGAGTGCACCCGATGTCGTGCTTCTGGACCTCGGGCTTCCCGACATTGACGGGCTGCAGGTTCTGGCGATGCTTCGGGCGGTCAGCCAGGTACCGGTCATTATCATCACCGCCCGCGACGACGATGCGGACATGGTCAAAGCCCTGGATGGGGGCGCCGACGACTACGTCGTCAAGCCGTTCGGGATCGGGCAGGTCGAAGCCCGGCTGCGGGCGGTTCTTCGCCGCAGCGGCTCCACGGTCGCGGAGGGACCGCTGGTCGTGGGTGGTCTCAGGATCGACCCGCTGACCCGCCAGGTCAGCCTTGACGAGCTGCCCATTGACCTGTCGCGCAAGGAGTTCGACCTCCTGCTGGCCCTGGCTCAGCGGGCCGGGGAGGTGGTCACCAAACGTGAGCTGCTGGCGGACGTATGGCGTCAGACCTACGGCGGAGGTGACCGGACCGTCGACGTGCACCTGTCCTGGCTGCGGCGCAAGCTCGGCGAGACGGCAGCGGTCCCGCGCTACCTGCACAGCGTCCGCGGCGTGGGTGTTCGCCTTGCCGCCCCCGACGGCGAGCTGGCCGATCATTGATGCGCCGCAAGATCACGATGCGCCGCAGGATCGCGCTGCTGGTGGCCACGACGACCTCGGCGGTCATCATCGCTTTCCTGATCCCGCTGGGAATGCTGGTTCGCACCCTCGCGCAGGACCGTGCCATCGCCGGAGCCAGCCAGGAGGCGCAGGCTGTGGCAACCCTGGTGGCCGGGGTACATGACGAGAGCCAGCTCACGACACTGGTGGCTCTGGTCGCCTCGCGGTCCACCCGGGCGACGTCGGTACTGATGCCTGACGGGACGCTGATCGGCACCGCTCCCAGCGACAGCGCGGCGTCGAACGCCGCTACCGTCTCGCGCGCACGCGCCGGTGAGGCGTTCGTCCTGCTGGGGGACACGAGCGCACAGGTGGTGGTGCCGGTGGTCACCGAACAAGGCACCGTCGTGGTGCGAACAGCGATCAGCAGCGCCAGCCTGCAGCAGGGGGTGGCCACCGCGTGGCTGACCTTTGCCGGCCTGGGCGCGGTGCTGATGGTTCTGGCCGTGGTGGCGGCCGACCTGCTGGGCCGTCGGGTCAGCGCCCCGGTCAGCGAGCTCGCTGCGGTCGCCCACCGGTTGCGTGAGGGCGAGCTGGACGCCAGAGCGGTGCCACGCGGACCCGTCGAGACCGTCGAGCTGGGCACTGCGCTCAACCGGCTGGCCGACCGGATCGGGGCGCTGCTGACAGCCGAGCGAGAGGCGGTCGCTGACCTGTCGCACCGGCTCCGGACTCCGGTCACCGCGCTGCGGCTGGACGCAGAGGCAGTCACCGAACCGGAGATAGCCGGTCGTCTTCACGCCCACATCGCCAACCTCGAGCACACGGTCGACGCCGTGGTCAAGGATGCCCGGCGCCCGGTGCGCGCCGGCCTGGATCGCACGTGCGACGCCGCCAGCGTGGTGCGCGACCGGGTCGCCTTCTGGTCTGCGCTGGCCGCTGACCAGGAGCGCGGCCTCACGGTCTCCATCGACTCGCAGGCCACACCGGTGTCCATGGACGCGGCTGACCTCGTGGACGTCGTCGACGCGTTGGTGGACAACGTCTTTGCGCACACTCCGGACGGGACCGACTTCGCGGTGTCCTTGACCCGCAGCGACCCCGGCCTGGTACGGCTCGAAGTCGCCGACGAGGGCCCCGGCACGGGGGGCCTGGATGTCGCGACGCGCGGGCACAGCAGCGCCAACTCCACCGGCCTGGGCCTGGACATCGTTCGCCGGGCGGCGATCGCCGCCGGTGGAGAGCTGGTGATCGCCAGCTCCCGCTCCGGCGGCATGCTCGCGGTGGTCACCCTGGGCGTGGCTTCGCGCTGACCCGCCGGCGAGCTGGCGCGCTGAGCCACGGCTGGCCGCAGTGTGCAGGGCGCCGTCATCCCCGTGCCTGGCCTCGCCGGTGGGTTCGGTGTTGCCTGCCGCGGCCACCCACGAGCCGGCGGAACACCGGTTGCCGCCCCGGCACGACGCCCTGCCGGCGGCGGGGACCATGGCGGTGGCCCGTCGTGGGCAACGCGGGCGCCCTTTGCGCCCCTGGCGCCCGCCGCGCAGCGGGCGAGGCCGGCCGGGCGTGGGCAACAGGAGCCGTGGCCGCTGTGGACGGGGTCGGCGCAGATGGCCGCTGAGGCGGCCGCTGAAGACGGTGGCTCCGCCAGCCTGGCCCAGGACGGCGCTGCCGATGACCGAGCTGCGCGTCATGGCGGTCATGCGGGTGCTCCTCGCCTGCCTGGGGAGGGTCCCCTGCAGGGAGCCCGAGCCCATCGTCTCGCTGGGAGCGTTATGAGCACCTCGTGGGAACCTCAAGCCAACCTCAAGGCCGGCCGGCGAGTCCGCCTCTATCGGCGGGGAACCCGGGCGGCGCACTCGCGGCGTCAGCCGGCGCTGACCGGTGCCAGGCCTGCGGCCTGGCGTGCCGCCAGGGCTGCCGCCTGGTCCGCCGCCAGGGTTGCCGGGTTGTTCGCACCCAGGGTGGCGCCGTCCCTGGCCGCCAGCGCCGCAGCGCTGCGTGCGGCCATGACGGCAGCGCCGTACGCAGCGCTGGCCCTGGCTGCGGGTGCAGCCGCCGGTGCGTCCTCACCATCGTCGCCTGCACCTGGCGCCGGGCTGCTGGACGGCGCGGCAGCGGCGTTCGTCTTGGTGGGGCTGGCCGCGCTGGCAGCCCTGGTTGGCCTCACCGTGCTCGGGGCGCCCGCTGCTGGGCTGGCAGGGGCGGCGACGGTGCGCACGACGTGGATGACGCAGACACCCTTCTCGAGCGTGGCGCCGGCTGCGCAGTCAGCCAAGCGGGCAGGTGCGGGCGCTGCCGGGGCCTTGGCCGCCGGCCTGGCCGGCCCGCTCGCCTGCGCAGCCGGCGACACCGCGCCGTAGACGGCGGCCCCCGCGACCAGACCCAGGGCGGCGCCGCCGATGACCGTGGTGCGTGGTGACAGACGTCCCGAGGTGGTGCGCGTGGTGCGACTCAACTGCGTGCTCCTGACGGGATGAGGAAAGTCCCCCGGCACGGGAACCCGAGGCCATCGTCCCTGCCCCAGCCCTATGGGCACCTCGCGAGAACCTCAAGTCAACGTCAAGACCCTTCTCGGTCCCTGGTCGCGAGGCCATCGCAGCAGCCTCCGGCGGACTTGAGGTGGTCTTAACGCCGCCCTGATGCGGCCTTGTCGTCGCTGGCGCCACGGTGGTATCTCTCGATCTTCTGGAGGACGTCGATGCCCCGCTCCACCACGTCTCGCGACGCGGCGCTGAACTGCCTGTCAGTGCTGACCGGTGGCCTCACCGCCGCCGCCCTGGTCGGTACCGGTTTGATGACAGGTCTGGCGGCTGACTCCACGGCGCACAAGGCAGACCTGAAGGCACAGTCGCTGGCTGCTGCTGCCTCTGCGCGCACCCTCGCGATGCCCGCGCGTGCGCCGATCCCGCGACCCACCCGCACCGTGACCACCATCCGGGTCGTGCAGGCTGCCTCGGGTGCCACCGGCGCCGCCGCCGCCGGCACGACCTCCGGTGCAGGCTCCGCCGGCACGCCCAGCAGGGCTCCGGCTCCGGCTCCGGCTCCGGCCCCTGCTCCGGCACCTGCACCGGTGCCCGTTGCGGCGCCAGCCGCGCCTCCCGCCCCGTCGGCGGCCTCCTGATGAGCACGCTGAAGGCAGCAGCCACCATGGCCAGCGGGACCGCGACGTGGCGAGCCCTTGGCACCTATGTCCACCTGTCGACCTCGCCGGCGGCGGCACTGGAGCCGGCTCGCCGGATCGCCACGCGACTGCTCGAGGACGTGGACCGCACCTGCAGCCGTTTCCGCACCGACTCCGACCTCGTCCGCGCGAACAGCGCCGCCGGGTCGTGGACGAACGTCGACCCGTTGCTGGTCAAGGCGGTCGGTGCGGCCGTCGAGGCGGCGGCCCAGACCGACGGCCTGGTCGACCCGACCCTGGGGCACGCCTTGGTCGCCGTGGGCTATGACCGGGACATCTCACTGATCCTGGCCGACTCCACCGACCCGGGCGCCGTTCCGGTTCCGGCCCGGGCCGGGGCCTGGCGGGACATCCAGCGGGATCCGAGCGGAGCCATCATGGTGCCGCGCGGGTCTGCGCTGGACCTGGGCGCGACGGGCAAGGCATGGGCTGCCGACCTGGTCGTCAGCGCCATCGCGGCAGAGTCTGACTGCACCGTGGTCCTGAGCCTGGGCGGCGACATCGCCGTCACCGGCCCCGGTGGCTGGCCGGTTGCCATCACCGAGACCATCGACGACCCTGCCGGTGCCGAGGTCGTGCACCTGCCGTATGGCGGGCTGGCCACCTCCAGCACGGCTGCCCGACGGTGGACCCGCGACGGGGTCATCCGCCACCACCTCATTGACCCACGCACCGGTGAGCCGACCAGCGGACGGTGGCGCACCGCGACGGCCACCGGCGACACGTGCCTGGCCGCGAACACCGCCAGCACCGCGGCCATCGTGCTGGGCGACCGGGCGGTGGGCTGGCTCACCGACCGCGACATCCCCGCCCGGCTGGTCAACACCTGCGGGCGGGTCGTGCGTACCCAGCGGTGGCCCGAGCCGCGGGCAAACCCATGATCGACAGCCTCCTGAGCCCGGCTGGGCCCACCAGCTTCATGAACGGCCCGCAGCTGTGGTTCGCCAACCGCGGCACCGGCTTCGTGCTGCTCCTGCTGCTCACCCTGGCCACGATGCTCGGCGTGCTCTCCACAGCGCGGATGAGCCCGCGGCGCTGGCCACGAATGCTGACCCAGGGCCTGCACCGCAACGTCTCCATGCTGGCCGTCACCTTCCTGGCCGCACATGTCGCCACGGCGGTGGCGGACACCTTCGTCGACATCGCCTGGTACAACGCGTTCGTGCCCGGCACCGGGACCTACAAGCCGCTGTGGCTCGGCCTGGGTGCGCTCGGGCTCGACCTGCTCATCGCCGTCTGTGCGACCAGCCTGCTGCGCCACCGGATGTCACATCGGCCATGGCGCGCCATCCACGCCGCGGCCTATGCCGCCTGGGGTCTGGGACTGGTTCACGGGTTGCAGATGGGCACCGACGCCGGCTCGCCGTGGGGCGCGGCACTGAGCTACGGCTGCATCGCGGTAGTTCTCGCAGCGGTACTCGCGCGCCTTGGTCTACTCCTTCGTCCGAAACTGGTGACCTCATGACCGCAGTGACGACCGTTCTGCCCATCTCGCCCCAGGGATCGCCCGCCAGCGCGACCGCACCCCTTCGGTTGGTGCGCAGCGATGTGCGGATGGACCCCGTGGTGACCCAAGGTCCGGCGTTGCTTGCCGGGATCACGGCGGGTCCGGGCCTGGAGGCGCACCGCCATCGGGTCGGGCCGGCTGCCCGGCCCAGTGCCGACGAGCTGGCCGGCTGGGCCCGGGCCGTCGACCTGCGGGGACGCGGAGGTGCCGGGTTCCCCGCTGCGATCAAGCTGGTCTCGGCGCACCGTCGCAGGGCCGTGGTGGTGGTCAACGCCGCAGAAGGAGAGCCGGCCAGCCGCAAGGACGCCGCGCTCATGGCTTTGGCGCCTCACGTGGTCCTGGACGGGGCGGCGGCCGTGGCCCATGGCCTGGGTACCCGCGAGGTGCACGTCGTGGTGCCCTCCGAGCTGCCGTCCGTGCGGGCCGGGGTCGCCGAGGCGCTGCGGGAGCGCGTGTGCGCCGGTGAGCGCGTCAAGTGGCAGCTCCACGACGCCGCGGCGCGGTTCGTTGCGGGGCAGGCCTCGGCCGTCCTGGAGCTCCTGGCGGGTCGCGAGAACCTGCCGGTCACCACGTGGGAGCCGGCGACCATCAGCGGGCACCGGCGGCGACCGACGCTGTTGTCGAACGCGGAGACCTACGCCCACCTCGGGCACCTGGCCCGGGTGGGGCCGCACGGATACGCCGCTCACGGCACGGCCGCCGAACCGGGCACCACCTTGGTGACCCTGCGCGGCGACGGCTGGGATCCGAGCGTGCGCGAGGTGGCCTACGGCACGCCCCTGGCCGACATCCTGACGCGCTCTGAGATGGGCCAGCCGCTGCTGTTGGGCGGCTACCACGGCACCTGGCTGAAACCAGCACAGATGCAGGCCCTGGCGCTTTCCCGGGCAGACATCGCCGAAGCCGGAGCCACCCTCGGCGCCGGGGTGCTGCTGCCGCTGACGGCGGGCTGGTGCCCGCTGGTGCGGACCGAGGCGCTGGTCGACTACCTGGCCAGGCAGAGCGCCAGACGGTGCGGACCCTGCCGCAACGGGCTGCCCGCCCTGGCCGGCGCGCTGGGTGACCTGGTTCATCGTGGCGGCCGCGTGGGGCCGGTAGCCGAGCTGTGCGGGCTGGTCGCTGGCCGCGGCGCCTGCGCCCATCCGGACGGGACAGCACGGCTGGTGACCTCGATGCTGACGCGATTCCCCGAGGAGGTCGACCTGCACTCACTGGGTGAGTGTCGCGGCGGTGGCCAGGAGGTGTTCGGATGAGCGTGCACACGCTGCGGGTCGACTGGCCGTCGTGCCAGGCGCACGGCCTGTGCGCCGAGATCCTGCCCGAGATCGTCAGCCTCGACCAGTGGGGCTACCCGATCGTGCACGAGCCGGTCAGCGGGCAGGTGCTCGACATGGCCAGGAATGCCGTGAAGGCATGCCCCACCCTGGCTCTTCGGCTGACCCAGGCGCCGAAGCGTCACTGACCACGGTCGGTTCGGGCGCGGCGGGGCTGCCGCGGCTGACCGGGCGGGACGCCACGCCGGCTTTGCCTTGTGCGACCCCCCGATTCACCATGTTTCGGCCAATGATTCACCATGTTTCGGACAATAAGGACAAACGCCTCATCCTGCCGGCGCGATCCCCTACGCTATGGACTGCTGCTGCAAACCCATTGCCAGCTATTGAGATTCCTGGGAGATCGCGCCATGATTCGACCTGCCGTTCTGGTGGCTGCTGCTGCGGCCGCGCTCATCCTTGCTCCGACTCCTGCCATGGCGCAGACCCCAGCCGGCTTCAGCGTCTCGGTGAGCGCCCGGGCGCCCGCTGCCCTCGTACCGTTCACCATCAGAGACTCGGGTGCCAAGCCCAACGAGCTGGTGACCCTGACCATGACGCCCAACCCGGCGTCGATCGGCACCAGGTCGCTCACCCAGCACGCGAACGCCCGCGGCGTGGTGAACTTCGCGGTCGCCCTCACGCAGGATGGCATCTATGTGCTCACCTCGACCAGCGCCTCCGGTGCGGTTCTTGGCACCGAGACGGTCACGGTCAGCCAGCACGGCTCCGTCGTCGTGGCAGGTAGCAGTGCCTCGGCAGGCACCGCTGCCAGCGCCCCGGCCGGCACTGCTGCCGGCGCCCC
>Ga0208079_1001127_pt1 | contig 14354 bp, 12 predicted proteins | sample NGESurdeep092012_5_FD_184474 | JGI IMG/M metagenome (GOLD analysis project Ga0208079, IMG submission 184474) | Arctic peat soil microbial communities from Barrow, Alaska - NGEE Surface sample 210-2 deep-092012 (SPAdes) | ecosystem: Environmental > Terrestrial > Soil > Wetlands > Peat ... | reverse complement strand
AAGATGACCACGTCGGCCTGGCCGCTCTTGACGGCGGCCGCCAATTCCTCCACCTTGCCGCGGCCGATCAGGGTGGCCGCTTCGGGAGCCTCCCGCGTCTGCATGGCGCGCTCGACAACCAGAGCCCCGGCGCTGCCGGCGAGTTCCGCCAGCTCTTCCAGGGACTCCTCCGCGCGAAGCGCGTTGGTGCGCCCCGCGCTGGAGCGCGTTTTCCAATCCAGTCCGACCAGGATGGCCCGCTCGCGAGCGGCGTTAGACAGTCCCGTTTTCTATGCCTCCGTGGCGTCCGCAAGCACCGGCACGCCCGGAGCGTTGCCGGCCGCTGCGCTCTGCACCGCGGGCGGCGGACTGCTCACATAGGAGTGAGCCGTTTTCTGCGTGACCACCGTCGACACGGCGTGCTTGAAAATCAGTTGCTCCTGATTATTGGTTTCCAGCACCAGCGAGTACTTGTCGAAGCTCTTGATTCGCCCGGAGAGCTTGACGCCGCTCATCAAATAAATCGTCAGGACAATCTTGTCCTTCCTGGCATTGTTTAGAAAGCTATCTTGGATATTTTGCGCCGGTTTGTCCATTCCATCCCCCAAAAAACCCTTACGGGTGAGCACAACAGTTGCTACGAACAGCGCATCCATTGTACAACGATTCCCCAGCGGCAAGTAAGGGTATCCCCTGAGCCGTCAGGAGCCGTGGGGACTGACCTGCCTGTCCTAAGGTGCGCCCTTTGCACCGCGTGGCGGGCGGGTCTGTCCCCAGGCAAACCGCGGACAGGGGCGAAAAACCACCTCGGGGAGTGGGCTCCGAACCCCCCGGGGGCCGTTACTCGTCGTCGTGCTCGTCGTGTGCCGCAACGGCGCCGGGTGAATCCAGCGCCATGGCGGCCAATTCCGGACGTCCCATCGACACGGGCTTCGCCTGGGGAGGGTTCTTCATTCTGGCGGGAACCACGGCTTCCATCACGAAGGCCGTGGCGGTCGCCAGTTCCTGCTCCAGGTTGAACTCCGGTACGGATTTCAGGGCGGGCACCCGCGCAATTCCATCCTCGGAAATGACGCACTCCATGCCGTTCCGCAAGACGAAGCGGATCTTCGATTGTTTGCGGATCGCCAGTTTGCGCAGATCCACCAACGTCATCGGCTGGCTACCTGATACTCGTCGATCACTTCGCCGTCGGCAATCCGCGCCGCGATCCGCTCCTGGCAGGTCACGCAGTAGCGCGCCCACGGCACCGCGTCCAGCCGCTTCGCCGAGATCGGCTCCTCACACTCCGGACACTCGCCGTACTGCCCGATATCCATGCGGTGCAGGGCGTCGGCAATCTCACGCAACAATTTCATGTCGATGGTGTTGCGGTTCAGAAAAATCCACTCTTCGTGGTGGTGCTGGCTCAGGTCGCCTTCGTCCGACGGGATATCCAACCGGGATACCACTTGCTCGGCTTTCTGGGCGGACATGCTGTGACGAACTTCCTCCGCCTTCTTCTCCAGAATCTTGCGGTAGGGGGATGTCTTGGGTTTCATAATCGCTCTCTATAAGTACGCAAATGCAAATTAGTTCCGATGGATAGGACGCAGACCCACCCCCAAAAGTTGCAAAGGTTGAAGGGGGCCTTGCGACGCGGATTGAAAAGTATAGCCGGACTCACGGCCTAATGTCAAATTAGTGCCGCAATTTACACAACTTTACAAAGTACTTGATACGGCAGGCGACTCGTAGCGTAACCTTTCAGGTTGCCACGTCGGCGTCCTTGCCGACGTTCTTCGAAGAATGCCGGTACGAATACCGTCATGGCAGGCGAAACGCCCGCTCTACACGGCTATTTCGCCTTTTTGAACGCTTCGATCAGTTCCGGCACCACCTGGAACAGGTCGCCGACAATCCCATAGTCGGCAACTTCGAATATGGGAGCATTCGGATCTTTATTGATGGCTACGATGGTGCGCGACCCCTTCATCCCCACCAGGTGCTGGATCGCACCGGAGATGCCGATGGCCATGTACATCTTGGGGCCCACGGTTTGTCCCGAGCTGCCCACCTGGCGCTCCATGGGGAGCCAACCGGCATCGCAGATGGGCCGCGACGCGGCCAGTTCCGCGCCCATGACGTTGGCCAGTTCCTGGATCAGCGCGATATTGTCCGCTTCCTTGATGCCGCGGCCCACCGCCACAATCAGTTCGGCCGCGCTCAGATCCACCGCGCGCGCCGATTCCCGGAAGCGCTCCAGCGGCCTGGTACGTACCTCGCCCGCCGCGATCGCGGGCGTGAACTTCTCTACCGCCGCCGCGCCTTCCACCAGTTGGTCCGCGCGGTACGCCCCGGCCTGCAGGGAAGCGAAGTGGGGCGCGGCGCCGGTGAACCGCACGTCGGAGTTTAATCTGCCCTGGAACAACTGGCGCACCAGCACCACCGCGCCGGCTTCCACGCGATGCGCCACCACATCGCTCACCGCCACGGTGCCCAGGGCCGTCGCCAACTTGGGCAGAAAATCGCGGACCTGGTAGGTGTGCGGCAGCAGTACGTACTCCGGATTCACCCGCGCCAGCAACTGGCCGAGCGCCGTGGTGTAGGCATCCGGCGTGTACTCCTTCAGGAGTTCGTGTTCCACCAGGTAGATCTTTTCGAGCTGCTTGCCGGCCAGGTCCGCCGCCAGCGGGTCGATTGGCTGCCCCAGCACGGCCGCGCTGGCGGTGGTATTGAGTTCCCCGGCCAGTTGCTGGGCGGCGGCCAGGGTTTCAAACGACATGCGGTTCCACACGCCGCCGCGCTGCTCCATCACAACCAGAATGCTCATATGACGCGCGCCTCGAATCTGAGTTTTTCCACCAGTTTGGCAGCGGCTTCCTTGGGGCTGCCTTCGAAGAGTTGGGTATGCTTGGCCCGCTCCGGCAGGTACACGCGGTCCAGGCGGATGCTGGCCACCCCATCGCCGCCGCCCAGTTCCGCGGGCGTCAGGCGCTTGACTTCTTTCGTCTTGGCCTTCTTTATCCCCATCAGGGTGGCGTAGCGCAGCTTGCTGATGCCGGATTGAATGGTCAAGAGCGCGGGCAGCGGCATCTCCACATGCTGGAACCAGCCGTCCTCCAGTTCGCGCTTCACGCGGATTCCGCCCTCGTGCTTCTCCACCTCCATGATCAGCGTGGCGTGCGGCAGGCCGAGCAGCTCCGCCAGGATCGGGCCGGTCTGCCCGTAACCCAGATCGTCGCTTTGCAGGCCGGTCAGCACCAGGTCCGGAGCTTCGGCCTGGAGCGCCGCCGCCATCAGCCGCGCCGCCGCCAGGGGGTCGTAGGCGCCCGGATCTTCGGCCTCGATATGGAGCGCACGGTCGGCCCCTTTTGCCAGCGCTTCCCGAATGGTCTGCCCGGCGCGCGCGGGTCCGAAACACAGCGCCACCACTTCCCCGCCGTGCTTCTCCTTCAGTTGGAGACCCGCTTCCAGCGCATATGCATCGGGCTCGTTGATCTCGTAGGTGAGATCCCCCTCCTCGACCCAGCGGCCCGAGGAGGCGATCTTCAATTGCGAGTCGCGAGCCGGAACCTGTTTAATCGCTACCAGAATTTTCATAGAATTATCCAACCGTCATCAGGTGGGACAGACCATCGCCTTTTGTGGTCTGTCATGCCTGGTCAGTGAGCCTATTCGGCATAGCGTTTGAAAATCAGGCAGCCGTTAGTCCCGCCAAAGCCGAAACTGTTCGACAGCGCATGGTCGATCTTCATGGGCCGCGCCTGGTTCGGTATGTAATCCAGGTCGCAGTCCGGATCCGGACATTCGTGGTTGACCGTCGCCGGCGCCACCTGATCGCGGATGGCCAGTACCGTGATGCCGGCCTCGATTCCGCCGGCGCCGCCAAGCAGGTGCCCGGTCATCGACTTGGTGGAACTCACCGCCACCTTGTAGGCGTGCTCGCCGAACGCGCGCTTGATCGCCATGGTCTCCGCCCGGTCGCCCACATCGGTGGACGTACCGTGCGCGTTGATGTAATCGACCTGCTCGGGAACCAGTTTGGCGTCCTTGAGCGCGTTGCGCATGACACGGAATGCGCCGTCGCCGTCGGGCGGCGGCGAGGTCACGTGGAACGCATCCGCGCTCATCCCGTAACCCACCAGTTCCGCCAGGATTCTGGCTCCGCGCGCCCTGGCGAATTCCAGTTCCTCGATCACCACAATCCCGGCGCCTTCGCCAACCACGAAGCCGTCGCGATCCTTGTCCCACGGGCGCGACGCCCGGAGGGGCTCGTCATTGCGCGTGGAAAGTGCCCGCATCGCCGCGAACCCGCCGATGCCCATCGGCGTGACCGCCGCCTCCGTGCCGCCGCAGATCATCGCGATGGCGTCGCCGCGCTGGATCATACGGAACGAATCGCCGATCGAGTGGGCGCTGGTGGTACAGGCCGTCGCGGTCGCCGAATTCGGTCCCTTGGCCCCGCTCTTGATCGACACATACCCGGACGCCAGATTGATGATCGTCGCGGGGATGAAAAAGGGCGAAATGCGCCGCGGCCCGTGTTCCAGCAGGGTTTGATGCTCGCGCTCGATGACTTCAAACCCGCCGATCCCGCTGCCGATGTAGACCCCTACTTCTTCGGCGATGTCCGGCGTCACCTTCAACCCGGAATCCTTCAGGGCGAAGTCCGCCGCCGCGATGGCGAACTGGATGAAGCGCCCCATCTTCTTGATTTCTTTCTTCTCGATATAGTTGCCGGGATCGAAACCTTTGACTTCTCCCGCAATCCTGCAGGAAAAAGCGGTTGCGTCAAACGCCGTAATACCCGCGATGCCGCTTTTGGAAGCAAGCAGGGCCGCCCAAGACAGTTCCGTTCCAATCCCCAGCGGCGTCAGCAATCCGACGCCGGTCACTACGACTCTTCGTGACAACACTCTTCTCCCCGGTCCGACCTAAATGTTATTTCTTGGTCGTCTTGCCTTCAATGTATTCAACCGCGTCTTTGACCGTGGTGATCTTCTCGGCATCTTCGTCCGGGATCTCAAGCTCAAAGGCTTCTTCAAAAGCCATTACGAGTTCGACGATATCTAGCGAATCGGCGCCGAGGTCGTCCACGAAGGACGCGTTGCTGTCCACCTGGCTCTCATCGACGCCCAGTTGCTCGACAATTATCTGCTTCACCTTCTGCTCAACTGCCATGATTCCTCCTGGGATTTTGCGAACGCGTTGATTTTAGCTACCTTCGGGGATTCTCCGCAAGTCGCTGCGTTGTGCCAAACCCCCATTCTGCCATATCCCCGCGAATCCTGCCTGACAGAGTGGCGGCGAGGGTGCTTAACCCACACAGTTCACAGTCCCCTCCCCCTCTTTCGTGGACAATAGGGGGATGCCGATCACTCTCGCCCAGGTGGCGGAAGCGCGCACCAACATCGCGGGCGTGGCCCTGCGCACACCGCTGGTACGCTGCTTCGCCGATTCGCCCGCCGAGGTCTGGCTGAAGTTGGAGAACCTCCAGCCAATTGGTTCCTTCAAGATCCGCGGTGCCGCCAACGTGATGGCGCGGCTGGATCCCCAGCTCCTCGAGCGCGGCGTGCTCACGGCCTCGGCGGGCAATATGGCGCAGGGCGTGGCCTTCTGCGCGCGGCGCATCGGTGTGGCCGCCACGATCGTCGCGCCCGATACCGCGCCCGCCACCAAAATCCGCGCCGTGGAGCGCTTGGGCGGGCGCGTCATCCTGGCGCCGTTCGCCGATTGGTGGCACTGCTTCGAAACCCGCACCTATCCCGGGGTGGAAGCGACCTTTATCCACGCCTTCGACGACGTGGACGTGATGGCAGGCAACGGAACCATAGCCCTGGAACTGCTCGAAGACCTGCCGGTGATGGACGCCGTGGTGATTCCCTGGGGCGGCGGCGGCCTTTCCTGCGGGATTGCAGCGGTGCTGCGCCAACTCGCGCCGCGCGTCAAGATCTACGCCGCGGAGGTGGAAACCGCCGCGCCCCTCGCGGCATCGCTCGCCGCCGGCGAACCGCGCACCGTGGAATACACGCCTTCGTTCGTAGACGGCATCGGCAGCAAGATGGTCTTTCGCAACATGTTTGAACACGCGCGGCGCCTGCTGGATGGCTCCATCGTGGTTACGCTGGAGGATGCCGCACGCGCCATGAAGTTCGTGGCGGAGCGCAACCGCGTGATCGTGGAAGGGGCGTCGGCCTGCGCCATTGCGGCTGCCCTGTCGGGGCGCGCCGGCGCCGGCAAGGTGGCGGCGATCGTCTCGGGAGGTAATATCGACCTGGAGAAATTTGCGCAACTCACCGCGTGCTCCTGATGGTGATCGCGGCGTGGGCGTTCTGGCGTTCCCTGAGAGGCAGAGAATTGCTGGGTGAGGAAGCAAGCTGACAGAACGCTCCCATCGGAGCCGCGACCGTCAGGGAGCGTTAGACTACTTCCAGGATGAGGCACTTCAAATAGAGCGTCTCGGGAACGGTGAGCAGGATCGGGTGATCCTGGCTCTGCGTGCGCCGCTCCAACACGCGCAGCGTGCGGTTGGCGTCCAGGCTGGCCTGCGCGACCAACTCCAAGAGTGCGCTCTCGCCCAGATGATGCGAGCAGGAGCAGGTCACCAGAATGCCGCCCGGTGGCAGCAGGCGCAGCGCGCGCAGGTTGATCTCTTTGTACCCCGTGGTGGCGGATTCCAGATTACGCCGGCTCTTGGCGAACGCCGGCGGGTCCAGCACCACCATCGAAAAGTGGCGGCGCGCGCTGGCATAGTTGGACAGCAACTGGAAGATATCGGCTTCCTTGAAATCGATGTTGGCGATGCCGTTGGCCGCCGCGTTGGCGCGCGCCGTGACCAGCGCCGCTGCCGAACTGTCGGCGGCTTCCACGCTCTCGCACTTGCCCGCCACGTGCAGGGCGAAGCCGCCGGTAGAGGTGAAGCAATCGAGCGCCTTGCCGCCGCGGGCGTACCGCGCGGCGGCGCGGTAGTTGTCGCGCTGATCCAGAAAAATGCCGGTCTTCTGGCCGTGCATGAGATCGGCGCGCAGGGTGAGCGCGTTCATTTGCACGGTCACGGACTCGGGAACCTCGCCAGAGAGGATCGTGGTCTCTAGCGGCAACTCCTCCTTCTCCCGCACGGCAACATCGTTGCGCGCCACGATCCCTTTGGGATGGAAGATCTCCTCGAGAGAGGACGCGATCACGCTCTTGGCTGCGTCCATGCCCTGATCCAGGGTCTGCACCACCAGGTAATCGCCATAGCGGTCCACCACCAGCGCGGGCAGCAGGTCGGCTTCGCCATGCACCACACGGTAGGCATCGGTGTTGCGTACCACGGTGCGCCGGTGCTCCTCGGCGGCGCGCAGGCGGCGCAAAAAGAAATCGCGGCCGATGTCTTCCACCTGCCGCGACAACATGCGCAGACTGATCTGCGAACTGGAACTGTAGTGAGCCGTGCCCAGCGGGCGTCCCCGCGGGTCGGCGACCCGCACCGGCTGGCCCGGTTGGGCGCCATCGCGATCGGCGATATCGCTCGAGAAAATCCAGGGGTGACCGCTGGTCACGCGGTCCGCGCCCTTGCGGCTGACGCGGACTTCATTCGGCGCATTCATCGGGCGGCCTGCAAGCGGGCGATTCGTTCCTCGGTCGAGGGATGGGTGGAGAACAGGCGCATGATGCTTTGGCCGGAAAAGGGTTTGATGATAAACATGTGGGCGGTGGCGGGCGAGGCGTCCATGGGGATGCGTTTGGACCAGGTCTCGAGTTTTTCGAGGCCGCCGATCAGCGGGTAGGGCGAACCGACATACTTGGCGCTGGCGGCATCGGCATCGAACTCGCGTGAACGGGAAATCGCCATCTGTATCAGCATGGCGGCGATGGGCGCCAGAATCATCATGGCGATGGCCGCGACCGGGCTGCCGCGGTCGTCGTCATCGCGGCTGCCGCCGAACCAGAAGGCCATGCGGGCCAGGAACGTGATGGTCCCGGCGACCATGGCAGCGACCGAGCTGATCAGGATATCGCGGTGCAGCACGTGTCCCAGTTCGTGGGCGACGACGCCCTCCAGTTCGTTGTCGGCCATCAGGCGCAGGATGCCGGCGGTGAAGGCCAGCGAGGCGTGCGACGGATTGCGGCCGGTGGCGAAGGCGTTGGGCGAATCGTCGGGGATGATCCACAGCTTCGGCATGGGCAGCCCCATGTGCTCGCAAAGGTTGCGCACCATGGGCGCCACACGGGCGTACGCGTCGGCGTTTTCGGTCTCGGTTACCGCCTGCGCCGAGTAACTCATCAGCGCGATTTTGTCGGAGAAAAAGTAACTGACAAAATTCATGATCGCGGTGATCGCGAGCGCCATGTAGAGACCCTGGCGCCCGGCGATGGCCTCTCCGCCAATCAGCAGAATGGCGGTCAGGAAGCCGAGCAGCGCGGCGGTTTTCAGTGTATTGATGCTCATATGTGTAGCGTAGCCTTCCAGGCTGCCATGCCCCCATTCCTGGGGGCATGCTTCCTTCGCGGGAGCGCCGCGTGCCCCACGCCTACTTCCGCACCTCGGCGGTGTCCGCCGCGACCGGGGCGGGGACTAACTTGGTGAACGAGAGTTCGTGGTCCGCGGCCGCGGCGTCCACCAGGATGGTGTCGCCTTCGGCAAAACCGCCGGTGATCAGCTTCAGGGCCAGCGGGTCCTGGATCAGGCGCTGGATGGCGCGCTTCATGGGACGGGCGCCGTACTGCGGGTCGTAGCCCTCGGTGATGATGCGGTCCTTGGCGGCGATGGTGATTTCAAGTTTCAGCTTGCGGTCCTTGAGCAGCTTGCCCACGTTGATGAGCTGGATGTCCACAATCCGCGCCAGATGTTCGCGGGTCAGCGAGTTAAACACAATGATATCGTCAACCCGGTTGAGGAACTCCGGCCGGAACTGCTGGCGCAGCGATTCGAGCAGGCGTTTGCGGGTTTCCTCGCTGCGTGTATCCTTGCCGTGGACGGAGAATCCGATGGTATTGCGCTCCACCATCGCGGTGCCCACGTTGGACGTCATCACGATCACCGTGTTCTTGAAATTCACCGTGCGGCCCTGCCCATCGGTGAGGCGGCCATCTTCGAGAATTTGCAGCAGGATGTGGAATACGTCGGGATGCGCCTTCTCGATTTCGTCGAAGAGCAGCACCGAATAGGGCCGCCGGCGCACCTGCTCGGTGAGTTGCCCACCCTCGTCGTGCCCGATGTATCCGGGAGGCGAGCCGACCATGCGCGCCACCGCGTGCTTCTCCATGTACTCGCTCATATCGACGCGGATCATGGCTTTGTCGTCGTCGAAAAGGTACTCGGCCAGGGCGCGCACGAGTTCGGTCTTGCCGACGCCGGTGGGCCCGAGAAAGATGAAGCTGCCGATGGGCCGGTTGGGATCGCTCAGTCCGGCGCGGTTGCGCAGGATGGCGTTGGCCACCAGTTGTACGGTCTGGTCCTGGCCCACCACGCGGTCCTTGAGGCGCTCCGGCATCTGCACCAGCTTCTGGATTTCGCCCTCCATCATGCGGGCCACCGGGATGCCGGTCCACTTGGCGACGATGCGGGCGATATCCTCCTCGTCGATCTCCTCTTTGAGCAGCGCGTGTTCCTTGACGGCTTCCATCTCCTGCTCGGCCGCCAGAATGTCCTTCTCGATTTGCGAGAGGCGGCCGTAGCGCAACTGCGCAGCTTTTTCCCAATCGCCGGCGCGGCTGGCTTTCTCTTCTTCCTGGCGCAGCGTGTCCTGCTCTTCTTTCAGGGTACGCACGCGGGAAATGGCGTTCTTTTCGTGATTCCAGCGTTCCTTCAACGTGGCGGCTTGCCCGCGCACCGTCTCCAGTTCGTTCTCCAGGTGGCGCAGGCGTTCGTGCGAGGCCGCGTCCTTCTCTTTGCTGAGTGCCTGGCGCTCGATCTCCAGGTGCGAGGTGCGGCGGTCCAGGTCGTCGATTTCGATCGGCATGGAGCCGATCTGCAGGCGCAGCGCGGAGCCCGCTTCGTCGATCAGGTCGAGCGCCTTATCGGGCAGGAAACGGTCGGCAATATAGCGGTGCGAGAGCACGGCGGCGGCGAGAATGGCCGCGTCCTTAATGCGCACGCCGTGGTGGATCTCGAATTTCTCCTTGAGGCCGCGCAGGATGGCGATGGTGTCGTCCACGGTCGGCTCGCCCACCATCACGGAACGGAAACGGCGCGCCAGGGCGGCGTCCTTTTCGATGTGCTTGCGGTACTCGTTGAGGGTGGTGGCCCCGATGCAGCGCAGTTCTCCGCGAGCCAGCGCCGGCTTGAGGAGGTTGGCGGCGTCGATCGCGCCTTCCGCCGAGCCGGCCCCGACGAGGGTGTGCAGTTCGTCGATAAAGCAGATGATTTCCCCGTTGGAATCGATGATTTCCTTGACCACCGCCTTGAGACGGTCTTCGAACTCGCCGCGGAACTTGGTGCCGGCGATCATGCTGCCCAGGTCGATGGCCACCAGCTTCTTGTTCTTAAGTTGATCCGGTACGTCGCCGCGGACGATGCGCTGGGCCAGGCCTTCGACAATGGCGGTCTTGCCGACACCGGGTTCGCCGATCAGCACCGGGTTGTTCTTGGTGCGGCGGCTGAGCACCTGCATGATGCGGCGGATCTCGTCGTCGCGGCCGATCACCGGGTCCAGTTTGCCCTGGCGGGCGGATTCGGTGAGATCGTGAGCGTAGCGTTCCAACGCCTGATACTTGGTCTCGGGATTCTGGTCGGTGATGCGCTGGGTACCGCGCACCGAGACCAGGGCCTTGAGGATGGCGTCGTGGGTGGCCCCGGCGCGTTCCAGGAGTTGGCCGGCCGGTCCGTTGCGCTCCTTGGCGATGCATAGCAGCAGGTGCTCGGTGGAAACGAACTCATCCTTGAAGCGGATGGCTTCGTCGAAGGCGTGCTCCAGAATCTCATTGAGCGGCGGCGCCAGATACATGCCGGGCTGCATGTTGCCGGTCTTGGGCAGGGTGGGCAGGAGGCGTTTGGCTTCGGCGACGATGGCGTCGGGGTGGACACCGCATTTCACCAGCACGGGCCGCACAATGCCCTCCTGCTCTTCGGCGAGAGAGATCAGCAGATGCAGCGGGTACATGATCTGGCTGCCGTTTTTTTCGGCCAGCACCTGGCATTGCTGCAAGGCGTCCTGGGCCTTTTGGGTCAACTTGTCGATGCGAAACATTGAGGTCCCCCAAGAAACCACGGGGCAGGCCGGCGGCAACCGCCGCTGCAGCCTGTCCCTATAGATGCGACGTTCGCGGGTTTGATACGTTACACCGTGGTCTCGATCTTGATCTGCCGCGGTTTGGCGGTCTCCTTCTTGGTGAGCGTGACGGTGAGCACGCCATTCTTGTAGGCGGCATTGATCTTATCGGTATCGAACGAGTTGGGCACGGCGAAACTGCGCACGAAATTGCCATAGCTGCGCTCGATGCGGTGATAGCCCTTTTCGTTGCTCGTGGCTTCGAACTTGCGCTCGCCGGCAATCGTCAGGGTCTGGTTTTCCACTCGCACGTCGATGTCCTTGGCGTCGACATCGGGCAGATCGGCCTTGACGACGAGTTCGTTCTCGGTTTCATAGATATCGACGGAGGGCGCCCAAGGGCGATTGGTCTGCGGCTCGGTGAGGAGGCGGGTGAAGGCGTTTTCGACGGCACGGAGGCTGGCGAGGGGATCGTAGTGGCTGAGAGACATATGTTTAAGCTCCTGGATGGTTGAAGTTTGGAGGCTGGTAATACCTCACTCAATTACGATCATAAAATATGCGCGCCATATTGTCAACTATATTTTAGTATGTCGAAAACCGGGGACAGACGGAACGTTTTCCGGTTTTCCCCTAACCCGGGGACAAAACCCGGGGACAGACCCCACGTTCCCCGCGTTTTGTGCCTTTTAAACCTAGGGAACGTCGGGTCTGTCCCTGGGATTCTGGCACCGGGAACCCGCGATCCGCCCCCGGTGTCTAACTGCGAATGCCGGCGTGGATCGAACACACCTTCCAGGACCTCCGCTACGCGCTGCGCGGCCTGCGGCGCAACCCCGGATTCACCCTCACCGCGGTGCTGGCGGCGGCCATCGCCATCGGCGCAAGCACCGCCATCTTCAGCGCCGTGGATCGCATCCTCTTCCGTCCGCTGCCTTACCGCGACGAGGCGCGCCTGGTATCCGCCGGCATGATGACGCCGCTCGATTCCAACGAATTCCTGCTGGCCGACGCCTACTTCGACCTGCGCCGCAACCCCGGCCCCTTTGCCGCCGTGACCTCCTTTCAGGCCGGCGCCATCGAATGCGACCTCACCGAGCAGAGCCCCTTGCGCATGCGCTGCCTCCGCCTGGAGGCCAATTTTCTGGACACGCTCGGCGTCCGCCTGGCCGCCGGACGGAACTTCTCCGCCGAAGAGGACCGCCCCAACGGTCCGCGCGTCGCCATCATATCCCACGCCCTGTGGCGCAGTCGCTTCGCCGCCGACCCGGCCGCCATCGGCAAGACGCTCTCCATCGACGGCACACCAACACGGGTGGCCGGCGTCCTGCCGCCCGATTTCGTCATGCCGACGCTGACCCACGCCGATATCCTGCTGCCCGAAGCCCTGGATGAGGCGCGCGAGCGCTCGGGCCGCGCACTGCGCGTTTTCGCCCGCCTGAAACCCGGCGTCACCCTGCCGCAGGCGCAAAGCCGCTTGCAGCCTTACTTCGCGCGGATGCTGGAAACCGTGCCGCCGCGATTCCGCAAGGAGGTCACGCTGCGCGTGCGTCCCCTGCGCGACCGGCAGGTGGGCGACGCGCGCGCCGCCTCGCTCGCGCTGCTGGGCGCCGTGCTCGCCGTGCTGCTGATTGCCTGCGCCAATATCGCCAACCTCCTGCTGGCGCGCGCGGTCGGGCGCGACCGCGAAATCGCCGTGCGCGCCGCGCTGGGCGCGTCGCGCTTCCGCCTTGTGCGCCTCGCCCTCACCGAAAGCCTGCTGCTGGCGGTTGCCGGCGGCGCCGCCGGATGTGGCCTGGCGTTTGTGCTGCTGCGCGCCTTCCAGGCGGTCGCGCCGGAAGGGCTGCCGCGCATCGAGGAAGCCACGGTCGATCAGCGTGTAGTGCTCTTCAGTGCGGCGGCGGCCGTGCTCTCGGGGATCCTGTTCGGACTGTTCCCCGCCCTGCGGCGCACCGAGGGAGCGGTCCTGGGGTCCGCGCGCACCGTAGGTCCGGCGCGCGGCTGGCTGCGCGGCGCCCTGGTGACGGCCCAGATCGCGATCTCGGTAACGCTGCTCACCGGCGCCGGATTGCTGCTGCGCAGTCTCGACAACCTTGAGCGCCTCCCGATGGGTTTCGAGAGCGATCGCATAATCACCGCGAGCTTCGTGCTGGGCCGGCAGCGCTACAGCCGCGACGTGGAACAACTGGCGCTGTTCCGCGAACTGGAGCAGCGCCTGGAGACGCTGCCCGGCGTATCGGCGGCGGCGGTGAGCGATTCCATCCCGCCATTCGGCGGAACCCGCGGACGCCCGCTCTCTACCATCGACGTGGAAGGCCGGCCGCAGCGTCCCGAAGGCAGCGGCGGCATGGTGGCCTGGCGTTACGTCACCCCCGGCTACTTTGCCGCCATGGGGATTCCGCTGCGCCGCGGACGGCCCTTCAGCCAGTTGGACCGGGGCGCGGGCGCGTATTCGGTGGTGCTGAGCGAAAGCCTGGCGCGCCTCTTGTTCCCTGGCGAGGACCCGCTCGGCAAGCACATCCAGCGCGGACCGCAAGGGCAATGGTTCACGGTGGTGGGAGTGGCCGCCGACGCGCGCAACCTGGGTGCGGAGAAGACCAGTTGGCCGGAGTATTACTTTGTGCGCAAGGCGGTGCCCGATGTGACGTGGGCCAACCAGGAACCGCCGCTCGGCTGGCGCGGCGCCGTGGTGGTGGTGCGCACGGCGGTGGACCCGAAGCTGGCGGCATCGTCGCTGCGCGGCCTGTTCGCCTCGCTCGACCCCACACTGCCGGTGGCGATCTCCACCATGCGCGAGCGCCTGGCGCAAGGCACGGGACGCCCAAGGTTCCAGGCGACGCTGCTCGCGGCGTTCGCCGCTATCGGAGTGCTGCTGGCCGCCATCGGGCTCTCCGGCGTGATGTCGTTTCTGGTGGCGCAGCGGCGGCGCGAAATCGGCGTGCGCATGGCGCTGGGGGCGACCCCGGGCAGCATCGTGAGGCTGACGTTGGGATTTGCCGCGCGATCTACCGCCGCGGGGCTCGTCATCGGCGGCGCGGGGGCATACGTCGCGACGCGCTGGCTGCGCGCCCAACTATTTCAGGTGGCGCCGGGCGACCCGCGTCCGCTGGCCGGCGCTGTCGCGGTGCTGGTGTTGGTGGCGTTGATCGCCGCCGCCGGCCCGGCGCGGCGGGCGGCGCAGGTGGACCCCGGAACTAC
>Ga0208079_1001126_pt1 | contig 14354 bp, 17 predicted proteins | sample NGESurdeep092012_5_FD_184474 | JGI IMG/M metagenome (GOLD analysis project Ga0208079, IMG submission 184474) | Arctic peat soil microbial communities from Barrow, Alaska - NGEE Surface sample 210-2 deep-092012 (SPAdes) | ecosystem: Environmental > Terrestrial > Soil > Wetlands > Peat ... | reverse complement strand
CCTCCCGCCAGCACGCCATGGTCGAGGACGCGATCGGACGCCGGCCCGAGATCACGGTATGGCGCAACGGCGAGCCGGTGGACGTCATCGCGGCCCCGCGAGCTCACGGACTCGTGAGCATCCGGGCGGCCCGGCGTGCTGAACGCTCAAGGCTGCGGACCTGAGCTCAGCGCACGCGCCATCCCTTGACCGGTGGGGGTGCCGGCGACGGCGCGCCGTCCGCCATCGTGAACGCCGCCGATCCGGCGAACTGCCTGGCCAGCTGTACCCCGTCGCGCAGTCCCGTCGGGAAGGGCATCTTGGCGACCTGCCGGCGTAGGGCGGCGAGGTCCAGCGTGCTGCGCGAGGCGACGGCAACAAAGTTGCCGAAACGCTTGCCCTTGAGGATCTCGTGGGTGCCGATCAGGGCGACCTGGCCGAAGACGGTAGCTAGGCCGGCATACACGCGCCGCAGGTAAGCCATGTTGGGCTCGTCGGCGATGTTGACCATCATGGTCCCTTTCGCCCGAAGCACCCTGGATGCATCGACAAGGAACTCCACGGTGGTGAGCCCAGCCGGGACGCGGCCGTCGGCATACGCGTCGAGCACCATTACGTCGGCGCTCGCATCGGCGAGCTGAGCGACACCGGTGAGGCCGTCCACTGGGCGTACCCGGATCCGGTGCTGCCGGGGCAGCGGCAGCTCACGGCGGACCAGCTCGGTCAGCTCGGCGTTCGGCTCGAGAACAATCTGTGGTGACCCGGGGCGCTCGGCGTTGACGTATCGGGCCAGTGTCAGCCCGGCGCCGCCGATGTGGGTGACCCCGAGCGGACCAGCCGGCAGCGTGTCGATCACCGCTGCGAAGTGGGCGATGTACTCGAAGCCGAGGCTGCCAGGATCGGCGAGGTTGACGTGGGACTGAGGACTGCCGTCCATCATCACCGTGACGCCGCCCCGGCCGTCGTCGTCGGGCACGAGCTCGATCCGTCCGACCTGGTCCTCTGGCACGAGAATCAGCCTAGGTGGAACCCTGCGATACTTCTGCTCGTGACTGACCCACTCTGTCTGAAAGAGCTTCGTGTGCACGAGCTCGGGCGGGCTGACGGCCCGACCCTTGTGCTGCTGCACGGTTTGTCCGACTCAGGTCTGTGCTGGCCGGACGCGGTGCGCCGCTGGCGTCACGACTACCGTATCGTCGCGCCAGACGCTCGCGGACACGGCGAGTCCCCCCGCTTCGACCCTGCCACCAGCGGCAGCAACCGGTTCGCTGACATGGTCGCTGACGTGGTCGCCCTGCTGGAAGCTCTCGGCGCCGAGGTCGGCGAAACCCCGCTCCTGGTCGGTCACTCCATGGGGGCGGGTGTCTCCGGGACCGTTCTTGCCACCCGGCCCGATCTCGTCCGCGGTGGCGTGCTGGAGGACCCGCCGTGGTTCACCATGGGGCGCGGAGGTGCCCGGCCCCCGCAGCCGGAGACGACGCAACAGTCGGTCCAGAGATTCCGTGACGATCGTTCGGCGGCCGAGGCTGGGGGCAGGGTCGAGCTCCCGCTGTGGCCCGAGATCGAGTCCCGACCATGGGCCGTGTCCAAGACGCAGCTCGACCCGTTGCTGACAGACCGGGAGCAGATCGCCAGTCAGGCGCCATGGATCGACGCCGCGGCGGCCATCGCCAGGCCGACCCTCCTGGTCACCGGCGGCCGGGAGGAAGCCATCCTCGTCACGGCGCAGTCACGGCAACGTCTGACCGAGCTAGGGAACCGCCACATCGAAGTTGAGGTCGTTCCGGGGGCATACGGTGCGCCGGGACCGCGCCGACACCTACCACCGGATCGTGGACCCCTGGATCAGAAAGCAGTTCCCCACCGTAGGGAGCTGATCGGCGACCACTCGATGCAGCTGACCAGGCGACAACCGATCGTCGTCAGGGGCGCAGCATCGTCTTGATGGCGCGGCGCTCATCCATTGCCGCGTAGCCCTCGGCCACCTTGTCCAGCGGCAGGTCGAGGTCGAAGACCAGTCCGGGCGTGATCGTCCCTGAGAGCACGTCGTCGCGCAGCACCGGGAGGTACTGCCGAACCGGCGCCACGCCGCCGGCGACGCCGACGTTGCGGGAGAACATCGAGCGCACCGGGAACTCGACCCCGTGCGGCACCCCTACATAGCCGACGGTGGAGCCCGGGCGGGCAATGGTGATGGCGGTGGTCATCGACTGTGCGGTACCTACGCACTCGAGCACGGCATCGGCGCCGACACCGCCGGTGAGCTCGAGGACGGCAGCCTCACCGGCTTCACCGCGCTCGGCGATGACATCCGTGGCACCGAACGACCGGGCGATCTGTTGGCGTTCCTCGTGACGCGACATGGTCACGACGCGTTCGGCGCCCATCCGTGAAGCAGCGAGAACCCCCGACAGGCCCACCGCGCCGTCACCCACGACCACGACCGTGTCGCCTTCCTGGACGCCGGCGGCCGTGGCTGCGTGCCACCCGGTGCCCATCACGTCGGAGAGGGCCAGAAGCGACGGAACCATTGCGGCGTCGGGTGTTTCGCGTGTTGCCACCAGGGTGCCGTCGGCCAGGGGGACCCGGACGTACTCGCCCTGTCCACCGTCGGTCATCAGCCCGTCGCGGTCCGGTCCGCCCCAGAAACCGCCCGCCAAGCAGGCCGACTGGATCCCGACACGGCAGTGCGGGCAGGTGTTGTCGGAGTACATGAACGGTGCGATGACGAAGTCGCCCTTGCGCAGCGACCGAACCTCCGCGCCGATATCCTGGACGACACCGACGAACTCGTGGCCGATCCGGAACGGGTCCTTGATCGGGTTGTCCCCGCGGTAGTACCAGAGGTCCGAGCCGCAGACACAGGCTGCAACGACTCTCACGATCGCGTCGGTCGGCTTCAGGATGGTCGGGTCCGGCTGGTTCTCGAGCCGGACGTCGCGGGCAGCGTAGATCGTTGTCGCCTTCATGGGTACAACCCTAGATCGAGCCTGACCGGGACAGTGATGCCACCATGGACGCTATGCCACCTCGCCGCCGCATCCCGCACGACGAGGGTCTCCAAGCCCTGGAGGTATGGCGAGTGGACCACTCCGGGGCACCGGAGGCAACCGTCGCCATGGCAGTTCGCTACGCACTGGAGGAGCTGGCTGCCCGGGCGCCGGGGCGGACTCTGGAAGTCCGCGTGCCCCCATACGGTGCGGTGCAGTGTGTGGAGGGACCGCGACACACCCGTGGCACCCCTGCGAACGTGATCGAGATGGATGCCCGGACCTGGCTGGATCTGGTTACCGGACAATCGGATTGGGCCACGGCACTGGCGGGCGGCACGGTGCACGCGAGCGGTCAGCGGGCCACCCTGGCCGGGCTCCTGCCGATCGTGCCTGACTAGCCTTGAACCATGCGATTTGGCCTGACGATCCTGCCCGAGCACCGCTGGTCCGACGCGGCCCCGATGTGGCGCGGGGCTGAGGAGCTCGGCTTCGACCATGCGTGGACCTACGACCACCTTGTCTGGGGCGGGCTGCCGGACTCGCCGTGGTACGGCACCATTCCCACGCTGACAGCGGCCGCGATGGTCACTTCGACGATCCGGTTGGGCACGTTTGTCACGTCGCCGAACTATCGGCACCCGGTGACGTTCATGCGCGACCTGCTGGCCTTGGACGATATCTCGGGCGGCCGCCTGGTGTGCGGCATCGGTGCCGGGGGCGATATCGACAACGTCATCCTCGGCGGTCAGCCGCTGACGCCCAGGGAGCGCTTCGACCGACTCTCCGAGTTCACTGAGCTGCTCGACCGGTTGCTCACCCAGGACCATGTCTCTCACCGAGGCACGTACTTTTCGGCTGTCGACGCCCGCACCCGGCCCGGCCCGGTTCAGCGGCCGAGAATCCCGTTCGTCATGGCTGCCAACGGTCCTCGCTCGCTGCGCCTAGCCGTCGAGTATGGCGCCGGCTGGGTCACCACCGGTCCCAAGGTCGAGACGCTGGACCAGTGGTGGGCCGCTCTGACGGAGCTGGGCGGACGGCTAGACCAGGCTCTGGCCACTGTGGGTCGTGACTCCGCCACGTTGGAACGGCATCTCAACCTCGACTCATCACCGCAGTTCGCCCTCTCGAGAGTGGGGGCGTTCGAGGAGATGGTGGGTCGCGCAGGTGAGCTGGGCTTTACCGATGTCATCACCCACTGGCCCCGTCCCGATGGTCCGTATCTTGGCGATGTCAGTGTGCTGGAGGCCGTCGCCTCGCAGGTCATCCCCCAGTTCCGCTAACTCGCAAACCTCGGTTTGCGAGTGTGGTCGATTACGTTGGTGTGGTGAGTCAGCAGCCCCGCAAGGTCCGTAAGACGCCCAAGTTCACGGCGTTCCTGCTCACAGGCGCTCTGGCAGGACTTCTCATCGGGTTCTTCCTGAGCGTGATCGGCCCTGTCGATGTCCGCTATGACGGGTCCGCCGCGCTGGGCTTCCTCGGGTTGATCGGTGCCGGACTGGGCATGTTGGTCGGGGGCATCATCGCCGTCCTGCTCGACAAGCGGCCCTGAACCCCGACCCGGCCTCACGAAGGGAGCGGCCCGCTGGCATGCCGGGCTGTGGGAGACTGTGACACGTGGCACGCGGTGATGGGCGATTGACCCACGATCTTCTTCCCGGCGAGAAAGCTCCCCAGGACGCCTGTGGGGTCTTCGGGGTCTGGGCCCCGGGTGAGGACGTCGCCAAGCTGACCTACTTCGGGCTCTACGCGTTGCAGCACCGCGGTCAGGAGTCCGCAGGCATCGCGTCCAGTGACGGTCATCGGCTGCTGGTCTACAAGGACATGGGTCTGGTCTCCCAGGTCTTCGACGAGGCGAGCCTGGGCTCGCTGAAGGGGCATCTGGCGATCGGCCACTGCCGATACTCCACGACCGGTGGCAGCACCTGGGAGAACGCCCAGCCGACCCTGGGTGGCACCGACGACTCCACCGTCGCACTGGCCCACAACGGCAACCTCATCAACTCGGCCGAGCTGCGTGACCTGCTCTTCGAACGCCACGGCGATGCCTTCGCCGCCCTGCTCGGTGGTGAGCTGCATCGGGGCAACACCACCGACACCGCACTGGTCACGGCGCTGCTGTCCAGCGACCCCGACCTCAGCCTCGAGGCCACAGCCCTGGATGTGATGCCCAAGCTCAAGGGTGCCTTCAGCTTTGTCTTCATGGACGAGCAGACGCTGTATGCAGCCCGCGACCGGCATGGCATCCGCCCTCTGGTTCTGGGTCGTCTGGAACGCGGCTGGGTGGTGGCCAGTGAGTCCGCGGCGCTCGCGACCGTGGGTGCCAGCGTGATCCGCGAGGTTCAGCCGGGCGAGCTGATCGCCATTGACGAGGACGGTCTGCGTTCCCACCAGTTCGCCGAGGCTGACCCCAAGGGCTGCGTCTTCGAGTACGTCTACCTCGCCCGCCCCGATGCGACCATCGCCGGCCGGTCGGTACATGAGGCCCGGGTCGAGATGGGGCGGCGTCTGGCCATGGAGTACCCAGTCGAGGCCGACCTGGTCATCCCGGTGCCCGAGTCGGGCACGCCAGCCGCGATCGGCTACGCCGAGGCCAGCGGCATCCCCTACGGGCAGGGCTTCGTCAAGAACTCGTACGTCGGGCGGACGTTCATCCAGCCCAGCCAGACGCTGCGGCAGCTTGGCATCCGCCTGAAGCTCAATGCGCTCGAGACCGTCATCCGCGGCAAGCGGCTGGTGGTCGTCGACGACTCGATCGTGCGCGGCAACACCCAGCGCGCCCAGATCCGAATGCTGCGAGAGGCTGGAGCGGCCGAGATCCATGTGCGCATCTCCAGCCCGCCGGTGAAGTGGCCCTGTTTCTACGGCATCGACTTCGCCACCCGCGCCGAGCTGGTTGCTACCGGCCTCAAGGTCGAGGAGATCCGCGCCAGCATCGGTGCCGACAGTCTGGGCTACCTCCGCGAGGATGCGATGATCGAGGCGACGGAGCAACCGCGCGAGCGGCTGTGCACGGCCTGCTTCACCGGCGACTACCCGATCGCGCTGCCCGACTCGAGCTTGCTGGGCAAGCAGTTCCTCGAGGTCCTGCCGGGTCTGGAGAGTCCGTTGCCTGGGCGCCTGGACATTGAGGGTGTCGGCACCGGTGTCGCCGGCGGCGCCGCTGACGCTCTCACTCGTCCCTGAGTTTCCTGACAACCTGCCATACCGGAAAGACACGGAGAATGAGCCATGCCTTCTGAAACCTCCCCCACCCCCATCACCTACGCCGACGCAGGGGTCGATGTCGAGGCCGGTGACCAGGCCGTCGCGCTGATGAAGGCCTCCGTCAGGCGGGCACAGCGTCCCGAGGTGCTGGGCGGGCTGGGTGGCTTCGCCGGCATGTTCGACGCGAGCGTGCTGGCTCGGATGACCCGTCCGGTTCTGGCCACAAGCACCGATGGGGTGGGCACCAAGGTCGCCATCGCCTGGGCCATGGGCAAGCACGACACGATCGGGCTCGACCTGGTTGGCATGGTTGTCGACGACATCGTCGTCTGTGGTGCTGAGCCGCTGTTCATGACCGACTACATCGCCATGGGCAAGGTTGTGCCCGAGCGGGTCGCGGCCATCGTGTCCGGTATCGCGGCCGGTTGCGTACAGGCGGGCGTTGCCCTGGTCGGCGGGGAGACGGCCGAGCACCCAGGCCTGCTGGAGCCCGACGAGTACGACTGCGCGGGCGCCGCGACGGGAGTCGTTGAGTATGCCGACATCCTGGGCCCGCATCGCGTGGTGGCCGGTGACGTGGTGGTTGCTCTCGCCTCGTCGGGACTTCATTCCAACGGCTACTCGCTGGTACGCAAGGTCTTTGCCTCTGCGGGCTGGGCGCTTGACCGACACGTTCCTGAGTTCGGCCGGACACTGGGCGAGGAGCTGCTTGAACCCACTCGGGTCTACGCACAGGACCTGCTGACGCTGACCCGCACCGAGGGGATCGACATGCATGCCCTGAGCCACGTCACCGGCGGCGGACTCGCCGCGAACCTGGCCAGGGTGCTTCCGCACGATGCCTTCGCCCTGGTCGACCGGTCAACCTGGACCCCGCCTGCGGTATTCGGGGTCGTGCGCGAACTCGGTCAGGTACCGCTGGCGGATCTCGAGCGCACGCTCAATATGGGCGTCGGCTTCGTGGCTGTTCTGCCGGCAGCACACAGCGACCTGGCTATCGAGATCTTGAAGACCCAAGGGATCCACGCCTGGTTGTTCGGCCGGGTCAGTGACCTGGCCACCGCGCCCATACAGGATGGCGTCGAGGTGGTCAGGGGCACCAAGGGGGTTGACGGAGGCTCGGTGCAGGTTGTGGGAACTGCGCCACGTTGAGGGTTGGGTAGTAGTCAGGCCTATGGCTCAGCGCTTGCCTGAGGCCGACTGGCCGTAGTCTTCGAAGCCGTCTTCGTCATCATCTGGCTGAACGGTGTCGGGGACACGTTTCGGCTGAGTGTCGAATGCTGACGGTCCATGCAGTTCTCGCTCAAGCGCACTCAAGTCGGTGTCCGGGCTGTAGTACTTCAGCTCACGAGCAACTTTGGTTTGCTTGGCTTTGGCTCGGCCGCGCCCCATGACGTCGACCCCCTTGCGCGTCTGCCGGGGCGGCATCGCCTGACCGAACCACTGATCGCAGTTCGAGTCATCACGGAGCGGCCCCGGGAATGTCGTATTTCGTAGTGCTCACGGTACACGGTCTGAGCGTGTTCTGGATGCGCGGGGGCCCGACTCTCCATAACTAGGGGCCCCGACTTTCCGGATCAGCGCGTCGGGAGCCAGATCCGGTTGCTGCCGACCTGAGCCATCCGCTCCTCGGCGAGGTGATCCGCAGCTGCCGCCGGCGAGATTCCCTTGCCGGCGGCGACGCGCAACACGGAAGCCGTCGCTTCGAAGATCCCCGCGGTGCGGTGCTTGGCACGAGCGAAGTTGAAGTCGTGGAGCTCGTCGCTGACCTGGATGACGCCGCCGGCATTGACCAGGAAATCCGGCGCATACGTGATGCCACGGGCCATTAGTGCGTCCGCGGTACCGCCTGCTCCCTCCACGATGAGCTGGTTGTTGGCTGCTCCGCACACGACCTTGGCGTTCAGTGCCTCGACGGTCGCATCGTCAAGCGCCCCACCGAGCGCGCACGGAGCGTAGACGTCCAGCTCGGACCTGATCAGTGCGAAGACATCGGCTGCGACGTCGATCTCGCGGTGCTTCTCGCGCAACGCCTCGACGGCAGAGCTGTTGATGTCGGTGACCACCACGCGGGCACCGTTCTCGAGCAGGAGCCCGGCCAGCAGGCGGCCCACCTTGCCCACACCGGCAATACCGACGGTCTTGCCGGCCAGGCTCGGATTGCCCCAGACATGGGCTGCGCTCGCGCACATGCCCTGGAAGACGCCGAATGCCGTGAGCACGGATGAGTCTCCCGCGCCGCCATTGGCCTCGCTGCGGCCAGTCGCAAAGCGTGTTTCCTTGGCCATGACGTCCATGTCGGCGACGTAGGTGCCCACGTCGCATGCCGTGACGTAGCGCCCGCCCAGGCTCTCCACAAACCGGCCATAGGCGCGTAGCAGCGCCTCGTTCTTGTCCTTGGCAGGGTCGCCGATGATAACTCCCTTGCCGCCACCGTGGTCGAGGCCGCACAGGGCGTTCTTGTAGGCCATGGCTCGCGAGAGGCGAAGCACGTCCTGGAGGGCGGCATGCTCCGTGGCGTACGGGTAGAAGCGCGTGCCACCCAGAGCGGGACCCAGTGCTGTGGTGTAGATGCTGATGATGGCTCGCAGGCCGGTGGCCTTGTCATGGCAGAACGCGACCTGCTCATGTCCCAGTGCGGACAGAGACGGGGCCGGTGGTGTCACCTGCGAGGGCGGTGCCGAGCTGGCGGGCGATGACATGGTCACGGTGGTGACTCCTTGTGTTCGAACCTGGAGTGCGAGGTTCCTGCGCACATTCAGCCTATGCCGGGCCGAGACCCGAACCGGTGGGCAGTTGACAGCAGCAAGGACGAACCCGTGCGAACGGGAGTAACTAGTCATTTCGGACACCAGGATATGGCTACGACTCGGCGTTCTCTTTATCCTGCACATGCCTCAAAATGGACATATCAGATCCATGCATCATCGGAGGACCCATGACCAACCATGCTGTTGAAGGCGACGCCCTGCTGACCCCGGCCGAGGTCGCAGCACTTTTTCGCGTCGACCCCAAGACTGTGACGCGTTGGGCCAGAGCAGGGAAGCTCACCTCGCTGCGCACGCTCGGTGGCCACCGCCGCTATCGCGAGTCCGAGGTTCGTGCGCTCCTGAGCGGGGACGATATCGCCTCCTGAAGTTGAGCCGCGTGCTCGCACTTCTGGACTCGCACCTCTGGATCTGGAGATCACGTGGGACCATGGTCGCCTGCACTCACTAGGGAGACCTGATCCATGACCGATCATCAGATCGCTGCGGGCGCTGCCAAGAAGCGGTTGAGCTCGAGAGACCTTGCGTTGGTTGCGTCCTTCGCAGCATTGATCGCCGTGCTGGGACTGCCCGGGGGCATCCCTGTGTTCGGCAACGCGGTTCCAGTCACGCTGCAGACGCTGGGCGTCATGCTCGCGGGCTCGATCCTGGGCTGGAAGCGTGGAGCGTTATCGGTCCTTGTTCTTCTTGTGCTGGTGGCGGCGGGGCTGCCACTGCTGTCCGGTGGGCGCGGTGGACTCGGGGTCTTCGCCGGTCCCAGTGTCGGGTACCTGTTCGGCTGGGTTTTCGGGGCTGGGGTGATCGGTTGGCTGGTGCAGCGACGGCTACCGGCATACCCGATGTGGTGGGGCGCCCTGGCGAATGTGATCGGTGGTATCGGTGTGGTCTATCTGGTGGGGATACCCGTCCAGGCTGCAGTGACGCACACGTCCGTGTGGGTCGCCGCCGTGTCGTCGCTGGTCTTTCTTCCCGGTGACGTCCTCAAGGTGGTCATCGCAACGGCGGTGGCCTCAGGCGTCCATCGCGGCTACCCGGGGATCACTTCGGGGAGCGGCGCCGTCAGGAGTGAGCGGGCCGGCGAGCGGGTCAGCGCGCGGTGACCTGCACGGTCGTTCAGGAAAGGGAACAGCCGCGGTTGTATGACGCCGTGTCCCGTGCTGTGCGGACCGGTAGTGCCTTCGCGGTGCTGGATCCCACCTGGCCGCGGTCGTTCCTGGGTATGGCGACCGCCCAGATCGAGGAGGCGGTCTCAGCCAGCGTGGTTGGCGACGGCGACATGGTGGTGTTCAGCTCGGGGTCGACCGGACGACCCCGGGGGATAGTGCGTACGGTCGAGTCCTGGCAGGCCAGCGTCGCCCCATTCAGCGACATCAGCGGGATCACGGCCGAGGACACGGTGTGGCTGCCCGGGCCGTTGTGGTCCTCGATGTTCCTGTATGGCGCGTTCCATGCCGGATCAGAGGGTGCCCAGGTGACCTTTCGGGACGACGACCCGGCCAGCGCCACGGCACTGCACTGCGTCCCGTCCCAGCTTCCAGGGGTTTTGCATCGTGCGGAGGCTGGCGGGCTGCCCCTGGTCCGGCGCGCGGTGGTCGCGGGTGATCATTGTGCGGTCACGCTGAGGGAGCAGTGCGAGGCGGCCGGTTGGCAGGTCGTGGAGTACTACGGGGCGGCCGAGCTGTCGTTCGTGGCCTGGCGGGACCGCAGCGGACCGTTCCGCGCCTTTCCTGGCGTGGAGACCGAGCTGCGGATGGAGACCGAGCTGAGGCAGGAGGTGCTGTGGGCGCGTTCGCCCTACCTGGCCGTTGGCTATCTGGGTGCCGATGCCGACGGCCCTCTGCGGCTTGACCCGCAAGGCTGGGCCACCGTCTCGGACCTGGCCCACGCAGTTCCCGGTGGGCTGGAGATCTTGGGGCGCGGTGACAGTGCGGTCACCTCAGGGGGGCACACCGTGGTTGTGGAAGACGTCGAGCGGCTGCTCCGGGGACTCCCCGGAGTGGACGAGATCGCGGTGCTCGGGGTGCATCACCCACGGTTGGGGCAGGTGTTGACGGCCGTCGTGGTGGGATCAGCAGCTGATGGTCCTTTGCGCGCCGCGGTGGCTGGGATACCGGCGCCGTCCCGTCCGCGACGCTGGCTGCACGCGGATGCTCTGCCGCGTACCTCTGGTGGCAAGCTTCGTCGTGATGCGCTACCGGATCTCGTCGTGGAGCTGACCAAGCCGTGAACGACCTCGCCGACCGGACACCGGTGATCATCGCGGCACGCCGCACCCCGATAGGTACGGCCGGGCACGCCCTGGCCGGAGTCGATCTTGTGGGTCTGCTGGCGCCGGTGCTCCGGGCCCTGGTGGATGACCTGGGCCCCGATGCGCCAGGGGTGGATGACGTGGTGATCGGCAACTGCAGGGGACCTGGTGGCAATCCGGCCCGGGTGGCTGCACTCGCCGCCGGTCTGGGCACGGAGGTGCCCGCGGTGACCGTGGACCGTCAGTGCGGCAGCGGTCAGGAGGCGGTGCATCAGGGCGCGACCGCCGTGCTTGCCGGTGTCGTTGACGTGGTGCTGGCCGGGGGAGCGGAGAGTGCGAGCACCGCGCCGTGGCGCCTGGCCCGCCCGACGACGTCGACCGGTCTGCCGGTGCCATACGATCGTGCGCCCTTCGCGCCCTCGGAGATCGGTGACCCTGACATGGGACCTGCCGCGGAGGCGGTCGCTGCCATGTGTGGCGTTACCCGGCAGCGCCAGGATGCCTATGCGTCCCGATCCCACGCGCTGACCCTGGCCGCGACACGGGCTGGAGCCTTTGACGCGGAGCTGGTGCCGGTCGCAGGCATGGTCTCCGACGAGCGACCGCGCCCCCTCACCCAAGCCGTTCTGTCGCGGATGCGCCCTGCCTTCGTCCCCGGGGGCACGGTGACGGCCGGCAACTGTTGCGGGGTCAGTGACGGCGCCGCAGCAGTGGCGTTGGTGCCCGAACACCTCCGGGCGGCCTTGGGTGTTCCCGGTCTGGCTCTGCGCGGGTGGGTCTGCGTGGGGCTGGACCCCAACACTCCGGGCCTGGGGCCGGTGCCCGCGGTGGCGAGACTGTTGCATGGTTGTGGAATCGAGCTGGCCGAGGTGGGCGTGCTCGAGATGACCGAAGCGTTCGCCGCTCAGGTCCTGGCGTGCACCGACGCCCTCGGCCTGGATCCTTTGGGCCCGAGTGCTGCGCGAGTCTGTCCTCAAGGTGGCGCGATCGCGATGGGCCATCCGTGGGGTGCGTCGGGGGCAATGCTGCTGGTGCGGTTGTTCGCCCAGATGGTTCGGGTGGACGGCCCCGGGCTAGGGATTGCTACCTGCGCCATCGGCGGCGGCCAGGGACTCGCGCTGCTCGCGGAGCGGGTGGGCTAGGTGATCCAGATCGAGGGCGTGAGTCACCGGTATGGCGACCGTGAGGTGCTGTCGGACATCAACCTGTCGCTGGTCGAGGACCGGATCGGGATCATCGGGGCCAACGGGTCGGGAAAGTCGACCCTGGCCAGGTTGTTCAACGGCCTGGTAGTTCCTTCGACCGGGCGGGTCCTTGTCGATGGGATGGATACGGCCCGAGACGGGGCTGGCGTTCGTCGCAAGGTCGCGTTCGTCTTTGCCGACCCCGACGCGCAGATCGTGATGCCCACCGTTTCCGAGGATGTCGCGTTCTCGTTGCGACGCCACGGACTGGGCAAGGATGAGGTGGCGGATCGGGTGCGCGACATCCTCGGACGCTTCGGGCTGGGCGGCCACTCAGACCACCCGGCACATCTGCTTTCCAGCGGTCAGAAGCAGCTCCTGGCACTTGCCTCGGTGCTGGTCACCGAGCCGGAGGTCCTGGTCTGCGACGAGCCGACGACGCTGTTGGACTTGCGCAATAGCCGGCAGGTGGCAGGACTCCTTGAGGGCTTGGCGCAGCGAGTCGTCCTGGTCACCCACGACCTTGAGCTGCTTGGCTGCTGGCAGCGAGTCCTGGTCATCGACCAGGGCAGGGTCGTCGCGGACGGCTCCGCTGAGCACTCCATTGGTTACTACAAGGCGCTGATGGGGGCGGAGCGGCCATGCTGACCAGCACCTACCAGCCGGGTGTCTCCCCGCTGCACCGATCTGGGGCGGGCTCGAAACTGCTCGGCTTGCTCGTCTTCTCAACCCTGTTGGTGGCCCTGCAGTCGCCGGTCACGGTCCTGCTCGGCCTTGTCCTTGTGGTTGGCCTGTATCGAATCGGTGGGTTCGGTGTCCGGACCCTGCTGGAGCAGGTGTGGCCTCTGCGCTGGTTCGTATTGTTCCTACTTCCTTTCCAGTGGTGGACCGTCGGCTGGCAGGCGGCCGTCTCCGTGGTGGGCACCCTCGTGGTGGCTGTCCTAGGCGCCGCGCTGATCAGCCTGACAACCCGGGTGACCGACCTGCTTGACGTGATCGCCCGTCTCCTCGAACCAGCCCGAGCCATCGGAGTCGATCCGGAACGCGTCGCCCTCCTGCTCGCGCTGATGATTCGGGCCGTCCCCGTGATAGCAGCAACACTGCACGAGGCCCGCGAGGCGCGACGCGCCCGGGGACTCGAACACAGCACCCGTGCGTTGGTCACGCCGGTCGTGGTGCGTACCATCCGGCACGCCGATCGGGTCGGCGAGGCCCTCGCTGCCCGCGGTGTCGACGACTGACCCGGTCTGCCGAAGCCACGCTCTCCGACGCATGTGGCTCCGACTCACTCAGCACGTGTGATGCGGTCCCCGGAGCCGTAGGCGACGCTCGCTGAATGACGGCGGCGGTCGCGATCGCGGTTGGCCGCGTACCTCATCTCCGAGGTGCTGGACGTGCAGCTGGCCGGTGGCCGCAAGCTCCTCTTGGAGACCAGCGTTGTTGACGTTCTTCGACCCGGCCTGAGCCAGGCGGTTGCCGGGCCGCAGGCGCAATGCGCCCTGGCCTTCCTGGTACGCGGCAACGCTTTCCTCTGCGAGGTCGCGGACTCACCCAACTTCTATCGCTACCAACCCCTGTTTCGTGATCTGTTGCGAGCGCACCTTGCCTACGAGTCGCAGGAGAGAGTCCCCGAGCTGCATCGGGCCGCGGCGGCGTGGATGGCCGATCAGGGACTTGTGGAGGAGGCGGTTCAACATTCAGCCTCTGCCTGCGACTGGGTGGGTGCGGCGCGCTACCTCATCGACGACCTCGCCATCGGGCGACTTCTCCTTTCGCGTGGGGGTGCGCTAACCCGAAGTTATGTCGGCTCTGCGTCGGGAATTCCATGTTGACATGATGAAGGAGCGAGGCCTCCTCCCGCTCCCAGCGTGATGCTTGGGAGTGTCCAGGTCGCGTACGAGAGGGCGAGGAGGCCCCTGATGGAAGCGTATGCAGGGTTGCGACACGAGGTCACACGTAGCGAGTGAACTCGCAGGAT
>Ga0208079_1001122_pt1 | contig 14366 bp, 9 predicted proteins | sample NGESurdeep092012_5_FD_184474 | JGI IMG/M metagenome (GOLD analysis project Ga0208079, IMG submission 184474) | Arctic peat soil microbial communities from Barrow, Alaska - NGEE Surface sample 210-2 deep-092012 (SPAdes) | ecosystem: Environmental > Terrestrial > Soil > Wetlands > Peat ... | reverse complement strand
GGGACTTGGGCGACCTGGTTTCCTGGCCGGAGGTGAAGGTTCCCCTGCGGGTCATTCGTTCCTTGGAAACCTATTCGGTACGACGCCAACTCGACAAAACGGACGAGCCCCAAATCAGCGATTGGGTGTGGGTAACCACGCTACCGTCGGCGCAGGTTCCCGTGGAGCGCGCCGTCGGTTTTGGGCACCAGCGATGGGACATCGAAAACCACGGCTTCAATGAATTGGTCGAGGGTTGGCGCGCCGATCATGTCCTGAAGCACGACTCCGCCGCCATCGAATGCTTCTTGCTCATGACGTTTCTGGCGTTCATCCTCTTTCATGCCTTTCTTTATCTCAACGTGAAGCCATCCCTTCGCCAGGGCAAATCCAAAGAATTTTGGGCAAGAGTGATGGCCGCGGAAATCTACCAGGACTTCATCCCATTCGCCCTGTCCCCGTGATCCGCCTCCACCGCCTTGCCAACTGTAGGGCCTCCAAAATTCCAGTCCGCCTCCCGGCATAAGCCGGCTGCCGTGGTGTCCCCAATTCCTGGATTCTTGCCTCTCTTCGGTCGAAAACGCTCATCACGAATTTCCCCTTCCCCAAGCAATGCTGCCATCTCCAAGCTTCCACGGCATTTGAACCTGTTCGCCCTCTTGGTTGCGGAATCGCTGGGCACACGACGAAAACGGGGCGGATTCTGCCAGGCGCGCTATATTAGCATCCGTGACCAGAAGATTCGCCTTCCTTCTTCTTTCGATCGTGCCGGCCCTCGCCGCCAGTGACCTGACGCATGCCACGGTGGTGGCGCCGGCTGACCTGACCGGTCCGGAACGCAAGGCGGTTGCGCTGCTCATCGATTCCGTCCGGGAACGCACGCGCATCACCTGGCAGACGGCGGCGGCGAATCCGGGAGCCGGCAAACCGGTGGTGACGATTCGCCGTGCCCCGGCCGGCAGCACCCTGGCGGCGGAAGGTTATCGGCTCCGCTCCTTCGACAACGGCGGGGCGCCGGGCGTGGAGATCGCGGGCAATGACGAGCGCGGGGTTCTGTTCGGCGTGGGCGGGCTGTTGCGCGCCCTCGAAATGCGCCGCGACTCGGTCACGCTGCCCGGCAAGCTGGATATCCAAACCGCGCCGCGCTACGCCTTGCGCGGCCATCAACTGGGCTACCGGCCCAAGACCAATTCCTACGACGGGTGGAACGTACCCCAGTGGGAAAGCTACATCCGCGACCTGGCGGTATTCGGCGCCAACGCCATCGAGTTGATTCCGCCGCGCTCCGACGATGCGCCCGACAGCCCACATTTTCCGCTCCCGCCCATGCCGATGATGGTGGAGATGTCGCGCCTGGCGCAGGAGTACGGCCTGGAGTGCTGGATCTGGTATCCGGCGCTGGATCCGGATTACGCGGACCCCGCGACGGTAGAGGCCGCGCTCCAGGAATGGGGCGAAGTCTTCCGCCGCCTCCCCCGCATCGACGCCGTGTTCGTGCCCGGCGGCGACCCCGGCCACACCGAACCGCGGCACTTGATGGCCCTGCTGGAGAAACAGACGGCCAACCTCAAGAAGTATCACCCGAAGGCCACGATGTGGGTCTCTCCGCAAGGATTCAACGCTCCGTGGATGGAGCAATTCTTCGCGTCTGTGGACCAACAGCCGGCGTGGCTCGGCGGAATCGTATTCGGGCCGCAGGTTCGCGTCAACCTGCCCGAACTGCGGCAGCGCATCCCCAAGCGATATCCGATCCGCTTCTATCCGGACATCACGCACTCCGTGAACGCGCAGTTCACGGTGAACGACTGGGATGTGGCCTATGCGCAAACCGAGGAGCGGGAAGGCATCAACCCGCGGCCGCTGGATTCCGCCCAAATCTTCCGCGTGCTGCAGCCGTTCGCCGACGCGGGCTTCCTGACCTATTCCGAAGGCTGCAACGACGATGTCAATAAGGCGGTCTGGACCGCGCTCGGCTGGAATCCGCAGGCGAGTGTGATCGAAGTGCTGCGCGATTACGGCCGGTACTTTATCGGTCCCGACATGGCGGATGGCTTCGCGCAGGGCCTGCTCGCGCTGGAGCGCAATTGGCGCGGTCCGCTGCTCGGGAACTCGGCGGTGGATGTAACGCTCGCGCAGTTCCAGGACCTGGAGCGCAGGGCGTCGCCGCAACAGAAATTGAACTGGCGCTTCCAGCAGGCGTTGTACCGCGCCTACTATGACGCCTACCTGCGGGCCCGGCTGATAGATGAAAGCGCGCGCGAGCGCCGTGCGATGGAGTTGCTCGCGACTGCTCGCGCCGGGAGCGTGCTGCCGGCGCTTACGGCGGCGGAGACGGCCCTCTCGGTCGACCCCAGCGCCCGCGCGGGCGGCGCGCTTCGGGCGCGCGTCTTCGAACTGGCCGAAGCCCTGTTCCAAAGCGTGCACATGCAGCTCAGCGTGCCGCGCTATGCCGCGATCGACGCCGGGCGCGGGGCCAATCTGGATCTGATCGACCGGCCCATCACCAACGCCGAGTGGCTCCAAAAGCGTTTTGCCGAGATCCGCGCGCTAGCGAGCGACGCCGCGCGCCGCGGCGCCATCGATGAGGTTTTGAACTGGACCAACCCCGGACCGGGCGGGTTCTACGACGATCTGGGCGACCCGGCGAATCGTCCGCACCTGGAGCCTGGCGTTGGGTTCGAAAACGATCCCGCGTTCTTCCATACGGTGCGGACGGGTTTCGGTTCGCGGAGGAACACGCCGTGGCGCGTCTCCTGGTACCGGCATGCCGAAGCGCTGTATGGCAATTCGATCCGGCTGCGCTACACGGGCCTGGACCCCTCGGCCCGCTACAAAGTACGCTTCACGCAGGCCGGCGACGGCACCCCGCGCGCCACTCGCCTGGTGGCCTGGGGCAAGTTCGAAATCCACCCCATGCGGAAGAAGGATCTCGAAGTGAGACCGGTGGAATTCGAGATTCCGGCGGAAGCAACCGCCGGCGGCAGCCTGCTGCTGGAGTGGCAGGCGAACCCCGAAGAGTCCGGCAACGGGCGCTTTGTGCAGGTTTCCGAAGTTTGGCTGATCAGGGTGAAGTGACAAGGAGATATTGGTATGAACCGACGTACTTTTCTGGCCGGCGCGAGCGCGGCGCCACTAATGTCGGCCACACCGCAGACAGCGGACGAAGCGGGGTTTACCAGCCTCTTCGATGGCCGGTCGCTGGATGGCTGGACTGTGCAGGACGGTCCGGAGGCGGCCTTCTACGTGAACGACGGCGCCATCGTCGTCCATGAGAGCGCGGGGTACCCCGCGTGGCTGCGCTCCGCGCGGCGCTACGAGAACTTCGATTTCCACGGCGAGTTTTTCGTCAAGGGATGGACCAACTCCGGCATCTATCTGCACGCGCCCGAGCATGGGCGGAACATGTGGTGCGGCATGATGATCAACATCTTTCACCAGGTGGATGCCACGCCCGCGCCGGAATCCATGGGCTCCGTCTTTCCCGTGGTGGCGCCCCTCAAGGTTAACGTGAAAAACCAGGGGGAATGGAACTCCTTCCGGATCCTGATGGATTGGCCGCGGCTGCGCGTGTGGACCAACCAGGAGCCGGTGCAGGATCTCGACCTGGAGACCGTGCCGGAGTTGCGCCACCGCCTGCGCAGCGGGTATCTGGGGCTGGAATCGCTGTCCTACCCGATCCGCTTCCGCAACCTGCGAGTCCGCGAACTGCCGTCGAAAGTCGTGTGGACACCGCTTTATGAGACACCACGGGACTTCGCCAAATGGCACATCTCCGATGGCAAGCCGGTGTTCGAGGCGCTGGGCGGCGTGCTCCACAGCGACGGGGTCGGCCACCTGGCCACGCAGGAAAAATTTCGCGATTTCGAGTTGCAGATGTACGTCCGGCACGCCTGGCATCACAATGGGGGCGTCCTGTTTCGCACCGCCGGACAGGGATCGCGGGGCCGCCATTATGAGATCCAGTTGCACGACGTGGAAGGCGCGCACTATCCCACGGGGTCGCTCTATGCCTTCCAACGCGGGCTCTATCCGCGCATCGAAGCCGGGCAGTGGTGGCTGCTGCAACTGCGCGTCAAAGACAACACGTGCCTGACCCGGATCAACGGCGAGACCGTGATGGAATACGACCGGCTGGAGAACCTGGAAGAAGGGCCCATCGAACTGCAGGCGCATGACGCTGGGCGGTGGACGGAGTACCAGCACATCCTCGTCCGCCGCATTTGAGGGCGCGCAGAACAGGAGCAACTATGGCAACCATCCTCGCGATCCACGCGCATCCCGACGATGTGGAGATTCTGGCCGGCGGTACGCTGGCGCTGTTGGCCGGCCTGGGCCACGCGATCGCCATCGCCACCTTCACCCCGGGCGACTGCGGCTCCCGGCATTTGGGCCCGGAGGAAATCGCGGCCGTGCGCCGGCAGGAAGCGGCCAATGCGGCGGCGCTGATTGGCGCCCGGTATCTTTGCCTGGAGATGCGGGACCTGGCGATTTTCCCCGACGATGCGTCGCGGCGCCGGGTCACGGAAACCCTGCGGCAAACCCGTCCGGACCTGGTGTTGACGGCGTCGCCGGTGGATTACCTTTGCGACCACGAAGCCGCCAGCGCGTTGGTGCGCGACGCCTGCTTCGGGGCGCCGGCGCCGAACTACCTCACGCGGATGGAGGCGCCAGAGCCGCCACTCGACCGGATCCCGCATCTGTACTTCATGGACCCGATCGAAGGCAGAGATCGCGCGGGCCGGCTGGTGGCGCCGGATTTCGTGGTCGATATTGCGCCGGCCTTCGCCCGCAAGCGCGCCATGCTGGCGGAGCATGCGAGCCAGCGAATCTGGCTGCGGCAACATCACGGGACGGACAACTACCTGGACGAAATGGAACGCTGGACCCGCGAACGCGGCGAACTCGTGGGCCTGTCCTACGGCGAGGGATTCCGCCGCTATCGGGGTCACGCGTACCCGCGGAGTTGTCTGCTGGAGGAGTTACTTGGGGCGGCGGCGGTGAAATACGGAAAGGCCGATGCTTAGGCTGCGGGCGGCATGTTGAGCCGCTTTTCGACTTCCAAGATGCGGGACTCGACCGCGGTGAGGCGTTGCCGGAGCGCAATGTCCGACTGCTCGCCTTCCTTCAGTTTCGCGTCCGTGGTCTGGGTATAGCCGTAGAACGCCTGCAAAAGCCTCGTTTCGCTGTCGCGGAGCGTCTCCTTGAGGTCGTCGTACTGGTGCTGCATTTCGCCCCGAAGCTGGTCGTACTGGTGGTTCATTTCGCCCCGAAGCTGGTCGTACTGGTGGTTCATTTCGGTGCGGAGTTGCTCGACAGCTCCTTGCAGATCGCCTTTTGTCGCTGGTGCGTTTGAATCGTCCATACTGCCCCCTTCATCATACGGGAAAAAGTTGCAGCCGTGCTGGCGAAGTCACGGCACGGTTTGGCGGCCACCGCGGAAGAGCGGTACGGGTTCCAGCAGGTTCCAGGAGCTTGGTAAGCCGGAGTTGCCTGCTGGAGGAATTACTTGGGGCGGCGACGGTGAAATACGGAAAGGCCGATTCTTAGGCTGCGGGCGGCATGTTGAGCCGCTTTTCGACTTCCAGCAGCCGCGTTTCCAGGGTTGCGAGGCGGGCGATTACCGCAGTCGTGTTGCCTTCCACCAGGGCAATCCGTTGCTGGTTTGACTCAGCGAAAGAGTAGAACGCCTGCAAGAGTTTCGTTTCACTGTCGGCGATGCGTTCCACGAGGTCGTTGTACTGGTGGTTCATCTCGGCGCGAAGCTGATCAACAGCTCCGCGGAGGTCGCCTTTTGTAGCAGGTGCGTTTAAGTCGTCCATACGGCTCCTTTCATCATACGACGTAGGAACCGTGCATGCTGTCACCGTCCGGTTAAGCCGGCGCCGCCCAGCGCGGAGTTGAGCATCTAGACCCCGGCGACCAGTTCGATGCCTTCTTTCCTGCCCAGATTACGCGAGTACTTTCGGGCGGAGGCGTTGTTCCAGTGCTCATGCACGCCGAGGCTGGCCAGCGTGCCACGGCTATCGGGACTGTAAACCGTGCCGGACGGGGGCTTCGCCGCCTGGGCCGCTTCGTGGAGGTAGTTGTCCGCGTTGCCGCGGACCTGGGTAGCGCGAGGCTCGCTGCTGAGCATGTCCAACGCCACGGAGTCGATCGCCACGGGGTCCTGCGACATCAACATGCTGGCAGCCCAATGGTCGTCGAAGGAGGCCCACTTAAAAACGCTGCCTTCATTGTGCTCCGCGGTATACAGACCATCCAGGATGTACAGCATGGTTTTGCCGCCGAGGTGGCGGTGCCCTATCAGGTCCACCAGGGTGTTGTAGGAACCCATAGGCTGAGTCCGCATGACGCTGCCGTGCAGCACCCTTGGGGACCAGCCGCCATCGTTGGGAAAGTGGACGGAACCGAAGTGGTTCTTGGCGGTCAACGTGACGCCGGCCATTCCGTGCGGCCGCAGCAATGCCATGTTGATCATGTACTTTGCCTCGGTCACCTGCCGCGGAAGATAGCCGATTGGCAGTTCCCCCTTGGAGAATCGGATCGGGTTCGCCATGTCCGGCGTGGGAGACATGCGGCCGCCCAGGTTGTAGTCGGCGCCCACCAGAAACTTCACCGCCTGGAATTCAGGATTGGAATTCGCCCGAATCCTGGTGAGGATCGGTTGACCGACGTTCCGAATGCCGGTGACATCGTAGATCATGATGTCTGCGCCCCGTACCCCGGCCATTTCGATCAGTTCCGTGACCAGGGCTACGACGGCGTGAGGGCTGGGCAAGCCATTCAGGGCTTCCCTGGGAGGCCCTCCGCCCCGCGCCGCCGCGGAAGGCGCGCTGCCCGGGAAAGAAGCCGGCGTGCCCCACTCCGCGGACCGGTCCTGATTGCAGTTGATTTTGATCGCGATTCTCTCCCCAGGACGATATCCGGAACTGGCCAGCTTGTGGTTGTTGTTGAAACTTCGGAACAGCGCGTCCCACGCCTGCTTCTCATTCTTTCTTCCAGTCAGATTCTGGAGGAGCCGAGAAGTCATGCCGTGGACCACTTTTTGGTTGGTGTGAGCGTCATCCCACCAATGCCCCGTGACACCGTCCCAACTGGTGGCGTTCGCATCGCGCACCCATACCACTCTGCCTGGGTAGATCCCCTGTCCCGCGCCGATGGGATGGTTGGCCTCTTCGCTGGGCTTGAAGGGGCCGAGCGGAGCCATCCCACCTCGTGGTTGCGCGATCGCCTCCCATGGCAACACGAGAGGGACCTGAACGAGGCCGGCAGCCTGAGCGGCGGCGAGCGACTTCATGAAGCACCTTCTACGCATGAGACAGCTCCTTTTCGATTTCTGGTCGAAAATCTTGCCTGGCGGGCACGGCGCGCGGGCACGGCCCGGCCGGCACCGTTGGGCATTTCCGGCGGCGTGCTACACGTATTTTACCCATACCCGGTGCGACCTTTCAGGTTGCAACGTCGGCGTCCGTGCCGACGTTCTGCGAAGAATGCCGAGGAATACCGGCATGGCAGGCGGGGTACCCTCTGGGTCCGCCCGCTCCAGGGTGCTTTGGATCAGGCGCGATATTTGCGCCGCAGACCACTAGCGATACCGGTAAAGCTTCACGCGCTGGATACCGCGGTCTGGCGCCGAGAGGCGCACGCCGCTGCCGGATTGGCCCATGTCGGCGGCCGTGGCGATGTCATCGCGCAGCACGGAATCGTCGCCGGCCAGATAGCGCGTGACCACCCATTTGCCATTTTCGAAGCGGCCGTTTTCCTGACGGGCAATTCCGGCGATCGGCGGGCCCGGCGTGTTGGGGGTGAACGTGATCTGCAGGTTGTTGCCGGCTACCAAATATTCGTCGGGACCGGTGGCCATGAAGATGCCGTAGCCCGTCACGTCAGGCGCCACGGCAGGCGCGCGGCGATTGCGCGGCAGGCTCACGTTGAGGATGTAGTCGCCAAGCTCGATCTGCTGGCCGGGCTTCTGCCGGTTGAGCGACGCAGCCGCGATCGTGCCCTTCGACTGGTGCTCCAGAATGGACGGGGCGAGCTGCGCCAGCGTCTTGTAGGCCACCGAAAACGGCAGCGTCTCGACATCGGGCGGTGGCTGCGAACCGGCGGGCTGCGCCCCGTCGGGGCCGAACCCCATGAGGCGCGCGACGTTGTCGATCCCGAAGGGCGAGTAGCCGATGGCGCGGTGTTGGCCGATGGCATAGAAGGCGTTGGCGGCGCCGCGCGTGTCGCCGGCCGATTCGGGAACGAAGAGCGGGTTGCCGGAGCGGCCGTAGCGCGCGACGATGCCGGCGAAATCGGGCAGGTAGATGTCGGGGCAGAGCAGGTCCACCAGGGGAGCGCCGGCGCGCCAGACGTCGTGCATGTGGTCTTGCGGTCCGCCGCTGGGATAGTCGCCGGGGCCTTTGTCCTCGGGCTGCACAATCCAGGCGTTGACGAACATCGGGATGGCGTATTCCTTTTTGCCGGCCTCAGCCACGGCGTTGATGTAGCGGGCGTAGTTCCAGCCCATGAAGATCTCGTCGGCTTTGGCGCCCTTGCCGAAAACTTCTTCCCACGTTCCGGAGGTCCTGGAGCCCGCGGCGTCCCACACCTGTTTGAACTCCGGCAGCAGGTCCTGTTTGTGTTTGGCCAGATAGTCCATCAGTTCCTTGGGCACCGGTTTGGCGAAGGCATCGCTCGCGGCCGGAGAGCGATCGCGCGCGTCGCCCAGCACGCCGACCTCGTTCTCCAACTGAACCATGATCACGCGGCGGGTCTGGTCCACCTCGCGGGTGTGGCGCATCAGGGCGGCGAAAGCGCGCGCGTCAGCCTGCACGTTGTTCCGGCTCAGGGTGGAGAGCACCTCGATGGTCTTGCCACCGCGGATCTGGGTGCGCGGGAAGCGGTCCTGCGCGGCCTTGACCCAGGCGGGGGCAAAGCTGGAGAGCCCGTTTTTCCAACTGGCGAACCAGAGCCAGACGATGCGCACGTTATTCTGCCGGGCGCTTTCGACGAGCTGATCGACCAGGCGGAAATCGTACTTCCCTTCCTCGGGCTCGATCCAGTCCCACGAGACGCCGGTCAAGACGGTGTTCATGTGGACCTTGCCAGCGAGCAGCGGCCAGACCACTTTCATTCGATCGGTATCGGAGGACACCGTATTGCTCAGTTCGCCGCCGAGCACGAGGAACGGCTTGCCATCGACCATCAACTGCGTGGCCTGACCACGCTTCTCCAGATGCGGGACCGCGGGGTCCGCGGGTTTGGTCTGTGCGCGCGCCACCAGGGCCAGGGAGCACAGAAGGAATGCCCAGGCGAGGGACCTTACGTTGATCATGTATTTCCTACTTAAGTGTCTTATTTTACCGAAACGCCCCATACGTTGGCGCGGCGCGCGAGGCCCAGTGCGCTTCGGGCTGGCTGAAAGCCGCGAACAAGCCAGCGTTTGGACATGGGCATTCCTCCACGGTCGGCTTAGAACGAACGGGCAACCAGGCGAACCGCGCCAACCAATCCGGGGACCGGCGGCGGTGGCGCCGCGGCGCCGCGACCAACCGCGGGCTGCGCTCCGCCGGCCGGGCCGCCGCGGCCTCCGGGCGGCAAAGTGCGCACCTCGATTTCGATCTCGTTGACGTTGCCTTGCAGAGCATCGGTGACATCCCAGCGGTACGGCTGCCAGGCGCGCGCGCCGAGATCCTTGCCGTTGACACGGAGGCGGGCGTAGTCGTTTACGCCGGCGCATTCCACATAGAATCTCTTGCCGGCAGGTTTGGAGGCCAGAGTAACCTGCTTCTGAAACTGAGTGACCGGTACATCAATCTTGAATTCCGCGATGGTGTCGCCGGCGGCGAAGGAAAGCTCGGGCGCGGAGACGGTCTGTGGGACCGCGCCGATCACCACGATCTTCGCCTCGTAGGGAGCGAGCACGAGCGGCAAGCGGAGCGAATCCGTGGCGGCAGTGGCGCCCGTCATGAGGTGAATCTCGCCGGTGCCTGCATCCCAGACCTGCGCTTGTCCGTGGCCCCAGACCGATACCGTGCGCGATTGCGGCTGGTCGCTTTCGTTGAAGAAGAAGTAGAGGTCGGCGTCGCGCCAGGTACGGTGGATATACTTCAACGCGGGACACGGGCTATCCAGCGCAACATCGGGCTTGGGCAGGGCTGCCACGACGCGCGCGGTAAGATCGCCCGCGGGCTCGAGAAGCGTGGCGAAGCTGAGGTCGGGCTTCTCCTTGGCTTCGAGGAAAGATCGCTCGACCACCATGGTGGGCGTGGCGCCGGCGAAGATCACCTTGCCGCCGGCCGCGGCCATGGCGCGCAGGCGATTGAGCGCGACGCGCGAGATTACGGTGGAAGAGGGAACGATGACCGCGCGATAGAGTTGCCCGCTGAGGTTGCGGAAGGCGCCGTTCTCCAGGGTCGCGAGGGAGCTGAGCGACTGCTCGTCGAAGTAATCGAAATCGATCTGGTGCTCCAGGAGTTGTTTGCCCAGTTTGGTGGTACTGCGGTCGGCCTCCTCGTCGCCCAGCCACATGCTGTTGGCCGGATGGTAGAGGGCCACCTGCGCGGCGGGCCGGCCAATGGCCAGCAAATAGGACGCGCGGTTGGTGTACCAGGCCAGCATGGCGGCTTGCGGCGGGGCTTCCGTGGACGGCGCGGACGTCCCGGCGGGACGGATAGCGGGGATGCGGATCTGCGGCGCGTTGACGCCGCGCACCAACTGGTAGTCCAACTGGAACTTGCCCTCCACACCGGCGCCGCCGCCCCCTTCCGTCCACACGCGCGGCCGCCCGAACAGGTGCGCCGCCGACGAGGCCAGCTTCGGGAAGTTGTTGTTGATGGCGTAGGTGGTGTCTTCGCGATTCACGGCGTCGGGACGCAGTTGGTTCAGATTATCGATGCCGGGAACCTGCACGTGGCGCATGTCGCGGAAGAAATCGCCCTCGTTGCGGATAAGATCCTCGCCGCGCGACAGGTTCAGCATCAGCTCTTCGTGGTTCAGGTGGACCAGATATTCCAGGCCGTTCCGGGCGCACCAATCGGCCTGCACGCCGTAGAAGCTCTCACCGAAGATGCCGCTCCACACGTCCCAGTAGTCGGCCTTCACGCGTTTGGCCTCCTCGGTCAACTTAGGCGCAAAGAAGAGCGGCAGGTAGGGCCGGAGATCGTAGCCCTTCTGTTCGCGGAAGGTGTCCAGCAGCTTGGGCGTCCACGGAATGAAGCCCGTGTAGTCGGGTTCGTCGCCGAAAAAACCGAGCACGGTTTTGCCAAACTCCTGGCCGAAGAGCTGCTTGTAGACCTCGTGCGTGGTCTTCAGAAACGCGCGCGTGGCGTCAGGGTTGAGGTAGTCGATGAGCGCGTACAGGCTGTCTTTGGAGTAAGTACCGTCGGCGCGGTTGATGTAGCGCGTGGGCGAACTGCGGAACACGTGGCGGACCAGAAGGACCTCCGACCGGCCTTCCGGCGGAGCCGTCCACTTGATCTGGCCGCCGCGGATGGGCAACATCTCCGCGGTCCCGGCCTGGGGCTGCGTACCCGCGACAGGCCTGGGCTGCGTGAGCGTGAGCGCACCGAGCGTATCGGGAGGGGCCGGAAGGGAGATGGTCTGTCCGGGCGCCACGTAGATCCGCGTATCCGCGACGATTCCCTGCATGGTGAGCTGCGGATATTCCTCGCTCATCTTGCCACCGGCGAAGCCGCTGGGGTAGCTGCCCTCGTCGGCCAGCCAGACCTTCATGCCCCGCTTGCGGGCCTCTTCAACGGCGAACTTCATGAGAGCGAAATGTTCGGGCGAGAAGTACTTGGGAGTCATGCCGCGAGCGGGGGCGAGATTGACCACATAGATGCCGTTGGCCACCAACTGGTCGAACTCCGACACGATGCGCGCCTGGGTCAATTCGTTGCCCCATATGGCCCAGTGGATGGCGCCGTATTCGCGCGGCGGCGTGCGGAAATTGGCGGCCGCCTCGCGGACCGAGGGGACCGTGATCTCTTGCCACGGCCGCTGTGCCATCAGCCCGGCGGCGCACGCGGCAAGCGCAAGAATCCTGATGGCGGTCTTCATGATGGTCTCCGAGCCACAAGTATATCTCCGGGTGCGGAACCGCACCGGCCCCGGGCTACAGCATGTGAAGGCTCCGGCCAGGCTTATTCGTAGCGGTACACGGTCACGTGCAGGACGGTGTTGGCGCGCAGCGTCAGGATTTCGCCCTGTCCGGTATCGTCCCCTCCCAACTGGCGTACGACCCGCCATTTGCCATCCACGAACTTACCTTCCTGCACGTCGCCGAGCCCGACGATGGGCGGTCCCGGCGTGGTTGGGGTAAAGTTGATGCGCATGCCGCCGCCGGCGGCGCCCAAGTAGAATTCGTTCGGCCCGGCGGCGACGAGGATCGCCGTCGCCGGCGCCGAGTTTGGTGCCGCGGGTTGGCCTGGCGCAGCAACTGGCGGGTCGGGCTGCGGACGCGGCTGGCCCGCGGCCTGTCCCGCGGCGGTTGGCTCCGGCGCAATCGGCACGCGGCCCCTGCCCACATACGTGAGGTCCAGCGTGTAATTGCCGAGCTTGATCTTCAGCGGAGCATCACCCTGGTTCATGCGCACCGCGGTGATGGTATCTTTGCCCTGCTGCGCCGCGATGGCCGGAGCCATCTGGGACACCACGCGATACGCCGCGGCAAGCTCGGTGTCCGGGCCCACCGCGCGTTCGATGCCAAACGGCGAGAACCCAATGGCGCCGTACTTGCCGAAGGCGGTCAACGCATTGGCCGCGTTGGCGCTGGTTTCCGGTATGAACAGCGGGTTCCCGTTGCGCGTGAACCGCTCGCAAACTTCGTCGAAGTACTGCAAATAGAGGTCGGGCGCCAGCAGGTCCGCTACGGGCGCCCCGGCCCTCCAGACATCGTGTACCTGAGGCAGCGGTCCGCCGCTCGGGTAGGTGCCGGGCCACGCCATATTCGGCTGTTGCAGCCAGGCGTTGACGAACATCGGGATGTTGTATTCCGCCTTGCCCTCCTCGATCACCTTATTGACGAAGCGCGCGTAGTGCCACGCCATGAAGATTTCATCCGCCGGCCAATGCAGTTTCCGCCACCCGGTCTGGTACTCGTCCGCGCTGAGCGGCGGGCTTTTGGTCTGGATGGGCATCTCGACGTTCGCGGGCTTGCCCGGACCGAAAACCTCTTCCCATGTGCCGGACGTCTTAGAGCCGTGCGCGGCCCACACCTCGCGGAACTCCGGGCTCAACGTGTCCTTGTGCCGCTGCAGGTAATCCATGAGTTCCTTGGGCGCCGGTCCCGCAAAGGCCTTATTCGCCGCCGCCGACCTGTCCCGCGAGTCGCGCAGCACGCCGACTTCGTTTTCCACCTGCATCATCACCACGGTGTGCTCCCGGCTATCCACTTCCTTAATGTGCTTCATCAAGGCCCGGTATGCCCGCGCGTCGGCATCGCGCGTGGCATCGCTCAACGTGCTGAGCAACTCCATGCTCTTGCCGCTTTGGAGCTGAATCCGCGGGAACCGCTTGTAGTCCTGCTTGACCCAGTAAGGGGCGTAGCTCGAAAGTCCGTTTTTCCAACTGCCGAACCAGAGAAAAACCAGCTTCAGGTCGTGGCGCCGGGCTTCCTGGATGAGACCATCCACCAGGCCGAATTCGTACTTGCCCTCGGTGGGCTCCATCTGCGCCCACGAGATTGCCGCCAGCACGCAGTTGAGATTGCCCGCGACCAGCCTGGGCCACACCGGCTGCATATTCTCCAGGCTGGTAGCGGTGTTGTTGCCCAGTTCTCCCGCCAGCGCCAGGAACGGCTTGCCATCCACCATCAACTGCGTGGCGGTGCCCTGTTTCTGCAAGTGCGGCAGCCCACTCGCGGTCTGTGCGTAGCCCGGGAGCGCGATCAACCACGCGCAGGCGAGCGCGAACTTCAGCGGAACTCTCAGTTTCATTTCTCCGTCACCTCAATGGTCTTTTCCAGCCGCACGCCGGCCGACGACGCGCCAACCATGAACTTCACCTGGTCTTCCTCTACCACCCACTGGTTCTGCTTCTCATCCCAGTAGGCGAGATCTTCCGCCTTTACGGTCAGCTTGACGGTCTTGGTCTCGTTCGGCTGGATCGCGATCCGCTGGAACCCCTTCAGCTCCTGCCGGGCTCTCTCCACTTTCGAATTCAGGTGCGCCACGTAGAGTTGCACTACTTCATCGCCCTTCCGGCGGCCGGTATTCTTCACGTCCACGGAGACCGTGAGATCGCCGGTCTTTTTGAGGCGCGCCGCACTGAGCTTCAGATTGGCGTACTGGAACGTGGTGTAGCTCAAGCCGTAGCCGAAGGGATACAGCGGCTCGCCTTTGAAATACATATGGGTCCGGCCGTGGCGGATGTTGTAATCCATCATGGGCGGAACCTGGTCG
>Ga0208079_1001119_pt1 | contig 14399 bp, 10 predicted proteins | sample NGESurdeep092012_5_FD_184474 | JGI IMG/M metagenome (GOLD analysis project Ga0208079, IMG submission 184474) | Arctic peat soil microbial communities from Barrow, Alaska - NGEE Surface sample 210-2 deep-092012 (SPAdes) | ecosystem: Environmental > Terrestrial > Soil > Wetlands > Peat ... | reverse complement strand
GACAGGCCTGACAGCGAATTTCCGGCAAAGTCAGCCAGAAATTCATGTCAGGCTTGTCAGTCCCCGGCTTTCAACTGGACACCAGCCAGATCGGCCAGGAACTGAGCTGCCGCCGAGAAATCCGCGCTGCCCTTTCCGGCCATACTGGCCGCCGCGAACACCTGCGAGGCCATCGCGGTGAACAACAGCGGGATACGCTGAGCCCGCGCCGAATCGAGAGCCAGGTTGACGTCTTTTTTCATCAGGTCCAACTTGAACCCGGGTTGAAAGGATCCGGCCAGGAGAAAACCAGGCAACCGCTCCATCATTTTGGAGTACCCTGACGATTCCTTGATCACACTGTAAAGGGTATCGGGGCTCGCGCCGGAGCGGACGCCAAAAGCGAATGCTTCGCCGATGGCCAGCAGGTTCACGGCGGCCATCATCTGGTTGACGATTTTGACGACTTTGCCTTGGCCGAGCGTACCAACATGAATGATGCGGCTGCCCATGCTTTCGAGCAGGGGGCGGCATTCTTCGAGAAGCGAGGCGTCTCCTCCGGCCATGATGGTCAGGGTGCCGTTGGCGGCGGCGGTGGTGCCTCCGCTGACGGGTGCGTCCAGGACGCGGACGCCCATGGGCGTGAGTGCGGCCGCGATCTCCTGCAAGGTAAGCGCAGTGGCCGTGGTCATATCGATGAGCACCTCGCCGCCGGAGAAACCTTCGAGGAGGCCGCCTGAGCCGAAGACCGCGTCTTTTAGCTCCGCATCCGCGGGAAGGATGGTGATGACGGTATCGGCCGCGCGGGCGACTTCCGCCGGTGAGGCCAGCAGCGTAGCGCCCATGGCAGCCAGGGAATCCGCCGGTTCGCGGCGTTGGTGGAATGTCGTAAAGGTCTCGAATCCCGCCTTTACGACGCGCTCCGCCATGGGGGCGCCCATCGCGCCCAAGCCAATGAATCCGATTTTCATCGAGTGACCTCCGCAGCGCTCCCGGCTCTCCGGGGCACCTGGACATCTCAGCGGGAAGAGAATATCGTATATTGAATATCGTGTCAAGAAAAATCTTGACACCCGGATCGGAATATCCGATATTTGATTTGCTCTGAAACAGGAGAATGTCCCCATGAAAACGGTGCGCCATTTGGCTTGGCTCCTACTGCTGCTCGGATGGGCCGCTCTGCCCGGGTTGGCGGCCGGCGTGCATGTGTGGGAGAAACAGGAACTTGTTCTTACGTCTACGGGCACCTTCGCGAACCCGTACACCGACGTCACCGTCTGGGTCGACCTTACTGGCCCCGGCTTCAAAAAGCGGGTTTACGGCTTCTGGGATGGCGAGCGGACCTTTCGCGTACGCGTACTGGCGACGGCGCCGGGGACCTGGACCTGGCGCAGTGGCTCTAATCCGCCGGACACTGGCTTGGCCGGCAAGAGCGGGTCGTTCGCCGCGACCGCCTGGACTGAGGAAGAGAAGCAGAAGAACCCACTGCGAAGTGGTTTTCTGCGTCCGACCGCCAACAAACACGCCTTGGAACTGGCCGACGGAACTCCATTTTTTGTGATTGGGGACACCTGGTACGCCACGGGCGCCAACCGTTTCCGCTGGTATGACGACGACCAGGAGCGGCCGATGGGGCCCACGGCCGGGTTCAAGGACTACGTGCGGTACCGCAAGGCCCAGGGCTACAACTGGGTGAACATCATCGCGGCGTTTCCGAACTGGATGACGGATGGGGCTCCTTGGAACGTGGTGATGAACGATCCGGAGAGGACCACGCTCCGCTCCGCCTGGCTCGAATTCGGCACGGGCAGCGCCAAAAACATGGATAACGAAGGCGGCCGGCCCTTCGTGTTCCCCGGCAAGGTGCCAGGGTACGAAAACATGTTTCCCGACGTGGACCGTGTCAACCCGGCGTACTTTCGCTATGTGGACCGCAAGATCGACTACCTGAACGAACACGGTTTCGTGCCGTTCATCGAGGTCTCCCGGAGAGATGCCAGCCTGGTTTGGAAGAAGTTCTACCAGTGGCCGGATTCCTACTCGCGCTTCATCCAGTACATCTGGTCGCGCTATCAGGCCAACAACACGGTTCTCAGTCCGATCCACCTGGACATCATCAGCCAGTCGGTTTCCCCCGACGATTTTACGGCCGCGATTCGGGTGGTAATGGATAAGTACGGACCACCGCCTTTCGGCACGCTGCTCTCCTCCAATGCCAACCCCTCCACACTGGAAAACTGGGGCGACGATTCCTGGGTGACGCTGCACCAGACCGGCAACATGCGCGAGCACAACAACTACTGGTACCTGACCGAAATTTTTCAGGCCCCCAATCCGAAGCCGGCGCTGAATGGCGAACCCTATTATTCCGGCTACGTCGACGCACGGTCGCAGGGCGGAGGCCGGGGTTACCAGTTCGGGGCAACGGGCGGCACCGAAAAGGACGATCAGTTCGTGCGCTCATCGATGTACGGCAGTTTTCTTTCCGGTGGGCTTGGCGGGCACGTCTACGGAGCGGAAGGAATCTGGGGAGCCGATATCGAGCCGGTTGCTCCCATCAAGATGTGGGACGCTTTCCAATGGAATTCCGCGGCGCAAATGCGCCACCTTCGCACCTTCGCGTTCTCCATAGGCAAGCGCTACCAGGAACTGGTTCCCAACGCCGACCTGGTATCTCCCAATAAGACAGCCGAGGTGCGCTCGTATGAAGGCTGGGCCTACAGCGCACGCACACCGGACCGGAACATCTTCCTGGCGTATTTCGAGAAGGGCTGTCTGCGCAGCCAGATCCGCGGGGCCAAGCTGAACAGCCTGTACCGCGCGGAGTGGTTCGACCCGCGAAACGGGACTTGGCAGGACGCCGGCAACGGCACGCTGCGGTCGAGCGTGATCGGAATCATCATGCTGCCCGACTTCCCGGCGAATATCGACTGGGGGCTGCGCCTCACCTACACGGGTCCGGCCCCGCCCCCCCAAGGGCGGGGCGGCCGAGGGAACTGAACCGGCAACGCAAGCCTGGCCAGTACGGCCTTGCCGGTTCGCATGAGGGTCACACGGGCGGAGGTATTCATGGCTTCACTTAGTCTGGCAGTCGGCTGCGACCATGCGGGATTCCCGCTCAAGGGCGCGCTCATCGAGTTCCTGCGCCACCAGGGACACTCTGTGGAGGACTGCGGGTCCTTCGATCCCGCTCCGGTGGATTTCCCGGACATCGCCCGTACCGTCTGCGACCGCGTGCGCAGCGGGCGCGCGGCGCGCGCCATTCTGGTTTGCGGCACCGGCGTAGGCGCCTGCATCGCCGCCAACAAGATCCCCGGGATTCGTGCGTCGGTCTGCCACGATATCTACTCGGCCCACCAGGGCGTCGAGCACGATGACGTGAATGTGGTTTGTATCGGAGCGCAGGTGGTCGGGCTGAAGGTCGCTGAAGACTGCCTGCTCGCTTTTCTTGCGGCGGAGTTCAGCACCGAAGAACAGTTCCGGAACCGGGTGGCGAAAATCGGCCGGCTGGAGCGCCAGGCAGCGTTGGAGTTGGGCGGCTCCGCCGGAGCAGACCTTTGACGGCCTCGCCCAAGACCCGCGACCGGCCTCCGTGGGGCCTCGTGTCCCTGCTGGTCATTGCCATGGTGGTGAGCTTCTTCGACCGGGGGAATCTCGCGGTGTCCGCACCAGTACTCGCTCCGGAACTGGGGATTTCGCCATGGGGGGTGGGCGTCCTGCTCTCGGCGTTCTTCTGGACCTATGCGGTTGGCCAGATTGGAGCCGGCTGGCTGGTGGATCGAGCCGAGGTGCGCTGGGTGTACGCGGGAGGATTCCTCCTCTGGTCGGCAGCCACCTTGGGTACCGCGTTCGTCGGATCTTTCGGAGGCCTGCTCGCCATGCGGTTGCTGCTGGGGATCGGAGAATCGGTGACCTACCCGGCCAGTTCCCGCATCCTGGCCGCCGTGGTTCCGGAACACCGCCGCGGCTTGGCCAACTCCCTGGTGGACTTGGGCGCCAGATTGGGACCGGCCGCTGGGACCATGTGCGGGGCCTTGCTGGTGTCGAGCCTCGGCTGGCGCGGGCTTTTTCTGATCACTGGCGGCGCGGGGCTGGTCTGGCTGGTTCCGTGGCTGATTTCGGCGCCGCGCGTGCTGGTGCCCGCGGGAACCTCCAAGCACGTTGCGGGGCCCAGTTGGGGGCAACTTCTTCGGAGAAGGTCCTTCTGGGGCACGTGCGGCGGACTCTGCGGCGCGAACTATGCCTGGTACTTCCTGTTGAGCTGGCTCCCTTCCTACCTGGTACGGGAACGCCATTTCACGTTGACCGGAGTGGCGCTCTGGGGCGCGCTGCCCTATCTGTTTATGGCGGTCTCCTCGTTGGCCGGAGGCGTTCTGGCGGACCGCTGGATCTCCCGTGGCGGCGTGCCGGTGCGCGTGCGCAGAGGCTTCCTCGTAGTGGGGTTGATCCTGACATCGGTGCTCCTCCCTTCGGTTCTGCTGCCCCGCGTGGAGTGGGCGGTTGCCGGCCTGTTCGTAGCGTGCCTGACGTTCGGCATCTACGCCTCCAACCTGTTTTCGCTGACCCAGACGCTGGCCGGTCCCGAAGCTGCCGGACGCTGGACCGGACTCCAAAACGCATGCGGCAACCTGGCTGGGATTGTGAGCCCGATGCTCACCGGCTGGATTGTCACCAGGACCGGCGGGTTCGCCGCGGCATTTCTGGCCGCCAGCCTGGCATGCCTGCTTGGCGCCGCGAGTTTTGGCCTCCTGGTGCGCGAGCAGGAGCGAGTTACGCTACAGGCGCCGAGACCATAGGAACGCACCCTCGCCCGGAGCGCGGCCCGTCGAGCGCCTGCTGAATGCGCTGTGTGTCCAGCTTGCTTTCATCCGCCGCGGCCACTCGCGCGTTCGGAGTGGCGAGGGCGGTGAGCAGAGTCGTGCAGACCGGAGGGAAGACCGGTTCGGTGACCGTTCGAGTGTCCTGAGCCCGCACACTCAACGTCACCACAGAGGCGAGGAAAGCAGGAAGAGCAGCGCCCCACCTCGCGTTCATGCCCGGTGAGCCACACCACCGCCGTTCGAGCTCGCCGGCTGCAGTGCGCGCAGCGAATAGTTCAGCCAGTCTTCGATCCGCTTCCGGGTGACTTGCGCGGCCGTCTCGGGCCCCTCTTTCATGGCCAGAATCATATCCTGATGATCTTCGGCCAACGCGAGGTAGTCGGCGGGGAGCGTATGAAGGCCGTCACAGAGGATATAGGCGAAGGGAGCGACGGCGATCGCCTGACAAGCTTGAATCAGAAACGAGTTGTCCGAAAGACGATAGAGTTCCTGATGGAATGCGTAATCGGCCAGGCAAAACCGGGACAGGTCCTTGGCTCGCGCCGCGCGCCGCATCATCTCGACTTGCTCCCGCAACCGGGCTTGCCCCTCAGCCCGCCAGCAGGCGGCGGCGGCCGATGCGGCGGCCGATTCCAGGACCACTCGAACCGCAAACAGCTTCTCGATTCCCGGCGCGCGTGTAGTGGTTGACGGTCGTCGAGCGATTGAGCAGCTTGGTAACCAGCCCCTGGTTGTGCAGGTCCTGCGGCGCCGCGTTCACCGTCGCCTGTGACACTCCGAGTTCACTGGCGAGTTTCGCCTCAAGCAACCGCTGGCCGGCCTTCATCCTGCCCGAGACGACTTCGCTCAGGATCGCCTGACGAACCTGCTCGATCTTGGACAAAAAACCGGCCCGCAGTACCGCAACCGCCTCTACCGCAACCGGCACGACTGGACCTTCGAGGACGTCACCGCCAAAGCCGGGGTGGGCGGCGCGGGCTACAACATCGGCGTCGCGGCGGGCGACTATGATAACGACGGATACGCGGACCTGTTTGTCACCAGCGTCAACGGCAACACCCTGTTCCACAACCGCGGCAACGGCACCTTCGAGGACGTAACCCGCGCAGCCGGCCTGGAGAGCCATGACTGGGCCGTCGCCGCGGCCTGGGTCGATTATGACAACGACGGCCGCCTGGACCTGTTCGTCGTCAACTACGTGAAGTGGGACCCGGCCGTCGAGTTGTTCTGTGGCGATGCCGCGCGCGGTATTCGCACCTACTGCCACCCGCGCTTCTACGAGCCCCTGCCCAACCGCCTCTATCACAATAACGGCGACGGCACGTTTTCCGACGTTTCCGACGTTTCCGGGATCGCCGCGCATCGCGGCAAAGGCATGGGCGTTGCCATCGCCGATTATGACCACGACGGGTGGATGGACGTGTTCGTGGCCAACGACACCGTCCCGAACTTCCTCTTCCATAACGAGCACAACGGCCGCTTCCGGGAATCCGCACTGCAAGCGGGTGTAGGCCTCAATGACGACGGCAAAGCGCTCTCGTCCATGGGCGTCGATTTCCGCGATCTCGATAACGACGGCTGGGAGGATCTGGTCATCACGGCGCTCGCCAGTGAAACCTTCCAAGTGTTCCGCAATCTCAGCCACGGCCTGTTCAGCGACGTAACCTACCCAAGCCACGTGGGCGCCATCACCATGCCGGTGAGCGGCTGGAGCATGGGCATTTTCGACTTCGACAATGACGGATGGAAGGACGTGTTCGTGGCCGCCGGCGATGTACAGGACAACACCGAGCTGTTCTCCAGCCGCAAGTCCCGGCAGCAGAATCTGCTGCTGCTGAACGACGGCCACGGTGCGTTTCGCGCCGCGTTCGCCGGGCCGCCCGCCTTGAACCGCGGCGTCGCGTTCGGAGATTTCGATCGCGACGGGCGCGTGGATGCCGTGGTCACCCGCCTCAACGAGCCACCCGTCCTGCTCCGCAACATCATGGGTGCGGGCAACCACTGGATCGCGCTCAACCTCATCGGCGCCAGGAGCAACCGGGACGGCATCGGCGCGCGCGTGGCCGTCCGGAGCGGCGGCGTCATGCAGGTGAATCGCGTCGCCACGTCAACCGGTTATGCCTGCGCGAGCGAGTCGGCCGTGCATTTCGGACTGGGCCGCGGCACTCGCGCGGACAGCATCGAAATCGAGTGGCCTTCGGGATCGCGGCAGGTTCTTGCCAACGTTCCCGCCGACTCGTACATGACGGTGCGCGAGCGGCAGCCCTAATCCGCTCCTGACCCCTCCGAAATTGCTCCATCGCCCGCCGCCGCTAACACCTGTTTGTTGCCAATTCCGGATCCGCACACCCCGCGGCGTAAATTGACGAAGAGAATTCACCAACCTGCTCATGCTTGCCGCACGAGCGAATGTCCGAGGTGGTACGACGCAGCTAGTCGCGGTTACGTTGTCAGGAACGGGCTGTTCGGCGCAAAGACCATCGGGCAGACGCACCGGTTTTGCGAGCGCTCATCGAGCCACTGGCCCCCGTTGTGACTCGAAACGACGGCTACGCCGCCTGGCGCCAGGAGTAGCAATGATGGAGACCCCCAGGCGCGGGCTCGAAATCATCGTCGCCTCCCGACACGGCTGGTTTTCAACCGGTCGGCGATTCGGTGTGTCCTTACCGAGGCTGTTCGTGAATCCGATCCTCGTGAAAGTGGGAAACGTAGTCACGGACGAGGCGCCGCAAGTGCCCGTTCGTTCAGCGGGATTACGCGGTCCAGAATCTCGCGCCGACAGCCACCCACCCATCTTTCAGCGATTCCAGCCTGCCAGGGCGCTTGGACGCTCGTCCGTTTGGGCTTCCAGTCCCGCTGCCTTCAAGAAGGTGAGGACATAGTCATGGAATGTGGAATCGCGATCGAAGATCGCGTACAGGCTTGGCTCATTCGTAACCGACTCGACTGAAGCCAGCGCGGGGCGGGCTCCAATCCAGATCCCCCGTCGATCGCGGCTTGCGCGCAGGTGTCCGCCGTCGACACCACACAGCGGCAAGAATTCCGAGAATGTTTGCCCCCCCTCCCGGTCTGAATCTAGCCGAAAGCCCTCCCATTCCGGACGTTGTGGTCGTGCGCAATCGCCCCAGTCTTTGCCGATTGGCAATTTCAGGCGAAAATGCTTTTTGCGTTAATCCGTGGAAGGAGCTTCAGCGCGAGGGTACGGTGGAGAGCATTGATATCACCGAAGACGACCAACTCGCCGCCGTTTGCCGGAAGGGCAACGCTCGCCAGCGGATCTCACTCGCCGACTTGCCGTTGCCCTCAACACTTCCGGAAGGGGCCGAGTGGATCGTTGCGTATCGGTACTGGCGAACCGGAGCCATGTGAACGCACGGACGGAACCGGCAGTGTGGCGCGCTGTGAGCGCTACCGCTCCCTGCTCTTCTCCCACGCCACCCGCGCACGAACGTCGTCGATCATGAACCGCACGCCCTGGTTGTCGGACGGATTCATCCAGAGCATGCGGTCGAAGATTCGGTCAGCTTCCTGGAACCGGCCAAGACGCCATAGGCACAACCCGAATCCTTGCATGCAGCGGAGAAACGGCCGATTGTCGATCCATCCCCACGGCAGCAGGCCCGCGAAGCCTTCGCCGAGGGACAACTCGCCGATCCGGACCCCCACCTCATAGTGACGGATCGCGTCCTTGGGCGCCTGCTTGAAAATCAGGTTGCCGAGATGTGAGTGGGCGTCCAGGCAGCGGAGATCGGCCTGACAGAGATCCATCAGGATCTTGTACGCTCCCTCGCTGTCGCCGGCGTCCCTGCGGTCATTGGATTGGGAGATCGGGTCGGAGAACATATCTTCAGAGTCCGCGCCGGGCAACACTTGCTCCATCTCGAACTCCGGCCGCGGCCCGCGGACGATCACCGGCTTGGCCCATTCCTCAATCGGTTCACCTTCCTCACCCCAGTAGTGCGCCGACGGATCCCATACGCCTCGCTCTTCCAGGCGGAGCGGGACCAGACCCAGTGCGGCCGCGTCGAGCCGCGTGGACTCGATCACACCGGAGAGATAAGGATTGCGGGCATAGTTCCACTGCTTGCGAGGCCTGACCACGGCGATCTCGCCGGGGACCACGGTCCACAGACGGCCAGCGCGGAGCATAACGCTCTGGTCGCTACCGAGCAACCGGCAACGAGCGGCCCTTTGCTTCACCGACAACACGACCAACTCGACGGGACCGCGCAGGTCGAGGGCGGCCGCTGGTGACTTGGGGCTTGTCGGGGATCGAGTCTCGGGTGGGTACGGTACAACTCCCATCCACTTCCGGTACGCGGCCAGATAGTGCGATCCTGGCATACTTTGAGCTAGCGCCAACTCCGCGGCCGCCACCTCGTATTGGCGGCCATCCTCGCGGCTGCACTTCGCCGTCAGCCCGCGCCGCTGGTTCCCCTGATAGTCGAACTTGACCACCGAGACCGGCTCGCCGATGACGAAGCCGTCGCAGGGCAGGGCAACGTGCTTCTCCAATGCAGGAACGCCAAGATCCGTTCGTCCTCGCTGCCTGCCTCGACCGTGAACTCATCGATGAGTTCGTCCAAGGAGGCTGCACCCCACCGGCGCTCTCCCTCAATCGGATTCTTCTTCTTCATGAATTGTCTTTCCCGTGCTTCCCGCCCCAGCGTGTCTTAGCTCGCTCCAGAAACGAAGGCTCAGCGGCGCGGCCCGCGCCTGCGGCCACCACCTCAAAGTCGGCCAGGAAGCCGGTCTTACGGTGGTGCGTGGCGCGAATGTGGCGAACAGTGTCCGCCCATTCGGCACCGAGGCCCGCCCGCGCATAGCAGCGCCGGGCGCTCTCGAAGTTCCCGAGCGCCGCTTCGTAATACTTGCTCTTCGATTGGTTCACGATGCGCATTCCCTGGGCGCGCCAGAGGCGGGCGGCGAGGCCGGGGTCGGCCTTCTCCAGCTTCTTCGCCGCCGGCTCGGTGGTGTGGTGACTCGTCTGCTCGAGGGCTTCGTCCGTGGCGCCGCGCACCAATTCCGCCAGACGTTTCATCTCCTTGGTCTCGAGGAACAACTCGATGAGGGAGTGGAGATCGTCGCCCTTGGCTGCGTCCATGGCCTTCCCGTGCCAGGCCGTGCGCTCACTCTTGGGCACGAACTTCATGAGTTCGTCGTAGCTGTACTTGCCGCCGTAATCGGCAAAAAGCTGACTGCTTATATCGCCCGAGTCAAGGACGTTCGGGCAATCGATCGCTGGATGGATGCAGGTGCGCCGTATAAGAGCGCAGAGGAACGGTTGCGGTTTGCCTTCCGAGTGGTGAAGACCCTTGAGAATCACGAGCGCGGATCCGTGGTCCAGTCCTGGCTTAGCGGACTCAACCCCGAGTTGAACGATCGCGTTCCGATCCGCCTGTTACGCGAGGGCGACCTCGAAATTGTGGGCACTGAGATTCTGGCCGCTGTCCGCGCTTTCGTGGCCGGAGGATAGGCCATTCCACTCAGCATTGAATCGCAGGGTACGATCTTTCGGATCGGTCGCCGCCCCAAACCGTGGCAGGCACCCGACTGGTCTCTTGCAGGTTCTGATGGAACGTTCGGCAATCGCTTCGACGATCCTGACGGCATTTATCGGGTGCTCTATGCCTCGTCACAACGGCTGGGATGCGATGCGCTCAAAGTCTCCCTGCCCTCCAAGTAGATTGTAGTCAGGCCGATTTTCACACTTCGTTTCGATAACTCCAAGCCAGTCAATCGATTACCGCCAAAACTGACCCCTGATCGAAAGCGAAGATCCGATTGAACGTGAGCGTTTATGGGCGGGCGAGAAGAACGCCGCGGCCTGCGAGAGTGCGCCCCGCGTTGCATATCCCGGTTGAAACCGGCTTCCACGGGCGCGCTTTGAGCAGTCTTTTCCTGCTGCCACAGAACTCCAGAGCACCGTCCTGGCACGGCGGCTGTGCGCGGAAACGCCCGCACCGCCATTTGCCCGCCTGGGGGCCGGAATCTTCGTTATTTCCTGCCGCGCGCTTCGTGTTGTTCGCGGAGGAAGCGTGGGTCGTCCATGCGCGGGCTGTCGGGCGCCGGGTCAAGCGGGTCCTTCACTTTGGCTGGGTCGAAGAGGGCAGGATCGATGGGCAGCACGCGGTAGGGCGCGAAATCCGGCTCGCCGCCGAAGCAGTCGCTTAGATCCGAAGCGGCCGCATCGAACAGATTCAACGGCGGCAGCCCCAGCAGGCGGAAGATCGTCTTCAACAGGCCCGGAAAGCTGGAATTCACGTGCGACGCGTAGTTCTTGCGAACGTAGGGACCCACCGCCATGAGCACGGTGCGGTGCGAATCGACATGGTCTACACCGCTCTGCGCATCGTCTTCCGTGACGAAAATGGCCATCTCACGCCACCAGGGGGTCTGCGACAGAAACTCCACGATGCGGCCCAGCGCGTAGTCGTTATCGGCGATGTAGGACGCCATGTAGGGATATCCATCCTCGGGGCGCACCCGGGCCGTGTGGTCCTGGGGCAGGTGAATGTAGATGAATTGCGGGAACGGCTCGCCGCCATTCACATACTTCCGCCGAATCTCGGAGATGAATTGCGAGGCGCGGTACTGGTCGGGGATGTTGGTGTTGAACTGCGGGTACTCGCGCGAGGTGTTGCGGTAAAGCGGCTCGGGCATGGGCACGTTGGTGAGATAGCGCGCGCCGGTGGGCTTCATGCCGGGCTCCTCCTCCACCCCCGCTAATTCGAAGCCCTCGCCATAGTTGCGGAAGGAGATGCCGTGCCGGTCGAGGTGATGCCAGATGGCGCCGGCCTCGAGTTGCTCCTCCGGATGCACGGACGAGTTGGATTGGGCGAAGGACAGCCGCCCGGGCGCCTTGGTCGGGAACCGGAATTCCTTCTCCCCTCCGTAGGAGGCCATCAGCGAACTTTCGGTCCAGGCATTGGGGTAGGAGCCGACCAGCCAATGGTGGCCATCCACGCTGACTTCGGAGTCGGCATAGAAGTTGTCGCTGAAAGCGAAGCGGGTGGCCAATTCGTGATGGTTCGGGCTGACGTTGACGTTCTTCAGGACAGGCGGCGGGGGCTGCGAGCGGCGATCGGGGTTTACGGTGGCGTTGCGGCCGAAGCGCGCCAGGGCGGCGGCGCTCGCCACAGGTCCGTTGGAGGCGCGCGGAATATCGCCGAACATTTCGTCGAAGGTGCGGTTCTCCTTGACGATGAGGACAACGTGGCGGATACCCGAGGGCAGCGCCGGCGCCACCTCCCGGGATGGCGTGAAGCCGGCGTTGCGCGTGACCCGATCGGTGAGCGCGCCGATTTCCTCCGCCTTGGGAACCGGGAAAACCGAGATCGAGCCGCGGCGGAAACTGCCCTGGAAGGTGTCCCGGATGGCCGGATCGCCGTTGGGCCCGGTGCCGTGGCCTTTGGCGTTGACCACGTACATCGTGCCGCCATCCACCGCCACGCGGGTAGGGAACCAGCCGACTGGCAGATGACCGATCAGGCGCATGTCGCGAGTGTCGATGACGCCGACCGCGTTGATACCCGCCTCGGCCACCAACAGCCACTTCGCGGGGGCGTACCAGGTCAGTCCGATGGGCAGGACGCCGCGCAGTTGGTCGAGTCCGGGAATGCGGATCGCAATAGTGCTGCGGACGCGGTTTGTGCGCGCGTCGACGACCGTGATGGAATCGTTGTGCCCGTTGGTGACGAAGACGGATTCGCCGGCTACCGCGACTCCTGACGGGCTGCTGCCGCCGAGGCTGTCTTTGCCAAATGGGAGACCGGTGCGGACGAGCGCTTCGAGCTTCGGCGCGGCCGGCCGGGCCAGGTCGATCACCGCCAGGGAGTTGGATTCGGGCACGTTCGGGTCGCCCAAGCCGGGCACATCGACGGGTCCGTTGGCGGTATCGCGCCGCGCTCCGGCGGCCGATTCGGGCGAGGGAAAGCCAAAAGCGGGGAACGGCAGGCCGGTCTCCAGCGCCCCTTTTCGAGTGGCGCCAGGCACCGCCTTATACTCGAACATGCCGATATTGGTGACATAGGCCTTTCGGCCGTCGGCCGAGAGGGCGATCGAGAACGGCAGCCGGCCCAGCCGCAGCGACGCCAGGATGCTGCGCTTGCGCGTGTCGATGGCCACCAGGCGGAAGTTGGCCTGGTCCACCACGTAAAGCAGGCCGCGGGCGCGGTCCAGCGCCAGGTCTCCCGTGTAGCTGTCCTGGAATCCTCCCTGGTTCAAATCGAAGACGTGCTTCCTGGCTCCGGTTCGCGGGTCGATCAGGCGGACGCGGCCGGAATCGCCTTCCGAGGCGTAAAGCTCATCTTCCCCGTTGAAGGCCAGCCCCATGAAGACGCTGTGCCAGTCGTCCTCTTCGGGCTCGGTGGCCGGTTCCCTGCGTTTCTGCGGAGCGATCAACTGGCGGACGTTCCAGGAGCCGTTTTCTTTTCGGAGAACGGTCAAGGAGTAGCGGTCGGGGCCTCCGTTGGCTGAAACCACCAGGTTGCCGCCAGGGCTGATCGCCAAGCCGAACGGTCCAGGCCCGGTGGTGTACTGCTGGCCGAGGGAAGCGACGATGCGGCCGCCCGGAAGGATGCTCTCCGCGCCGGGCCGGCGGGCGGCGGGGCGAACCCCGGCGGGCGCGGCGTAGTCGGCTGCGAAAAGCGGCGCGGCGGCTAGCAGGAAGAGGAGAATCGCACGATGGCTCATCAGTTATGTCCCAGTCAGATCTGTTCGAAATACCGCCTGCGCTCCCAATCGGTTACGGCGGCGTCATAAGCGTCTTGCTCGGTGTGAAAGAAGTGGGAATAATGCTCGGCCACCTCGGCGCCGAGCGCCTGGCGGACGAACTCGGAGGACTCGAAGCAGGCGGCCGCATCGCGAAGCGTCGCCGGGATGGCTGGAATAGCCCTGGCCGCATACATATCGCCTTCGAAGATCGGTGGCGGCTCCGTTCGCTGGTCGATCCCATCCAGGCCGGAGGCCAGGGAGGCTGCGAAGCAGAGATACGGGTTGCAGTCGGCGCCCGGAATGCGGCACTCGATACGCAGGCTCGGGCCTTTGCCCACCACGCGAAAGCTGGCCGTGCGATTGTCATAGCTCCAGGCTAGACGGGTGGGCGCCCACGATCCCGAGCGGTAACGTTTGTAGGAATTCACCGTGGGCGCGTAGAACACCATAAACTCTGGGACGTGGGCGATCCAGCCGCCGAGAAACCACCGGAATACCTCGCTGCAACAGAAGGGACCAAGCTGGCTCGGGCCTTGCATGATGCTTTCGCCATCCCTCCACAGGCTCAGGTGGAGGTGGCAGCTCGAACCGGCTTGGGACGAGTCGAATTTGGCCATGAAGGTGACGCTCATCCCCAACCGGTCGGCGACTTCCTTGAGGCATTGTTTGAAGATCACGTGGCGGTCGGCCATGTCGAGCGCGTCGCTGTACCGCAGGTTCAGTTCGTGCTGCCCCTTGCCCCATTCACCCTTGGAACATTCCACCGGGATGCCCGACTGGGTGAGGTGTCGCCGCACGGCCCCGTTCAGGGCTTCCTCGCGCGTGCCCTGCAGGACGTGGTAATCCTCCAGGTACCATCCGGCAGGCTCGAGGGAGGCATACCCG